>WNGJ01034496.1_pt1 | contig 10812 bp, 11 predicted proteins | sample 5400611 | NCBI WGS metagenome assembly WNGJ01 (sample SAMN13153375, study PRJNA577476) | soil metagenome | isolation source: 40 cm soil or saprolite under Garry oak tree replicate 1 | place: USA:California | collected 2016-06-15 | reverse complement strand
GCGCGAACGCACCACGCTTTTCGCAATGCCCGGGATGAAGCGCGGCAGATGCTCGTAATCGGTGAGCACCTCCCACACCACGGCTACCGGGGCGCTGATCAGCGCGCGCGCCTGGACCGCGACGCGCTCGCCGCGGCGTTCCGCCTCGACGCTGAGATCTTCGGCCGCGCGCCCCGGCGCGACCTGGACCGCGAGGAGCACGGCCACGACCCACGAAATGCTCCACGGCTGCACGCGTTCTACGTTATCACAGCGCCTTCGCCCAGCATGACGATGGCGTCGCGGTTGGACCAGGAGAAGCAGCGCCGCGCCGCCTCGCGCCATGGCAGCCACGCGAAGTCCGTGTGCTCGCCGGGAGCGAGCCTCACCGGCGCGCGCCGCGGCAGCGCGAGGCTCAGGACATTTTCGGTATTGTAGGTCACGCCCGGGCCGAAGCGATGGCGCCACGGCTGGTAGATCTCGAAGGTATACGCGAGCTTCCAGCGCCGCAACGCGCCGCGCGCCGCGTCGATCCCGGTCTCTTCCCGCAGTTCGCGCGCCGCGGCGGCATCGACGCCTTCGTCGCCGCGTTCCAGCGATCCGGTCACCGATTGCCAGAATCCGGGACGCGTCGCACGCTCGATCAGCAGCACCTCGAGATCGGCGGTATGCACCACCACCAGCACCGATACCGGCAGCTTGAAGGTCATGGCCCGCGAAACAGCTCGGGCAGGGAAAGCTTGCGCGCGGGATCGATGAACGCTGCAAAAAACGGTTTGCCGCGGCCGGCCCAGAACTCGGCGCTCGAAGCGAGGACGTCGATCAGGATGCCGAGCCGGTCCTGGTCGAGAGCCTCGCAATTGCGCAAGACCAGCACGGTCCCGCCCGCCTTGCGCCACGACAGGTCGCTCAGGCAATCTTCCAGCGCGTCCCAGTTGCGCCCGAACCACTCTGGAAAGTCGAGCGACTTTGCCAGGACGCCGAACACATCGCTGGATAATTCGATCGGCACCACATCGAGGGGCGATCCCCGGGTCGCCTCGAGGATCGCCGCGTCGCTTGCCGCGCGGTAAACGCCCGAGCGGGCAGCGTCCTGCAGGCGCTCAAGCAGCTTGCCCATTACTCGATGATCCTCTTGAAAGTGCGGTAATGGTTGTCGGTGTAGTAGAGCTCGCCGCCGCGGCCGGCGACGATGCGCCGCGCGCCGCGGTCGCGCGCTCCCGGCGTCGGCACCGTGTACTCGCGGTAATAGCCGCGCCCGCGCTTCGGCAAATGGGCTTCGCGGTTGCCGAATGTCCGGCCGTCATTGGGGTATGAGAACGGGCCGCCCGCCTTGATTTGCTCCAGCGCCTGACGCGCCTCGGGGGGTAACTCGGCAGTGCGGATATCCCCGGAAGACGCGAGAACTGCAGCGACGCAGAAAATCGCAAGCGCGGCAAACGCTCGCCTCAAGCCTTGGGCTTCTCCCGCAGCCGCAAGCCGAGCTCGCGCAGCTGCTTCTCGTCCACCGGGCTGGGCGCCTGGACGAGAAGGTCCTGCGCGCGCTGCGTCTTCGGGAAGGCGATGACGTCACGGATGGATTCCGCGCCGGCCATCAGCGTGACCAGGCGATCGAGGCCGAACGCGATGCCGCCGTGCGGCGGCGCGCCGTACTGGAGGTTCTCGAGCAGGAAGCCGAATTTCGCTTTCGCCTCCTGCGCCGAGATGCCGAGCGCCTTGAATACCTTGGACTGCACCTCGGCGCGGTGAATCCGCACCGAGCCGCCGCCGATCTCCCAGCCGTTCAGCACCAGGTCGTAGCCCTTCGCCAGCGCCTTGCCGGGGTCGGCGGCGAGCCGCTCCTCGTGCCCGTCCTTGGGCGAGGTGAACGGATGGTGCATCGCCGACCAGCGCTTTCCGTCCTCGTCCCATTCGAACATCGGGAAGTCCACCACCCACAGCGCTCGCCAGCCCTTTTCGACCAGGCCCTTGTCCTGGCCAAGCCGCACGCGCAGCGCGCCGAGGGAGTCGTTCACTACCTTCGCCTTGTCCGCACCGAAGAAGATGAAGTCGCCGGCTCGCGCGCTCGTGCGCGCGACGATCTCCTTCAGGACGTTTTCAGGCAGGAACTTGACGATGGGCGACTGCAGGCCATCCGGGTTCACCTTGATATAGGCGAGTCCCTTTGCGCCGTACGTCGCGACGAACTGCGCGTAGTCGTCGATCTCCTTGCGCGTGAGTTCCGCGGCAACGCGCAAGGCGGCGACGCGTCCGCCCGTGAGGTCGGCCGCCTGGCGGAACACCTTGAAGTCGACCGATTTCATCAGATCGGTGAGCTCGGTGAGCTCGAGCGGCACGCGCAGGTCCGGCTTGTCGGAGCCGTAGCGCGCAATGACCTCGGCGTAGGAAAGGCGCGGGAAGGGGTCGGGCAGGTCGACGCCGAGGACGTCGCGGAACACCCCGCGGATCAATCCTTCCATCAGCTCCTGGATCGCGCGCTCGCCGAGGAACGAGGTCTCGACGTCGATCTGCGTGAATTCCGGCTGCCGGTCGGCGCGCAGGTCCTCGTCGCGGAAGCAGCGCACGATCTGGTAGTAGCGGTCGAAGCCGGCGACCATCAGCAGCTGCTTGAACAGCTGCGGGGACTGCGGCAGCGCGTAGAACTCGCCGGGATGGACCCGGCTGGGCACGAGATAGTCGCGCGCGCCTTCGGGCGTCGAGCGCGTGAGCATCGGCGTCTCGATGTCGATGAAGCCGTGCGCATCGAGGTAGTCGCGCACTGCCATCGCCACGCGGTAGCGCAGGCGCAGGTTCCTCTGCATCGGCTCGCGGCGCAGGTCGAGCACGCGGTGCGTGAGCCGCGTGATCTCCGAGAGATTCTCGTCTTCGAGCTGGAACGGCAGCGGCGCCGCCGCATTGAGGATCTCGACCTCGTGCGCCAGCACTTCGATCTCGCCGGAGCGCAGCTCGGGATTGACCGTTCCCTCGGGCCGCCGCCGCACTTTGCCGGTCACCCTGAGCACGAACTCGTTGCGCACCCGCTCGGCGGCCTGGAAGGCTTCGGCGCGGTCGGGATCGCAGACCACCTGCGCCAGCCCCTCGCGGTCGCGCAGGTCGATGAAGATCACGCCGCCGTGGTCGCGGCGCCGGTGCGCCCAGCCGCACAGCGTGACGCTGCGATCGACCAGCGCGGCGTCGAGCTCGCCGCAGTAATGAGTCCGCATCTACTTGTTTTCGACAGGCGGGACCACGCCCATCGAAATGATGTACTTCAACGCCTGGTCGACGGTCATGTCGAGCTCGATCGCGTCCTTGCGGGCGACGACGACGAAATAGCCGCCGGTGGGGTTCGGCGTCGTCGGCACGTACACGCTCAGGGAGTCGGCCGGGACGTGATTGGCGAGGTCGCCGCCCGGCGTCCCGGTCTGGAAGGCGATGGTCCACATGCCTTCATGCGGCCATTGCACCAGCAGCGCCTTCCTGAACGCCTGCCCGCTCGAGGAGAACAGCGTGTCGGAGATCTGCTTGACGCTCGAATAGATGAAGTTGACCACCGGGATGCGCTGCAGCACGCCATTCCACAGCTGCACCAGTCGCGCGCCGAGAAAGTTGGTCGCGAGCAGGCCGGTGACGAAAACGATGACCAGGGTAAAGATGGCGCCCAGCCCCGGGACGTGGACGCCGATCCAGCTTTCGGTCTGCAGCGCGACCGGCAGCAGCAGCAGCGACTGGTCGAGCGTGTCGAAAATGAACTTCAGCACCCAGATCGTGATGATCAGCGGGATCCAGATGAGCAGCCCGGTGATGAAGTATTTCTTCACGGCTCCGGAAACAAAAAGGCCCGGCTCGCGCCGGGCCGGTTGGCTCGTTCGTGTTTACTCAGTCAGTGGTGCAGGCCGTCTTCTTCGGCTCGGTTTTCGTTTCGGTCTTGGTTTCGGTCTTGGTTTCGATCTTCGCTTCGGGCTTCTTTTCGGCAGATTTCTTGAAGTCCGTGGCGTACCAGCCGGTGCCTTTCAACTGGAAGCCGGCCGCGCTGAGCAGCTTCTGAAACGTCGCTTTGCCGCAGGCCGGGCACTTGGTGAGGGCCGGCTCGGAGGCCTTCTGCAGGAACTCTTCCTGGTGGCCACACTGCTTGCAGCGGTATTCGTAGATCGGCATGGTCAAATCCCCGTGGCAGCGATTATATCGCTGATTTTGGGGGGAAAAGCCGGAAATCAAGAAGCCAGCGGCTAGGCCTTTCCCTCGATCATGCCGAACTCGGCGGGAAAGCTGGCGTAAAACACCCGCACCTGCTCGCGCCGCAGCAAGCCTAGCAGGGTCTGCGCCTGTTCATCGCTCAGCAGGAATTCGACCTCGACCGTGAGATCGCCGGCCAGTTCGAAGAAGTGCTGCTCGTGCAGCACGCCGTGGCGGCCGTAGCCGGCGATCGCGCGAAAGGCAGAGCCGCCGTGAATCCCCGCCTTTTTGGCCGTCTCGAGCAGCCATTCGTAGAGCAGGATGCCGTGGTGCTTGCGGTTCTCGTGCACATAGAAGCGCAGACAGGTGCCCTTCATGACTACCTCAGGATGAGGCGCATCGAGCCAATGCCTGCGAAGGTCATGACGATGGAGCCGACCACATGCGCGCCGACGAGCGCCGCAGTCCACCCGAGCTGCTGGCGGCCCAGCAGCGTCGCCGCCTCCCCGGAAAAGGTCGAGAACGTGGTGAGCCCGCCGAGAAAGCCGGTGGTGATCAGCAAGCGCGCTTCCGGCGGCAGCGCCTCGAAGTGCGACAGCACGGCAAGCGCGATGCCCATCAGATAGCCGCCGATCAGGTTGGCGGCCAGCGTGCCGAGCGGCAGCGTCGGAAACACGGGATTGAGAACGATGCCGAGCCACCAGCGCAGCCAGGCGCCCGCGGCGGCGCCGCCTCCGACAGCCAACAAGCCGAGAACGTTCACTTCAGAACGGAATATCGTCTTCCATGTCGTCGAACTTGCCGGCCGGCTTCTTCGCGGCCGGCTTGGCCTCGGCGGCCTTGCCCTCGGCGGCCTTGCCCTCGGCGCGCGAGCCCGCCGGCTCGCGCGGCTCGCCGGAGCCGGCGCGCGGCCCCAGCATCTGCATGACGTCGCCGCGGATCTCGGTCGAGTAGCGGTCCTGCCCCTCCTTGTCCTGCCACTTGCGCGTGCGCAGGCTGCCCTCGACGTAGACCTGCGAGCCCTTCTTCAGGTACTCGCCCGCGACCTCCGCCAGGCGCCCGAAAAAGGCGATGCGGTGCCACTCGGTCGCCTCTTTCATCTCGCCGCTCGCCTTGTCCTTCCAGCGGTCGGTCGTCGCCACGCGGATATTCGTCACCGCGTCGCCGCTCGGGCGCACCCTGCTTTCGTCCCATTGCCCGGTCACGACCTTGAGGCGCGCGATGCGTTCGTGCGCCAGCACCTCGGCTTCGCGCACGCCGCGCACTCGCGCAAGCGCCTCGTCCAGGCCTTCCACATTAACACCGGACGCTATCGACAACGTCAGACTCGAAAGCTCGTTGACCGCGGGCCGCAGCGGCTTCATCCCCGCCGCCACCGCCAGCCAGACGGCGCACAGTGCTGCGCAGGCCCAGAACACCCCGGCCGCGCCGTAATCCCTGCCGATCCAGCCGCCGAGCAATCCGCCGAAGAAAACCCCCAGCGTCTGGGTGGTGCTGTACACGCCGATCGCGACGCCGCGGCCGCGTGAAGGCGCGAGGCGCGAGACGAGCGAGGGCAGCATCGCCTCGAGCAAGTTGAAGGCGACAAAAAAAGCGAGCATGAGCGCAGCGAGCACCGCGAGGCTGCCCGCTTTCGTCGCCGCGAGGCCCGCCTCGACCGCGAGCAGCAGCGCGACGCCGCCAAGCAGGACCGGCTTCGGCCGGTTGCGCCGGTCGGCGTAGAGGATGGGCGGGACCATGAGAGCGAAAGAAACGAGCACCACCGGCAAGTAAAGCTTCCAGTGCTGCGGCAGCTCGAGCCCGGCATCCACGACCAGCGGTGGCACCACGACGAACATCGCGTAGAGAACGACGTGCAGCACGAAGATGCCGGCGTTCAACCGCAGCAGCTCGACGTCGAGAAGCCGCCCGCCGCCTTCTTCGTGCGGTTTTTTCCCCCGCATGGCGGGCGGGTCAGCAACCCGGTGAGCGCGAAGATGCCATCCATGCCGACGGCGCGGTACAGCAGCGGCGCGCCGATCAGCGAGAGAGCGAACATCGATCCGATCGTGGCGCCGATCATCGCCATGATCTTGGTCCGGTGCTGCTCGCGCGTCAGGTCAGCGGCGAGCGCCATGGCCACCGAATTGATCGCACCGGCCCCCTGCAGGGTCCGCGCCGCGATGGCGGTCCAGACGTCGTGCGCCGCAACGCCCAGGAAACTGCCCGCGGCAAAGATGACCAGACCGGTATACAGGGCCGGCTTTCTCCCCCATCGATCCGATGCCAGGCCGAAGGGAATCTGCAGAATTCCCTGCGACAGGCCATACGCTCCGAGCGCGATGCCGACCAGCGCAAGGTCGCCGCCGCCCTTCAGCTTCGCCGCGTGCACGGCGAACACCGGGAGAATGAAGAACAAGCCGAGCATGCGCAGGCCGTAGACGCCGGCGAGGCTCGCGCCGGCGCGCAGCTCTGCGCGGCTCATGCGTTCGGGGAGCATGGGGAAGTATCGGCGGGAATGCGAAACGCGCTATAGTAGCAAGTTTACTTTCCGGTTCCCCCGATGGACAGCATCCGCATCCGCGGAGCGCGCACGCACAATCTGAAGAATCTCAGCCTCGAGCTGCCGCGCAACCGGCTCGTGGTCATTACCGGCCTGTCGGGCTCTGGCAAGAGCTCGCTCGCTTTCGACACGCTGTACGCGGAAGGGCAGCGGCGCTACGTCGAGTCGCTGTCGGCGTACGCGCGCCAGTTCCTGCAGCTGATGGAAAAGCCCGACGTCGACCTGATCGAGGGCCTGTCGCCCGCCATCGCCATCGAGCAGAAGGCGGCGAGCCATAACCCGCGCTCCACCGTCGGCACCGTGACCGAGATCCACGACTATCTGCGGCTGCTGTACGCGCGCGTCGGCACGCCTTACTGCCCGGAGCACAACCTGGCGCTGCAGGCGCAGACCGTGGCGCAGATGGTGGACCAGGTGCTCGCGCTGCCCGAGGACACCAAGCTCATGATCCTCGCGCCGGTGATCGCGCGGCGCAAGGGCGAGCAGGCCGAGCTGCTCGATGAGCTGCGCGCGCAGGGCTTCACGCGCGTGCGCATCGACGGCAGAGTGCACGAGCTCGACGCCGCGCCGCGCCTGTCGAAGAACGTGAAGCACTCGGTGGACGTGGTGATCGATCGGCTTCGCGTGCGCGCCGACGCCAAGCAGCGCCTCGCCGAATCCTTCGAGACCGCGCTGCGGCACGCCGACGGCCGCGCCCTGGTGGTGGAGACAGATTCCCATCGGGAACATCTTTTCTCGGCCAAGTTCTCGTGCCCGCTGTGCGATTACGCGCTGCCCGAGCTCGAGCCGCGCCTGTTCTCGTTCAACAACCCGATGGGCGCCTGCCCGCGCTGCGACGGCCTGGGCGCGATCGAGTTCTTCGACCCCAAGCGCGTCGTCGCGCATCCGAATTTATCGCTGGCGAGCGGCGCGATCCGCGGCTGGGACCGCAGGAACCACTTCTATTACTCGATGCTGCAGTCGCTCGCCTCGCACTACGGCTTCGACGTCGAGCAGCCGTGGGAGCTGCTCGACGAAAAAGTGCAGGAGCTGATCCTCTCGGGTTCCGGGCAGGTGAAGATCGCCTTCACCTATCTGAGCGAGCGAGGCCGCAGCACCGTCAAGGAGCACGCCTTCGAAGGCGTGATCCCCAACCTCGAGCGCCGCTACCGCGAAACCGACTCGAGCGTCGTGCGCGAGGAGCTGGCCAAGCACCTCAACACGCGCGCCTGCCCGGAATGCGGCGGCACGCGGCTGCGGCGCGAAGCCCGGCATGTCAGGATTTTGGACAAGACTCTGTTCGAGGTGTCGGGCTGGCCTCTGCGGAAAACCCTCGACTTTTACAAGAACCTGCAACTCGAAGGGGCGCGCGGGCAAGTGGCCGAGCGCATCGTGCGCGAGATCGCCAACCGCCTCGAGTTCCTGGTCAACGTCGGGCTCGATTACCTGGCGCTCGAGCGCTCCGCCGAGACGCTGTCGGGAGGCGAGGCGCAGCGCATACGGCTGGCGAGCCAGATCGGCTCCGGCCTCACCGGGGTCATGTACGTGCTCGACGAGCCCTCGATCGGCCTGCACCAGCGCGACAATGCGCGCCTGATCGAGACGCTGAAGCGCCTGCGCGACCTCGGCAACTCGGTGATCGTGGTCGAGCACGACGCGGACGCGATCCGCGCCGCCGACCACGTCGTCGACATGGGGCCGGGCGCGGGCGAGGCCGGCGGGCACATCGTCGCGGAAGGCCGTCCTTCGGAAATCATTTCAAATCCCCAGTCGCTCACCGGGCGCTATCTGGCCGGCGCGCTGACCATCGAGGTGCCGCGGCTGCGCAACCGGCCGAACTCCAATCGCCTGGTCGTGCGCGGCGCGACCGGCAACAACCTGAAGGGCATCGATCTCGCGCTGCCGCTCGGGCTGCTGGTGTGCGTGACCGGCGTATCGGGCTCGGGCAAATCCACGCTCATCAACGACACGCTCTATGCGGCGGTCGCGCGCAGCCTCTACGGCAGCGCCGCCGAGCCGGCGCCGCACGCTTCGATCGCCGGCCTGGAGCACCTCGACAAGGTGATCAGCGTCGACCAGAGCCCGATCGGCCGCACGCCGCGCTCCAACCCTGCAACCTATACGGGATTGTTCACGCCGATGCGGGAATTGTTCGCGAGCGTGCCTGAAGCACGCTCGCGCGGATACGATGCCGGTCGCTTCTCGTTCAACGTCAAGGGCGGCCGCTGCGAGGCCTGCCAGGGCGATGGCGTCACCAAGGTCGAGATGCACTTCCTGCCCGACATCTACGTCCCCTGCGACGTGTGCCACGGCAAGCGCTACAACCGCGAGACGCTGGAGGTGCGCTACAAGGGCCGCAACATCCACGAAGTGCTGGAGATGACGGTGAGCGAGGCGGCCGGCTTCTTCTCCGCGGTCCCGGCGATCGCCAGAAAGCTGCAGACCCTGATCGACGTCGGATTGGGCTATGTGCGGCTGGGCCAGTCGGCGACCACGCTCTCGGGCGGCGAGGCGCAGCGCGTGAAGCTGTCGCTCGAGCTCTCGAAGCGCGACACCGGGCGCACGCTGTACATCCTCGACGAGCCGACCACCGGCCTGCATTTCCACGACATCAAGCTGCTGCTCGAAGTACTACATCGGCTGCGCGACGCCGGCAACTCGGTGGTGGTGATCGAGCACAACGTCGATGTCATCAAGACCGCCGACTGGATCGTCGACCTCGGCCCCGAGGGCGGCGACGGCGGCGGCCGCCTCGTCGCCGAGGGGACGCCGGAGCAGGTCGCGGCGAACAAGGCGAGCTACACCGGCCAGTCCCTGCGGCAGGCGCTGGGCGTCAAGCCGGGCGAGCCGCGGCGGCGCGCGGCGGCTTGAGGGTGCTAAGCGGGAAGTAAAGCGTCGCCGCGCCAGGCGAGGTGCTTCTGGTGATACTGCGCCAGGCCCTCGCGGTGGCCGATGGAAACCAGGGTCGTGCTGGGCAGGCGCTCGCGCAATAACCGGTAGAGCGCGGCCTGGTCCTCCTCCGGCAGCGACGCCGTCGCCTCGTCGAGGAACAGCCAGTCGGGCCGGTTGAGCAGAGCGCGCGCGAAGGCGAGCCGCTGCTGCTCGCCGCCCGACAGGACCTGCGCCCAGTTCTCGCTGCGCCCGAGATCGGCGGCGAGAGATTGCAGGCCGACCGCCTTCAGACTTTCACGAATTTCTTCGTCCGAAAAGCGATTTGCATCCTCCGGATAGCAGACCGCATGCTTCAGCGAGCCGACCGGCAGATAGGGCTTCTGCGGCAGGAACAGCAGCCGCGCGCCTTTCGGCAGCTTGATGCGCCCCTTCCAGTAGGGCCAGATCCCGGCGAGCGCGCGGAACAGCGTCGACTTCCCCGCTCCCGAGGGACCGGTGACGAGGACATGCTCGCCGGGCTTGAGCTCGATGGTCGCCGAAGAGAGCAGCGGCTTGCCTTGGGGAAGCTCCAATTCCAGATTTTCAATTTCCCATCTTTGGCCGAGCACTTCATTGCGCTCGCCATCCATCCGCTGCGCCTCCTCGCGGGCTTTCTCCAGGGTCGCGGCGAAACCGGTCAGCCGGTCGACGGTGGCTTTCCATTCGGCGAAGCTCGGGTAGATGTCGATGAACCAGGAGAGCGACTCCTGCACCTGGCCGAAGGCGGATGCAGTCTGCATCAGCCCGCCTAGCTGGATCGCGCCCGAGAAATAGCGCGGCGCGGCAACTACGTACGGGAACACGATCGCCAGCTGCGCGTACGACACGGTGAAGAAGTTCAGCTGCTTCTGCTTGCGCATGATTCCCCACCAGTTCGCGATCACGCTGGCGAAGCGCTTGCGGAAGTTGCCGAGCTCCTCGTTCTCGCCGCGATAGAGCGCGACGCCTTCGGCGTTCTCCCGCAGGCGCACCAGCGAGAAACGGTAATCCGCCTCGTAGCGCTGCTGGTTGAACTGCAGGCCGATGAGCGGCTTGCCGATGGTGTGGGTAAGCAGGCTGCCCGCGCCGGCGTAGAGGATCGCGGCCCACACCATGTAACCGGGGATCGACACGCCGGCCAGCTCCAGCGCTCCGGAAAGCGTCCAGAGGATGCCGATGAACGAGGCCAGCGTCACCACCGCCGAGAGCAGGCCGAGCCCAAGGGTCAGGGTATAGTCGACGAACAG
>WNGJ01014560.1_pt1 | contig 10812 bp, 7 predicted proteins | sample 5400611 | NCBI WGS metagenome assembly WNGJ01 (sample SAMN13153375, study PRJNA577476) | soil metagenome | isolation source: 40 cm soil or saprolite under Garry oak tree replicate 1 | place: USA:California | collected 2016-06-15 | reverse complement strand
GGCCTGCTGCCATATCACGAGGGTGATTACATCATCATTCCTCGCGGCACCATCTTCCGTTTCGACATTCCTGCCGATAGTCCCGGTACACGCCTGTTAGCCGTTGAGTCACATGGCCCGATTGAGCCGCCGCACCGCTATCTTAGCAAGCACGGTCAGTTGCTCGAACACTCGCCCTACTGCGAGCGAGATATTCGCCGCCCGCAAGAGCTTGTCACACATACCGAGCGCGGCGACTTCGAAGTGCGCGTGAAAGTACAGGATACCATCTCCAGCTATTGGTACGACTTCCATCCCATCAATACTGTCGGCTGGGATGGCTGCAACTATCCCTGGATCTTCAACATCGGCGATTTCGAGCCGATAACCGGGCGTATCCACCAACCACCCCCGGTTCACCAGACCTTCCAGGGGCCAAACTACGTTGTATGCTCGTTCGTCCCGCGCAAACTCGACTATCACCCGCTGTCCATACCTGTGCCCTACAACCACAGCAACATTGACAGCGACGAGATGCTCTACTATGTCAACGGCAACTTCGGCAGTCGCAAGGGCATCGAACGCTCATCGATCTCCCTGCACCCGCGTGGCATCCCACATGGCCCACATCCGGGCGCGGTCGAGAAAAGCCTGGGCGCTGACCGTACCGAGGAACTCGCGGTAATGATAGATACGTTCTTTCCGCTCAAATACACGACGATTGCACAGTCAATTGACGATCCGGGATATCCAACCAGCTGGTTTGAATAGAAGATTTTTCAGCACTGCATATAGTGCGCGAACAGCCGACCGCGGTCGGATTGAGCCTCGTGCAGAGTGCCGGGTTTGCTCTGATCGATTCGATTTGTCTCCTTCATCTTGCTTTTTGTCAGTAGCCATCCTCTGATGCATTGAACACCGCTTATAGCATGGACTTCGGCTGAATATTTCGAGCGGTGAGCCCATGTCTGCTCTCAACCAGCTCAAACTTCACTGGAGAACCAGTGCGAATCGTGCGATAGCCCTGTCCAGGAAGCGCCGTAAAGTGGAAGAACACTTCGGCGCCTGTTCCATCTCTCACGATTATGCCAATGCCCGCATTATCTCGTCGAAGCGCCCAATGTTACAGCGTTATTGCGCTGGTGATGATCTCTCGGTTCTGACATCTTATTCGAGGGGAGCCTCGCTACTTAAGTGGATCACCTCTCCACCAACATGTAGTGTAGCATCCCACGTGATTCTGATGGCTGCCTTTACGCTCTGATAAGCAGGACACCCTTCGGGGTGTACGTGCAGGGCGCGTTCAGCCGCAGCACGAGACGCTGGAGGAACAGTCAGGTCGTAGTGGACAGCAATCGACTCGATGCGGATGGTCTTGCCAATCCCAGCAATCCGCCCATCGACGGTGGCCGTGTATTGTTGACGGTCAAAAGGAATCTTGCGCCCTGACAGGGCACCGGCAAGCGTGCCATACATTCAGCCTGCGATGGCAGCCACAATGTGATCTAATGTAGAAGCAATGGGAGGACCTTCTTTGGTCCCATAATACTCGCGCAGTTTCCCTTGTACGCCGTACACGACGGGCGTGGTTACTTCACCGAGATAGGCGTTACGGTAGCCCTCACGATACATGAGACGAGCATGTGAGAGGTACTCAAACTTTTCTCCCATCGTTCGTATTCCTCCTTTGGGCATTCAAGAAAGTTGCTACCTTTTCCTCTACCGAAAGAAGTTAGGTACCTGACTTGAACTCCTTCTACTGTATAGTAGATACGCAAAACGTTACAATGTTCTCGTGAGAGAAATTTCCTCTTTCATGCTGTCCCAAACGTCAACCCCAGTTGCCGCAGCCACTTGCGATAAGCAATAGCAATGCGGTCAGAACGCAGATGCAGTTCCGCTTGCAAGTTGAGCGGCAAAAGTTCTGGGCGCTGGGATTCTACAATGGAACTTCGTTGCTTAAGAGTCGCAGCGGACCTACCTTACCCGAAGTTCCTCATCTCCTTTTGGTGCTCAGGCACCTCTTATTGGAATGGTTCGCCCCATCGTTCATGATAGGCAACCTCGCCCAGAGGTTTGCGTTTCTTCTGACCCTTCCCGACGGCCTCAGCCGGATAGCCGAACGGAAGGATCGCGAGCACCGAGACCTCCTCGGGAATACCCAAGAGCGGGTTGACCTCCGGCAGGCTGTTGAAGCCAACCCAGTTTGAGCCGACGCCTTGCGACCATGCTGCCAGAATCATGTCCTGGATAGCGCGACTGCCATCAGAGTCAGCTAAGGGGCCCCGATTCATAGCCACAACAATCGCCAGCGGTGCCTGCGGGATATAGGGTCCCGTGGGTGCGAGCTGACCAAGCCGGCGCAAGGTCTCCTTGTCCCGTACGACGATGAAATGCCAGGGTTGGCCATTCCCAGCACTGGCGGTCAGACGGCCCGCTTCGACAATTTGCCGGACGATGGGTTCAGGGATCGGGGTATCTTTGAAGTGGCGCACTGCCAGGACCGTACGAAGCGCATCAAATGTTTCCATGAAAACTACTTCCTTTCTTGCTTCTTTGTTGCTCTGAATGGGAAAGCCACCTTTATTACACTATCGTATTTCATGCTGTCCCGAAGGTCAACCCCAGTTGCCTAAGCCACTTACGGTAGGCAATGGCGGTGCGGTCGGAACGCAGGTGAAGTTCGGCTTGCAAATCTAGCGGTAAGAGTTCGGGACGCTGTGACTCCACAATGGAACATCTTGCCAGGTAATCATATCCTCGAACTGCCTTGTTTCTTCATCGGGGACATTCTCGTAATCCTTTGCCACGTAGGTCCAGGCAATCGAGTTGCGTTCTGCTACTGGCGTGACCGTAAAAAACATGGCGAATTTCGGGCCTGCCGAGGACTTCACAATATCGTCATCGCAAAAAACCATCTCACATATGGTCTGACCACCCGCCCATTGTTTTTTCCTGCAACACTGGCTCTACGCTCTGCATGCACAATACTGCTCTGGTTTTCTGATAAAATAATGTTTATTCCGCAATATGCATTTTTTGTCAGCTTTTATGGTATTATTTACAAAGCAATTAGTATAAAGAAACGGTTGAGGGTAAATTATAGCCTGAAATAGGGCAAGTAGAGTGTGCTCCTAGTAGAGGGGGTTATAGCATGACAACCACTATATCTACCGGATCTCGCTATATTACATTGCATGTATCCCGCACACTGGGGAGCATTTACTATTGGTTGCGCACCGGGTGGAGGCCTCCAGTCATCTGGCTCATAGTAACTACCTTGATCGTTTGCCTTCCTAATTACATCAACAATGTGCACAAAGCAAACCCAGAAACGTGGTATCAATGGCTCTATATTCTAGCTCAAGAATGGTGGAATGTCTTGTACGTTCAATGGTGGCAAGTCCTTGGCTTCTATACGATCCTTCTCCTGCTCTGGTGGACATGGAAGGCTAAAAAGCGGGTGGTCATAGAGGATTTTATGGATTACACCCTGAATCCACCTAAATCTGATTCTAGAGGATTAGCTACCCTTCTTGTGGTGAGGCTCGCACAATTACAAGAACTTTACCGGGTAGTCGATGAACAGAGAGCGCTATCTACCGAGGCGAAATCAAACCAGCCTATCGATGCTACTATCAAGGTGGAAGATGTTAGTGAGTTTCTCACCAATGCTATCAGCGCCCAGTCTAAGTTTAGCCTCGGGCCATTAGAGATTCCCGTCGGCACACTATTGTCGTTAATTGGCCGTCTAGTACAAGGGCCAAGAATTCTCGGAAGTTTGCACAAAGATAAAGATGTGGTCATTTTGACAGCGCAAAGAGTTGGCAGTCAGACCGCATATAATTGGCGCGTCGATAGGAAGCTCCTGTCATCAATAGTAGATCAAGACGTATACCATCTCGATGACATGGTCGAAGAACTGGCCTGCCGCATGTTCACGGACCTTGCGCTAAGTGGTTCTGTGCGCTGGCGGGCAACTTCGACCTTCTGTGAAGGTTTGCGATTCTATAGAGACTGTTTGCGCACTCCCAAGGACAACAAGTTAAAACTCAAGCAGGCGGAGAAGAAATTTATCGAAACGCTGGCGGAAGATAGGGAATACGCTTCAGCTAATTACAATCTTGGCGTTCTTTATATGGAGTTAAACCACGTTCAAGCGGCCATGGAAGCCTTTCAAAGGGCTATTGGTCAGAATCCAGGTTCTTGGAGAGGCCACTATGCCCTGGCTGCCTGCCGTATCCAGCTCGGTCAATATGAATCCGTTATTGATCTATGCGATCAGTTGAGTGAAGGAATAATTACTCGCAAACCAAGCATTGCGAACATTGCAATGGTATACCACTCTAAAGGAATAGCTCAGAGTCGCCTCGTGGCTCAAAATCGGGAAATTCAGAATGCTATCCGGAAGCAAAGACAAGCTCAGCAGGATGAATTTGACACTTTGCAGAGCCAGATTGATTTCTTGCAAAAGCAAAACAACATCTCAAATTTAGAGAGTGCTATCCAGAGTTATAAAAAGGCCGTTACTTTTTCCTGGAGAGCACTCTGTAAAGTAGAACGCTTAAAAAAGGGCGTAACTGAGACGGAAAATCGTGTGATTCCACAGAGAGAATCTGTAGCAAGCTCCTGTCTGATCGACTTAGCCATAGCCTATAGCGAGCAAGCGCAGGAATGGAGTGAGATAGCAAAATACTACGATCAGCAAATCAAGAATTATGAGGAGCTCATCAAGAGTGATAAAAATCATGCCCAGCTATACAGAGTAAGCAATCGAAATGCCTTGAAACATAAATCATTCGCATTTGGACGGGCAAAAGCCCTGTTTAAACGGGCAAATGCGCTATTCCGCTTTGCTACGTCTCTTACCTCCTTAAACACTGATACATACCAGGCTTTGATTAATAAATATGCAGACAATCACTTTCAACTTGCCAGGACCTATTATGATTGGGGAAAGTATGACGAAGCAATAGAGGAATATACCTCTGCTCTTCAATATCATCCAGCAGAGGCTAAATATTGGGCTTACAAGGCCGTAGCCTATGCAGAAGTTTCCCTGACTCAAATGATTACGCTGCCTACCACTGCCAGAGTCAATAAAGCAGATGCTAAACGTGCATGTGAGAAAGCATTAAGTTATCTATCCTCGGCATCTCCCGATACCCTGGAGGACTCGCTCGAGAAAATTGTAGAGGCTTACGATAAACTTGGTGAGGAAGGCAATAGAGATCTTGTTCGAGATATGAAGGTTCTCCTGGAGGAATACTACAAACTAGTTAGAGTAGCCGATAGTGACAATGCGCAAGATGGGCAGGAAAGTGTTCTCTCCGTTGTTAATCTTGAAGAGCACCTCTCGCACCACACTGCAGAAGAGCAAGCCTGGAAACGTGCACAAGCCTGGATATGCGCACTGGTTTCCATTGTTCTCGGCCGCATGTCTCTTGCTTCTAGCAAGCCACAAGAAGCTGAAAGGCACTTTAAAAAAGCTATTGAGTGGCTTAACAATAGCTTCCAACAGGAAATTCAGGCACAAGAATTACGGGTGCTGTTAGTCTACGCTCTTCTTAACCAAAAGAAGCATGACGAGGCATTACAAGTGGCAGAACAGGCTCTCGTGTTTGTCCCTCATAGTTATTTTGAAAGGGAGGCTCTTGGTGATGCCTATTTCACGCTGAATCAATTTGAAGATGCTATAGTGGCCTGGCAGGATGCTCTCTTACGTAGGGATGCTTTTATGCATAAGTCACCCAATTTACCAAAATTGGACACTTCTGCCATGCATTTTAAAATTGGAGCCTCTTATTTACCGAAGAATAGCGCTCTTGATATTCACTACAAGATTGGGATTTCCTATGTAGAACTGGCAGAGTATTACCATGATCTCGCTAAAAGAAGTGATGCTCTCAAACAGGCAATTATTTACTTAGAGCAGGCGCAAAGTTTCTCTGATGGGGATCAGCAGCACGAAAACAGGGCTATTCACTACTTCCTCGGCTTCCTGCATCTTGAGTTAGGGGAGTACGAGCAAGCGATTTCCTACTTACAGGTTGCTAAGACCTCCCAGTTTGTTCGTCTCACCTCGCTCTTTTATCTGGGGTGCGCTTATTTAAAAAACAAAGATTACGATGCGGCCCTGAAACAGTTCAACCTTTTACTTGAAGAGGCGAGTAAATTGGAGAGGCAAGGAACGCCATTGAGTGACCTTGTTGAAGCTGAGTACGTAGGTTTTATGTCTCTAGGTGAGATACTGGCTATGGCGTATTGGGGCATAGCTTTTACCAATACAGAACGCAACACGAACCTACAACAAGCTCTAAATCAGGTAGTAATTGCCCAGAACTACATTGATGATATCCTTAAGCTGAAATGCCCGGTGCATTTTCCAGCCTATTGCAAGGATTGTAATGGATGGATTCTGCTTAAGATGGGTAGAATAGATGATGCCATTCCTTTCCTACAACAAGCTGTATCGCTTTCGTCCAACCCCCAAGGGTATTTACATTTAGCATTGGCGTATGAACGGAAGCGGCAGGCATCTGGAGACGGTGCAGATTTGCTCCATGAGATGCAGGTTTGTTGCCAACATGTTCAGGAACTTGATATCAGGAAAGAGTATGAACAACAAGTGAGCGAGATACTTCGACGCAATCAAGAAACAACTAAGAAGCCTAAGTTTGTTGCCAACATGTTCAGGAACTTGATATCAGGAAAGAGTATGAATAACAAGTGAGCGAGATATGGAAGATGCCATAAGCATGCTCCCCTTACGCAAGCAAGGACTGCCTGTCTTCTCGGCACTTGAACAAGCCTTGTGCGGTCATCCTGTTTTCCCAGCTTTCTAGTCCTCGTATACAGTTACTTCGGTTCTTCATGAGCTATGGAACATCGCCATGCTTGTGGCAAGCCTTTCAGGGGCTGGCAAACCTGTTGCTATTTTGGGCGAAACTTAGGTAGTCTAACTCTCCTTTGGCAAGTCGATAGGAGATCTGAGTAGTTACATCTTCTATTCGTATCGTCTTTAAATCCTTACAATAATTTTACATTTTTATGCGCAAGTTTCCTAATAAATAAACGTTACTCTATGAGAGAGGGATGTTGTCTTATATATATTCAGCTATTTTTTCTCTTGAGCCACCTCTAATGGAGGGTAGGGTGAGATGGGTGGGACCCGCTCTTGCATCTCTCAAATGCTTGGCCCCGTACCCCTCAGGGGACCTTAAAGACCCCTTGAAACCTCTTGCTGAATAGTTACGTTTTTCCTTATACGCTTAACTTATCAAGGAGATAAGCAGGGCGTTCTTTAAAAGAGGGATATCTCTTTTTGCCCATTTATGTACAATATGATCCGGTTGGGGGATCAGCATTCCCCAATCTGAGGGGAAACAAACATGAATTTCAAGAGTTCTAAGATCCGCTGGGTGATGGCGCTCTCGTTTGCGCTCGTTATCACGCTAGCGATCATTTTCACGACCACATCAATACGTGGGATCGCGAGGGCCGATTCATCGGCCAGCGGCCCGACAATCGCCAGCGACCAGGCGGACTACTCGCCGGGGTCGACCGTCACTCTGACGGGAGCCGGTTGGGCACCCAACGAGGCCGTCCACATCAACGTGAACGACAGCGTCGGCAACACGTGGAGCCTCAACAGCAACCCCGACCCTGTCGCAGACTCCAACGGTGGCTTCACGTACAGCTTCTCGCTGCCGAACTCCTTCGTTGCCAGCTACATCGTGACGGCGACCGGCCCGACTTCCGGCACGGCCACGACGACGTTCACTGACGCGGGCCCCGCTGGCAACCTCGACCAGTGCGCCAACAAAGGCACGGTCTGCGACACGAATCACTCCAGCCAGTGGCAGAACGGCAACCTCGGCGCGCAGCAGGCTATTTACTTCGAGGGCGATTCTGTCCCCTACCGCGCGCAGTACACGGGCCTCACCGTCAATCAGTACTACCAGGTGACGATCCAGTGGGACACCACGCAGAACGGCAAGCACGCCCTTGACTACCTGACCACCTACAACCGGACTGTCGCGACGGCAGACCCCTGCGCGGGTATCACCTCCTGCAGCACCACAACAAACACTCTCGCTATCCCCGCCGACCCGAACGTGACGGGCGCTGGCGTGACTCCGATATCCGGCAACTTCACGCTCTTTGGCGGGAAGTTCACCTCGACACCGCAAACCTTCACCCAACCGCCGTATACCGGCAACATCTGCGCGACCTACCCATGTACGATCAGCAGCAACCCGAGCGCGTACACGCTGTCGGGGACCTTCTCCGGAAACAGCCAGACGAGCATTAGCATGTTGTTCCAGGCAAATGCCCAGACCGTGGTCCTCGCCTGGGGTGGGCACATCGCCACCCGCGCCGACTGGGGTGCTAACAACTCCGCAGTCGCGATCAACGGCTCGCCGTACCACATGCGTCTCCTCGCAGCGCAGCGGTCATCTTCCCAGGCTCAATCACGATCATCAAGCATGCCAGCCCTCAGGGGGCAACCTCTTTCCCGTTCACCGCGTCCCCCTCACCCCTGGCGAACTTCTCGCTGGTCGACGATGGGACGTCCAGCAACACCAAGACATTCAGCAACATCACCAACTTCCAGACGTACACGGTGACTGAAAACAGGCCTGCAAATTGGACGCTGACCGGCGTTGCTTGCACCGTCTCGAGTCCGAACGGCGGCGCACAGACGGTCAGCGGGGCCACAGCGACGATCAACCTCGCAGAAGGCGAGAACGTCACCTGTACCTACAGCAACTCGCGTGACATCGGCTCACTGACGATCAAGAAAACGCTGGACGACGGTGGGTCGGGCTTCAGCGGCACCTTCACGATCCACTACGACTGCGGCGGTACCTTCAGTGGCGACGTCAGCGTCGCCGGCGGTGGCTCCGCCACGGTCGACAAGATCCCGACCGGATCAAGCTGCACGGTCACCGAACCGACACTGCCGACATCGCCTACCGGCTACAGCTGGGGCACTCCGGTGATCAGCGGTAGCCCGGCTGCCATCACCACTGAAGGCGCCACTGTTTCAGTCACGGTAGCGAACGTGCTCACCCGTGACACCGGCTCATTGCAGATTACCAAGACAGTAGACGCAGGCGGGTCGAACTTCACCAGCGGCAGCTTTGGCGTCCATGTCGACTGCGGCACTGGCGGCACGTTCGACAAAACGATTGACTACCCGACGCCGGGCAATGTGACGATCACGGGCATCCCGACCGGCTCAAGCTGCACGGTCAGCGAGCCCACGCTACCGGCCGCTCCGACCGGATATAGTTGGGATCCCCCAACAATCACTGGTAGCCCGGCTGTGATCACCACCAAGGATGTGACTTTCGACGTCGTGGTGAAGAACGTGCTCACACGTGACACCGGCTCGCTCAAGATCAGCAAGACGCTGGACGATGGTGGATCGGGCTTCGACACGGCCACCAAGTTCACGATCCACTACGACTGTGCTGGTGGCCCCAGTGGCGACGTTAATGTGGTTGGTGGCGGCTCCGAGACGGTCAAGGACATCCCGACCGGGTCAAGCTGCATGGTCACCGAGCCGACGCAGCCAACGGCGCCGACTGGTTACAGTTGGAGCGTCCCGGTGATCACCGGTAGCCCGGCTGCAATTGATACCAAGAGCAAGACCGTCACGGTCGACGTGCTAAACCAGCTCACCCGCGACACCGGCTCGCTCAAGATCAGCAAGACGCTGGACGACGGTGGGTCGGGCTTTAGCGGCACGTTCAACATCCATGTCGACTGCGGCACTGGCGGCGTGTTCGACCCGACGATCGACTACCCAACGCCGGGCAACGTGACGATCCCGGATATCCCGACCGGGTTGAGCTGCACGGTGACCGAGCCGACACTGACACTGCCAGCACCACCGACCGGCTACAGTTGGGGTACGCCGGTGATCACCGGCAGCCCGGCTGCGATCACCACCAAGGATGCCATCGTCGATGTCACAGTGGCGAATGTGCTCACCCGTGACACTGGCTCGCTCAAGATCACCAAGACGCTGTCCGACGGTGGGTCGGGCTTTAAGGGTACGTTCACGATCCACTACGACTGTGGCAACAGCCTCAGCGGCGACGTCAGCGTGATCGGTGGTGGCTCTGCCACGGTCAACAACATCCCGACCGGCTCAAACTGTACGGTCACCGAGCCGGCGCAGCCTACAGCACCTACCGGTTACAGTTGGGATCCCCCGACAATCACTGGCAGCCCGGCTGCGATCACCACTAAGAGTGCCACCGTCGAGGTTACAGTGAAGAACGTGCTCACCCGTAATACGGGTTCGCTCAAGATCAGCAAGACGCTCGACGATGGAGGATCAGGCTTTACTGGTATGTTCACGATCCACTACGACTGTGGCAACAGCCTCAGTGGCGACGTTAATGTGGTTAGCAGCGGCTCTGCCACGGTCAAGGATATCTCGACCGGGTCAAGCTGCACGGTGACCGAGCCGACGCAGCCCACAGCACCTACCGGTTACAGTTGGGGCACCCCGGTGATCGTCGGTAGCCCGGCCGCGATCACCACTAAAGGCGCCACCGTCACGGTTGACGTGATGAACGGGCTCACCCGTGACAGCGGCTCGCTCAAGATCACCAAGACGCTCGACGATGGCGGGTCAGGCTTTAAGGGTACGTTCAACATCCATGTCAACTGCGGCACTGGCGGCGTGTTCGACCCGACGATAGACTACCCGACACCGGGCAACGTGACGGTCCCCGGCATCCCGACCGGGTCAAGCTGCACGGTGACCGAGCCGACGCAGCCCACAGCACCTACCGGTTACAGTTGGGGCACCCC
>WNGJ01008694.1_pt1 | contig 10813 bp, 6 predicted proteins | sample 5400611 | NCBI WGS metagenome assembly WNGJ01 (sample SAMN13153375, study PRJNA577476) | soil metagenome | isolation source: 40 cm soil or saprolite under Garry oak tree replicate 1 | place: USA:California | collected 2016-06-15 | reverse complement strand
CACAGGCACCCAGCCAATCGATAGCAGCCATGCGACCACTCGCCATGCAAGCCCCATGCGCTTCATGTCGGAACTCCAGAGCGTTCGTGTCGAAGGAGGTTCTTGATTCGGGGTGATTCTATACCGTTTTACACGACTTTGAATTGGAGACCCGCCTGCGATAGTGCCCGGTAAGTGGCGTTCGCGGACAGGTCGCGACCGCACCTTCAACGGCTTGTCGTTTGCGGCAGTGGCACCTCGATGTGATTGAACTCCCAGCACTGTTTCAAATGCCCAAGCAACATTTCACGTTGTTCCTGGTTAATGCCGAAGTTAGAAAAGTCATGCTGAGACCAGAACAACCAGTTCAAAAATACCGTCTTCCGGTTGGCTGATACTTCACACGCAACATCGAAGGTGCTGTATTCCCAACTCTTGTACAGTGCAATGAATTGAGCGATTGCATTTTTGCCCTTCAAACCGAACGCGTCCGGGACGTGGCCGTCGAAAGGCGCACCAAAAAAGCCGATTTCCAGACGGACGAGACCGTGGATGGCGCCATTAAATGAACTCAGATCGTCTGCGGGAATCCAATATTCCACGTGCTCTGAGGAACCTACAGTGTGTAGCTCGAAATGTGACAAGTAACCTCGGTCCACTTCAAATGCGGTTACAAAACCTGCGAACCCGGATTTTTCATACGGTGAATTCCAATCCCTCGCAATCTGACGAGCGTATGTTGTGTTTGCGACCGGATAGAAAATCGGCTGGTGTGGTAATCGTTGAGGAAACCCTCGCATCCCTTTGTCCCAGATCAGTGCGAGTTCATGCAGGCCGACTGGACGGAAAAGAGTAGTGGCCATATGCAATTTAGGTTTATACCACGGCCTTTGCCTAAGTCCCGAGTAGTAGCGTACTCGTAGAAGTCCGGCCGGATTCCGCAACGGACTTGTCAGCAATCGCTTCTACCGGGACTCGACCGGTGTGTTTCGTTATCGTCAGGATTAGGTCCGAGTTGCCGATTCGGCAGCAACCATGCACCGTAATGCTGCATCAGGAGAAGGTGAAGAAAAGCAACGCCCATGCCTACGTCTCCGTTTTCTCCACCCTCAAGCGCCGCTCGTCCTTGCGAACATCGTAGTAATGGTTTTGGCCTTCATCCTCGTACTCGCCAGTGACGGAGAGGCCGACTGCCGAAAGTTGCCTGCGGTACTCCTCAGCTCCAAGAGATCGTGACTCTAATCCTGTCATCGCATCGTTCCAAACCAACGGTTCCGCACACGAAGTAAATAACAGCCGACCGCCTGGCACCAATATGTCGGCGATCCTTTTGATCAAGTGCCGTTGGTCGTCGGGAGAAAGCAGGAAAATGAGGCCCCATGCGAGGACCCCATCGAAAGTTCGATAAAAAAATGTCGAATCTTGGACGGCTTCACAAACCACGAGTGTATTTGGGAGATTGCGTCGTAAGGCCTCCACGAATGATGGCGCTGCATCAACAGCAAAGACCTTCAGCCCTTCGGCGACTAGAACCTCGGTGATTGGAAATCCGGGACCGCAGCCGAGATCAATCACAGCGGCCCCGTGTGGTAGCGCCTGGGCCCACTGCCTCACCGCATTCACGCCGACGCCGGTCGAGCGGCCACTGCCACGGCGGGCCAGAAACTCCCTGGCGACACCTTCGTAGCCATTCGACCGGTCTATCATCGACTCACGATATCAGAACTGGCGCGTTTCACACGCCTGCCTACGATGCACCGCCTCCAGACGGTCCTGTGTTCCCGTCGGGTGGCTGTCGATTCGCGGACTAGTGACGAGCAAACCGGAAGGCAGGCTACCTAGCCAATAAAGCAGGGAACCAGGAACCTTGCAGTGCGTCAGGCAAGGGCTTTGGCGGGCGTTTTCAAATTACCGAGTTGAGCTAGATTTTTCTACCCGTCAATATTGGTACGCGACCTCGCTGTAAGAATCCAGCTCAAGGGAAACAAGCCGAACGCGGCGGCCCAGAAGATGGCACCTGGCATGAACTGCAGTAAATCCCTCCTGTCGGCTGGCGGTGAGGTCAAGATGCCAATCACTAATGCGACGCAAGCACAACAGAAAATCGACCCGGCCAAGCGCAACGCCCAGTGCAGGCGTTTTCGTGTGAGCGCTCCTTCCATTCCTAGTCCTACGAACCACCAGGCTGGTAAGCAAAAGAATGGCATCGTGACGATGTGCCAAGTTTGTACCGAAAGCCCACTCGCGTGCGTTCGGAAGTATGACGCCGCAGGCACGGAAAGGGGAGCTCCAATGAGTCCGCCAGGCAAATTAAGATTCACGATTGTGTGGAATCGCCGCTCACATACGGCTGCAAGCGAAAACCCTAGCCAGCGGTCGCGAGGGAGAATCAACTCGAACTGTCCAGACCCGATCGAGGCATTCCCATGCTTTTGGAGTGAATAAAATCTACCGTACATGAGCAGCGTCGGAACCAGCACAAGCGCGGACCACAGAGCAAGTTCTGCAATCGGCAGCAGGAACGCGCACGAGATTCTTTGTGGCTTCACGTGGAGGAGTGTATCCCAATGACGACCAGGAGCATTTGTAAAGTCGTTTTCAGACGTTCATCTCAGACAACTCTGATTTGTGGCGTACTCGGAAAAGTGCCTGTCACTGGCGAGACGGGGTTGTGGGAAGTTTGGGCCGTATCACCAGCCACACGGGCACGCTACGTGCATTCGCGAAGGTTAGTTTGAACGAATAGGACTTCCCGAGCGTCCTGTTGGCGTGCTCCGCGTCTATTACATTTATATGACAGGACGTGATTCTGAGCGGATACCGGATCGGGTTCAGTTCACGTAAGCAATTGGATCGACAGAAGAAAAAGAAAAAACGCGAGAGTCCTGCCGTCTCCGACCATCTGTCGAAAAAGCAGATGGTCGGGGTGAACGCCGTTTTGTCCAACTCGTACTGTTTCAATGAGTTCCAAAAGAGTGGCGCGCCCGGCGAGACTCGAACTCGCGACCCCCTGCTTAGAAGGCAGACGCTCTATCCAACTGAGCTACGGGCGCTCTCGCTCTATTGATTCTAAACCAATTATTCTCTGTGCGGACGCTGTTTTCACTCGTTGACCCTCTACGCAAAGGGCAGACGCTCTTTTCAACTGAGAACTACGGGGGCACGGCGCAACCAATGTCTCATCAAGTAGGTACAGCGACCTCTTCAACTGCTCCACCTTCAATTCTCGGTCCATTCAGTCCAGATGGGGCTCGTTCGGACGGAATCTCAAAGCCCAAAGCATCCCGTATCGTCAAAGAACGCGTCCTGGTCGCTGCCCTGAACCAGAACTCATTGCTCTGCGCACGTTGATGATAAATCGGGCCCGGCAGCGCTTTTGCCAGTGGAGATTCCCGGCATCCTTAATATGTTACTGATCGTGGCCCATGCCCCGCTGTCCCGTCCACTTTTATGCCGCTTCCCTCTCGTAGTACTTCAGCAGGCCCCCCAGCGGTTCTCAATGTTACATTGCGTTGAAAGCTCGGGCGGAGTTTTCGGTAGGCACAACTACGTGAGGGTTAAGAGCTCCGTGATCTCAAAAAATCTTGAAAAAATCGGAAACAAAGTGTGGGCCAGCTTCGTTTCTTCTATTGCCTTCCCATAGGGCCTATGACATCTTCGGTATGGGTTTCCCATAGGAACCGAGAGGAGCCCCGAGGACAACGATGGGCGATAAGGCCGGCGACAAAAAGGATGTGTGGCAAGGGACTTTGGCGTTGATGGTGCTGAAGACGCTCCAAGCAATGGGCCCGCTCCACGGATACGGCATTGCACGGCGCATTGAACAGACCAGCGGCGATCTTCTTGCCGTGAATTACGGAACTCTGTACCCGGCTTTGCTGAAGCTCGAGCAGGAAGGCTACATCAGCTCGGAATGGGGCTTCTCGGACAACAATCGCAAAGCGAAGTATTACAAGCTCACTCGCGCGGGCCGCAAGCAATTGAACAAGGAAGAGCGCGAGTGGGAACAGACAACCGCGATCCTGGCGCGCTTCCTCGCGCCAGGCGAGGAGCGTTCCTGATCGGTATGCGGAGGATTTATATGAGGCGGCTGCGGGCGTGGTTCTCTCGGCTAGGCGAGGTATTCAGTAGGAAGACTCGCGAGCAGGAATTAACTGCCGAAATGGAGAGCCACCTCCAACTGCACATCGCAGACAATCTCCGTGCAGGCATGTCGCCGGCGCAAGCCAGGCGCGAGGCAATCATGAAACTCGGCGGCATCGAGCAAACTAAAGAGAACTACCGTAAACGCCGCGGCCTGCCCGCCTTCGAAACCCTGTGGCATGACTTTCGCTACGGCCTGCGTATGCTTTGGAAAAACCCTGGCTTTACGGCGACCGCGGTCGTCACACTGGCTCTCGGCATCGGCGTCAACACAACCATCTTCAGCTTCGCCCAAGCCTTCGTCGTCCACCCGCTCGCACTGCCTTCTCTGAATCGAATGGTAGCCGTCACCAATGGAGAGAAACGCCCCGTCGCTCCAGCCGATTATTTTGATTGGAAGGGACAAAGCCATTTGTTCGAACACATCTCGGCCTATCGCTCCGAGGACATGAATCTCACTGGCACCGGCGAACCCGAGCGCGTATACGGCGCCGCCGTCAGCGCCGATTTTCTCATGGCGCTCGGCGTCGACCCGTCCCTGGGCCGCGCCTTTTCCTCCGGCGAAGACGAACCCGGCCGCGATCAGGTTGTCATCCTAAGCCACGGCCTCTGGCAGCGACGTTTCGGAGCGGACCCCGCCGCCGTTGGCAAGAGCGTAAGCATCGACGGAAAGCCGTACACGGTTATCGGCGTGACGGACAAAAGCGTCGAATTCCCTGTTCCGACCGATCTGTGGATTCCCCTGGCATTGACCCCGAAAGAAAAAATAGATCGTGCCACCACGTCACTCCATGTCGTCGCGCAGCTTAGGCCCGGATCTAGTGTCTCCCAAGCGCAAGCAGAGATGACTCTCCTCGCCCGCCATCTGTCTGACGCTTATCCGGCGACAAATAAGGACCGTCAGGTGCAAGTCATGCCCCTCGTCGAATTCGTTGAGGGCAGCATCACCCGCGCCTACGTCAAGATGTTGCTCGTCATCGTGGGCATCGTCCTTCTTGTAGCGTGCGCAAACGTAGCCAATCTGCAATTTGCCCGCGCGACCTCGCGAAAATCAGAAATGGCCGTCCGCATCGCTCTCGGCGCGGGCCGCTTGCGGATTGTTCGTCAGTTGCTTACGGAGAGTGTGCTCCTCGCGCTCTTGGGAGGAGCGGCGAGTCTCCTTTTCGCGAGCACCTGCCTCTGGCTCTGCGTTTCGAAGATGCCCCCCTACGTCGTGCGCCTGTGGGCAGGCTTCGACAAAATTCGCCTGGACGGCTGGGCTTTTGTCTTCACATTCGCCGCTGCACTCATATGCGGAATCCTCGCTGGCATTCTTCCGGCATTAGGCACCTCCAAGCCGGGAGCGGGCGACGCACTCCGAGGAGGTCGCGGCGCAACCGCAGGTCGCGGCGTGCAGCGCTTACGCAGCATCTTTGTCACGGCGCAGGTGGCCGTTGCGCTCGTGTTGGTCGTAGGCGCAGCTCTCCTCATCAAGGGCTTCCGCGAAATGACCGGCTCGGCAAACGCTTACGCCCCCGAACGCGTGCTGACGCTCTCCGTGAACCTGCCCACTTCGCGTTATCCGCAGCCGGTGGATCGCCTTGTGTTCTATCGCAACGCGCTGGACGGCCTTGCCTCTCTTCCAGGCGTGCAATCCGTCGCGGCGTTCAACTGTTATCCGCTGAGCAACAACGGCACATCCTGGACCTATTTCCAAGTAGAAGGAAGTGTCGCACCCGACACGCAGCATTCTCCGTGGGCGGACATGCAAAGCATTACTCCAGCATATCCGCGGTTTATGCGGGTTCGGCTCGAGGCTGGCAGAGGTTTCACCGACGACGACCGCGAAGCCACGCAGGCCGTCGCCATCGTGAATCGGAAGTTGGCCGCTTTGTACTGGTCGAAAGAGAACCCTCTTGGCAAGCACATTCGCATGGGCGGTCCTAACGATTCAGGCCCATGGCTGACAGTGGTCGGCGTCGCCTCCGATGTTCTCTACGATTGGACCACTCACTCTCCCACACCGACCATATACCGGCCTTTGACGCAAGCGCCCCAGGCCGTATCGCTGATCGGCATCCGTACTTCTTTTGACCCGGCCTCGCTCGAATCGGCCGTGCGCAATCGCATCGCCGCAATCGATCCCGACTTGCCTGCTTTCGATGTGAAACCGCTCAACGTAGCTATCTATGAATCCACCGTGGGACTCGGTTACACGGGAGCCATGATGGGAATCCTCGGGCTGATCGCCCTTGCGGTTGCTGTCGTTGGCATCTACGGCGTGATGGCCTATTCCGTCGGAGAACGCACGAAGGAGTTTGGACTGCGCATGGCCATCGGAGCTCGCCCGCGCGACATCCTCTGGCTCGCCGGACGCCACGGCCTAATTGTTTCCGCCACAGCGTTTGCGATCGGTCTGCCGTCCGCCATTGTCTGCGCGCGCCTGCTGGCAAGCCTGGTTTACGGAACGAGCCCCGGCGACCCATTGGTTTTTCTCGGTGTGCCGCTAGCTCTATTTCTGGCCGTGATTCTCGCTGGATACATTCCAGCCCGCCGCGCCATGCGCGTCGATCCAATGGTCGCTTTGAAGTACGAGTGAGCATGTGAGTCTATGCGCAAAGGTTTCAAACAAGTCAAAGAGGTACACCCATGAAACGCCTTCACGCTTTGCTGTCAAGAATCGGGGAATTCTTCGCCAAGAAACACAGAGAACACGAACTTTCCGCAGAGCTCGACGCTCATCTCCAACTACACATCGATGACAACCTGCGCGCCGGCATGACCTCGCGAGAAGCCCGCCGCCACGCCCTCCTAAAACTCGGCGGCCTCGAGCAAACCAAAGAAATCTACCGCGACCGCCGCGGGCTGCCCGCATTCGAAACGCTTCTCCAAGATCTGCGCTACGGCCTGCGCATGCTGCGCAAAAATCCCGGCTTTACCGTCGTGGCCATCGTCACACTTGCACTCGGCATCGCCGTGAACACCACCGTGTTCACTGCCTTTGACGCCCTTTTCTTGCGGCCTCGCCCGGTGAAGGACTCTAACAGTCTCGCTGCCATCTTTCGCACGACTCCCGACGAACCTCGCGGAGGATTTTCTTATCCCGATTACATCTATTACCGCGACCACAGCAGATCCTTCGCTGATCTCTCCCTGCTTGCCCTTGGCATGGCGGTCACTTCTTCCGACTTGCCAGCCACTGGTCCGGAAGCCGCGCCCCGCGTCGCTGGAGCGATCGGCTTCCAGCTTCCTCAATTGCTTCAGGGCAGCGCTCAGCCCATCATGTGTTTTTTTGTTTCCGGCAACTACTTCCCAATGCTGGGAGCAACTCCTCTCTTGGGCCGCATCCTCCTGCCTGAAGACGACCGGCCTGGCTCCCCGCCGGTTGTCTTAATGAGCGGAAATTTCTGGCAGCGTCAATTTCACTCCGACACCAAGGTCGTAGGTTCAGTCCTGCACCTCAATGGCGTCGCCTTTACGGTCGTCGGTGTTACGCCGCTCGATTATCTTGCTACTGTTTCATCTGTTCCTGATCTTTGGGCACCCATCCCGGCAAGAATCGCGTCGGGCGCAACGACCCGCCAAGAATTGGAAAATCGCCTCGTGATTGCCGGCTATCCCATGGGACGTTTGAAACCCGGAGTTACGCTGTCGGATGCACAGGCGGAACTTGGCGTACTCGCGGAACAATTGCGCACGCAGTATCCCGAAGCCGAACGCAACATGACTGTGAGCGTTGCCTCCGGTCGGAACAACCTCGCCGCACTTGATTCTGATGCGTGGCCCGTTGTCATCGCGGCCATGTTGGCTGTCGCCTTGCTTCTCCTCATCGCTTGCGCCAACGTCGCAAGCCTCTTGCTCGCACGCGCTGTCGCACGGCGCAAAGAAATTGCCGTGCGCCTCGCTCTCGGCGCTGGACGATGGCGTGTGCTGCGCCAATTGCTGACGGAAAGCATTCTGCTCGGACTTCTGGCCGGAGCACTTGGCTTGCCTCTGGCCGGATGGATGCTCCACCTTTTGATCGTCGAGATTGCTTCGGCTCTCCCGTCGTTTTGGGGCACGATTGCACTCGAGATCAGTCCTGACATCCGCATTTTCGCCTATACCCTGTTTGTTTCCTTCGCGGCCGGAGTTGCCTTTGGCCTCACTCCGGCCTTGCAAGCTTCAAAAGCCGACGTTAATACTGCCATCAAAGAGGATGGCACTGCGTTCGGCCAGCGCCTCAGCCGTTCTCGGCTGCGCGGAATTCTTATCGCCGGACAAATGGCCGCTTGCCTTGTCCTGCTCATCAGTTCCGCTTTGCTGCTCCGCGGCTCGCAACGCGCTCTGAAGATCGACCCTGGTTACAATGCGCAGAGCGTTGCCTTTCTGGAAATGTACAATCCCAAGAACTTGCATTACTCGCAGTCGCGGTTACTCCAGCTCAATCGCGACCTTATCCAAGGCATCGTCAGCCTCCCCGGCGTGCGCTCGGTCTCGCAGGCCTCTCGGGGCCCCGTCGGAGGTATTCGCTGGGTGCCTGTTGCACGCGCCGGCGCAACGTCCCCCACTCCCACTACTGGCGGGAGTGAAACACCCACTGCCGGCTATAGTTACGTCACGCCCAATTATTTTGACACTCTCGGCATTCCCATCGGTCGCGGCCGCACCTTCACGCCTGGCGAGGCCGATGGACAAGCGCCGGTCGTCGTTATCAGCGAGGCCACGGCTCGTCGTTTCTGGCCCGGTGAAGATCCTATCGGCAAACTGCTGAAGATCGGCTCAGAAAAAGGAAGCATGTCCTTCCCCGGCGAGAGCGATCCATACGTTCCGAGCAGCGAGGTGATTGGCATCGTCCGCGACGTCCGCAGCATGGATCTGCGCAGGCTTGATAAATCGTACGTTTACCTTCCACTTTCTCAATCGCGTCAATGGACCAGCTTTCTGCTTGTGCGCGCGGATGGAAATCCAACTCCGCTGCTCCCGGCAATCGGCCGTGAGTTTCGCCGCGTGGACGCCAATCTTCCGGTCATTGCTGCCCCGTTAAATACGATGGTCTCCATGGATCCCCACTTTGTGGTCTCGCGAATCGGCGGTGTTCTTGCGAGCATTGTCGGCGCGTTAGGCTTGCTGCTGGCGTGCCTCGGTGTCTACGGCATGGTCAGTTACAGCGTGGCTCAGCGGACTCGCGAAATCGGCATCCGCATGGCTCTAGGCGCGCAAGGAGTCCAAGTGCTGCGGCTCGTGGTGAGCGAAGGATTCCGGCCAATTTTCGCCGGCGTAGTTATTGGAGTCGTGGCGTCGACCGGAGTCTCTCGCGCGCTTTCCGCTACGCTCTTCGGCCTCAGCGCCTTGGACACGGTCTCCTTCGCTGGCGTCCCGCTCCTGCTGATTGCAATCGCGCTGCTCGCTACCTGGCTTCCAGCACGCCGCGCGACGGAGGTAGATCCCATGGTGGCACTTCGCTACGAGTAAATCATGGTCCCCTCCGGGGACCACGAAGGATGAAAATGGGCTCGAGATGGCGTAGCGTTTGTGCAGCCGCGTTGGCAGTCTGTTCCACGATTTTCGGTTCGCGCTTCGCGGCCTCGGAAGAGATCACCGCCTTGCTCCGGCGGCCATTTTCGCGCTCTCGCTAGGGATCGGCGCGATGACCGTGATATTTGGCGTTGTTCACAGCCTGATGTTCGATCCCTTCCCGTATAGAGATTTACCGCCAACTCTGGGGTATTTCGGCGACTGATCCATGGACATTCGCTGTAGTGGTAACACTCATTATTCTCGTCGACTTCGCCGCCCGCCGCGCCATGCGGGTTGACCCGCTTATCGCCCTCCGCTACGAATGATTATCAGTAACCCGGTTGGACCGACGCCTTATCGCTCCTTCAACAGAGACGGGTGCGAAATCAGGAGATTGCTAACCCCAGAAACTGCGGGTCTTCACTTTTCGCACCAGACCGCGAATAACCCGCTCCTTGAAGGTGCCAAAAGGCTGGTCCGTCGTGATGTAAGTCCACGTGGCACCGCGTTGGGAAGGGTCAATGCTGCTGGTTTCGGCTTGAGCAAGGCGCTTCGGAATCTCGTCGTTGATTCCTGCCTGAAGTTGCCTGTAGAGTTTGTCGATCGCCATGAGATATTCGTGCAGGGGATCCCGGCCGCCCCACGAGACCCAGTGAATTCCTTCACGAAGTTCGGCAACCGTTGCAAGGTGTTCGGACCAGAGATCATCAATGGTGATCAGTGAAACTAATCTTTCGAGTTCCGAGGAACATGGAGTAGTGCCACTGAGCAGCGATTGGCGTCGCTGCTGAACCGCCTGTCGCTGCCCCTCCACCACACTCTCATATTTTTGAAGAAATCTTCGAATGTCGAGATTCTGGCCTTCCACTAGTCGCTGGATGCTTTCCGGCTCATGGCGTAGTCTGGGATTGTCGATGCCGTATTTGACCAGCAAATCGTCTTCCAATGAAACGAAGAATCGGGACACGCCGGGGTCACCTTGGCGCCCGGCACGGCCGCGAAGTTGATTGTCGATGCGGCGGCTTTCGTGCCTGTTGGTTCCTATGACGTACAATCCACCCAGTCGCGTGACGCTGGAGTGAACCCTTGAAGTGACACACAAAATTGGACACAGTTTCCGGGAAAGGAACCACAGTGAAGAGAAAGAGATACTCCCGGAAATTTCAGCGAATGGCTGTCGAACGCATGGAGACTTGTGAAGATGTCGGTGAGT
>WNGJ01018920.1_pt1 | contig 10814 bp, 9 predicted proteins | sample 5400611 | NCBI WGS metagenome assembly WNGJ01 (sample SAMN13153375, study PRJNA577476) | soil metagenome | isolation source: 40 cm soil or saprolite under Garry oak tree replicate 1 | place: USA:California | collected 2016-06-15 | reverse complement strand
TCCGAGCTCGGTGTCCACCTCCGCGAGAGCGTCGATGACGGCGAATGCGCGCTGCACCGAGCCGACGAGCCTGATCGCTGGTTGTCCAGTCCGCGGCACGATCGCGCCAACAATAAGGGATCGCCCGTGTGCGTCATGGCGGCGGTGAGCCGCGCCGAGCAGCGGCCAGAAGCAGCACGGTGCCCGCAATCGCCAAGGCGGTAAAGCCGGTGACGGCGACGCCGTCCCAGGCGTAGCGCTCCCACGCGAGCCCCGGTAGATACGCGCCCAACGATCCGATTCCGTAGTAGAGAGAGAAGTAGACGGCGCTCGCGGCACCGCGGTCGACTGTGGCTGCCTCGGCCACGCCGAGTTGCGCCGCGGTGACGCCGCTGAAGTTGGCGAGGGTCACGAGCGCGAGCCCGGCGACGAGGCTCGGCACGTTTGCAGGCAGGGACAGGGCCAGTCCGAGCGCGGCGAGCCCGAGCGCCGACAGTGCAAGCCGTTCCCAGCCGATTCGATCTGCGAGCCGGCCGATTGCGGGCCCGGCGGCGCCGAGGATCCAGAGTACGAAGACGAGGCTGCCGCCAGCGGGACCGAAGCCGAACGGCGGGCGCTCGAGCCGGTAGACGACGTACGAGAAGCAGCCGACGAACGTGAAGAAGAAAGCGGTGCCGGTCACAGTCGCCCGAAGGAGGGTCGGGTTGCGGATCTGACGCAGAGCGCCCTGGAACATGCCTGCGCGCGGCAGCTCGACCGGCAGATCGACGAGCGAGCGCTGCATGACGACCACCGCCGAGAGAGGGAAGACCACGAGGGCCCCGATCGCCCAGCGCCACCCGACTACGGCGGCGAGCAGCCCCACCCCGACACGGCCGATCAGGCCTCCTGCGACGAGCGACGCGACGTAGTACCCCATCGCCCGACCGCCGATCGTCGGCGCGAAGGCCTCCGCCACATAGGGGACGCCCGCCGTCAGCAGGCCGGGCATGCACAGACCCTGCAGCGCACGGAACGCAAGCAAGAGGCCGAAGTTCGGCGCGAGCGCCGCTCCGATAGTGGGCGGGACGAGCAGCGCGCAGGCGAGCACGATCGAGCGCTTCCGGCCGTACCGGTCCGAGAGAGGGCCCCAGATCCACGCGCCGCAGGCGAGCGCGAGCACGACGACCGAGATGGTCAGGCCGGCCTGCGCGGGAGTGACACCGAAGGATCGGCCGAGCTCGGGAAGGATCGCCTGGGTCGAATAGGTGACGGCGAACATGCCCGCCGCTCCGAGCAAGAACGCCGCCATCCCTCTCGATTTCGCCGGCGGTTCGGCTCGTCCGGCGGCTCGCAGCATCAGGCGCCGCGAGGCGAGGTGTCGCCGAGCGTGACGCGCATCAGGTCCCTGATCGAGACGATTCCGACGACCCTGTCGCCGTCGACTACGGGGAGGTGACGGAAGCCGCCGTGGATCATGAGAGCGGCGGCTTGGTCGGTCGTATCCGAGGACTCGACGGTCTCTGGATGCCTCGTCATGCAGTCCTCGACAACGGCGCTCTGGTCCCGATCGGAGGCGACAGCCAAGAGGACGTCCCGTTCCGTCAGGATCCCGACGAGACGTTCGCCGTCGAGAACGATCGCGGCGCCGACTCCGCGTTCCACCATTCGGCGGGCCGCCTCGCGGAGGCCAAGCCCGCGCTCGACCGCGAACACGCCTCGGGTCATCACGTCAGCCAGGACAGGAATGCGCGGATGCTACTGGGCGGCGGGGTTGCTTACCCCGAGCGCAGTCCCGGGATCCAATCCGTGCCGGCGAGCGGCACGCCCGCCATCGCCGCGGCCTCGACGGTCAGCGCGACGAGATCCTCCGGCTCGAGGTTGTGCACGTGTGACTTGCCGCACGCGCGGGCGAGCGTCTGCGCCTCGAGCGTGAGGACGCGGAGGTAGTTCGCGATCCGGCGCCCGCCGAGCACCGGGTCGAGCCGGGCCGAGAGCTCGTCGTCCTGCGTCGAGATCCCTGCGGGGTCGCGGCCGGCCTGCCAGTCGTCGTAGAAGCCCGACGCGCTGCCGATCTTCCGATACTCGTCGTCGTACTCCGGGCTGTTGTCGCCGAGAGAGATCAAAGCCGCCGTCCCGATCGAGACCGCGTCGGCGCCTAGCGCGAGCGCCTTCGCGACGTCGGCACCGGTGCGGATGCCGCCGGAGATGACCAGCTGGACCTTCCGGTGCATGTCCAGCTCCTGGAGTGCTTGCACGGCGAGGCGTGTTGCCGGAAGCGTGGGTATGCCGACGTGCTCGATGAAGACGTCCTGCGTTGCGGCGGTGCCGCCCTGCATGCCGTCCACCACGATCACGTCGGCCCCTGCCTTCACCGCGAGCTGCACGTCGTAGTACGTCCGCGTCGCGCCGATCTTTACGAAGATCGGCTTCTCCCAGTCCGTGATCTCGCGCAGCTCGTGGATCTTGATCTCGAGGTCGTCGGGCCCCGTCCAGTCCGGATGCCGGCAGGCGCTGCGCTGGTCGATCGCCTTCGGCAGCGCACGCATGGCCGCGACCCGGTCGGAGATCTTGTGGCCGAGCAGCATCCCACCCCCGCCCGGCTTCGCACCCTGGCCGACGACGATCTCGATCGCATCCGCCCGGCGCAGGTCGTCCGGGTTCAGGCCGTAGCGCGACGGCAGCACCTGGTACACGAGCGTCTTCGAGTGGGTGCGCTCCTCCTCGGTCATCCCGCCGTCGCCCGTCGTGGTCGCCGTTCCGACCTCGCTCGCTCCGCGGCCGAGCGCCTCCTTCGCCGGTGCGGACAGCGCACCGAAGCTCATCCCGGCGATCGTGACCGGGATCTTGAGCTCGAGCGGGTTCTTCGCGAAGCGGGTTCCCAGCGCGACGTCGGTGTCACAGCGCTCGCGGTAGCCCTCGAGCGGGTAGCGGGACACGCTTGCGCCGAGGAAGAGCAGGTCGTCGAAGTGCGGCAGCCGGCGCTTTGCACCGAAGCCGCGGATGTCGTAGATCCCCTCACGCGAAGCTCGCTGGATCTCGGCGATGATGTTGCGGTCGTACAGGTACGACTCGCGCAGGCCCGGGTGCCAGGCGCCATTCGACATCAGTAGGCCGCCGCGTTGTCGACCTTGAAGTTGTAGAGCTGCCGCGCCGACCCGTAGCGCCGGAACTCCCGCGGCTCGATGTCGTCCACCCCGGCCCGAGCGAGCAGCTCGGACAGTTCGGCGACATGCTCGTCTCGGAGCTCCTTCTCGATGCAGTCCGAGCCGAGGCCGGCCACCTCGCCGTGTACATAGAGCCGCGCCTCGTAGATCGAGTCGCCCAGGGCCTCGCCCGAGTCTCCGCAGACGACGAGCCGGCCGGTCTGGGCCATGAACGCGCTCAGGTGACCCACCGAGCCCCGCACCACGATGTCGATGCCCTTCATCGAGATGCCGCAGCGGGTGACCCACCGAGCCCCGCACCACGATGTCGATGCCCTTCATCGAGATGCCGCAGCGTGCCGAGGCATCGCCGTGCACGACCAGGAGCCCGCCGTGGCCGCTGGCGCCGGCCGACTGGCTCGCGCTCCCGTCGACGATCACGGCGCCGGACATCAGGTTCTCGGCCAGCCCGGTGCCCGCGTTGCCGTGTACGTGCACGGTCCCGAGCTTGTTCATGCCGGCGCAGTAGTAGCCGACGTGGCCCTCGATCTCCACGTCGATCTCGGAGTCGAGCCCGCAGGCGACCGCGTGCGCCCCGTTCGGGTTGAGGATGCGCCAGGTCCGCACGCCGTCGGCGGGCTCGTGCAGTCGCCGGTTGAGCTCACGCAGCGGCGTCGACGCGAGATCGACGACCTCCACTCCCGCCAGCTCCGCCGTCCCCACCGAATCAGACGAGCGCCTTCTCCCAGGCGTATACGACGGACGGCTCGGGCTCCCAGAGCCGTGCGCCGGACGCGCCGGGAAGAACGGCGATCGCCCGGTACTCCGAGGACATCGCAACCCAGTCGTCGGTCTCGGCGAGCACCGCAGGCTTGCACGCAATCGGGTCGCGCAACACCGCGAACCCGTCGGCGGTCCCGACCAGGAAGGTGTAGAAGCCGTCGAGGTCGGCGAGCGCTCCTTCGAGCGCCTCCTGGAGCGAGGCGCCCTCGCGCATACGCCACGCGAGGTAGCCGGCCGCGACCTCGGTGTCGTTCTCGGTCTGGAATTCGATCCCCTCGCGGCGCAGCCGCTCCCGCAGGCGGTTGTGATTCGAGAGAGAACCGTTGTGAACCAGGCAGAGATCGAGCCCGGTCGAGAACGGGTGCGAGCCTTGGGTGGTCACGCGGCTCTCGGTGGCCATCCTCGTGTGGCCGAGGCCGTGGCTCCCTTCGATGTCACCGAGCCGGAACTGCTCCACAAACGCCCGTGGACGGCCGACCTCCTTGTAGATCTCGATCGCCCGGCCTGCGCTCATGACCCGCACGTCCGGGCGATGGCGCCGGATCCAGTCCTCCACCTCGTCCGCCTCGCCCTCCACCACGAAGACGGCGTGATTCGCGCGGACTCCGCTCTCGTGCGCGCCGCCGAACCTCGCGGCAAGCTCGGCGCGAAGGGCGTCCCAGGACATCTCGGGATCGAACGAGTAGACCGTGACCTTGCTCGAGCCGCTCGGCGCCGGATCCCTGTAGACGGCGACGCCGGCGCTGTCGGGCCCTCGATCGCTCATCTGCTCGAGCATCGCGGCCAGGTACTCCCCGAGCCGAGGCTCGAGCTCAGGGGACTTGCAGAAGAGTCCGACGATTCCGCACATATGGTGACTTCCTACACTCGGCCGCACGAACTCTAGGGCTTTTGCCCCGGTCAGACCCCCACTGTTCCACGGTCTCCTATGGAGCTTTCCTCCATATACGACTCAGAAGCGTGTCAGGTACTCCTTGATCTCCCACGGGGTGACTTGCTCGTGGTAGCGGTTCCACTCTTCCCGCTTCACCCGGATGAAGTAGTCGACGTAGTCCTCGTTCCGCGCCTCGCCGAGCGCCTCGCGAATCACGTCGTCGCGCTCGAGTTCCATCGTTGCCTGCAGGAGGTTGCTGGGAAGCGTGTCCAGCCCTCGTGCCCGCAACTCGTCGTGGGGGATCGAATAGAGGTTGTCCGAGTTCGCCTCGCCCGGATCGATCCTGTTCTCGATTCCGTCGATACCCGCCGCGAGGATCGCGGTGGCCGCCAGGTACGGGTTGGTCGATCCGTCCACCGTCCGGTCCTCGATGCGGCCGGGAGCCGGAATCCGAAGCATCTGCGTGCGGTTGTTGTAGCCGTAGCTGATCCAGACCGGCGACCAGGTGGCGCCGCTCGACGTCGAGCCGAGCTTGAGCCGCTTGTACGAGTTGACCGTCGGCGCGGTCACGGCGCTGTACGCCTTGGCGTGCTTCTTCAGCCCGCCGATGAAGTGGTACGCGGTCTCGGACAGGCCGAGCCCGCGCGCGTCGTCTTCGTCCAGGAACAGGTTCGTGTCACCGTCCCAGAGCGACATGTGGAAGTGGCAGCCGTTGCCCGTGAGGTCGGTGAACGGCTTCGGCATGAACGTCGCTAGCAGGCCCTCCTGCTGTGCGAGCGTGTGCACCATGTAGCGGAAGAAGATCGCCCGGTCGCAGCTCGTCAGGGCGTCGCTGTAGGTGAAGTTCTGCTCGAACTGCCCGTTTGCGTCCTCGTGGTCGTTGGCGTAGTTCCCCCACCCCATGCCATTGACGTAGTTCGACACCTTGCGGAGGAACTCGTAGTTACGTGTCAAGCCGCGGAGGTCGTAGCAGGGCTTCTCGAGATCGTCGAGCGCGTCGGCGATCTGGACACCGCCGTTCCCGTCGCTCTTGAGCAAGAAGTACTCGAGCTCCAGTCCCATCATGAATTCGTAGCCCTTGGTCCGCGCCTTCTCGAGCTGCCGGCGCAGGATCGTCCTCGGGTCATACGGCCATTCCTCGCCGTCGACGGTGACGTTGCACGCGAAGCGCGCCAGCGAAGGCTCCCAGGGCACAGGCGTGAAGCTGTTCAGGTCGGGAATCGCTGCGATGTCCGGGTCGCTCGGCAGCTGGCCGATCTCCCCGGCGGCGAAGCCGGCAAAGCCTGCTCCGTCTGAGACGAGATCGTCGAGGTACTCGGCGGGCACGAGCTTCGCGCTCGGACGCCCGTACATGTCGACGAACTGTGCGAAGTAGAACTCGACCCCGAGGTCTTCCGATCTCGAACGAATGTCCTCGACGGTGGGCTCGGTAATGGTTGCCATTGCTCTCCCTTCGGTTCCCCCCAGCCGCTTATACGCCGTCCGCGGCGGCAAGGGAAGGGAGAGTTCCTACATTCGTGCGGGCGCGGAGATGTTCTTTTCCGAGTCGAGAGCCCGCTCCAGCGCCGCGAGCTTGACCCCGATCTCCACCATGAGCCAGTCCTCGCGCCGGAGATCGAGGCCGGTGAGCTCCATGATCCGGCGCAACCGCTGCCGGAGGGTGTTCGGGTGGATGTAGAGGGCGCCGGCAGTGGCGCTGATCGTCCCGCGGCGGGCGAGGAACTCTTCGAGCGTCGGCAGCAGCGAGGTGCGATGGGCCTCGTCGTAGTCGGCGAGCTTGGCGATCGCCTCGCGGTGCTTGTCGCGCTCCCCTGTATCCAGCGACATCCGCAGCAGGTATTTGTAGACGCCGAGGTCGTCATAGGTGAGCACGCGCGGATGGGTGCGGAGCACGCCGGTGCCGAGCAGTGCATGGGCAGCTTCCTCGAAGCCGGCAGCAAAGCTATCCGCTCCTGTGCAGGGGTTCGAGATGCCGATCGCGATCTCCGGCGCGACCTCCGCGTGGACTCGGCGCACGGCCTCCACGACGCTCGCCAGTCCGGCGGCGGGAATGCGGAGCAGTGCACGCGACGAGTTGTCCTGCCGGTCGAACACCGATCGCGGGGCGATCCGTGCGAGCGCGCGCTCGAGCGCGTCGTTGGCGGGCACCGCGGCAAGCACGACGTGCGGTTCGTCGAGATCGACAGCCAGTCGCTCCGCCCGGACGTCGACGTCGCCGAGCGCCGCGCCTCCCGCGAGCTGCTGGAAGAAGTCCTTGATCAGGTTCTTCTCCGCGAGGCGCTCGATCAGCTCGATCTTCTTCACCGCAACCGCAACCTGGTTCGCGACCGTGCGGGCGAGATCGAGCTTCGTCGTTCCGTGCGCGACAAGAGCGCCCAGTAGCTCTCCGCCCGCAACAAGCGAGACCGACACACGCGCGCGCCGCCCGCGACGACCCAGTTCACCGCCGAGCTCGCTCAGCCCGAGCTCCTGCGGCGCGTCGGCACCTTGCGGCGCCGACCAGCGGAGGAACAGCCGCTCGCCGTCCTCCTCTGCGAGATAGAGGTGCGCCGCCGAGGCGCCGAGCAGCTCGAGCGCGCGCCGAACGGCGAGCGGGCCGAGCTCGTCGAGCGTCTCGGCCGCGGCCACCTCCTCGCCGAGCTCGGTCAGATGCTCCAGTTCGAGTACACGCTCCCCCATCTGTTCGTACAGCCGGGCATTCTCGATCGCGCCTGCGACCAACGCCGCACTCGACGCGAGGAAAGCCGCTTCGGCCTCGGTGAACTCGCGGGGAGCCTCGGTATGAAGGCTGATGACGCCGATCGGCTTCTCCGCGCGCCCGAGCAGAGGCACCGACACGAACGACTGGAACCGCTCCTCCTCCAATTCCGGCACGTGGTGGAAGCGTGGGTCGTCGAGTGCGTTGTCCCGGATGAACGCCGACTCGCGACGTTCGAGCGCCCACCAGGCGAGGCCCTGCCCTCGCTTCAGGCTGATCCGGCCGGCCAGATCCCGATACGGCTCCGACGCCGCGTAGAGATCGAGACTGTCACCGTCGGCGTCGAGGAGGTAGACGAAACAGGCATGCACGGCGCTGGCATCCGAGAGCAGCCGCACGACCGCGTCGAGCACCTCCTCGAGGTCGAGCGAGGACCCCACCGTCGAGATGATCTCGGCGAGGAATCGCTCCCCGCCCCCCTGCACGTCGTCCGCCGCGCCGATGTGAGGAATCGTACTCGGGGAAGTGCGAAAAACCTACCCTGGGACTCACGTCTACTCGTAGGAACCGATGAGTTTTGCGTCGGCGCTCGGTCTAGCAATCGAGAACCAACCGAAGGAGGATCGCATGGGACGGATCGTCGTAACGGAGTTCGTATCGCTGGACGGCGTCATGGAGGACCCGGGCGGCTCCGAGAACTTCGGACAAGGAGGTTGGAGTTTCAAGATCAGCCGCGGAGACGAGGGCGACAAGTTCAAGCTCGACGAAGCGTTCTCGTCCGAGGCATTGCTGCTAGGGCGGGTGACCTACGAGGGCTTTGCCGCTGCTTGGCCGTCGCGGGAAGGCGAGTTCGCGGACAAGTTCAACAGCATGCCGAAGTACGTCGTCTCTTCGACCCTGGACGAGCCGGAATGGAACAACTCGACGGTGCTGAAGGGCGACATCACGGAGGAAGTCGGGAAGCTTAGGCGGGAGCAGGAGGACGACATCGTCGTCCACGGCAGCGCCCAGCTCGTGCAAGCGCTGATCGAGAATGACCTCGTCGACGAGTTCCGGCTGATGGTCTACCCGGTTGTGCTGGGAAGCGGCAAGCGACTCTTCGGCGACACAAGCGACGGGAAGCCTCTGCGGCTGGTCGACTCGAAGGTCGTCGGCGACGGTGTAGCCATTCTCATCTACAGGCCGGCGGGCGAGGACGCCTAGGTCTACTGAGCTCTAGAAGTGCGAGGTGAGACCGGCGCCGCTGGCGTCGCCGTCGACCGAGGCCTCTTCCGCTGCGCCGTCCTCGGCGTTCTCGTACCAGGAGTACGCGTACTTGCCGTCGTCGAGGTCCTTCGCGAACTTCGTCAGTTTCAGAGGATGGAAGGTGTCGCACATGACGGCGAGCTCGTGCGTCTCGTGCGTGCCGATCGACTTCTCCGCCAACCCGGGCTGCGGGCCATGTGGCAAGCCGGAGGGGTGCAGCGTGATCGAGCCGACGTCGACGCCCCTTCTCGAGCCGAACTTGCCGGAGACGTAATAGATCATCTCCTCCGACTGCAGATTCGAGTGGTGGTACGGAATCGGCACCGCGAGCGGATCGAAGTCGAGCTTGCGCGGGCAGAACGAGCAGATCACGAAGTTCCGGCCCTGGAACGTCTGGTGTGACGGCGGCGGCTGGTGGATCCGTCCCGTAATCGGCTCGAAGTCGTGCACGGAGAACGTCCACGGATAGAGGAATCCGTCCCATCCGACCACGTCGAACGGGTGGTAGTCGAGCACGTAGGTCTGGTACCCGCCGCGCACGCGCACTTTGACGGGGAACTCGCCCTTGTCGCGATGCGTGTTCAGTTCCGCGGGCGGATGGATGTCGCGGTGGTAGTACGGAGCGCCCTCGAGCATCTGCCCATACTGGTTCCGGTAGCGCTTCGGGATCTCGATCAGGCCCGGCGTCTCGAAGACGAGGTAGCGCTGCTCGCCCTCAGGCCTGAACCGATACGTCGTGCCGCGCGGGATCACGATGTAGTCGCCGTCCTTGTACGGGACGTTGCCGAAGATCGTCTCCAGCGTGCCGGTGCCCTCGTGCACGAACACGACCTCGTCGCCCTCGCCGTTGCGGAAGAAGTAGTCCATGCTCTTTGCCGGTCGGCAGAGGGCGATCTCGACGTCGTCGTTCCACATCAGCGTTCTGCGGCCGGTAATCTCGTCTCCTTCCGCGTCGATGTCGTAGGTCTTGAAGTGACGGTGCGCGTGGGCGTCCGGGACCCACTCGTCCCGCTTGATCTCCACGAAGTCACCGATCTTCATGACGCGGCAGGGCGACTGGAGGTGGTAGAGGATCGACTCCATCCCGACGAAGCCCTCCATGCCCATGACCTCCTCGGTCAGGAGCGTTCCGTTGTCGCGGAACTGGATGTGACGCTTTCTCGGGACGTCGCCGAGGCGCTGGTAGAACGGCACGGTTAGAGGATATCGGCGGCCAAAGCGGCGAGGCGGCTACCTATCGCCGGCGCGAACTTGAAACCGTGCCCGCTGCACGCCGAGCCGATCACAATCTTGCCGCGGCGCTCGAGAATGAAGCGCTCGTCCGAGGTGGTCGTGTACATGCACGTCTCCGCGTCAACCGGATCCGGGTCGGCATCGGGGTAGGTGCTGGCAACCCACGCGGCGACCCGCTCGACTATCGCCGGGTCGGGCTCGCCCGGCTCGTCGGGATCAACCGCGACCCCGGCGTGATGCACGCCGGCCTTCAAACCGTGCACAGGATCGTACAGCGAGTACATCAAGTGTCCGCGCGTCTCCGGATCCAACCGCGCGACTACCGGAAGCGAATCGCCTTCGCGGCGGAAGTACGCAACCGTCTCGCGCGTGGTCCGGACCGGCAAGTCCGGGAAGAAGTTCCTGACCCATGGGCCGGCAGTCACCACGATCACCTTTGCGTCGAGCTCGTCGAGAGACTCGACTCGGGTCTCCTCCTCGAGGCGGGCGCCGTGCGCCAGCGCGCCGTCGACGAACGCTCGGTGGGCGAGGTCGGCGCGGACGATGCCGGCCTCCGGCTGGAAGAGCGCGGTCCAGCCGTCCGGCACGCCGACCGGCCAGCGGCTCCGTGCTCCGTCCGCGTCGAGTAGCTCGTACTCGGCTCCGGCCGCCTCGAGCGCGCCCGCCGTGCTCTGCGCAGCACTCTCGACGAGCTCGAGTAGGCCGTTCAGCTCGAGCAGCTTCTGCCCCGACTCTTGCTCGAGGTCGCGCCAGCCCGCGAATGCCTCTCTCGCCAATTCGACGAACTCGACCTCCGGGTAGGCAAGCCGAACGATCCGCGACCGGCCGTGGCTCGAACCGTGCTCGTGGCCCACGTGAAACTGCTCGAGGAGCAGGA
>WNGJ01013192.1_pt1 | contig 10818 bp, 7 predicted proteins | sample 5400611 | NCBI WGS metagenome assembly WNGJ01 (sample SAMN13153375, study PRJNA577476) | soil metagenome | isolation source: 40 cm soil or saprolite under Garry oak tree replicate 1 | place: USA:California | collected 2016-06-15 | reverse complement strand
CCCGACAGGAATTGCCGCAGCGGGCTCGCGGCGAGGTCGTTGACGGTGATCTTCCGAGCGCAGCGCCACACGAGATACGTGTTGAAATGATCGTGCAAGTGCTTGCCGATGCCCGGCATGTCGCGCACCACCGGGATGCCGAACCCGGCCAGCAGATCGCCCGGGCCGACGCCGGACAATTGCAGCAACTGCGGCGAGCCGTAGACGCCGCCGGAGACGACGATTTCGCCTCGCGCCCGTGCGGTTTTCAGCCCGCGCGGCGTGCGGTATTCGACCGCGGCCGCGCGCGCTCCGTCGAAGACGATGCGGGTCGCGTGGGCCTGCGTCTCGATGGTGAGATTCCCCCGGCCCCTGGCCGGGCCGAGATAGGCGCGCGCCGCGCTCCAGCGCCGGCGCCGGGCGGTCGTCGTCTGGTAATAGCCGACGCCTTCCTGGCGCGCGCCGTTGAAATCGTTGTTGCGAGGAATGCCGGCTTCCAGCGCGGCCTCGACCATCGCATCGGCCAGCGGCGAGCGCACCCCATTGGAGACGGCGAGCGGGCCGCCGACCCCGTGAAATTCGTCCGCGCCGCGCTCCTGATTCTCCGCCTTGCGGAAATAGGGCAGCACGTCGTCCCAGCCCCAGCCCTCGCAGCCGCGCTGGCGCCAGCCGTCGTAATCGCGCGGCGTGCCGCGCATGTAAACCATGCCGTTGATCGAGCTGGTGCCGCCGAGCACCTTGCCGCGCGGTTGATAGAGGATGCGGCCGTTGAGCTGCGCCTCCGGCTCGGTGTCGAACATCCAATTCACGCGCGGATTGGTGAAGATTTTCGCGTAGCCGAGCGGAATGTGGATCCACGGATTGGTGTCCTTGCCCCCGGCTTCGAGCAGCAGCACGCGGTAGCGGCCGTCCTCGCTTAAGCGCGCCGCGACCGCGCAGCCGGCGGAGCCCGCGCCGGTGACGATGAAGTCGTAGATGTCGTCGTCGTGCATGCCGGTTCCCCCACGTCACGGCGATCTTAGCCGAGATGCGGGCTGTGGACACCGCGTTGCGTGCAGCAACGGCGCATTGCCAAAGCGCTCACGCGCGCATATTCGGAGACGCGACGCCAGGTTTCCCCCGCCGCGCTCTGCCATGATCGACATCACGCCATATCTGCGCACGACTCGGATCGCCTATTTCTCGATGGAGATCGGGATCCGCGTGGAAATGCATACCTATTCGGGCGGCCTCGGCATTCTCGCCGGCGATGCCGCGCGCACGGCGGCGGACCTCGGGCTTCCCATGGTGTTCGTCACGCTCGCCAGTCGCAGCGGCTATCTGCGCCAGGAAATCGACGCGCAGGGAGCGCAAATCGATCACCCGGACCCGTGGAATCCGGAGGATTACACCCAGGGCCTCGGCGTCATGGTCGCGGTCGAAATCGAGGGCAGGACGGTGTGGATCCGGCCCTGGCTCTACGAGCTGAAATCGCCGCTCGAACGGCACGTGCCGATCATACTCCTGGATACCAACGTCCGGGAAAACGATCCGCAGGACCGCGCCATCACGGACCGGCTGTACGGCGGCGACAAGAGCGGGCGCATCCGGCAGGAGATCGTACTCGGCATCGGCGGAGAACGAATCCTGCGGGCGCTCGGCTTTTCCATCGAAACGTACCACTTGAACGAAGGTCACGCCGCGTTCCTGGCCTTGTCGCTGCTGCTGAGAAATCGTCGCCAGGGCGAAAAGACTCTGACCTACAAGCTCGACCGGGTGCGCGACCAATGCGTCTTCACCACGCATACGCCAATCGAAGCGGGGCATGATCGTTTCGACTACCACGACGTTCGCCGCATCCTCGGAGACATCATCGCGCTCGACCAGCTCAAGCAGCTGGCGGGCGCGGAATGCCTCAACATGACTCATCTTGCTCTGAGCCTGAGCGGCTACGTCAACGGCGTGGCGAAGCGGCATGCCCAGACGGCGCAAAACATGTTTCCCGGGTATAAAGTGCGCGCGATCACCAACGGGGCGCATGTCCCGACCTGGATGCATGAGAGCATCGCCGCGGTGGTGCAGGATCATCTCCCGCACTGGGCGCGCGAGCCGGTCAGCCTGTTCAAGGTGGACGACGTTTCCGGCGAGGCGCTGTGGTCCGCCCATCAGCAAGCCAAAGCCGAGCTGATCGCCGAGATCAAACGAGCCACCGGGGTCGAGATGAGGCTCGACGTGCCGCTCCTCGGCTTCGCGCGGCGGATGACGGGCTACAAGCGCCCGGATCTGGTGTTCCATGATCTCGAGCGGCTGCGTCGCATAGACGCCCGCTACCCTTTGCAAATCGTCATGGCGGGAAAGGCGCACCCGCACGACCAGGAAGGCAAGGCGCTCATCCGGGCGATCCATGTCGACATGCGCGATGTCAAGCCGCTGGTCGCCGCGTTCCTCCCCAACTACGACATGCGCGTCGCCGCCAAGCTCGTCGCCGGAGCCGACGTGTGGCTGAACACGCCGCTGCCGCCGTTGGAAGCGTCGGGAACGAGCGGCATGAAGGCCGCTTTCAACGGGGTGTTGAACTTCAGCGTGCTCGACGGATGGTGGATCGAGGGCTGGGACGAGGGCGTGACCGGCTGGGCGATCGGAAAGGACGGCGGTCCGGCGGACGCCGCGGCCGACGCCGCGGAGCTCTACGGCAAGCTCGAAAGCATCATCCTGCCGCTTTATTACTCGGACCGTCCGCGCTGGATTTGGATGATGAAACAGGCGATCGGCAAGATCGGATCGGTATTCAACAGTCAAAGAATGATGCGGCGCTACACGACCGAGGCTTACGTCAGGCACGCGTGATCGTGGCGCGGATCACGGCTTCCAGGCGAGCCAGTCGCAAATGGCCTCGCCCATGATGAGCTTCTTGTCGGCCTCGGGAATCCAATCAATCTCTTGGAAATGCGTGACGCACGCGCGCCACGAGCACGGCATCTTGGTGATGTCGGTGCCCCAGAACAGCCGGCGCGGGCCGAAGGCGTCGTACATGGCGCGATAGTGCTTGTGGAGCGATTTGAACGGATAGGCGTCGTCGGCATAGAACGGACCGCCGGTCAATTTGACGGCGACGTTGGGGTAGCGCGCGAGCGCGGTGAGTTCCCTCATGTTGGGAAATGCCGCGTCGCCTTTGGCGCCGCGCAGCGCGCCCATGTGATCGACCGCGAGTTTGAGCCGCGGATGGCGCACGGCGATCTTCCCGAGCGCCGGCAGCCAGTCGCCCGCGAGCAGCGCGAGCGGCAGTTGCGCCTGTTCGGCGGCCGGCCAGAGCCAATCGAGCGTGCCGTCCGTAGGCCAGGACCGGTTGTGCGGCTGGTTGAAATAAAGGCGCAGGCCCACCATGCCCGGCCGCTGCTTCCAGCTCGCAATCAGCGCGCGGCTGTCTGGCCGGTCGAGCGGCGGATAGCCGAGGATCGCGAAGCGGCGCGGATGTGCCTGCGCGGCGTCCACCGCCTGCTCGTTGGAATCCGGGTCCCAGCTGGTCGGCGGATGCAGGATCGCGCCGTCCACGCCCGCCGCCTCCATGTCACGGATCGCGTCCGCGACCAGATAGGGCGCGGCCTGATGGGGCGGGTTCGCCTTTCCCTTGCGCCACAAATGGACCTGCGCGTCGATGATCGGCATTCATCCCTCCCCTGCCGCTGCGATCGATCGATTCTCACGCCCGCGACGTAAAGCGCAACCGCCGAGTCGGCTTGACCTCGCGATCGCGTTGGCGAGACTTGGCCGGGATCGCGAGGAGAAACGCCTCATGACGGACGTGAAGATCGTGGCGACGGGACTGGGCTTTCCCGAAGGTCCCGTGGTGTGCGCCGACGGTTCGGTGGTGCTCACCGAGATTCGCAACCAGCGCTGTTCGCGCGTGAGCGCGGACGGCAAGGTCAGCCTGTTCTCAGCCTGCGGCGGCGGACCGAACGGCCTCGCGATCGGCCCTGACGGCTACTTTTATCTCTGCAACAACGGCGGCAGTCGCTACGTCGCGGGCCATTCCATGGGCCTCGGGCCTCACCCGGACTACAAATACGGCACCGTCGAGCGCATCGATCCCAAGACCGGCAAATCGACGGTGCTGTACAAGGAGGTGAACGGGCATCCGCTCTCCGCGCCGAACGACCTGGTGTTCGACAAGGAAGGCGGCTTCTATTTCACCGATCTCGGCAAGCGCTACCCGCGCCACCGCGACAACGGCGGCGTTTATTATGCGCTGCCCGACGGGTCGAAAGTCGTCGCGGTGGCCTATCCCATGCTCAGCCCCAACGGCTGCGGGCTCTCTCCGGACGGCAAGACGCTCTACGTCGCCGACACCGAGGGCGCGCGGCTGTGGGCCTTCGAGGTGCAAGGCCCCGGCAAGCTCAAACCCAAGGACCAGTTCGCGCCGCACAGCGGCCGGGTGATCGTGGGCCTTCCCGGCCACGCGCGCTTCGACAGCATGGCGGTGATGGCGAGCGGCAACATCGCGGTCGCGACCCTGAACACCGGCTACATCACCGAGATCAGCCCCGCCGGCGACATCGTCCACGCGGTAAAAATGCCGGACCGCTATCCCACCAATATCTGCTTCGGCGGCGCGGACATGCGCACCGCCTACGTCACGCTCTCCGACACCGGTTGCCTGGGCGTCATGCAGTGGCCGGGGCCCGGACTGCGGCTCAACTTCAATTGAGCGGCACGACGTACTTGCTGGGCATCCGCCGACGGTTCCATAATGCCGAAGACACGGACGCCACCAACAGATGGACGGAAACCAATGTCCTACAGCCTCGAGCAATTGAGCGCCGACATCCGCCAGGCCCTCCAGGCCGACCCCGGGGCCGCCGGCAAGCAGGCGGTGTGCAAGCTGGTATCGAAGGCCCTGCTCGACCAGGACTTCATCGCCCGGCACCTCACCGCGGAGCAGTGCCGTCCGCGCAAGGTGCTCTACGAGGATCCCGAGCTGGGCTTCTGCGTGTGCGGCCATGTCTACCAGGACGCCTCGACCGGCAAGCCGCACGACCACGGTTCCAGCTGGGCGATCTACGGGGTGGCGATCGGCGACACGGAAATGGTCGACTGGCGCATCGTCAACCGCGGCGAGGGTGAAGCGCCGATCCTGGTCGAACCCGACAAGACCTACCTGATGAAGCCGGGCGACAGCCACCTCTACGACGTCGGCGCGGTTCACTCGCCCAACCGCCGCGGATTGACGAAGCTGGTGCGGATCGAGGGCAAGAACCTCGATCACGTCACGCGCTCGAACATCAAGGCCGCGTGAGCAAGGCCGTGGATTCGACCAGACGCACGCTGCTGACGACGGCCGCCGCCGCGACGGCAGCCGCGGCATCGCGCGCCTTTGCGCAGCAGCCAGGGGGAGGAGCCGTCATGCCGGTTTATCAGAAAGGCGCCGTACGCATCCACTTCGAGGAGGCCGGATCCGGCTTCCCGCTGCTGATCATCCCGGGCGGCGGGCTGAACGCAACCATCGGCTATCTGGGCAACGGCGCGCCGTTCAACCCGATGACGGAGTTCAAGGGCGAGCACCGCTGCATCGCGGCCGACCTGCGCAACGCCAACGGCGGCCAGTCGTCCGGTCCGCTCGAGACCGACCGGCCGTGGGACGCTTATACGGACGACCACATCGGCCTGATGGACCACCTCGGCATCGACAAGTTCATGGTGCTGGGCTTCTGCATCGGCGGTCCGTTCATCTGGAATTTGCTGAAGCGGGCGCCCGACCGAATCGTCGCGGCAGTGCTGGCGCAGCCGAGCGGCTCGCGTCCGGAGATGCGCGACCTGTTCTATGAGAACAACATGAAGGGCTGGGGGCCGGGGCTCGTCGCCAGCCGACCCGACGTCACCATGGAGATGGTCGACGAGTTCCTCACCAAAATGTACCGCACCAACCCGGATTTCGTGTTCACCGTGACGCGCGATTTCGTGCGCAATTGCAAGACGCCGGTCTTGATCCTGCCGGACGACATCCCGGCGCATCCCTACGCCGTCGCCATGGAATGCGCGATGCTCGCGCCGAACGCGGAAGTGAGCTTCTTCCCGTGGAAGGAGCCCAAGGAGCGCGTTCCGCTCGCGGTGCGGCAGATTCGTTCGTTCCTGCGCGCGCACCGGCCGGCCGTGGCGTAACTTCGTCATTCTTTTTGATTCGCCGCCAGCGCGCGTACCGCTTGGTTCGGTAATGCACGCGCGCGGGCGGCCGATGTCGCGGTCGGACCACTGCGTTCGCGATGACGCGGTTCTAACCCGCAGGTAACCATAACCGCACGGCGCCTTCGCCCGCCGACGAAACAATAATACTGCTACCGTACGCTGCGACCTGGGACGCGTCGAAGCAGACACCGATCGCTAACCATGAGCGCATCGGACGCCGCGCATCGGCACCCCGGGGGAAATCGTCGATGGGCGTGAGCCGGATCAAAGCGCTGGCGCGGGCGATCGGCAAATATCTGGCGGGCCGGCCGAACCACGTGCTGTTCGGCTTCGCCGCCGCGATCATCATCGGTCGCGGCGCGATGCTGATCGTCGACCTCGATGCGCGCTATCACGCTGCGATCGCGGCCGCGGAGCAGTCCGCGCGCAGCTTCGCGGAGGTCCTGGCGGAGCACACCGCACGCACCTTCGAGGCGGTCGAGCGCACGATGGGCGAGGCCGAACTTATTCGTCGCGACGCCGAAGCGGGCCGCTACGGCACGGCGGAAGCCGTGCGCCAGGACTTGCGCCGCTTGCAGCAGACCTCGCCGGTCCTCATCGCGATCGGCTGGACCAATGCGGCCGGCGACGTCCTGGCGCATTCCTACGACGGCGCCCCGCCGCGGCCCAACATCGGGCAACTGCCGCATTTCATCGCGCAGCGCGACAATCCCCCCGGCGGCCTGTTCATCGCGCCGCCGTTTCGATCGTTAGCGAGGGGAAACTGGATCACCGCGGCCTCGCGCCGGCTGACCAATCCCGACGGCAGCTTCGCCGGCGTCCTGACCGCGGCCCTCGATCCGTCCTACTTCGCCAGCACCTATCGCGCGATCCGGCTCGACAACGGCGGCGCCGCCGTTCTCATCCACCGCAGCGGCCCCATTCTCGCGCGCGAGCCGATGGTCAAAGATGCCATCGGCAAGAATTTTTCCGGCGGTCCGCTGCTGACCCGCTATCTGCCGGAAAGCGACGCCGGTTCTTTCTCCGGGATCAGCGTTGTCGACGGGATCGATCGCATCGTCGGCTATAAGGCGGTGCCCGGGCTCCCGCTGGTGGTCGTCATCAGCTACGAGCGCGCGGCCGTGCTGCGGCCGTTCTACGAACACCTCTACTCGCACTTCCCCGTGGCGGCCCTGCTGGCCGCGGTCATCGTGCTCGGGACGTTCTTCCTCGCCAAGCTCAACAATCGGCTCGCCGCGAAGACCAATCTTCTCGAACTCACATTGGAGAACATGTCGCAGGGCCTGTGCATGTTCGACCGCAATCAGCGGCTCGTCGTGTGCAACCGGCACTATGCGGACATGTACGGCCTCTCGCCCGAGCAGACCGCGCCGGGAACGAGCTTGCGCTCCGTCCTCGAGGCGCGGGTCGCGGCCGGGCAGAGTCCCGCCGACACCCAGGAATACATCGACAAGCGGCTCGCCGAAGTGGCGCGGCCGGAGCCCTATTACGCCGTCAACCACTTGCGCGACGGCCGCGTGATCGCGGTGATGCATCAGCCCAAGCGCGACGGCGGCTGGGTCGCGATCCATCAGGACATCACCGCGCAGAAACGCGTCGAGGCCGAGGTGGCGCATATGGCGCGCCACGACAGCCTCACCGACCTCGCCAACCGCACGCTGTTCATGGAGAAGATCGACGAGGCGCTCGCACGGTTGCGGCGCGGCGGCGAAAAGTTTTCCGTGTTCATGATCGACGTCGACCGCTTCAAGGCGGTCAACGACTCGCTCGGCCACCCGGTCGGCGACGCTTTGCTCAAGGCGGTGGCGCAGCGCCTGCGCGCGGCGATCCGCGAGACCGACATCGTCGCCCGCTTCGGCGGCGACGAGTTCGCAATCCTGCAGACGCTCGCAGCCGATCAGCAGGAAGGCGCCGTGACGCTCGCCACCCGTATCCTCGCGGCGATCAACGAGCCCTATGATCTCGACGGGTACAAGGCGGCGATCGGCGCCAGCATCGGGATTGCGCGCGCGCCCGACGACGGCGCCAGCGCCGACGAGCTGCTCAAGAACGCCGACCTCGCGCTCTATCGGGTGAAATCATCGGGCCGCAACGGCTTCCGCTTCTTCGAGCCAAAGATGGAAACCGAGGCGCGCTCGCGGCACGCGCTCGAGAACGACCTGCGCGCGGCGATCGCGCGCGGCGAGTTCGAGCTGCACTACCAGACCATCGTCGCCTTCGCGACCCGGCGCGTGTGCGGCGCGGAGGCCCTGGTGCGGTGGCGCCACCCGGAGCTGGGCATCATTCCGCCCGACCGGTTCATCCCGATCGCGGAGGAAACCGGGCTGATCGTCGGGCTCGGCGAATGGATCATCCGCCGCGCCTGCGCCGAGGCGGCGCATTGGCCGGCGCACATCAAGCTCGCGGTCAACCTCTCCCCGTCGCAATTCGGCAAGAGCGATCTCGCGGCGATCGTTTCCGGCGCGCTCGCCGATTCCGGCTTTCGGCACCGGCTATTCTTCGCTGACCTATCTGCACATGTTCCCGTTCGACAAGATCAAGATCGACAGGTCGTTCGTGCACAAGCTCTCGACCAGCGCCGAGTGCGCCGCGATCGTGTGCGCGGTGATCGGGCTCGGCAGCAGCCTCGGCATCGAAACGGTGGCGGAAGGGGTCGAGACGGCCGAGCAATTCGCGCTGCTGCGCGTCGCCGGCTGCAGCCAGGCGCAGGGCTATCTGTTCAGCCGCCCGGTGCAGGCGGCGGAGCTCGATTTCGCGGATTCCAAGGCCCTGCGTATCGAGCGCGCCGCCTGAACCTGTGTCATCGCGAGGAGCCCGAAGGGCGACGACGCAATCCAGGGCAACGCACGCCGGCTCCTCGATTGCTGGCCACTACGTTCCCTCGCGATGGCGCAACGTGTGGGCACGGCCGGGGCAAAACTGCGGCTAATTACCGAAGCGCACCCGATAAAGCTAATGTCTGAAGGCCAATATGGCGCTGGCGACGGCTGCGCCTAGCGCAGCCGCAAGAATAGCTAACTGATGCAACCGATATCTTATGTGATACTTCCTAGGCTCTGCATGGGCCTTATACGACAGAGGTTCCTGTTGGTTTGTCGACCGATGAGGGAACAAGCGCGCGATGGACAACGCTGCGCCAATAACCGTCGTCATAGCGAAAAACGGAACGACCCAGCTCAGGAGCTCGTGCGTTGTCATCGGCGTAGCCCTAACAGCCCAGAGATGGTCCAGGCAATCCCACTTGCCAACATGATTAGTGCCGCATCGAATACAAGAGGATTGCTGTCAGAATAGCTCAGATAGGCGAACAACGCCCCTCCAATCGCAGCGAGCACTCCGGCAATCAAATTCCATATTGCGCCCCACACCTTACTCCCCCTCCCCGACCGCAATACGTCGATACCGTTCAGGGGGAAGAATTGCAACCCGCAAGCGAAGAAAGCTCCTGCCGAAGGGCAGGCCCTCGGGAACGCCGGGCGCCCAGCGAGCGCGAGCGGTGTCGCAGCCGATGATAGTTAAAAACCGGCCGGCCGCGGCTCGCCGCTGGTGATCCGGCCCGTTTATAATCTGCCGCGTCCGTGAAGTCGTGACGGGCACCCGGCAAAGGCAGCAACTTGAGCGAATTGCACCAAACGACGCGTGGCGGCGAGCGCGTGCTGATCCGCCCGGCCCAGCCCGGCGACATGGCGCTCTATCCCGACTTCCTGCGCGACGTGACGCCCGAGGATCTGCGGCTTCGGTTCTTTGCCCATGTGGCGGAGCTGAGCGCCGAGGAAATCGAGAAGCTCAAACACCTCGACTATCGGCACGAGATGGCTTTCATCGCGCTCGACGAGGACACCGGCCGCCTGCTCGGGCTCGTCCGGCTGAAAGACGAGTTGGACGAGAGGACCGCGGAGTTCGCGATATTGGTGCGCTCGCGGCTCAAGGGGCACGGGCTCGGCTGGCTGCTGATGCGGCGCGTCATCGAGTATGCGACGGAAAAAGGGTTGCGCCGCGTCTATGGCGACGTGCTGAGCGAAAACAGCGCCATGCTGCAAATGGCCGAGGAACTCGGCTTCCGCGCCGCCGACAGGGGATCGGACTTGAAACGCGTGGTGCTCGACCTGGGCTAAATCTCACGGTAGTCCGAGGCGCTCGGCAAAGAGAACCATGGTCTTGCGGTAGACCACCGACCGGTTCCACTCGCGCATCACCTCGAAATTCGCGCTACCTTCGCCGAACGGCGCGCCGGCGCGCCAACCGTTGACTTTGAGCAGGTTGGCAGTCGAGGCGAGCACGTCGGGCACGCTGTGGCGCAAGTCGACGTGGCCGTTGCCGTCGTAATCGACGCCGTATTTGATGTAGGAGGACGGCAGGAACTGGGTCTGCCCGATCTCGCCCGCATAGGCGCCGACGAGATCGCGCAACGGAAGATCGCCGCGCTGGACGATCTGCAGGGCGGCGATCAGCTCGCGCTGAAAGAGTTCGGTGCGGCGGCAATCGTGCGCGAGGGTGGCGATCGTACGGATGACCGGCAGGCGGCCCATGTCGCCGGTGCCGTTGTCGCTTTCGAGCGTCCAGATCGCCATCAGCAGCGTGCGCGGGACGCCGAACTGGCCCTCGATGCGCGCCAGCAGCGCGGCGTGGCGCTGCATCAGCGCTCTCGCCCGCTTGAGACGCGGCGCGCTCACGCGGGTC
>WNGJ01011475.1_pt1 | contig 10818 bp, 11 predicted proteins | sample 5400611 | NCBI WGS metagenome assembly WNGJ01 (sample SAMN13153375, study PRJNA577476) | soil metagenome | isolation source: 40 cm soil or saprolite under Garry oak tree replicate 1 | place: USA:California | collected 2016-06-15 | reverse complement strand
CGAACAGCACCAGGGCTGCCCCTAAGACCCCGCAGTACCAGAGCGTCAGGCGAATGCGCAGGCCCTGAAACAGGGCCGCACCTGCCTCTCGTGAAAGACGACTCTTGCCCCGATGCCTTATTGACCAGGCAAGACTTCTCCAGTTCATGCCGTTCCTTCCTTTTTGCTCACAGAATTTCCCTTCTGTCGGAAAGGATCCTCTCCTGACATAGACAATCATAGCACCGGTTCATTGAAATTGTATTGGAAAGAGATGTGAACATTCCAATGTAGCCATAACGGCGTACGTATTTCTGCACCCTCCATGTGGTAAGCGCTTCTCCTGTTTCGCACTTGTACTGTGCGAAATGTGTATGAGAAATTTCCCATCTTTCTCCAATACGCTTCACATGATTTTCCCTTACTATTGAACTAGCGCAAGAAACGAATCCTTGCACATCAAACGTCAACGAGCATTGTGAGCAATACCTTGCTCAAAGCGCGAGGCTTGCATATAAACAAGGAGACAACGAACATGCTACAAGAAGAACAGGAAGTCTATATACCGTATTCAATACCATATACACTTCGACCGCAATACTCATCGTCTGCGTCCGCCGCCGTCATAGATGATCCTCCAATCACGCAAACTCCGAGAGAGCAAAATGCATCCCAACCACCCTGGTATCCACCGGAGCCGAAGACCTCGCCTCCGCCACGCAAGCGGCCCGGTCGTGCGGGAGCGCTGCTGCTCCTCACCTTCATGCTCGCCATCATCTTTGGGGTGGGTCTGTTTGCCGGGTGGGAGTTCACGAGCAGCAGCAAGAGCAGCACAAGCACAACGTCGAAGGCTGCGGCCACAGCATCCGCAGCATCCACCACGACATCAGGCACCATCACGTTAGAAACACTGCAGGAGGCTGCCATTGCAAAGATAGAGCCGGCCGTTGTCGAAATCAAGGTGACGACCGCACAAGGACAACAGATTGGCTCAGGGGTTATTATTGACGCGAAAGGGGATATTGTGACCAATAACCACGTCGTCAGTGGTGAACAGACCATTGAAGTCGTGCTGGCCAATGGAAGCACAGAGCAGGCGCAGCTGGTAGGTACGGCTGCTGCCGATGACCTGGCCGTGGTGCGCATCCAACCCTTTGCGCATATGACGGTCGCCCAGATCGGCGACTCTTCCAGGCTCATCGTGGGGCAAGAGGTGCTGGCCATTGGCAACCCACTCGGGATCACTGAAACGGCCACCCAGGGGATTGTGAGTGCCCTGAACAAGAGTGTGACGGAGTCAACAGGAACCACGATCTCCAACGCCATCCAGACCGATGCCGCCGTAAATCCCGGCAATAGTGGCGGGGCCCTCGCTTATTGGCATCCCAACATTGACCGCGGTGAATACCGAGTCCAATACAGCCGCCAATGGCGTCAGTTTTGCCATCCCATCCAATCTTGTTGAAACAGTCTTGCAGCAGATTCTCCAGCAATAGAGAGGCAAGCTTGCCCTCTTCGATGAATTTTTCCTATGTAAATTGGAGATAATAATGGAAACAAATCCGAAAGATTATAATACACGCGCTTCGTGGACACCACGACAGCAACAGCTTCCAGGATCGCGGAACCCGGGGCTTACGCAGCACAGTGCGGGTCAGAAGCCCAGGGCACCGGAGAAAATGCCCAGGGCGCGAGCGCTGGCCCTGGCCAACACGCTCAAGAGATGGCTCGTCATTGCCTCGATCGTGGGCTTCGGCGCGTTCGGCGGTCTGGTAGCATTTCATCAGGTCGGTACTACCGCCAGTCAGACCTCGTCAGCGTCTTCCAATACGAACTCGACATCAAGTTCATCTTCTCAAAATAGCAATAATTTCTTAAATCAGCAAGGAGGAAATACCAGTGGAACAAGCAGCTCTTCAACAAGCAGCTCTTCGTCAACACCCGTCACCGGAACCCACACCTCCTGACTATACCACTCCTCCTGGTATGCGCCGCGAGGAGTTCCGGGCGATGGGGACGACCATTTCCATGCTGCTTCCTGAAAGCCAGGCAGAGATAGGTGCGCGGATTGTTCGCACGCTCTTTTCCGAGTGGGAACAGACCCTGAGCCGTTTCTTACCGGAGAGCGAGCTCTCCCAGCTCAATCAACAAGCTGAAACGCCCATTACCGTGAGCGACCTGCTCTATACTGTCCTGGCAACTGCTCTCACGGCAGCCCAGGCAACTGAAGGAGTCTACGATCCCGCCATGCTGGACCAGCTAGTGCGGCTGGGCTATGACCGTACCTTCGACAACCTTCCGGCGGCCCGTTTCGATCCTATCATTCCTGGGGAGCCAGGAGGACGATGGCGCGGCATCAAGGTAGACCCGATACGTCGGCGCGTGACACTGCCAGTCGGCATCAAGCTCGACTTTGGAGGGATCGCCAAAGGCATGGCCGTCGATGCCGCCCTGGAGCAGCTGCGCCTGAGCGGGATAGGTCCTACCCTGGTCAACGCCGGGGGCGACCTCGCCGTCCTGGGACTCCCTCCCAATGCCGAGCAGTGGCTGGTTGCGGCGCCAGGACGGGAGCAGTTCTGGACGATCCCGCTGCGTTCCGGGGCCGTCGCCACTTCCGGCATTGCTCATCGCCACTGGTGGCAGGGCAACACACTGCGGCACCACCTGCTCGACCCGCGCACGGGTCTGCCAGCTCAGAGCGATCTCTGGTCGGTCACCGTCGTGACCGACCGCTGTGAACAGGCCGAAGTGGCGGCGAAAGTCGCGTTCATTCTTGGTTCCCATCAAGGGGCCGCTTTTCTGCGGAGACACCGCATCGCGGGACTGCTCGTGCGCGAGGATGGCACGTGGGAAACCGTGGAGCCGTTGGTCCTGTGGCCGGCACACGGCAAGGGGGGAGAGGAAGGAAGCATATGAATACCATCTGGCAAGCCGTCACCTGGGACATCGCCCGGGCGGGCGGATTCACCGCTTACATATTACTCACCCTGGCAGTGGTCGTGGGCCTCGCGCTTTCGACGCAGCTCCAATCGCCCAGCCGCTGGCCGCGTTTACTCAATAGCGAACTGCACAACTTTCTAACCCTGCTCAGCACGATTTTTCTCGTGGTGCATGTCCTGGCCGCGTGGGTTGATCCCTTCACCCACTTCGGCTGGAACGAGATCCTCATTCCGCTCGCGAGCCACTATCGCCCGGAGTGGATGGCGCTCGGGATCGTCGGGTTGTACCTCGGCATCGCCATCGGCATCAGCACCTGGCTGCGCCCACACATCGGCTACAAATGGTGGAGGCGGCTGCATGTGCTGACGCTGGGTATCTTTGCGCTCGCGACGATTCACGGGATTGGCACCGGTAGTGATACACAGACCTGGTGGGCGCTGGGCATCTACCTGGTCAGCATCGCCCTGGTAGGCTCGCTGCTCTGCCGGAGATTGCTCTCCTCGAAAGGCAAGCGCAAGCGCGCTCCCGCGCATCCCCCGCATCTTGCGCATCCTGCCACTCCCGCTCGCGGTATAAGCGCCTCTCCCCATAACAACCCGCACGCGCCGAACGATGCAAGGGGTACAAGGGATATAGCAACGCCCATGACGGAACAGAAGCGAGCAGAAGTTGCTCGTGTGAAATGAAAGAAGGAACAGGAACAAAGGGGTATCACCTCACCGGTACACTAGATACCCCACGAGTCCTGCCAGCCCCAAAATAATCAAAATGTTTACCTTCCGGCTCAAAGCTAGCCCGAAGGCGCCTGCCGCTATCAGTAACCCTTTCCAGTCTACTCCAGGTTGGTGCAGAATCGTCCAGACGACAGAAAGCAAGAGACCGATGACGGCGAGTGAGACACCATACATAGCACCCTGCACCCATGTGCGATGCTCGATGCGTATGTAACCGGCTGAGACGACGAGCACCAGGAGTGCAGGGAGAGTGATAGCAATCAAGGCGAGAAATGCCCCGGCATAGCCAAACGTGAAATAGCCCAGGCTGATTACCCATAATCCATTAGGGCCAGGACTGATCTGTCCAATAGCAATAGATTGCCCAAAGTAGGATTCTTTGGCCCAACCATTGGCTATCAGATCCTGGTGCAGACTGGGTAAATTGCTAAAGCCTCCGGTCGAGAAGAGCGAGGCTTTCAGGAACAGGAGAAAGTAAATGAATGGATTGATCATTGCTTTTCCCCCTGCTCTTCTTTTGTAGAAAGAGGAGAAGCAGGCTTTGGCGAAAAGAAGAGCCCCCCAAGGAAAGCAGCGCCAGGAATGATAATGATCACCGAGATTTTCAAGAGAATGATAGCGAGCGCGCAGGCAATGATGACAACGCTGCTACCCAGCAAATAGAGAACCCCTTCTTTATGGCCTCTACGGATAATCGGTAGCGCAAAATTCCATCCGACGAGCAGCATAATCGCGCCTGTCGCCGGTATCACACCTCGTAAAACCGCCTGGACTACCGCTTGATTTTCAATTTGTTTAAAAGTAGCCGCTAACAGGCAGGTGATCGTTGCACTTGGTAAGAGCAAACCAGCCAGTGATACGACGATGCCCCAGACTCCCCCCAGTTTCCTTCCTATCAACACGGTGAGTGCCACTAAATTGATGCCAGGAGTAATAACACATAAATTCCAAAGGTGCGTAAACTCTTCTATTGACAACCAATTATGCTTCTCTATAAACGCGCGTTGTATCAAGAGCGTCGTCGATGCCCCACCTCCAAAGGATTGTAGCCCGACGCTTGCCCAGATGCGAAAAAGCTGCCATTTGCTGGGTCTGGGGTCTTGTAGCTTCATAGAATTTGCTCCAAAAGACAATCTTTCTTAGAAACGTCTTAAACTAATAGCAAGCAGAGAAATGTCTTAGGAGTATATAACGCTCAATTCATTTTCGCAAAATCATTAGACATACTTTTCGCTAGCGGAGAAGAACCACACCGACCAGTATAGCTTTTGTAGTCGATGAACCCAATACTGTCCTTTTGGAACTTGCAGCAACCCAATCTTTCGTATAGAATGAATAATGGACTTAGCAAACCACCAGGCTCGTTAAGCCTCAGCAGTACATTATTCACGTTAAGATGTCTCTACCAGCGAATGAGGCAACAAAAGCAACGCAATCTGCATCCGGTCGTCCGGCTCGCATCCGGGGGTCGTCCATGGTAGGGGCGACCCTTGTGGTCGCCCAGCTCTTGTGGTCGCCCAGCTCGCATCCGGCCGTCCATGGTAGGGGCGACCCTTGGGTCGCCCAGTCCGCGCAAATGCTGATGCCTTGCACTCTTTGTCTCATTCGTCACAGAGCCAGCTTCAATTCTAGTAAGGGAGATATTTAATGGTATACGAATTACCACCTCTACCGTATGACTACAACGCTTTGGAGCCATACATCGACGAGCAGACCATGCATCTGCACCACGACAAGCACCATGCCGCCTACGTCACCAACCTCAACAACGCGCTAAAGGATCGTAGCGGACATCCAGACGTTTCCGCTGAAGAACTGGTACGCCGCCTCCATGAAGTGCCCGAAGACATTCGCACCGCCGTCCGCAACAACGGTGGTGGCCACGTCAATCACACCATGTTCTGGCAGATCATGAAGCCCAACGGCGGCGGAGAGCCGACCGGCGCTCTCGCCAGCGCCATCCAGAGCACATTCGGCTCCTTCGATGCCTTCAAAGCTGCCTTTAACGACGCCGGCGTCAAACGCTTCGGATCCGGTTGGGCATGGCTCGTCCTCGACAGAAATGGCAAACTTTCAGTCACATCCACTGCCAACCAGGACAACCCCCAAACGGATGGTCTCTATCCCGTCATGGGCAACGATGTCTGGGAACATGCCTACTACCTCAAGTACCAGAACCGCCGCCCCGATTATCTCAACGCCTGGTGGAACGTCGTCAATTGGGATGAAGTCGCCCGCCGCTACGAACAAGGCCGCAGCGGTCATTAATCAAAACAATTTATTATGTGATGGTGCGATCGGCCATCAATCACCCAAATCTAGTTTGTGATGGTGCCAGCGGTCATCCATCACCAAAAATCTAGCTTGTGATGGTGTGGGTTTGGCAGACTGCGTCTGCCAAACCCACACCATCACATAATAAATCCTTGCGAAGAGCGCAGCGATGAGGCCCCAGAAAACAAAAGAACGAGCGCCGGCATGAACCAGGCAACAGAACAACCAGAAAAAGAAAAAAGAATCCACCCACTCTTCAAACGCCCAACCCCCATAACCGAAGCCCCCAGCCTCGGAGAAATACTCCTCCCCTTCCTCTTCGCCGCCATGGAAGCATCCTGGATCGACGCCATCCTCATCTGCCTCTCCGGCTTCGGCCTCTTTCAAACATATCAACCACTCATGCCCCTCTGGGCGCCCTACATTCTCCTCCTTGGTCCTCAGGTAATAATCACCCTAGTAGCACAACGCACCACGAAATCATCGACATCAGAAAATACCAACAGCGACAATAATCCCAAAACCGCCCTCCCAGGCGCACCCTTTTTTATCCTTTTTGTCAGCATAACAACCCTCTTCATCATCTGGAACTCCCTCTATAGCCAGTCAACCTTGTTCTTTGACCCCCGCTGGTTATTCACCATGCTCAATGACATCCTCTTGTTCAATCAACAGGCCTATCATCTACTCATCATCGTCGCACTCTCAGTCTTCCTCTGTTGGCGCAGTATCCGCCTCCTCTATCGTGAATATGAACCCTCCCACGTCTTCGGCGAACTTCGCCTCGGCATGGGAGTCATCATCGCCGTAATCCTGGTGCGAGCCGGGCAGGTGAATGCTCGACTGCCGCTCAACGACGAGTTGACACTGCTTCTACTCGTGCCCATCTTCCTATTCCTATCCCTCTCGGCCCACGCCTTAGCTCGCATCTCCTTTGTACGCCGTAATCATCCCATCGGCCTCGAAGGTGACGTCTCAACGCAAGAACGCAACGTCCTGATGATTATAGCCATAGTTGGCGTAATACTACTCCTCATATCCTGGTTAATCGGTACCACATCCAGCTCGGCAATTCTGGCAGAAACGCAACAAATATCGGTAATAGTGTTACAGGTATACGACGTAATCACAGAGGCATTGGCTTTTGTCATCGTAATCTTGCTCACCCCCTTGTTCTGGCTTTTTAGCTGGTGGTTCTCTCTCTTCCCTCCCCAGAGCTCACACGTAAATATACCCAGAAGGCTGCCTAAAACAAAATTCGTTCCACCTCATAATGACGCCATCGCCGCCGCCATCGCGCCATTCATTAAAATTTTCATCCCCATCCTGCTGCTACTACTTGCCGTACTCGTCATTCGTTGGGCATTGCGTCGCAGGCGCAGTCCCCTGGCAACCGGAAAACGCCGAGACCTGGATCTGCGCGAGAGTCTCTTTTCGTGGAATCTCTTCTGGCTTCAGTTCAAAGCCCTGCTTCGTGCGCTCTTCGGACGTTTCTTCCCCCAAAAAGCCACCGAGCATAAACCTATCGCCATAGAAGAGACCCATGACGAACCAGCCGCGCGCAGTATCCGCGAAATCTATCGCGCTCTTCTCAAAGGCGCGGCCATGCGCGGCTATCCTCGCAACAAAAATGAGACCCCCTACGAGTTCCAGCAGCGTCTAGACGAAAAATTTCCCCTCGCCGAACCCCAACTTGTCGCCGTCACAGACGCCTACACTGCCACCCGCTACGGCGGTATCGTCCCCAACGAAGCAGAAGTGACCCGGGTCCAACAAGAATGGACAACCCTCGAACAAAAATGGCGCGAGTCCTCAAAATAGTAATTACACACCTAATTGGCGCAAAAACGCTTCCCAGGTGATTTTGCCATCGGCATGATCGAGAATCATTGCACCTGGGCTTTTTCGTTTCCGCCAATTCGGTTTGGATACGTATTTCATCTGTATGGAGATGTATGCATCATCGCAATTGGCTCTTATCGTAGGAGAGAGCCTGGTGAATGACATCAGTATGAAAAGATTGCTAACTGAATTAAGAGATGGTAGCATAAGGGAAACCATGAGCAAGGGAGCAAGGAAGCAACTGTTCTATACAATACAACACAACTGATAGAGAAAAAAGCAATGGTATTGGAGCAAACTCAGAACATAAAGGACTACGAGCTACCACTTCATAAACTACATGATTTAGCCCCTGATATCCCTTGGAGTGATTTTTCCAGGCTCTCTCCTGGAGCCTCACCCATTGAGGTATGCCAAATTATTGGTGAGTGGTACGCAAATCACAGCAATAAGGCAAGAAAGCATTTTGCTGGACAATTTTTCACCCCACCTATCGTGGCTCGCTACATGGCAAATTTAGCAGGTACACTTCATGATAATGCTCGAGTACTTGATCCAGGAGCCGGCGTCGGCATATTAGCTTGCGCCATCTGCGAGTCCGCCAAAGTACAAAAGTTGACGGCTCTTTCTGTTGTTGCCTATGAGTCTGATCCTGTACTCCATGCTCTTTGTTCTTTTACGCTGAACTACGCCCACAACTTTTTGCGAGAACAAGGAATCAAATTATCTATCGAGTTGTATCAACAGGACTTTCTTGAAGCGATGGCTGAACAAATTACGCAGACCTCACTTTGGTCGAATGGCCTCCGACCAGGACAGCCCTTTGATCTCGCTATTCTTAATCCCCCCTACTTTAAGGTCAATCAGAAAGACACACGGGCAAGACTTATAAAAGATATCGCCCATGGACGTACAAACATGTACACCATCTTTATGTCTTTAGCCGCATCTTCTTTACGTGTAGGGGGACGTTTTGTCTCAATTACTCCCCGCTCCTTTGCTTCTGGAGCATATTTCCGGCATTTTCGCCAACAGTTTTTTAGTACCATTACTCCTGAACTTATTCATATATTTGATTCAAGGCGCTCTGCTTTCGAGGATGCAGACGTACTTCAGGAGAACATTATTCTCGCTGGTATTAGAAAGGGAGTGAGTTCAGTAGCGCCTCCATTGGTTACGATTTCGCAGAGTCGAGGATTAAGTGATTTAGCTCATCCGCTGATTCAACAAACCCCAAGACGGCTCATTATCGATGAAAAGCAAAAAGACCCTATACTCCACTTACCAACAAGCGATATTGATACCCATCTTTTACAAGCTTTCAGGCGTTGGGACAATCGTCTGGCAACATATGGTCTAGAAATATCGACAGGGCCAGTTGTTCCCTTCCGAACTGCTGATCTGTTGACCACCGTCGAGCAGGTTAAGCAAGGTGAAGCTATTCCTCTCCTTTGGCTACAACATGTACGTCGTATGGAGGTCAAATGGCCACTAGAGCATTTCGATAAGCCGCAAGGAGTATTTTATCAAACAGATCAAAAATTATTTGTTAATAACTCCACGAAGATCGTCCTCAGGCGTTTTAGCGCCAAAGAAGAGCCCCGTCGCATTACAGCAGCAGTTTTGCCGGCAGGTGCTTTTGGTACAGAATTGATTGCCTTAGAAAATCATCTAAATTATCTCTATCGCTCTGACGGCGTGCTTACTAACGAAGAAGCACAAGGAATAGTCGCCTTCCTCAATAGCACCCTTGTTGATCGTTATTTCCGCATTACCAATGGCAATACTCAAGTAAATGCAACTGAGCTGAGAAAGCTTCCTTTGCCCCGGCATGGACAACTTACTCGCATAGGTGAGCGAGTTGTGGAATTACACAACAAGCAAGATTTTGATGCAATAGAACATATCATCATGGAGGTACTTGGGCCTGAAACATGTCCGGCGCATCTTGGAAACTGAAGCTCCTCCTATTCAGCAGGTGGAGTACGTGGAGGATTGGGAGAGTATTCAATGAGATCGCATGGATGAACGCCTAGAGCTGTAGCAATTCGATCCAGGGTAACGGTAGATATCTCACTCAAGGGTTCCCTATACACTCTCTGGATGGTCTTTCGATCCACCCCAGCATCACGGTGCAGTCTTCCCATACTGAACCCCTTAGCTTCTGCGACTTCTTTAACCTTCAGGCGTATCATAAACCCTCTTTATCCCGCGGTAGTAGTAGAAACAGTGTACTTGACCCCTCCCTCTTGACGGAACTTGGATAGTAATCATACGATAGTGATCTGAAGTATGTAATCATATGACTATAACCCTCCTACCGAAGATACATCAAATAGATATAGGGGTAATTTCATGAGATGGGCAGTAGAGTACCAGCTACCGAGCGGAACATATGGGTTATGCTTATTTGAAGCGGAAAACGAGCAAGCAGCCCAGAAGTATATCTCTTCTATGTATATTAGAGAAGGGCATACTAACATCTTCACCCTCAAGCAGCTTCCTGAAGGAGCAACGGTAAATGATCTTTACCGGCTTTTCCCACGTCGAGTAAGTCCCAATGGTTAGCTAATCCTTGTTTGGATTAGAATACTAGTGAGAATTGTTTTGCTCCTTTAGATGCCCTTCTTTTTCACAGATGCACTACATCTTCAGGAGCGTCATCGGGAGGTGAAATTTATGCCAGATAAAAACCGAGTCTTGATCCTGAAACATATCCTGGAGAATCCTGCTGGCCGCGTAGGCGTCATTTTAGACGAATACGAAATCCCCTATCACCTCATACACGTCGGTAGGGATCATCTACCTGACCCCGCCAGGTACCAGGCAATTGCAGGCCTGGTCTCGTAACCAGATCGAGGATCCTGAGAAAGCTGATGAGTCATCAGCGCTCCTTTTTCCTGGAAGCGCGGAGTGCCACTATCTTCTGATCATTGCTCACATGGCAGCAAGACAGAAAGGACGATGCCATGAACCACTCAAATAATCGCAGCAATGTGCGGGAGGGAACACTGAAGGGAGGACTTCATTACCTCGCTGAGGGTTCCGG
>WNGJ01008689.1_pt1 | contig 10818 bp, 10 predicted proteins | sample 5400611 | NCBI WGS metagenome assembly WNGJ01 (sample SAMN13153375, study PRJNA577476) | soil metagenome | isolation source: 40 cm soil or saprolite under Garry oak tree replicate 1 | place: USA:California | collected 2016-06-15 | reverse complement strand
CTCTTCCTATACGGCTTCTATGTTGCGGGTGCTGGCGACCTCGAAACTACAATCATTCTAGTTGCAAACTTAGTCCTACTGGCCTGTGTGGTGACCTCGTTGGGAGTGATCTCCAACATACTCCAAACATGGAAGAGAGTTGCCCTAGCGGCTGCTCTCGGCCTCTGGTGTTTCTCCTCGATCCTCAACTTCCCCTTTACACCGGTCTCCTCGTTTACGGGAGAACTCGTCTACGGAAGCATTGTACTATTCGGAGTAACATCTGTCGTCGTACCTGTCGCACTTAGAGAACTCGCTTATCTCGAACTGGGGTCGATCAGGAGTCTACTGAGAGCTACTAGCTCCGAATACAAGAAAAACATGAGCTTTGTGGGTAAGGGACCGATACGGGCGATATACTCCTACCACTTGTCATTCTTGGAGATGATGGGAAGGGTCAATATTGGCGGGTCCACAAGCTACAGGGCTGCCCGGGTTAGGACATCTACTGTCCTCGTCGTTTCCGTTGCAGCCGCCGCGGTCTATTTGTTTCTAACAGGGCTGTCACCATTCACTCGGTTGCCCTTTAGACCCGCGGTCGTGGTCGTTCCGGTTTTCATGGGAATAATTACACTTGTATTGATGTCTCAGGGAACCTTGTCTAACGAGAGGGGATGGCTGGCTTTCACGGCCATGGACCCTGCAACCTACCTCCGCCACCTTCTCTTCTCCAGGGTCATCTCGGCTCTCGCGATAATAGGTCCGTTCGGCGTGGCTGACATAATCCTGGCCTTACTCGGAATACGAGCAGGGGCGGGCTCTGCTATCGTGCTCCTAGTCACGGTTCCTTCGGCATCAATCCTGGCCGCTTATCTTGTGGCGAGACTGGGCGCTGTACAGCAGGTGAGGGAGGAGGGAATGATGCCGGGGCAGTTCGACCTCAGACAGTTCCTTGTTATTCTTCCAACTTATGTTGTCGTAGGGCTCATATTTGTCTCTGAGATATCGCTGACCGCCTCGATAGTCATCGCGACTATGCTAACGGTCGTGTCGACATTGTTGATGAGTATTGCTGGTGTATGGAGAGGGATAGCGTACCGTCTGACTGAGAGAGGATTCGTGTGACCGAGTACCGTCAGTCTGCAAACTTGTAGTGCCGGTAACCTTCGGCAGTCACGTCGATCAGTACGAACTCGTTTTCAGGCTCGGACACGAACCTTCTCGCCTCCGGCAAGGGTCTTCCCTCGTGAAGCGCCTCATACTCGGCCAGTGATACTGGCCTTCGATGATGCAGCTTCTCTAAGTGGCCAAACCCCTTTGCGACTGTTTTCCATTCTTCTTGGACAATCCAGCTTGATGCTTTCGCCTTGGAACCACTACCATAGTTTCCTGATCCCCCTCTCTTTCCGACGAGATCGGCATCCTTCCCCGCTTTTGCTTCGAGGAGCATTGATAGGCAACTCTTCTCCGATGCTGAATAGCTGTTGCCGCTCTCTCTCGCGTGAATCAGACCTTCAGCCACCTTATCGTTGTATTCCGCTTGGAATCTGGGCGTTTCCATGAAGTGTCTCATGTAGATGGATTCGGCCTTCTCAAACTCCTCTCTCTTCTTGAACCCGGCTGGTTTAGGCTCAATTCCTATCTTCTTGACAATCTCGTCCCAACGGGAGAGACCTCTCCAGAAATGCCGTAACAAATACGCGAACCCCTTTTCTGCCATCTTGGGATAAGGCACGTGAAACGACATCGGCCCGAACTGATCAATGAGCGATTCCCCAGGTCTCGGCCGGACGAGGCCAGAGGCTATTGCCTGTTCAGCCCAGTCGTCAACAGCCCCCTCCATCGCTTTGAGATAGCACTTCTCCGAATGCTTACCGTGGACGACCGCGGTGGTTGAGAACAAGGGTCTCCAAAAATCGTCCTCATCCTCCATGTATGTACCAATCACATTGTCGAACGCCAATAGTCTCGGATTTTCCTTGACAAGGAGAGCTACAGCGCCTGCACCCTGAGTGGGCTCTCCCGGAGTATTCAGGGGATACTTGGCGATGTCTGTTGAACAGACGATGCTACACCTCCCGTTGCTTCTCCCGGCCCATGCCCAGTCCAGTGAACTCTCCAAGGCATCCGCAGTGCTCACGCAGGCGAACTTGTACTCCACCCCAGAGGTTTTCTTGAAAGAGCCTTTCCCGAATTTCTGCTCTAACATTCCATGAACGTAGGCTGCGACAGGCTTCGATTCATCGACCCCAGTCTCGGTCGCGATGTCAATTCTTGCGATGTCGGTTGGCGACAGTTTGTCTCGCTCAATCAACTCGTAAATAGCGTTAGCCGCCAGGACGGAACTGTCCTGGTAAATGTCGGGAATCGACATTTTTGCGATCCCAATGCCGTGTAGGTACTTCGCCGGATCCGAAGTTCGCGACTGTGAGAATTCCGTCGGCTTATCCGGGTGATTCTCATCGGCCAATTCCAAATACAATCTAGGAATGTATACTGCAATGTCATCGATGCCGACTGAACTTTTCAGAAGCTAGCCTCCGCACTATTATCGAGACTACCCGACTTCGTTGTGGAACCAGAGAGTCCTTGGCGCGTTCGAGAAGATAGGCGACTTGTTCTCCTCGGAGCAATTATTAGTTACAATGAGCAATGCGTCTTCTGAGCAAAAGGAGCATAGCTGCGGCATTATCGGATTCTGTATCTAATACGATATAGTTTATATCCAACCCTTTGCCGGACAAACGGAGATCGGGCACATGACAGGAATAATCGACGTGTCCCAACTTGCCAAGACGTACGGGGACGGGACCAAGGCGGTGAAAGGAATCTCTTTCAACGTTTCAGAGGGGGAATTCTTCGGTTTCTTGGGACCCAACGGTGCCGGCAAGAGCACCACCATCAAGATACTCACGACGCTGCTTCGGAAGACATCGGGTTCTGCTTCAGTTGCTGGGTTTGATGTGGATTCTGATGGGGCGAAGATAAGAAAGATCATTGGGGTTCAGAATCAGGATACGGTTGTTGACGAGGATCTGACGGGGCGTGAGAATATGACTCTTCAGGGAGAACTGCAACAGATGCACGGACAAGCGCTGAACGAGAGAGTTGACGAGCTTCTCAAGATCGTCGATTTGGTGGATGCAGCGGACAAGCGTGCAGGGTTCTATTCCGGTGGAATGAAGAAACGCCTTGACCTCGCAACGACACTAGTTCATGATCCCAAGATACTATTCTTGGATGAGCCGACAACTGGGTTGGACCCACAGTCGCGAGCCGCGATCTGGGCATATCTAAAACGCCTGAACGAGCAAGGGATCACCATATTCATCACCACACAGTACCTGGAGGAAGTGGACAGGCTCTGCCGCCGCCTAGCAATTGTGGACCTCGGGGAAATCGTCGCCCAAGGGACCCCTAGCGAACTCAAACAGGAAATCGGGGCTGATTCAATATCTCTCGGATTCGAGAACAGTACGATGAACGGCGGCGACACCAGAAGCAAGGCAAAAGAGTTGCTAGAGAAGAAATTTGACGGAATCTCCAACATCGTGAATTCGGATATCGGCCTGACGGTGTACGCGAAAAACGGAGGCTTCTTGGTTCCCGAGATAGTGAGAGCGTTCGACGACGCCAAGATCGGCCTCTCGTCCATCGGGGTGTCGTCTCCGACTCTGGACGATGTGTTTCTCAAACATACCGGCAAACGAATTAGAGTCGAAGAGGTGAGCAGTGCGAATTATCGCGGAATGTTCAGTCGGAGGAGACGATAGAAATGTCGTTCTTTTCAGACTCGTACCATCTCTTCATTCGCTGGATGAAAAAGCTGGTCCGTAATCCAATACTTGTCTTCTTCTCTCTGTTCCAACCAATAATCTTCCTCGTGTTGTTCACCCAACTTTTCAGCAAGTTCGGCTCGCTCATCGGCCCAGGAGTCAGCTACACAGTCTTTGCAACAGCAGGAATAGTCCTTCAGAACGCCTTCTCCAGCGCATTTCAATCTGGAACATCAGTGGTAGATGACATAAAGTCCGGCTTCCTCACCAAGATGCTTGCCACCCCCGTCAACCGTTCGGCCATCCTGTTCGGGCGGATCCTCAGCGACATGTTCCGAGTCGCTGTGCAGACCATAATCATACTTGCACTCGCCTACGTGCTCGGCGTTTATCCTCAAACGGGAGTCCCTGGATACGTGCTCGTCATTCTCACCGTCGGTTTCTTTGGCCTCGCTTGGTCCGGGATTTCACTCGCCTTAGGTCTGAAGACCAAGAGCGGAGAGACCGTATTCGGAATAGCTGGATTCCTGACATTCCCCCTTTTGTTCATGAGCACAGCCCTCGTCGACCCGACATCGATGCCACCATGGATGCAGACCGTTTCGTCGTACAATCCGATAAGCTTCGCGGTGAACGCAATTCGCAGCTTGATCATGCCTCCACCACATTGCATCATTTGTACGAACGTGTTCGACTGGAGTACTATTCTGCAAGCATACGGAGTAATCGCCCTTATCGGAGTGGTAACACTCGGAGCCACGCTTTACCTGTTCAGAAAAGTCGTAAGCTGAGATTCACGAATGCGAATCCCACGGAACTCGCAAAACCGACGATCAGTAGACGGCCGACCGAAAGGTCGTTGAGAGTTAGCTCAAGATGAACAGCCCTTCGATTGAAGCCGTGAACTTGTCGAAACGCTATGGCTCGTTCCCCGCTCTCTCCAACCTCAACTTGAGAATCGAAGGCTCAAAGTGTGTTGGCTTCCTCGGTCCCAACGGTGCAGGAAAGACAACAACACTGAAGATTTTCACCGATATGATCCGCGCTTCAGAAGGAAGAGCCCTGATCAACGGCATCGAAGTGCATCCCAACAAGAAGAAAGCCTTGGAGTCAGCCGGAGCACTCATCGAGAGTCCCGAGATCTACCCGTCTCTCACACCGCGAGAAGCATTGTCGATGGTTGCAGAGCTCAGAGGATTGCCCAAGGGAGAGAGACGCACGACCATAGAAGATGCAGTTGCCGAGGTAAAGATGGACGAATGGCTGGACAAGAAGGTTGGAAAGTTCTCCAAGGGAATGAAGCAGAGGATCAATATTGCCGCAGCACTTCTGTCGGACCCGGAGGTTGTGTTGCTCGATGAGCCCACGACTGGTCTGGACCCGAGAGGCATGGCCGAGGTCCGTAATATCGTAAAGTCTCTCAAGAAGCGAAATAGACTGATCTTCATGAGTTCGCACCTGTTGAACGAGGTCCAAGAGATATGCGACGAGGTCGCGATGATCGATCATGGGAAACTGCTTGTCTATGACACGCTGTCGAATGTCACCACGAGGTTTGCGAAGGACAGCGGGAACGTTATTGAAATAGAATTTCTGAGAGACATTGACGATCAGAGCGTCAATAAGAACATCGCCTCTCTTGCTAACGTAAACTCAGCTGAGAGGATAGATTCTAGAAGGGTCCGCATAAAATTCTCTGGAGGAGCACCGATCCAGGAGAGACTCCTCTCCGACATTGTCACGATGAAGATCGGCATGATAAGCTTCCACTCTCCAACTTCCGCGCTCGAAGACACATATCTCAATCTCATCAAGGACACGCTGTGACCCGACAGTGAGCCAGTCACCAACCCGACTTAGTTCATCAACAAGGACGCACATCCTTCCAAGCAGCATCTCCCAAGTCGGGACCGTGACCAAGTACGAACTAGTCAATTATTTCAGATCCCGCAGATTCTTCGTACTACTAGTAATCGGAGTGATAATCAGCGCGCTCCTCACCGTGCTGGTCGGATATTACAGACCCGCAGATTTCATGTCTTCTAGTCTGAAATTCTATTACAACTGGTTCGGAGGTTCAGTCACTTTTATCATAATATTGTCCGGCATCTTCTACGGCGGAGATGCAATATCTGGAGAGTTCCAGAACAAGACCGGCTATTTCCTCGTAGCTAACCCGCTCCGCAGGTCCGCGATCTACATTGGAAAATGGCTTGGCGCCCTCATAGCCTCAATGATAATGCTCGCAGTATTCACGGCCATAGCGATAGGCAACGGCGTCTACTATTTCGGACTAAGCATTCCCTACCAGCTATGGGTGTCAGTCCTATTCGGGCTTCTCTACCTGATAGCGGTCCTCGGATTCACATTCTTCTTCAGCTCCCTATTCAAGAGCAGCTCAATATCCATTCTAGTGACTGCTATACTCTTCCTCTTCGCCTTCATGCTAATCCAGACACTTGTCGAGGGTCTCGTGAAAATAGAGCCTTTGTTCCTGATAACCTATGGAGCTCAGATTATCACAAATACACTAATCGACCCGTACCCCACGACATCAACTCAGGGATTTGGACCCAATGTTTTCACCAGCTATGCAACAACCATTCCTGAAGGAATAGCCATACTCTCAGCTTACTTCCTCGTCACGGCCGTACTTGGTCTTCTAATCTTTGAAAGAAGAGAGTTCACCTAGTCCGAGAAGTCTAGACATTTCTTAGATCCATAGTGGGGGCCTTTCGGCCTCGTAGTTTCCAGACCGAACCTTTTCGCGAACGCCCCAGATCAGATTCGATCTTCGCTGTTCGACTTTGAACTCTCTCAGCTCATTCCGTGAGACTGGATGAGTTCGCGGAACTTGCTGTTTTTCATGAGTTCGTCTGCGATGGCATCGTTTTCCTTTCCTTCCCTATCCCAGACGAGGAACCTCGATTCGCCACTGCGAGAGAACCATGCAATGTAATAGGGCATGTAGAACAGGCTTCCCTCCAAGAGCTCCAGCTTTCCCAGGTCGACCTTTGACGGCAGCTTGAGCCCATCTGCGAAGATCTTCCATCTCGTCTCGCGAGTCTTCTTCAAGTGGTCGATGCTATCTTTGATGTCTTGTTTCGCACGGTCAGTCTTGAGTAGAGAATCGTACTGTTTTGATAGTTCTCGCAACTGGTTGTCGTAGCCGGAGAGCACCTGCTTGAGTTCTTCCAGCCGCTCGCTTACGAGAACTGTCGAGTCGACCCCTTGGATTATTGAGCCTGGTTCTGACTCTATGTCCGTCAATCGAGGTGCCAGCGCGGCTAGTTCTGGATAGAAGCCCAGGTCGACCTCGCGGAGCGCCAGCACAACCGACCTTCCCTGCCCCAGGACAGTCTGCTTTGAGAGTAGGCCCTTCTCTGCGGAGAACTGGTACGTGAAGTCCAGATAGGGCAGATACATGATCTTCTCGAAGACCCGGTGTTCTTCCGAGCCCCCCAGAATTCCCTTCTTGATCCGTTTCTTTTCAGCGTCATGCTGGAGAGCTACCTCTGGAACCGTCATCGGGAGAGCCTTAACGACCATCGGTTCTGGAGCGGCTCCCTCATTCAATCTCTCTATCTCCGCCGGTTCCAAGGGTCCACAGTGATGCTCATAAGCCATCTGGGCACCAGAATTCCCGCCTCGCCTTGGTCGAATGTCAGATAGTAGAACAGCCTCGTCTTCAGTTTGGAAATAACTTGGGAGTCCATGCCGAGTGATAGTCCTGTTCGCACACGGTCGATGGCCTGGCGGGCCGAGAGACTTGAATCTCACTTTTCCAACTTCTTAGGCTTAACGGTTATTCGATGGGTCAGGAGATGAAATTATTCGGCCCAGAAAGGTATTATTGCCTGAAGCGAGCTTCCTTGTGAATAACCTGGGCGTTGCGGATGGCGCAGACTCGGAAGCAGAAGGTACTCCAACAGGTCCAGCGGCAGCGAAGACAGAGAACCATCATCACCTTCACAATCGTCGCTGTCCTAATCGCCATTATTGTAGGAGTGATCATCTTCCTTCCTCACCCCCCGCAAAACCCAGTTCAGCTGCCTCCGTATCTGGACCATTGCGTCACCAGTCCCAATCCTTTTTACCATTCGCATCCCCATCTTGTCATTACGATAAGTGGCATCGGCCAGGCACTTCCTGTCACGTTCGAGACTGGATACGACCCTGGATGTGGCCGGGTGATGCACACCCACGATTCTTCAGGCATTATTCATGTTGAAACTGACCAGGACGTAAGCTACACACTTGGGGACTGGTTCCTCATCTGGGGCCACTGGGCAGGGAGCACTACGACGGCAACATTCAACTCAACGCAGATATTCAATAATGAGGCCGGCCCAAGCACAGGGCATACCCTGAACATGACTGTCAATGGGAGTGTTGACACGACCCCGTCCGATTTCAAAGGCGGGAATCCTGCTGACTTCCAGAATCTCTGGATTCCAAGAGATGCTCAAACAGGACAGGACGGTTGCACCCCTGCTCCTAGCACCGGCTGTATCCCCTTCAACATTGTGATTACGTACTCATAGAGCAACGGGTATAGCGTGTTTCCGACGCGAAGAGGTGAGGGCAAACCGGACTCTCGCTTTGCTAAACTCCACTCTGACATTTCCCTAATCTACTCCTAATTCTGTGCTAGAGCAGGCGAGGGAATTGAACGCCGTCATTGCTAAGAAGGTTCTCAACAGCATCATCTGGATAGTATCCGGTGTCCTAGTAATCATCATCCGAGCTTTGATCATTCAAAGCCCATCTATCCTCGTTTGGGAACTTCTCGGCGGCGGAATGGTCGCTTATGGATCGTTTAGGCTTCTCTGGGCACTAGCTAGAAGCGTACCAACAGATTCCTCGATCCCTTGAAATCTTCTGTCGTTGGATTGTTCCGTGGAGTGATGAGCTGGTTATCGCGGAATGCGCTACATTGTGCCTGAGGGAGGTGGTGTGCCCATTTGTCCAGGCATTGGCTGTGGACCCATGGCCATCTGTTCTGGGATAGAGAAGAACGCGACTATCTGTAGGATTTCTGCGACAATGATTATGAGGATTCCGACTCCCAATATGAAAGTTGCAGCCCCTATCAGGTATAGCAATCCGGTCGTGTGGAACATTCCAATGTTGAGCCTCGTCCCTATTGTGTCGTAGCTCCTCTTCAAGAATATGGAAGCTATCAGAAAGAAAATCCATGCTATAGCTGCCCCAATTATGATTGATGTAATGAACGCAAAGAACCCCGCCGGGGGCGCCGTGCCAGGCATAAAGGAAAAGTTACCGAAACCGATGAATGAGGAAAAAGCGCTCAGAACTATTGCAATTAGCGCGATAATTCCTATGATTGATAGGACCACTGCGATGATCATGTTGTTGAATATAGTTTGATTCGAAAAAATGTCTGCAACGTATTTCACAGCTACGAGAACGAGAATGAATCCGATGATTGCGAGGACTGCCCCCGGCGCACCGAGGAATGTCCCGATTAGTACAAGGATGGCGCCAACTCCGCCAAGCGATTTGGCCTGCCCCAGAGATGCCATGGTTCCATGTTGGGCCAATTGTAGTTAACGCTTTAGGAGTCCTGGGATAGCGCGCGTGCGCTAGTCGAGCTGCAACACCATGTACCTCTCGTTGATGTATCCTTCTTGGAGCCATCCTGGAAGTTTTCCGCATTCGACGAATCCAGCTTTCACATAGAGTTTCTCTGCTGGTGTATTGCCTCCGAAGACCGTCAACATGACCCTGGAAAGGTTGAGCCTCTTGGCCAGTGTCTTCATCGCGTCCATCAGCAACATGCCTACGCCGAGGCCCTGATATTCGGCTCTGACGTACATGCCGAGAATCATTACATGCTGCATCACGTCAGGATCGGCCCTAGAGAGATCAAGTATCCCCACAGGCTCTCCAATGGATTCGTCCTCACAGACTATTGGAAACACTCTGCGCTTGTCGAACCATTACTCATACGTGCCCGGACCCCAAGGAACTGAGCCTTCAAAGACGCCGCTTGCTATTCCTCGGATGACGTTGAGATGAGTGGCAGCCTTGTCCAAGAAAGGGCGATCCTCCTTGCGATAGCCTCGAATCTTCACTCTCTGGTTCTTCGATCTATCAACATCCAGAACCGGATAGAGCCCAGGACTAGCGTAGCTTCGACGGACATTGAAGCGATACCGATCGCCTAGCTCTTTGTAGAGATAGTGCAAGTCAAACCTCTTTCCGTCAAGAGACACAGCACCCGGAATTGACGCGCCGATCTTGTAGTCGAGCGCCTTGAGTGCTTGGAGGCGTTTGCGATCGTAGCCGAAGATTCGGGTTCGAAGAACGAGCTTCTCCTGAGCCACTGCAGTGTCCTCGATCCTTCCAACCGCCTCTTTCAGACCCGCTAGAGAGTCTGTCACGACGACAAAGTCAGCTCGGGGCGTCCATTTCTCTCGCCCCGAGTGAAAGGCGAAAAGTGCGTCGACCGCTCTCACCGAGTAGAGAAGGAAGCTGTTTCTTTCAGGGAAGTATTCTTTGAAATGTTCCTCGCTGAGAGGTAGGACGTGTCCGATTTGTAGACTCCGTTCGTTCAGGTATTTTCGTCCGGCAGCGATATCCTGATCTAGGGCAGTTAGGCGCAACTCTTTCCCTGTAGCGTATGTCTGGACAGTTTAAGCTAGCCGAACGAAACAACCGTCGACTGGTGTCGTCGCTGAATGGGTTCCAAGTTCCGGTTAGAGGTGTTTATCTGATCCAGTTTGGATCTATCGCCGTCCCGTCTGCCCCATCTTCTTCTGTTTGTTGACAAGTACCACGCCTGCCAGAATCAGTAGGAAGCTGACTCCATGCCAGGGGCTGAGGTTTTCCGGAAGAAGGAGCACAGAAGTTATCACGCCGAACACTGGGACCAAGTTGCCGAAGATCGCAGCTCTCCCAGCTCCAATCTTCGAGACCCCTTCTACATAGAAGAAGTATCCTACCACGGTTGAGAGGAGGGCGAGGTAGACTATTCCAAGCCACGAGACTGGACTCCAACTGTAGGTCCAAGGCGCCTCCGACAGCGACAAGGGAATTA
>WNGJ01008688.1_pt1 | contig 10819 bp, 10 predicted proteins | sample 5400611 | NCBI WGS metagenome assembly WNGJ01 (sample SAMN13153375, study PRJNA577476) | soil metagenome | isolation source: 40 cm soil or saprolite under Garry oak tree replicate 1 | place: USA:California | collected 2016-06-15 | reverse complement strand
TTGGCCTGCGCGATTTTGCGCAGCTCGATGTTGTGCGCCTGCGATCCCGTGAAGTACTGCATCGCGGCGCCGAAGCAGGACGGCTCGACGACGCGCAAATCGACCTGCAGGCCGCTGGAAAGCCGCACGGTTGCGCGCGTGTCGCCTTGCGCGGCGACCTGCGTGACCTCGCTGAACTTCCCAAAGCGCTGGATGACCGCGGCGGCCTTGGCCGGGGCACAGGTGACCACAATGTCGAGGTCGCCGATCGTTTCCTTGCGGCGCCGAAAGCTGCCGGCCACGTCGATCTCATCGATGCCGCCCCTCCCGTCGGCCTTCAGGTATTCCACGATCGCTCGGGCATACTGCTCGGCTTCGTGCAACACCATGCGCTTCTGCGCCGTCGTCGCGGTGTCGGAGACGCCTTCGCGGATCTTCTCGAGCAGTTTGGGGCCGATGCCGGGCAGCTTCGCGAGCTTCCCTTTTTCCAGTGCGTCCTTGAGATCTCGGGCGCTGTTCACCTTCAACTCCTCGTGAAACAGCTTGACCCGCTTGGGGCCGAGACCGGGGATGCGCAGCAAGTCGAGGAGTCCCGGCGGTATCGTCGCCACGAGCTGTTGGCGCTGGGGCAGGGTGCCGGTTTCCACCAACGCGGTGATTTCTTTTGCGATGCCGCCCCCGATCCCCGGGAGCTCGGTGATGTCGAACTCACCTCCCGACACGAGCTCGGCGATGGGATCGGGGTGATCCGCGACGGTGCGCGCGGCATTGCGGTAGGCGCGCACCTTGAACGGATTGCCCGCTGAGATCTCGAGCAGATCGGCGACGTCACTGAGGAGGCGGGCGATTTCTGCGTTCTGCATCGCTTGAAAGGTAAGCCTTGCGGAGGTTCCTCACGGGTGATACGCTAGCCGTCCCGAAACATCCTTCCCATCCCGTCGGAGGCAGAAGCATGGTGCGCAAGCTCCTCGGGCCGGTGGTATTGGCTCTCGCATTCCCCGTCTTACTGACTGCGCAGTCGCAGGCGACGACAGGCGTCATCCGCGGCACGGTGACCGATCCCTCGGGCACACCGGTCGCGGGCGCTACGGTCGTGCTGCGCGAGTCACAAACCGGCTTCCAGCGCCAGGTGTCCACCAGCGAGCGCGGCATTTTCATCGCGCCCCTCATGCCCCTCGGGACGTACGATGTCAGCGCCCGGGCCGTCGGCTTCGGCGAGGCGCGGCGCAGCAGCGTCCGCCTGGGCGTCGGTGAGACTGTGAACCTGAACCTGCCGCTCGCGGCGGTGCAGCTGCAGGCGGTGGTCATCGAGGCGACGCAGCCGGTCGTGGACGCGACCAAGGTGGAGAACTCCACCCGCCTGCCGGACGCGGCGGTCTCGCGCCTCCCCAACAACGGGCGCAACTATCTGAACCTGACGCTGCTCACGCCCAACGTGGCGATCGTGCAGGGTCCGGACGGCGACGAGCTGTCGATCGGCGGGCAGAAGGGCATCCACAACAACGTTTCGGTGGACGGCGCCGACTTCAACAATCCGTTCTTCGGTGAGCAGCGCGGCGGCCAGCGCCCCCCGTTCACGTTCAATCTCGATGCGGTGCAGGAAATCGTGGTCACGTCCTCCGGCGCCAACGCCGAGTTCGGCCGTTCCTCCGGCGGGTTCGTGAACGTGGTGACCAAGTCCGGGACGAACACCCTCCACGGCTCGGTCCACTATTATGGAAAGGACGGCGCGCTGTCCGGTCAGCCACACCATGCGGGTGTGACGCTCCAGACGCCCGATTTCACCCAGCACCAATTCGGCTTCACGCTTGGCGGGCCGATCAAACGCGATCACGCCTTCTTCTTCGTGGCGTACGACCAGCAGATCTACGACGAGACGAAACAGACGAATCCCAACCGGATCGCGGCGCCGCTGCGCGCGTGGATGGATACGGCGTTCGGTGCGGCGCTCCGCGGCGACTACGGGTCGATCGCCCGCACCAACAATGCGCGCGCGCTGCTGGCGAAGTTGGACTTCCGGCTCTCCGACAAGCACAACGCGTCGCTCAAGTACAACTACACCTGGTCGGAGCAAGCCAACGGCACGTTCGACGTAGACAGCTGGGGCCGCAGCGCCAACGGGCTGGAACAGGATCACTCCAACGCCGTCAACGGCAGTCTGATGTCGTATTTGACGCCGCGCCTGCAGAACGAGTTCCGGTTCCAGTACTCACGCGAGGATCGACCGCGGCCGTACGACGGCCCGCGCAGCAGCCTGTTGGGCCCGGATCCCACGGGGACCGGCCAGCGTCCGTTCCCGGATGTCGCGATGGATTTCGTGGGCGGCTATCGGTTCGGGATGCCGTTCTTCCTGCCGGTCGCTTATTACGACACGCGTGTCCAGCTGCTCGACAACATTTCGATTGCCAAAGGGGCGCACCTCTTCAAGCTGGGTGGCGAGTACAATCGCGTGAACTCGGTGCAGACGTTCATCGGCTTTGCGAACAGTCGCTACATCTTCAGCTCGGTGAACGGGTTCCTCAATTACGTCGCAAACGCGAATTACGTGGAGTGCCCCAACGGAAGCAGCAACACGACCGGTGGAAGCACGCCGTGTGGTACGACTGCCGGCGGCGCTCCGATCCTCCCCAGTGGCCCGGTCCTGCTGTATCTCCAGCAGGCGGGAGTGAACCGCTCGGTGCGTGACGCGGGCACGCAAAGCATTCCGCAAACGGAGCTCGACTTCTACATCCAGGACACCTGGAAGCCGAATCCGAACTGGACGTTCGATTACGGCCTGCGTTGGTCGGCGCAGCTGGAGCCCAGCATTTTGTCACCGAAGGATTCGACGGCGTACCATGCGCTGTACGGGACGACAGCCACGAATGCCAAGGGCACGTTCGCGTTCCCGTCCGACGGGACGATCCCGTCGGATAAAAAGATGATCCAGCCGCGCGTCGGCATCGCCTGGGATCCCCGGGGTGATGGTCGCCAGGTATTCCGGGCCAGCGCCGGCCTGTACTACGCTCGGATTCCCGGGTTGAACCTGGCATCGACGCGCTCCACGGACGGCTATCGGGGCGTGACGCTGTTCGGTTCGAGCGGCACCATCCCGTTCGGGTTGCCGGCGCCGGCGTTCCCGAACCTGTTCCCGTCGACCATCCCGCTGAGCGCGGTGTTCAACCCATCGGTGTTCGTATTCGACAAGAACTTCCGCAATCCGCGTACCCTCAACGTGACCGTGGGATACGAAAAGGAGGTCGCGGCGGATCTGGGACTCATGCTGTCGTTCACGCACGCCCACACCGATTTCGTGAGCCGGTTCATCAATCGGAACGACTCGCTGTTCGGCGTGGTCAACGCCGGCCCGTTCGCCGGCATCGGCACGCTCACCACCGTCGAGGCGAGCGCCAAGTCCACGTACAATGGCTTCACGATCGGCCTCAAGCGCGTGCGCGATCCGAACTTCCAGTTCCAGGTCAACTACACGCTGTCATTCGACAAGTCGGACGATGACAACGAGCGCGATCCGTTCACGTTCCGCTACGCCCGCGCCGACAACCTGGCGCCGGAGTACGGCTGGAGCGATCGCGATCAGCGGCACCGCTTCAACGGCTGGATGATCGCGCACATCGGCGGTGGGATCTTCCTCAACAACCGGCTGAGCATCTACTCGGCGCAGCCGACCTCGGCGAGCTGCGGGCCGAGCCCGCTCAGTCCGTTCGCTCTCCCCAAGGGGCAGCGGGCCACATCGGCGGCCGATCGGAACTGCTTGGATGGCACCGTGCTTCAGCGCAACACGCTGCGCAAGGACAACAGCTACTTCTCGTGGGACGTGGGCCTGACGTGGCCGTTCAGCGTCGGCAAAGGCCGCGTCGAGCTCGTGGCGCAGATGTTCAACGTTCTTGGCTCGGAGAACTTCCGGGATCCGGCCGCGACGAGCCTGCTGTTCAACTTCGACGGCACGCTGCGCAGCGGCCTCGGGGATCCGCAGCAAACGCAAATCGGCCTTCACTGGGTGTTCTAAAACCTGGCGATGCTGATGGCAAGGGACGGTAGATGTTTACCGTCCCTTGTTGTTTTCCGGTAAACGGCGTCAAAGGAAAGGCGTCAAAGAGAAAACCGTAACCGGGGCGAATCACCGATCGGGGGTGTTACCTTTGACGGGGTTATTGTTGAGGCGGTAGCTCAGTTGGTAGAGCAACGGACTTTTAATCCGTAGGTCCTGGGTTCGATCCCCAGCCGCCTCATCTAGCCCCTGTTGTCCGGACGGCAACCGAGGCAGATTTCCGGACATGCCCTCCATCGTGTGGATCGATGGGACGTGGTACGACCGCGGCAGCGCGGTCGTTTCTGTATGGGACCACGGCCTCCTCTATGGCGACGGCGTGTTCGAGGGCATCCGTGCCTACGGCGGCCGCGTCTTCCGCCTGGACGCCCACCTCGATCGTCTGTACGCGTCGGCAAAAGCGATCTGGCTCGAAATCCCCATGACGAAGGAAGCCATGGGGCGTATGGTCGAGGAAGGCGTTGCGAAGAGCGGGATTAAAGACAACTACATTCGGCTGGTCATCACGCGGGGCGTTGGCGATCTGGGACTGGACCCCCGGAAATGCCCGAAGCCGACCGTCTTTTGCATCTTCGACACGATCAAACTCTGGCCGCAGGACCGCTACGAGAAAGGCCTCACCGCACTCACTGCCGCGACGCCGATTCTGCATCGCGAGTCCCTCTCTCCCCGCGTGAAATCCCTCAACTATCTCTCGCACATCCTCGCCAAAGTCGAAGGCATCGCCGCGGGGGTGGATGAGGTGATCATGCTCGACTCCAGCGGGTATGTCGCCGAAGCAAGTGGCATGAATCTCTTCGCCGTGTCCAACAGCACACTCAAGACGCCCCCGCCGTACACAGGCATCCTGCGCGGCGTCACGCGTGATACCGTGATCGAGCTCGGCCGTGAGGCGGGCTACGCCATCGAAGAGCTGCCGATGAACCGCTACGACCTGTACACGGCGGATGAGGTGTTCCTGACCGGAACCGCCGCCGAGGTCGTGGGGATTTCAAAACTCGACGGCCGGGCGATCGGGAAGGGGGTGTCCGGACCCGTCACGCGAGACCTGGCAACTCGCTTCCGAGCCTACGTTACCCGGGACGACTGATTTCCTCCTGCAGCACCCTGGAAAGCGCTAACCCATTGACCGGTCACAAGCTAACCCTCATATTGGGGGCCCTTTGCGCTTCGTTCCGCGCTCGAGGTGAGCCATGTCATGGCGAGTAATTGCGCATGGGGACCAGCTTTGGCATGTGGACGCGGTCGCCGAGCGTCACGCGAATACGTCCGCTTGGCAGTTGGTCTTGTCGTTTCGCGCCGCGTCTGAGTCACTCCCGGGTCGGCGCCGGTCGTTCTGGACGCCGTATCCGCTGGAGGCCACCTCGAAGTCGTCACTGTTCATCCAGGCCGAGCGGATCCCGGACGCCGCGCTGTCGCAGCTGCTCGCGGAGCGTCTCTCGTGAGCACCGCGAACCTGCAGGATCTCCGGCGCGTCGTCAGCGCCGTAACGCGGTTACGGGGTGAGACGGTCAAACATGTCACGGTGCGCTCCGACGTCAGGCACGTGAAAGTGGAATTCGACAGCGGGCTGATTCTCGTCATCTCGGCTGAGCAGGATGCGCAGGGTCGTCCGCGTCTCGAGGTGGATGTGGTTGAAGCGACTCAGGACGCGGGCGTGAAACAGCAGATCGAAGTTCGGTTCGAGTGAGGTTGCTCAAGTGCCCGACGAGCGCCTGCGGTTTCAGGAGTTCGGTTTTCAGCGGCTGGCAAACGGCCGCTGCCGGGCCAAGGTGGTGCTGACGTGGTCTGATGGCCGGCGGTTCGAGGGATCATCGGACGGCGTTTCGTCACAAACCGGCGAGCTGCGCTGTTGCGCGGTGGCAGCCGTGAACGCTTTGGAGCAGGCCGTACAACCGCGGCTCACGTTCGAGTTGCTGGGCGTGAAAGCGGTGCGCGCGTTCGACGCGACGGTGGTGATCGTCTCGCTGTCGGCGCGCGCGGAAGAGACGACGCGACTGGTTGGATCGTGTTTGACGGAAGTCGATCCGCCTCGTGGCGCGGCACTTGCAGTGTTGAATGCGACAAACCGCTTACTTGGGAATTATCTGACGACACGATGAAACGACTGACGGCAGTGTGGTTCTCGATGTTGAGTGCAGCGGCGCTCGCCGCCTGCGCCGGCGCACATATTCCTCCCGCTCCCGTGACCTCGCTGCCCGGATCCCAAGCGGCAACCCGCGACAGCTCCGCGGTACAGCTCGGGACGGCGCTGGCGACGGTCGAGCAGGACTCCGCCGCCGATCAGTCGGCCCTGGACAGCCTCCACGCGCGGTCCGCCGACTCGCTCTCCGCGCCCCGCACCGACGTGGCCGTGCGCGGCGAGGACGTGCGCAAGGAGGCGGAAGATCTCTTCGGCCGGGACGCCACGACGACATTCGACATCGACGTCTCGAACTTTGCCGGCAATCGCCGGGTGCTCGAGTACCTGGAGTTCTTCCAGCTCGACTCGCGCGACCGCTTCGAGATCTGGCTGTCCCGTCTGGGGCGCTATGAGGGCATGATCCGGGAGCGGCTGCGCGCGCGCGGCCTGCCGGAGGATCTGGTCTATCTCACGTTGATCGAAAGCGGGTTGTCGAATACGGCGGTGAGCCGCGCCCGTGCGGTCGGGATGTGGCAGTTCATGGCGTCCACGGGTCGGGGCTATGGCCTGCAGATCGACCCCTGGGTGGACGAGCGGCGCGATCCCTTCAAGGCGACCGACGCCGCGGTCAATCACCTCCAGGACCTCGTCCAACGCCTCGGCAGCGTCTATCTGGCAGCCGCGGCGTATAACGCGGGCGCCGGCCGCATCGAGCGGGAGATCCGCCGGCTGCCGGGCGAGCCGGACACCGTGGATGACCAGACGTTCTTCGAGATCGCCGACCGGCGCAATCTCCGGCGCGAAACGCGCGACTATGTGCCGAAGTTGATCGCCGCGGCGCTGATCGCCAAGCAGCCGAGCCGCTACGGCTTCACGGACATCCAGCGCCTGCCGCCACTCGTCTTCGACGAGGTTTCGGTGCCGGATGCGACCGGCCTCGACGTACTGGCGCGACTGGCCGATACCACGGTCGCGGCGCTCCTCGAGCTGAATCCGCAGTTCGTGCGCGGCATCACGCCGCCGCAGCGTCCGGTCGTCGTGCGCGTGCCGCGGGGCAGGGGCGCGGCGGTCGCGGAGCGATACGCCGATCTCCCGGTCAACGAGCGCGTGACGTTCGTGGACCACTACGTCAGCTCAGGCCAGACGCTGTCCGGCATCGCGGAGCGCTACAAGGTGACCGTCACCATGTTGCAGGCGGCGAACCCCCACCTGCGCGCGCACGCGCTGCGAGTGGGGCAGCGGATCATCGTGCCGATGAGCGGCCGTGTGGTGCCGCGCGGTGCGTGGAGCATCCCGCCGGAACCCCGCCTCCGCCGCGTATCGAGCCGGTATCGCAGCGTGAGCAGCCTGCCCTCCGATGGCACGCGCCATCGTGTGGCGCCCGGCGAGACCACGAGCGGCATCGCGCGCCAGCACGGGATCGGGCTGGCGGCGCTGCTGGAAGCAAATGATCTGACGATACGAAGTGTGATCCGGCCCGGTGACGTCCTGCTGATTCCGAGCCGGTAACCGACCGGCACCCGTGGTTAGTGGTGCCGGAATCCCTTCATAACTTCCGCTTCATAGCCGTTCGCGGGATCGCGACCGGCACCCAGCAGCTGCTCGACCTTCGCCGGGCCGCGGTTGTAGGCCAGCAGTGCCAACGACATGTTGGCGGGATAGCGATCCAGCAGATCCCGCAGGTAGCGGAACCCGATCCGCAGGTTCGTGTCGCGGTCATACAGCTGCTGCGTCGTCAGCCCGGGCTCGTACAGCCGCGCCGTGCTGGGCAGCACCTGGGTGAGCCCAACCGCCCCGACGTGACTCGTGGCGCGCGGGTTGAAGCCCGACTCGACCCTCACCAAACGGAACGCGAGGCCGGGATCGATCCCCTCGCTCAGCGCGACGTCATAGACCGCCGTCGCCATGTCGGCGGGCAGCCGGTAATGCGTCGAGTACTGCATGATCGCATCGACGCGGTCGAGCTGCAGCCGGGCGACTTCGAGCTCGCCCTGCTTGGCATCGAGCTGCTGGCGCAACGACCGCAGTTCACCGAGAAGCTCGGTGCCCGATGCGGGCGCGCGCTCAGTATCGGTCGTCGTGCCGCCCGCCCACCCGCCCACGGTACTGATGAGCAGTGCGGCCAGCACGATCATCCCGCCGCGAAGTATCAAACGTTGCGTTTTCGTCTGCATAGTCCTCCCCTGTTCATCGCCTTCCTGCAAGTCAAGCATGGATCACCTGCGTCAAGCACCTGTCAATCATCGCGTGGAGCCTTTTGCTTCTCCACGAGCTGCACATCTCCGATTACCATGCTGCTGTCGACGGCTTTGACCATGTCGTATACGGTCAATAACGCCACGGCGACCGCAGTTAGTGCCTCCATCTCTACGCCGGTCCGACCAACCGTCCGCACCTTCGCCGAGATCCGCACGCCCGGCAGCGCTTCTGCCAGGCTCGCCTCGACCTCCACATGGTCGAGACCCAGCGGGTGGCAGAGCGGGATAAGCTCCGCCGTCCGTTTCGCTGCCAGCGTTCCCGCGACCTCGCTCACGGCGAGCACGTCGCCCTTGGCGATAGCCTGTTCGGCCACCAGCCGGAACGCTTCCGGCGACATCCGAATCGTCCCCGTCGCGACCGCCGACCGATCCATCATCGGCTTGTCGCCCACATCGACCATTCGGGCGCGGCCAGCCTGGTCCAGATGCGACAGCTTCATGACTGTCTCGTCACCTGCAGGTCCTCGGCCAATACGGCAGCCAAGAGCTGCGGGTTCACATTGCCCTGCGCGAGATCGCGCGCGTCCATCACCAGGGCGATCGCCTCGACCAGCTTTTCCGTGTCGCCCCCGCGCTTGGCTTCACTGCGCAATCTCGTCGCCAACGCGTCCAGCATGTCGGTGAAGCCCCCACGCGCCTGAAACGGCACCTGCCCAAGCGCGAACAACCAGGGAGCTTCCTGAAACCGTGCTGCCAGATCTTCCGCCGGTTGGCCGGGGCGGCCGCTTCCTGTCGCAAAGAGCTTGCCAACGCACCCTTCAGCAGCCGTAACTCGTTGTGCCAATTCAGCTTTGTTGCCAATTCCGAGCGTTTGCTGTGCGAAAGCTGTCACGTCACTGTCGGCGATTCGTGCCACACGAACGAGCACAACGCGCGACATGATCGTCGGAAGCAGCGCGTTGGGGTCCGCGGCCGTGATAATGATCACCGAGTCCGCGGGCGGTTCCTCGAGCGCCTTGAGCAGCGCGTTCGCTGCCACTTCCGTCCCCAGCTGCGGGATCAGCCGTTCCGCATCCCCGACAATGAAGACTTTCTGCTTGCCCAGCGCCGGCGTCAGCGCCAGCCGTTTGAGCAGCAACCGGACCGAGGCAACCGGATGACTTGCCAGTCCCACGACGGGCGCGTACAACGGTTGCTCCCGGCGCGCCGCCATTTCCTCGGCCAACGCATCTGCGACGAGATCGACCTGCTTCTCGGCGTCTCCGGTGCTCGTCCCACCGCGTTTGCTCAGCTCTACCGGCACAAACCAGTGCACGTCGGGGTGTTGCAGCGAAACCACAAGTCGGCACGGGCGGCATTGGCCACACGGTTCCTTGCCTGGGGCTTCGCAATGGATCAGTTGGGCTAGCCACAGCGCGAGACGCTGCTTCCCTACGCCACGAGGTCCGGCAAGCAGGAGCGCTTGCGGCAGCTTTCCGGAGGCGTGGGCGCCCGCCAGTTTGGTCTTAACCCTTTCGTGCCCGGTAAGGGGCGGTAAAGGCATGGGCGCAATCTAGCTGGGGCGTCAGTGCGCCGCGCCACTCTAGGCCGTAACTCATTATAGGCCAAGCTAGTACCATTACACTCTCGGCCTTGCGCATACTTAACTGCATGATGGGGATGGGGATTAAGCCCTTAAGTGAGCGCGCACTCGCCAGATAGTATCGATATTATCGATTTTTTTCGGGTTTTGTTTGGGCTAGGAGGTCAGCTCCGCGTCTTCCGCGCGGTCTTCGACCACCAGCACGCGGAGAGACTTGGTGCCCACCGGTTATTGCGGGGGATGGTTCAGCAACAGCCAGTACAGCCCCACGTCGGAGACGGCGCGGGCAAAGGCCTCGAAATCCACGGGTTTTACGATGTAGCTGTTCGCGCCGAGCGCGTACGCCCGCTCGATGTCGGGCTCTTCGCGCGATGACGTCAGGACCACGATCGGAATTGTCTTCGTGCGGTTGTCGTTTTTCAGGCGGCGCAACACTTCCAGGCCGTCCACCTTCGGCAATTTGAGGTCGAGCAGGACCACCTTGGGCACCGGACTCGCTCCATCGGCGAAGAACTCCATCGCCTCCGCACCGTCGTGACACACGAATACCTGGTTGGCGAGATTGCGCTGTTTGAGCGCGCGGAGCGTCAGCTCCGCATCGTTGGCGTTGTCCTCGACGAGCAGGATCTCGACTCCCTTTGGTTGCATCAGCGCTCCTCGCCTGGCAGGGTGAAGTAGAACGTGGCGCCCTGATTCACGGCGCCTTCCGCCCACACGCGGCCGCCGTGCCGTTGCACGATGCGCTTGACGATCGCGAGGCCGACGCCGGTGCCGTCGAACTGCTCGGTGCTGTGCAACCGCTGGAAGACGCCGAACAGCTTGTCGGCGTAGCGGGCGTCAAATCCCGCCCCGTTGTCTTTCACGTAGTACACGGTCTGGCCGCCGTCCGC
>WNGJ01013048.1_pt1 | contig 10820 bp, 8 predicted proteins | sample 5400611 | NCBI WGS metagenome assembly WNGJ01 (sample SAMN13153375, study PRJNA577476) | soil metagenome | isolation source: 40 cm soil or saprolite under Garry oak tree replicate 1 | place: USA:California | collected 2016-06-15 | reverse complement strand
GGATGAGGACGACCGAGTGCTCCTGGAGGTTGTGGCCGATGCCGGGAATGTAGGCGGTGACCTCGATCCCGGTGGTCAGCCGGACGCGGGCAACCTTACGGAGGGCCGAGTTCGGCTTCTTGGGGGTCTGGGTATAGACGCGCACGCAGACGCCACGCCTCTGCGGTGAGCCGCGAAGCGCGGGCGCCTTAGACTTCGCTCGAGCCGCCTTGCGCCCAAGGCGGACCAACTGCTGGATGGTCGGCAAAGGTTTCTCCGAATTGCGGTTTTGATCCCGCGCGGCAGTAGCCGATTGGGCGACAAGCGATGAGTATACCCAAAACCCAGTACTTCGAAGCTCAGCCGACGGTCTCCTCGCGGCCGCGGACGGTCCGGCTGCGCCTCGGGGAGCTCGACCTCGAGCTGGCGGCCGACCGAGGGGTTTTCGGCTTCAGAGGGCTCGACGCGGGGACGATGATCCTCCTCCGGGAGGCGCCGCCGCCCCCTCCCTCCGGCGAGCTGCTGGACCTGGGGTCCGGCTACGGGCCGATCGCGATCGTGGTGGCCCGTCGGGCGCCTGGCGCTCACGTCTGGGCGGTCGACGTCAACGAGCGGGCGATCGAGCTGACCCGGTCCAATGCCTCTTCGGCGGGGGCCTCGAACGTGACGGCCTCCCGGCCTGAGGAGGTTCCAGCAGGCCTTCAGTTCGACGGCATCTACTCGAATCCGCCCGTGCGGGTCGGAAAGGGGCCGCTGCACGGCCTGCTCCTCGAGTGGCTGCCGCGCCTGAAGCCGGGCGCAAGCGCCTACCTGGTCGTCCAGCGGAACCTGGTGGCTGTCGGCCCAGGGGTTTGCAGTCAGCCGCCACAAGTCGAAGAAGGGCTACCGGATCCTCGAGGTCAAGGCTGCGACCTCTTCCCCTGAAAATTAACAGGCTGGGTTGACTGGGCTTTTTGAAATTTCCAGACTGATCTGAGGTAAGGCCGGCGGGGGAGGGCGCGGCAAGAAGAAGGGAGGGACCCCGCCAGGGGTCTACGCCTTGCGACCGACCCTCAGGCCTGCCCCGCGAAGTGACACGCCGCCATCTGGTCCCTCGCCCCGTGCGGCTCCAGCTCCGGCTCCGTCTCCGAGCAGATCCCCGGCACCCTCGCGATCGGGCATCGCGGATGGAACCTGCATCCCGACGGCGGATTCACCGGCGAGGGGATCTCCCCCTTGAGCAAGATCGGCGCCCGCTCCCGCTCCACCTGCGGGTCGGGGACCGGGATCGACGACAGCAGGGCCTTCGTGTAAGGGTGCTGCGGGTTCTCGTAGATGTGGTTGCGGTCGGCCGTCTCGACGACCTTGCCCAGGTACATCACCGCGATTCGGTCTGACAGGTGCCGCACCACGGCAAGGTCGTGCGCGATGAACAGAAAAGTGAGCTTGAACTCCTTTTGCAGGTCCTGGAGCAGGTTGATGATCTGCGCCTGGATCGACACGTCCAGGGCCGAGACCGGCTCGTCGCACACAATGAAGGACGGGTTCACGGCCAGCGCACGGGCGATCCCGATGCGCTGTCGCTGCCCGCCTGAGAACTCATGCGGATAGCGGTTGGTGAAGTTCGGGTTCAACCCCACCAGCCGGAGCAGCTCCTGCACGCGGCGGCGGCGCTCGCGCCCCGACCCGACCGCGAAGTTGTCCAGCGGTTCCTGCAGGATGTCGCCGACCGTCATCCGGGGATCCAGCGACGCAAACGGGTCCTGGAAGATGATCTGCATCTTCCCGCGCACCCGGCGCAACCTCCCGCCGCGCAGGCGGGTGATGTCCTGCCCGTCGACCACGATCTTGCCCCTGGTCACCGGCATCAGGGCGGTGATCAGTCGGGCCAGCGTCGACTTGCCGCACCCTGACTCGCCGACCAGTCCGAGCGTCTCGCCGCGCCTGATCTCGAGGTCGACCCCGTCGACAGCGCGGACCACCGCTCCGCCCATACCCCCCACCGGGAAGTGCTTGTAGACACCCTCGATGCGGACCAGCACGGGGTCCGGGCTGTAGACGGTGAACCGCGCTTTCTCAGCCGGCTGCGCCATCGCCGCTTCCCACCGCCTTCAGCTTCTGGGCAGCCTCGATCGAGAGCGCGCTGACCTTGGCCGCCTCCATCTCGTCCTTCTTCACATTCCGCATCAGCACCCAGCACCGCGCCACCTGCCCGAGGTCGACCTCGGACAGCCGCGGCTCGGGATCCTGGCGGCACTTGTCGATCACAAAGGGGCAGCGAGGGTGAAATTTGCAGCCCGGCGGCGGGTGCGTGAGGTCGGGCGGCAGCCCCCTGATCGAGACCAGGCGGTCCTTCCGCGCCTCATCGACCCGCGGAACTGACCGCAGCAGCGACCACGTGTACGGATGTTGTGGGCTGCGGAAGATCTGCTCAACCGGCCCCTCCTCCACCACCCGGCCCGCGTACATGACCACCACGCGCTGGCACATGCTCGCGATCAGGGCCATGTTGTGAGTGATCAGCATCATGGCCGTGCCCAGCTCGCGGTTGAGCTGCTTCATCAGCTGGATGATCTGCGCCTGCACCGTCACGTCGAGCGCGGTGGTCGGCTCGTCGGCGATCAGCAGCGCAGGCTCGTTGGACAGGCCCATCGCGATCATCGCCCGCTGCCGCATCCCGCCCGAGAACTGGTGAGGGTAGTCCTTCGCTCGCGTCTCGGCTGCAGGCACCCGCACCCGCTTCAGCAGCTCGATGACCCGTGTCCTGGCCGCCTGGGTCGTGAACCGGTTGTGGGCGGTCATCGCCTCCTCGATCTGCGGCCCGACCTTCGTCACCGGGTTCAGCGAGGTCATCGGGTCCTGGAAGATCATCGCGACGTCGTTGCCGCGAAAGTCGCGGATCTCGTCGTCCGTCATCTTGGTCACGTCTTCGCCCTTGAAGAGGATCCGGCCTCCGACGATCTTTCCTGGCTCCGGGACGAGCCGAAGGATCGAGAGGGCGGTGATCGTCTTGCCGCAACCGGACTCGCCGACCACCCCGAGTGTCTCCCCCGCCTCGATGTGCATCGTCACCCCGTCGACCGCGTGCACGACGCCGCGGGATGTGAAGAACTGAGTCTTCAGATCCTCGATCTGGAGGATCGGTTCAGCCACGAGCCCGGTTAGCGGCGCATCCGAGGATCGAGGGCGTCCCGCAGGCCGTCACCGATGAAGTTGAAGGCGAGCATGGTCAGGGACAGGGCGGCGCAAGGAATCAGGACCAAAAACGCATAGGCGTCCACCGCCGCGTAGCCTTCGAACACCATCGTGCCCCAGCTCGGCTGAGGCGGCCTGAGTCCGACGCCAAGAAAGTCGAGAACAGCCTCCGTAAAGATCGCCGCCGGGATGCCGAAGGTCAGGGTCACGATCACCGGTCCCAGGGAATTCGGCATCAGGTGCCTGAGGATGATCTTGACGGGCGGCGAGCCGGCCGCGTGGGCCGCCTCCACGTACTCCTTCTCCTTGATTGACAGCACCTGCCCGCGCACGAGTCGCGCGAGCCCGACCCAGCTGACCAGGCCGATCGCGACAAAGATGTTGATGAACGTTGGGCCGAGCGCAGCCACGATGATGAGGACGAACAGCAGGTCGGGGAAGGCGTACATGATGTCGGTGAACCGCATCAGCGCGTTGTCGATCCAGCCGCCGAAGTAACCGGCGATCAGGCCAATCGTGCCCCCGATGACCAGCACGAACGCCTGCACCAGGAGCCCGATCGCGAGCGACACCTGCGACCCGAAGATGATCTTGCTGAGCACATCTCGGCCCAGCTCGTCGCTCCCGAAGAGGTGGTGATGGGTGAACGGCGACGCGTAGCTGTTGACCACGTCTTGGGAGACCGGGTCCTGGATCAGACCCACCCGCTGCAGCAGCGGCGCCAGCACCGCGGTGGTGATGAGAAGAAGGACGAAGGCGAGGCTGCCGACCGCGAGCCGGTTGCGCCGGAAGCGCATCCATGCGTCGCTCCAGAGGCCGATCTGCTCGGGTGTTTCCCAATCGACCTCGGCCGCGACGAGGGCGGGCGCAGCCACTACGTGAGCCTCACCCGCGGATCGATGAAGACGTAGGCCACGTCAACGATCAGGTTGAGCAGCGCGACCAGCCACGCGTACAGGACTGTGGTGGCCAGGATCATCGGATAGTCCCGCGACTCGATCGCCTGCACGTAGCTCCGCCCGATGCCCGGGACCTGGAACACCGTCTCCACGATCACGGAGCCGGTGATCAGGGCGGCGAAAAGCGGCCCGGCGACTGTGACCACGGGGATGAGCGAGTTTTTCAACACGTGCTTGATCACGACCACCCGCTCCCGCAGCCCTTTCGCCCAAGCCGTCCGCACGTAGTCCTGGCGGAGCGACTCGAGCGTGCTCGAGCGCGTGAGGCGCGCGAGGAAAGCGATGGGCAGGAAGCTGAGCGTCGCGACCGGCATGATCATGTGCAGCAAGTCCTGCGGGTATCCGCCGGTGGGCAGGAAGAACGTGTACTGGGTCACCTGGTAGAGGAAGTTCGAAAGGATGATGATCAGGACGATGCCGGCCACGAAGTTCGGCACCGACGCGCCGATCGTGGCCAGGCCGACCGCGAAGTAATCGACGAACGAGTTCTGACGCAGCGCCGCGATGATCCCCAGCGAGATGCCCACGATCAGGATCACCAAAAACGACACCGCCCCGAGCTTGAACGTGTAGGGCCAACTGTAGGCGATCAGCTGGTTCACCGACTGGCCAGGATGCTGGTAGGAGGTCCCGAAGTCGAAGTGCAGGACGTTCCACAGGTAGTACCCGAACTGGATATAGACCGGCTGGTCGAGCCCGTACTTGACGTCCAGCTGGTGTCGGGTCGTATCACTGAGCTGCCGGCCCTCCTTGTCCCACGGCGAGCCTGGCGCGAGGTGGGCCAGGAAGAACGTGATCAGAATCACAAAGAGGAGAACCGGGATCATCCAGAGCACCCGCCGGGCGACGTAGATCCCTAGCGTCCACGTCCTGCTGGACGTGAACCCCAGCGGGAGCAGGGCGCCCCGGATCGGGGCGCCCTTTGCCAATGCCAAATTCAGCTCCTAGTGCTGAGCGATCTGAACGGTGTACTGGTAGAGGTCGCCGAGGAAGTCGTCGTTGGGAGTGATGTTAAGCCCCTTCACGTAGGGCTTGACGAGCCACCAGTTGATTCGCTGGTCGAGGAAGATCACGGGAACTCCCTCCGTCAGCGCCTTCTGCGCGTCCACGTAGGCCGAGTCTCGCTTCGAGTCCTCGGCTGCCGCGTCGCCCTTGGCGACCGCGTCGTCGTAGGTCTTGTCACTCCAGCCGCTGAACTGGTTGCCCGAGCCTGTCAGGAAGATATCGAACCAGTCCTGCGAGTCTGGGTAGTCGGCGCCCCATCCCGAGAGGCCGCCAATCTGGTAGGTGAGCTTGTGCAGCCGGCTGCTGACTGTCTTGGAGTCGGTGCCGTCCGGAACGATGTTCACACCCAGGTTCTGCTTTAGCTGAGCCTGCATGAACTCGGTGATCGTCTTCTGGGTCGGACTGTTGCTGTTGTACAGCCACTTGATGTTCATCGCGTTGAGCTGGTCTGCGGTGAAGCCAGACGCCTGGAGGGCTGCCTTGGCCGCCGCGGGGTCGTACTTCTGCCCCAGGTCAGGCTGGTAGTTGCGCATTCCCTTGGGGACCAGCGAAACGGCCGCGATGCCGGTTCCCTTGAGCACATTGGTGGCGTATGAGTTGCGGTCGATGGCGAGCGAAAACGCCTTGCGGACGTTCGGGTTGTCGAAGGGCTTTGCCTTGACGTTGATGTCGATCCAGAACACGGTGAGCTCTGGGACCTTGACCAGCTCGGGGCTGCTCCTCACCGCGTCTACGTCGGCGAGCGGAACGTTGACCATGTCGAGCTCGCCGCTCTTGTACTTGGCGTACGCGACCGTGGGGTCGTCGATCTCGTAGAGCGTGATCTTGGTGATCGTCGCCTTCGGGTTGTTGCCGCTGTAGTTCGTGTTGAGCCCGAGCGTGACGTGGTCCTTGGGCACGACCTCGGTGATCTTGTACTGGCCGTTGCCGATCACGGAGTCGACGGCGGTCGGCGCCACGGCGCCCCACTTGTCGTTGCCGCTCGAGTCCTTGCCGTACTTCTTGACGATGTCCTTGCGAACCGGAGCTCCGGTCCACACACTGGCGACCCACTTGAAGTAACCGGCCGGCGACTCGAGGGTCACCTGGAAGGTGTCGTCGTCAACAGCTTTCACGCCGAGGGTCTGAACCGCGGCGTCGAGGCCGGGGTCCTTGGCGTCCATCGCATTGATGGTGGCCGCGTTCTTGACGATGTAGTAGAACGACGCATACGGCGCCGCCACACGCGGGTCTTCGATTCGCTGCCATCCGTAGACGAAGTCGGCGGCCTTTACCGCCTGACCGTCGCTCCACTTCGCGCCCTTGTGCAGTTTGAAGGTGTAGACGGTGCCTGTGCTGTCGATCGTGTAGCTGTCAGCGGCGTTGGGCACAACACTCTTGAAATCCTTGCTCGCCTTGAGTGGTGCCTCGAATACCTGACGGTCTACTGCAGCCTCGTAGTTCCATTGCGTCTGCCCGGGGTCGAAACAGCACGGCTCTGTGCCGATGTTGACCCTGAGCTCCTGCGTGCTCGCGAGTGTCGTCCCCGTCGAGCTCGGACCGCAGGCTGCCGCAACGAAGAGTCCGATGCCGGCGAGCGCGATCGCGCGTAACCGGAAGCCAGAATGCATACGCGTCTTACCTCTCAGACTTTTCCTGCAGCCTTCTTCCCGCGGGGCGGGGCGAGAGTGCGCCGGCAGCAGGTCTTACTCACAGCCGTCTTGGGCCATCCGAATTCTGTTGTGGGCGACTCACAAGTGTCAAGTTGTAGAGAGATTAAGAACCGAACGCCTGTTTGGGACGCCGTTAACCGAACCCTAATGCGGCGCAATCGCCAGCTGGGCCGGTGCGAGGGCCCCCGGCCACTCGTCGACCGGCGAGCTCGTCACCCCGCGCACGAACGGCTGCATCAGGTACCAGCTGACGCTCTGGGCCAGGAACCCGACCGGTGCGTCGCCGACCACCATCGACTGAGCCTGCATGTACTCCTGGTCGCGGCGGGGGCCCTGGATGTCGCTGCGGGCGACCCTGACGAAGTTGTCGTACTGCTGGTTCTGCCAGAGCGAGAGGTTGTTCGAGCTGGTGGTGAGAAACAGGTCGAACCAGTCCGCCTGGTCGGGATAGTCGGCGGTCCACCCGCGCGGTCCGGTCATCTGAAACTCACCCACCTCCAGGCGTGACCCGAGCGTGTTCGGATCGAGCGCCTGCAGGTTGAGCTCGATCCCGAGGTTCGCTTTCAGCTGGTCGTGGATGAACCTGGCGGTTGCCTTGGCAAAGTCCGAGGACGAGTCGTAGGAATAATTCAGCTGCACCTGGCTCGCCGAGAGACCCGAAGCGGCCAGCGAGGCGCGCGCCTCTGCAACGTCGAATTTCTGCGCGCTCAGGTTGGGCGCGTAGCCGTGCATTCCCTTCGGGATGAAGCTCGCGGCCGGGGCGCCTTCACCCGAGAAGATCTGGGCCACGAACTCGTCGCGGTCGATCGCCTGCGTCAGCGCCAGCCTGAGCCGCACGTTGTCGAGCGGCGGCGAGTTCACGCGAAACACGATCCAGAAGACGGTCAGGTTCGGGATCTTGATCAGCTGGCGGCTCAACGTCGAGTCCGCCGCGACCGAAGCGGCCTGAGCAGGCTGCACCGCGATCTCGTCCAGCTCACCGTTCTTGTACTTGGTCAGCGCCACGGCGCCGTCGTTGACGATCACGAAGTCGATCCTCGTCAGCGCCGGCCTGGCGCCCCAGTAGTTAGGATTCCGCTCGACTCGGATGTGGTCGTTCTTGACCAGCTCGGTCACCTTGTAGGGCCCGTTCGTGACCAGCGTTTGCGCATCGCTCGCCCACTTGTCGCCGCCCCTGGTCACCACGTCCTTGCGGATCGGGCCGGCGGCGGGCATTGCCGCCAACCAGAGGAACGCGGGGTCGGGATGCGCGAGCTGAACCTGGAACGTCGCGTCGTCGACCGCCTTGAGTCCGAGCGTGCCCAGCGCCGCATCGATGCTCGCCTTGTCGCGTTGCGGGTCGAGCAGTGAGACCTTGGAGCCGTTCAAGACGGCGTCCGCAAAGATCGTCTCGTTCGGTGCGGCAAGGCGCGGGTCGATCAGCCGCTGCCACGCGTAGACGAAGTCCTGCGCCTTGACGGGCGTCCCGTCCCAGTACTTCGCGTTGATCCGCAGGTGGAACACGTATGCGGTGCCCGCCCCATTGACCTCGTAGCTCTGAGCCGCTGCGGGCAGGACGCCGGTGAGGTCGGGCGACGGCTTCATGAGCGGCTCGGAGATGGCGCGCAGGACCGCGGTCTCGTACGGGTATTGCGTCTGACCGGGGTCGAGCGAGGCCGGCTCGTCTTCCAGCATCAGTCGCAGGACCTGGTCCTTGGCCAGCTTCTGGCCCGTCGTGACTCCCGTATCGCAAGCCGCGAGCACGCTCACGGCCACCACGAGGACGGCGGTGGCGCGCCAGAGCTTCAAGGCTGGAGGCACAAGGTTCATGTTAGGCAGCAAAAAAAGAGGGGGCAGCAAAAAGGGGTCACCCTGGCGGGCGCCCCCTTGTGCACGTAGCCGTGAGATTAACCCAAATCGGGCCCGTTGGCTAGACCGATAACGTCTCCAGGTCGATCGGCTCTTCCTCCAGGATCCGGGCCGCCTGCTCGCGCTGCTTCTTGTAGTAGTCCAGGCCGGTCCCGGCCGGGATCAGCTTGCCGATGATCACGTTCTCCTTCAGGCCGCGGAGCCGGTCCACCTTGCCCGAGATGGCAGCCTCGGTCAGCACCCGGGTGGTCTCCTGGAAGGAGGCCGCCGAGAGCCACGAGGTGGTGTTGAGCGCCGCCTTGATCAGGCCCAGCAGCACGGTCTGCGCGGTGGCGGGCTCGCCGCCCTCCGCCAGCGCCCGTGCGTTGGCCTCCTCGTACTCCCACTGCGACACGATCTCGCCCGGAAGCAGGCCGGTGTCGCCGGCCGAGTCGATGCGGACCTTCCGCATCATCTGCCGGACGATGACCTCGATGTGCTTGTCGTTGATGTCGACACCTTGCGAGCGGTAGACCTTCTGGACCTCGTCCACCAGGAACGTCTGCACCGCCTCCTTGCCGAGGATGTGGAGCAGCTCCTGCGGTGAGATCGAGCCTTCGGTGATCTGCTGGCCCGCCTTGATCAGAACCTTCTGGCCGTCGCGGCGGTCGAGTTCCGGCCGGATGCGGACCTGGTGCGGAATCGCGTACTCGCGAACCTCTTCGTCCACCGTCCGGACAGTGATCTCCTTCTGCCCCACCGCGACCTTTCCGGCGTGCCGCGTCCGGACCACCTCGTTCTTGGAGTCGTGCGCCAGCTCCTGGCCCTCCATCACGTCGTCGCCGTTCTTGACGAGAACCTCCATCTTGACCTGCAGCGGATAGGAGACCTCGAACTCCTCCTTGGAGGTCACGCGCACCTTGCGCGAGCCTTCCTGGCGGATGATCTCGAGCTCCCCGTCGATCTCGGAGATGATGGCCTTGCCCTTCGGGATGCGAGCCTCGAACAGCTCCTCCACGCGAGCACGATGACCGACCGCATCTTGACGGGAACCCCCGCCTCGATGATCTTCCGCGCCGCCTCGTCGCTGATCGACTGGCCGGCCGGCACGAGGACCTTGCTCTTGATCGTCACGTCCTCGGCCGTCACGCGGCCCGCGATCTTCTCGAAGATCGGCTCGTTCTTGGCCCGCTCCGGGGTGATGTCGCGAATCCAGATGCCGTTCGTGGTGCCGCAGTCTTCCACGCGCACGATCACGTCCTGGGCGACGTCGACCAGACGCCGGGTCAGGTATCCGGAGTCGGCGGTACGAAGAGCGGTGTCGGCGAGGCCCTTGCGCGTGCCGTGGGTCGAGATGAAGTACTCGAGCACGGTCAGGCCCTCGGTGAAGTTGGCCATGATCGGCAGGTCGATGATCCGGCCTGTCGGGTCGGCCATCAACCCCCGCATGCCCGCCAGCTGGCGCAGCTGCTGGATGTTGCCCCGGGCGCCCGAGCTCATCATCATCCAGATCGGGCTGAACTTGTCGAAGGTCTGCTCGGTCTGCCCACCGACCTCCTCATACGCGCGCTGCCACAGCTCGATGACCTTGCGATAGCGCTCGTCTTCGGTCATGACGCCGCGGCGGTACATGCGCTCGACCTCCGCGACCTCCTTCTCGGTGCTGCGGATGACCTGCCACTTCTCGTCCGGGTGCGGGATGTCCATGGCGGACACCGTGATCCCGGCCTGGGTGGCGTAGCGGAAGCCAAGCCGCTTGATGTCGTTGACCACGCTTGCCGTGACGTCGCTGCCGTACACCCGGTACAGCTCGGCCACGAGCCCGCGAAGCAGCTTGCGGTCGAAGTGCGCGTTCTGGAATGGCAGCGGCTCCATCGCGGCCGTCTCCTCGGCGGACGTGGTCGGGACCGACGGGGTCGGCTTGCGGCCGATCGGCAGCGACTGGTTGAAAACGACGCGCCCAGGCGTGGTGACGACGAGCTCGCCTTGATCTGCGATGGAGCCGTCTCCCCCGCCGCGCCGCTCGAGCAAAGCCCTCTCGGCGCTCCCCCTCTGAATCCGGACGCGAATCCACTCCTGCAGCTTCACAACCTTGCTTTCGAGCGCCAGCAGTACCTCGTTCTGCGAGCTGAACACGCGCAGCTTGGAGGTGTCCTCGGGCTTGTCGACCCGCGCGGCCGTCAGCCAGTAGCAGCCGAGCACCACGTCCTGCGTCGGCGCCACG
>WNGJ01011989.1_pt1 | contig 10820 bp, 16 predicted proteins | sample 5400611 | NCBI WGS metagenome assembly WNGJ01 (sample SAMN13153375, study PRJNA577476) | soil metagenome | isolation source: 40 cm soil or saprolite under Garry oak tree replicate 1 | place: USA:California | collected 2016-06-15 | reverse complement strand
CGCTTCTTCAGTTGGCAGCGGGTAATACCCCAGTTTCAATCTGGCAAACGGGCGGGACATCTTCGTCTCCTAAAGATCGGCTCAATGCGGAGATTCGAGAATTGCGCTAGGCGCTGCACTAGCAGGCTGCGGAAAAAGTCACGAAAGCCTGCTGCACTGTGGTAGAGCGGCGCTTTAGCGCCGCGTAAGTCGTGCAAAATCAGCGAGGGCTTTTAGCCCCTGAGGCGGCGAATCGTCTCGATTCAGACTTTTTCCGCAGCCTGCTAGGGTGGATCGCTCAATTACCGGGCACGCCTTATGCCCCGTGCATGGAGCAGATAGCCCAACGGGAAAAGCGTGATACCGAGGATTACGCTTGTCAGATCAAGATAATGGCCGATGCTGTGCACCTGCCCCCAATGCATAAACGGGAACAACTGAAGTGCTTCCGCGATATGCGTAAGAATCACCACGATGAGGCATCCTGCGCCAAGCAGTTGCAGAACGGATCCCACGCTTTTGGTCTTGGAAAACAAGATGATTGAGCCGAAAAACAGCACCGAGGATGGCACTAGCGCCACGAAAGATCTGATTAATGTTGCACTCATACCGACGAGCATCGTTATCAATGAGAGGTATCAACGGCTAAAGCGTCCCCTGTCTGATGCTCTAAGACCTGAAAGGTGAGGAAGTCGTGAATCGCGGCGAGCGCAACCGGGTCATTTGACTCGATCCGTACACGTCCGCCCGAGGCAATCTCCTCATACTTGTACCGGATCTTATCCTTTAATAGCTTCATCGTCGTCACCCCTGGCGAAACGCCGCCGTGTACGAACATGGGTGTCGAGAAGTCCCCGTCCACAAACATGACCGCAATGTGCGAAAGGTGAGAGCGGATCGCTTCCGTGCTCGTTTTGTCATTGGCATCGTTTGCTGTGGCTTCGATGGCTCCGCCATCCGCAGACATTCGGAAGTGGTGGGGCGTCTTGTCGTGCGAAAAGCCCATGACTTCATCACCATGCCTTTCGACAACCGCATGGTGGGAATCGGCGGTGGCATGGTCCTTGTGCATCGGGCAATTCTTCATCGCATCGTCTTTATTGCTGCCCTGAGCATAGGCTGGCGTCACAAAACACAGCAGACCCGCGCTTACAACTGCAAGCCTTTTAATTTTCACGGTTGTCTTCTCCTTTTGATATTGTCCTTCGAACTCCGCTAGGTCGGGGTTTTGCCGGCAAGCGAATGCAGCAACAATGCTTTAGCGCCGGGTTTCGTTTTCGCCAGCTTCACCCGCCACTGGCGAACAAGCTGCTTCATATAGCGTTCAGTTCGCTGCAGTTCTTCGATCTGTCGTTCAAGAGAACGCAGCTTCTCTTCGGTCAGACTAAGCACACGATGGCATGGGACACCACCGCCATCGCGGACTTTCAGGATTTCTGATAGCTCCGAGAGTGTGAAGCCCAGCTGTAGTGCGCGCTGCACTAACCGGACACGATCAGACGCGTCATGACGATACATGCGGTAACCAGACGAAGTACGCGGTGACTCTGGCAGAACCCCGATCCGCTCGTAGTGGCGGATGGTATCTGGGCTCACCCCCGTCAAATGAGCAAGTTCTCCGCAGCGTAGCGATGTGGCGGCACGATTCATTCATCAGTCAGTATGAACCTTGGAATCGGGTCCAAGGTCAAGCTTTTTCTGTTTTGAAGCGTACGGATGCGGGCTCCGGCCCGGATTCAACCCGAATCGGCAGCGAACATCCCGGCGGATTGTCGATTAGAGCCTTTCTCCTCGACGAAAACTTCTGTTTCGAGACCGTGCCAATCAGACGGTAGGCGTCAGCTTCTGTCGAATTGGCGCCTTTGCAACGTTCTCCAATACCTCGGGTCAATCGGCAATGGTTGGACTCGCGTCGTGTTCGCCGGGCTCACAAATCCCCCTGGTATGAGATGCGGCCGTAACGGAACAACCGGACCGGGTAATCAGCGCGGAAGCCGCCAAGAGTTCATTAGGACTTTTTGAGAGTTTCAGGCCACACCATCTTCGCGCAGCAGCAGATCGCAGAGTGCACGCTTCAATTCTTCGCGGTGGTGCTGATCTTGGACATGGGGTAAGGCCCGGATGGCTGCGTACAGAATCCGATTGAATTCGCTATTGCTCAGTACCTGATAGTTGATCTCTCGTGAGAACAGATCGGGATTTCGAATCGGGAATTGCAACACTTTTCCATCTGCCATACCTCACCGCCTGCATCTGCCCGGGCAGCGGGAGGAGCAAGCTCCCACGCCGGACCAATTTTAGAGAATACCTCAACCTCGTCTTTTCTTCGCCTTAAACTTTTTTCGGGATTGACAAGTTGTCGGACTTCGAGATTTATTCAGAAAGCCATTGGAAACGGATCAAATGACGCCAGTCACTGCTTTTCGGACTGTCCCGACGCGATGATCACCCTTGCAGGCACTTGTACGACACAACCATTTCGGAAGCGACCGACTTCGGATGATACCTCCGCATCAACTCTAGCGCGCAGGTCAGGGGGAATGCTGGCGAAAAGCGGATGACAGAGTGTGCCGATTTCCTGCAGGTACACCCAAAGGTCCTGCGGCGTCCCGGCCCAGATTCTTGGCAATGTGAGTGATTCTTCGCGAACACTGCACAACCCCGCGGCCCGGAGCTCGCGCTCCAGCGAACCAGGCGAGGCAAATCGGAACATCGTATGGGCCTCGGGTGGCATCTCGGCGCCGCGGACTAGTCGAAGTACAGGTCCGATCATCGCGTCAAAGAACGGTTGTTCGAACGCGCCCCACGCCAGCAAGGCGACACGCCCGCCAGACTTGAGCACACGAAACATTTCTGACATAACCAGGTGAGTGTCGCTAAAGAACATGATGCCGCAGCGGCAAGTGATGCGGTCCATGCAATTCGACCGGAGTGGGATAGCGTGTGCGTCACCCTGGATGCACACGACCTTCGACGCGAAGCCCAGCTTTCGACCGCGTGTGCTGGCAAGCAAAAGACCAGCGCGAGAGCGATCCAAAGCGATGAATCTCCCACCAATAAGGCGTTGCGCGACGCTTAATGCAGACTCTCCTGAACCAGCCGCCAGGTCCAGCACCATCGAATCGGGATTGAGTGCTGCGGCGGTAAGCAGCGCATCCGTCGTTGCTGTGTTCCAATCGGCGGAAGCCTTGGCCCAGCGGTCGCTCACGCGTGCACGCGCCGCTGCGTCCCATAAATCAGGTTTGGCCATTACATCTAAGGATAAGCTTTATTCTATTGTGGGCGGTGCACCCAGACGGCCCGAATAAATCTCAGCCACAGTGCGTGTGCACTGGGGTTATCATTTTTTGGTGCTGATTATGGATGCGCAGATTCATTCGGAAAAAATCTACACAGAGAATGAGCCATGCGATTGCACCATAATTGCTAGGGATGTGTCCCCTCTCTGACGACGACATCTCCGGTCGGATAGCGTTGATGAACCCTGCGCCCATACACTGAAATTTTCTCAGCCAGTGATCGCCGTTCTTTTTTCTTGTTTCGCTCGGTGCGTTTGGTCCCTCGGTTTGCAACGCCCGTGCGCAAATCGCTGCCAGACCGACAGCGCAAAAGAGCATGATCCACCACTGAGACGGAGTTCTCAAAATAAAATCTGTGAGGGAATGCACGGCGGGGAATTTGACTGTTGAAATCGGGTACCCAGAGAATACCTGTGCATCCGCAGGTCGCGAAGATTCCTGAATCATCCCGGTACAGAAATCATCGCCGCGACGTCTCCAACTTGCTCGGGACACGTGCTCGCTAGCGGGCTCAGCTTCCAATGAGGAAAGGGATTTCGGGGTGATTTTCTGAAATCATCAATCAAGCGACGAAGGGCCCTACGTCGCTCAAACAGCGAATCCAGTAAACAATCCAACTCGTGGCGGTCTCCGTGCCACTCGCTTGGAATCTCCTGGGCGATACTCAACAGGTCGGCCTCAGGGCACCGCTCAATCCGCGATAACCAGGGTTCAAAATCGCTCCACGACTCGACATGTGCGTACACTTCCTGGCGGGCGTAGGCACCCCGAAGAGGTGAGTCTGGAAAACTCCATTCAGCTGCGTTGAAACAGTAGCCGAAATCAATAAATGCTGCCGTGTACTTCCGCTGAGAGCGCTTTTTATGAAATACCACTTGGCGACCGTCAGCGTTTCCGGTCCATTTGTCGAAGGCGAGTATTCCAGCGAACTCCCTTACGTTTTTGATATTTCCAATCCATGAACTCGGCAACCACTCATGGACTTCTTCATCCACGATGAGCCGCGAGCCGAAATGCACGCCTGCAGTCGGAGCCATTTGAGTTTCGGCGAGCTGAAATGAAATGTTGTGTTGTCGAATGGTCTCGGCATCGACCTGGATAATGAGCGGCTCGGGAACGCTCAATCCAATCATTCTGGCCAAATGCCCTGCCAAGTACTCGTTCGCCAATACCCGCGTGGTCTGCGGATTGCCTTTGAACTTGACTACGTACTCATGCCCGTCATCCGCAGTCATGAGCTGAGCCTGCGAGCCGCCGCGGAGGCGACAAATATGCTTAATTGCCTTGATGTACATTGCGATGTCCCGTTGCGGTGGTGAAATAAAAGAGGAGGAGCGTTCACGTGCTACAAACGGTGAGGGAGAGGATGGAAACAGCTGGTGCGTGCTGCGCTTATCCTGTGTGGGCTGAAGGGGAATCGGCGAGCTCTTCAAGTCCGAAAACCACGTTGCGTAAAGTCCTCATGTCGCGGATTTCAGCTAGCGGTGGCGCCTGAAGCTTGGCAAGTAAACTCTCTAGCGTCTTCGGATCAATCCGCTTTCTGACTGCACTTAGCCGGTCGAAACCGCGCGCCGCTGATGCCAGGACTTCCAGGACCGCCCGCTTTGTCGAAGAATCCGTGATCAGTTTGGGCTCCTCCGCTTGGCCGTACTGGCGCAGAATGTTCAGATAGAACCTCAGCCCAACGGCTTTCTCCATAGCGAGAATCCTGGTATCCAGATCATCCGCGCCGGAATTAGTGCTCGTACTTACTTGTCTTCCGTTCGGCTCGCCGCTTTGGCCATTGCCCTTTGCACCATTCACATGGGTGCCATTACCGTTGCCATTCCTCCCCGGCGGCCGAATCCCCTTCCTCCAGTTCTCCGGGATTGCCCAGGCCGGAAGTGCAGGCATTCGTTTTGGCTGCTGGTTTTGGTCGAGATCAACCCAAGAACCGTGAAATTCATAGAAGTACCGTCCCAAACCGAAGCAGGCGCAGGCACGTTTGAACGCTTGAGCGTCCGCTGAGGTCATCCCATTTTCATCGTCCGCCCACTCTTCACCAGTACCCGAATGCGATGACAGACCGACGATGGTGACGGTGCACGTCACAAGAATTTTCCTGCTGAAAATGCTCTCGCCTTTCTTCATTCTAGTGATGTTGCTCATCGTCTCGATCTTGTATTCGCGGGTCCAGCCTTGCGGAGTGAATAGAGCATTCAGTCTGTCCGCATAGGCGCGCGAGTCAGCGTAGGGGACGATCTGGCCGCGTTTCTTGTCCCTTGCCGTGTTAGTGACCCGCCAGTGGATCTGGTCTGGGGCGAATGGAACCTCTAATTCTGCAAGGGACAATCTGATGTCCAGTGTGGATACAGGAGTTGGCATTTGTTCGCTTGCCATGGGCCTCCTTGGTGTGCTCAGGGAATTTAGGGATCGGCAAAAGCATAGATCGATGGATGCTTGAACGGCTCCGCGCCGATATTTTTCTCAGCGAGGCGAAAACATCTTGGGGCGGATCAGAAGGCTCAGGCTTACAATCTTTCCTGCGGTCTTACGCTTCCCCGCAATCAATCGAGGGGTGAGCCGCTGTTCAGATCATCGTTCCTGGACTGCGGCTTTTGTCTTTCACCTATTGCCTTCCTGAGATCGAATCTAGAACGGTATCTCTTCCTCCGGAACCGTGCTTTGCTCGTCGCTAGTTTGATGGAACCGGGAGCTTCCATTGCCGTCTGCCCGCGAATCAAGGAACTCGATCCGGTCCAGATAAACAAGGTCCCTGTAATTCTTCCCGCCCGTTTTCTTGTCCTCCCACGACTCAGTGCGCTTGCGGCCTTCCAGATAAACACGACTGCCTTTGTGTAAGTACTCGCCGGCGATTTCCGCCCGACGCCCGAAAGCTTTGATGGCGAACCATTCCGTTCGTTCCTGCAATTCGCCGTTCCTATCCTTCCAACGGTCGGTACTGGCGATAGAGAACTGCGCAACGACCGTGCCCTGTGGGCTGTACTTCAGCTCGGGATCACGGGCCGAGGTAGCCGATTATCAGAATCTTTTGCAGGGGGGGACTCCTTAATTGAAATGAAAACGGCGGAAGGGCATGGCGGCGTGGTATCCAATAAGCTCGTCAGGGAGCGCAGGTCTCAGATTCTTGGGTTATCTGGAGAGGTTTGAGGTGGAGACTCGCAGTTTTTCTTCCTCAATGCTGGTTTTTCCAAGGCCGCGCTTTCGAAATATTCTTCAGTTGCTCCAGGTCGGTACCGCGGCCCGTGGCCTGCTTGTTCGCGATCAAATGGTCCAATGAGATGAAGTGAACCGGAACGCCGAAGAAAGTGCCAGCAACTCGATCTTTCCACGCGAGAGGAAACTCGACACCGGTGATTTGCGTGAGAATGTCTATCCGAATCGGTGCTATGCCGATCTGGTAAGTCAGCTCGCCTCGTGTGAATGTTTCCGTAGTGATCTCGTCGGATTCGAGAGGAGCGCCGAATTCTTTAAGGGCTTGGAATACTCGCAGCGAATTCTCCGCTGAATTATCTACCCACACGTCAAGATCTTTCGTATAGCGTGGCTCGGTGTACTTCATCATTGCATAGCCGCCCACGATCAAATACTGAACCTCAAATTCGTTTAAGAGTTGTAGCAGTTCTCTGTAATGTGGGTTTTCTGCCATGTCTGACTTCCTCGGCTAATTCCACCATTTCCCATGCCGCGGCAAAAATGGCTTCATCGCCCTGCTCCTGCCAGAACTCAATGTCGAAGGTGCGATCAGGAAACCCGCCCTCTACGAGCCGGGTTCTCCAGTTTGAATTGTGAGAATCGCTCATTTCTTTCTTCTCGATGCGTCCCCTAATTTCCGCCTGCCTTAATCATATCTTCCTGCGCATTGATTCTGGGCACTCGTCGATTAGGAATTTTCGGCCTAGGCAACATCGGTCAGCTTGCTCTTCTTATGCCCGAGCGGATTCTTACCAGACCACCGTTGAGTCACCGGTCTGCCACGCTTAGGCTGCGTTGCCGCAAAGACCCGAGCGTGGTCGAGCATGGCGCGCGTCAAAGAAGGATATCCATCCAGAATCTCTTTGGAGGACACGCCACGTTCAAGCATCTCCGCAATTAGGTAAACGGGGATTCTGGTGCCCTGAAACACAGGCGTACCCTGCATGATCTCTGGATCGGATTCAATCGTGCGAGTCGCCCGCTCAAGCTCTTCGAGTCTGGTGGTCATTTTTGTCCTCGCCGCGTCCACATCAATAATCAGTGCCTCCGTGTACTTCAATTGCTTCTGATGTGGTTGATGCAACACGCGCCAAAAAACATCTTTGCGAACCCTCAGAGGCAACCGATTCAGGCCCCCGGCGTAGAGCTGAAGGCAAACTAAGCTCGAATAGGGCAGGTACCAACGACGCCTTCTTCCAGCGCGCGTTGCGCGAAACGGCACCGCAGCATCCTCCACAACCCTGTTGATCACTTTAACTGACAAGCCGGTCACCCAGGAGGCTTCCGCGGGCGTAAATTCGGAGGCGTGCATACTGGGATAATTATACCCTGTGCGGGGAGTAATTTAAAAACGTTCACAAGTCCTCCGCAGCAAGCGCCGGGGACGGCGGGAAGCGATCGGACTCGCTTCACGCCATCCCCTTTTCATGGCTCTGCACGAGCAGAGAGTTCCACAGAACCTGTAAGCCCACCACCCCTATCCAGGATCGGCCAAAATACCCGTTCAAGTCGGGGCATTGTTCGACTGACGCACCTGCTTATGAGCCCGTCCGCACAGCCGAGTGAATCCGCAAACAATCACCGGAGTTCCAGTTGCAGCGCCTAAGAACGCGCTGCCCGGATTCAGATGTAAACCTCCTCCCAGCACAATGAAGAGGAAGGGCAGTGAGTCCGCCGTCGCCGCAGGCGACTCCGGCTCCGCAGACTACACGCTTCACATCAAAACGTCTCCTTTTGAGATCGCGCCCAACCGGATCATCTCGGCGACCACATACAACGGGCAATTTCCAGGGCCACTGCTTCGCTTCAAGGAAGGCAAGCAGGTCACAGTAGACGTGTACAACGACACGGATGTCGCAGAACAACTGCATTGGCACGGCCAGATACTGCCGGTTGACGTTGGTGGAACCGCGGAGGAGGGCACGCCCTTTATTCCTGCACAAGGTAAACGAACGATCGTTTCTATCACACACACAATCGAGCTGGAGCGAATCCCGAAGTTGGTGCTCGTCGCGCTCGCCAGGGTGTCGCTCTTGCCGATTCTTGCTGGGCCGTCAACATGACCCAAGAATATCTTTGGGGGTTCCTGCAGAAGCAAGGTTTCGTCCGCAGCCCGATCGAACTTTATGGCGAGATGGAGCTGCTATGGCTTCTAGACCAGTTTTTTGATCGTGCGCTCTGTTACGTGGTGGAGGGCTATGAGCAAACCAGGCATTCGCAACCTTCCCAAGAATTACGCAAGAAACCTCGAGAGTTTAATGCGGCAGCTTTTGCACCTTAAGATCAGTGACGTCAAGGGACGCAATTTCTGGAGAAATAATTGTTGCATCTGTCGCAGACGACGCCAGGCGGCAAAGGCGAACCGACAGAAGCGGCATCGTGTCGCTCAATTTGCCTACGGAAACATACGACTTGTCCGTAAAAATGCACGCGTTTAAACCCGTGACGAAACGGATCGTCGTTGCCAACACCAATAGGCAAACAATCGCGATCGTATTGCAGGTCGGCGGTTGTCCGCCCGGCTGTCCCGTCGAAGTACAACCCACATTCCCAACCGGAACCGGAACTTATTCAAAAACTTACTGCTGGTGTTTGGACTATTTACGGAACGCTTAGGCAGAATTCAAGGGGTGGTACGCCATGTTACGAATTCAAAGAAGCGACGGGAAGGTTTTGGAAATTTGGTACTCGCAATGAGGTTCGCGAGTAGCTGTCGATAAATCGCGTGGCTGTTGAAAAACTCTTTTCTGCAAAATTCGTAGAAATGAAATTGCGTCAGGATGCGTTATAAGCGATCCTCTCGGATCGCAAGACATTTCTATCCCTCAAAATTTGGCCGTTTGGGACAAAGGCCGAGTTTTTCAACACCCACTCGCGCCATGTCACTCGTCGACTCGGGTCTTGAGCGCAAATGACTCGGGTCTTGAGACGCCTGTTTTCGCCAACTAGGGGGTACTCGGCGGAGCCTCGCGAGCGGATTGAAAGGACCGGTGCATCATTCAGTCAAGTTTCTGTCCATTGTGTTCGTTATATGATTTGGGCCGAGGTGCAGCTGATGCTGAAGTCACTGAAACGGTTCTCTGCCATCTCTTTTCTGTGTGCAGAGTGGCCTGTGTGCATGGCTACGCTGTTGTTTTCTGCATCGCCAGCTCTGGCGCAAAATAAGCCGGTGCGCGTCATTGCCTTCGGCGCACATCCCGATGACTGCGACCTCGGCGCCGGAGGCATTGCGGCCAAGTACGCCATGCTCGGTCACAAGGTAAAGTTCGTATCGCTAACGAATGGAGATGCTGGACATCAATCGCAACACGGAGAGGAACTCGCCAAACGTCGCCGTGCCGAAGCGCAGGAAGCAGGACGACGCATCGGCATCGAATACGAGGTGCTCGATAACCACGATGGCAAGCTGCTGCCCACATTGGAGGTTCGCGAACAAGTCATCCGCGAGATTCGGCAATGGAAGGCGGACATCGTCATCGCGCCCCGGCCCAATGACTATCATCCTGATCACCGATATACAGGAGTACTGGTGCAGGATGCCTCATACATGGTCATCGTGCCGAATCTAGTGCCGGACGCGCCGCCGTTGACCCGGAATCCCGTCTTTTTGTATTACAGTGACCGGTTCACACGGCCGCAGCCCTTCCGTGCCGATATCGTGGTCTCGATTGATGATGTCTTTGAGAAGAAGATCAATATGCTGGACGCGCATGTGTCGCAATTCTATGAATGGCTGCCGTGGACAGAGGGAGTGTTGGATCAGGTGCCGAATGATCCAGCGGAGAGGAAGAAGTGGCTGGCGAAGTGGCCATCGGCAGCGAGAAAACTCCAACCTGAGTGGCGGGAAGCGTTGGAGAAGCGCTATGGTGCGCAAGCGGCCAGCATTCAACACGCGGAAGCTTTTGAAATCACAGAATACGGACATCAGCCGAGCGAGGAAGAGATTCGCAGACTGTTTCCATTCTTGCCCCAAATGGCATCAAGATGATGCGGACCAAAGGCTCTGATTTCGAAAACTACTGCTTGACATTTACTAGTTACGGTTTGCCCGTCGCTCGTCCAGAACGTCTGTTTGCAATTTGCAGATTTGTCGATGAACACTAGGCCACTAGTCGTTTCCCGAGCGCGTCTGAGAGAGCCGGGATAGCGGAGTAGAGTGCGTCTCTGAGCGCCACATCGCGTGGGTCTCCGGTCAACCGCGTCCCCATCTGGCTCGTCACGTAGGCGTAGCCGATGCCAGCCCTCGGATCGGCAAAACCAAGAGAGCCGCCGGACCCGGGTGACCCGAAAGAACCGACGCTGCCGAACGGCCACGTGGTACTCGGCTTCATGAAGCCCAGTGAGAAC
>WNGJ01008687.1_pt1 | contig 10820 bp, 9 predicted proteins | sample 5400611 | NCBI WGS metagenome assembly WNGJ01 (sample SAMN13153375, study PRJNA577476) | soil metagenome | isolation source: 40 cm soil or saprolite under Garry oak tree replicate 1 | place: USA:California | collected 2016-06-15 | reverse complement strand
GAATCGATCGACGCCGCCATCTACCGTCCGGACGGTAGATGGCGGCGTCGATCGATTCGCACAGCCGGGCCGCGCTCGCCGCGACCGTCTCGAGCACCGATTGAAGCTCGGCCGGCGCTCGGCTGATCACGCGCAGGATCTCGCCGGTCGCGGCTTGCTGGTCCCGGGCCTCGGTCAGCGCCTGCTCGAGCCGGGCGCTCCTGGCCCTCACTTCGCCGAGCGAGGCCTGGAGGGCCTCGACCAGCGCGGCGAGCTCGGCGTCGGCTTGTGGTGTCATCATTCGACTCGCGGTCGACCCGCGGGCAGGTTTGGGGGCACACTCTAGCACACCGGCGCGCGCCGGCGGCGCCGCCTAGGAGGCCCTCCCGCCCCGCACCTCGCGCGCGTACAGGCGCAGCACCGCCACCGCCAGCGCCATGAGCACCGGCCCCGCGATGAGCCCCGGCAGCCCCAGCACCTCGAGGCCGCCGAAGAGCGCGAGGAAAGTCAGGATCGCGGGCATGCCCTCGTCGCCCACGAGCCTCGGGCGGATCACGTAGTCGCTGAAGCCCACCACCACCAGCGCGCCCCACGCGAGCTCCGCCGCCGCCGCGCCCGGGGATCCGATCGCGAGCAGGTAGAGGCCGGCGGGCACCCAGACCAGGAGCGTGCCGACCGCGGGCACCAGCGAGGCGATCGCGGCGGCGATGCCCAGGAAGAGCGGCCGGGGCACCCCGGTCATCCAGAAGCCGAGCCCGGCGAGCGCGCCCTGGACCAGCCCGGTCACCACGGTGCCGGAGAGCGTGATGCGCCCCACGGTGCGGAACTCCTCCAGGAGCGCCCGGGTGTCGTCGCGACGGAGCGGCGAGACCTCGGCGACGGTCGTGATGATGCGGGCCCAGTGCCGCAGGGTCACGTGCATGGTGAGCAGGGCGAAGAACAGACCGAGCAGGCTTCCCACCGTGACCGACGCGACCGTCCCCGCCACCGAGGCCGACCCCGTCGCGATGTCGCCGGCCGCCGCGCGCAGCCGCTCCACGATCGCGTCGGGCGAGATCCCGAGGTGGCCGAGCCAGCCGGTCACGGTGGTCACCCAGGTGGCGAGCGCGCCCCCCGGCTTGAGCTGTTCCCGCACCGCGGCCGCGAAGGTCACCGCCTGGGTGACGAAGACCGAGACGAAGCCCACCACGCTCCCCACGATGGCGAGCCCGGCGGCCAGGACGACCGCGACCGAGGCGAGCGTGGGACGGCCGCTCCACGTGGCGAGCCGCGCGTAGACCGGCTGCAGGGTGAAGCCCATCAGGGCGCCGAGCAGCAGCCCGGTCGCGAACGGGTGGGCGAGCCACGCGATCACCACCACCGCGCCGCCGGCGAGCCACGCGAGGACCTGGCGTGAGGTCACGGTCGGATGGTCCTCCTCGGGGGCGACGCGTGGGATCGGCCTGCGGGCGGTAGTGTATCGCAGGTCGCGCCGGCCGAGCGCGATACGCTTGCGCAGCCCGCGGGGGCGCGGTAGAAGGGAGCCTCATGGGCAAGCGCGTCGAGGGCAAGGCCGCCATCGTCGTCGGAGGCGGGCAGACGCCCGGCCAGACGGTAGGCAACGGCCGCGCCACCGCCATCGTGCTGGGACGCGAGGGAGCGCACGTCTGCGTGGTCGACCGGGCGCTCGCCTCCGCGCAGGAGACCGTCGACCTGATCGCGGCGGAGGGCGGCCGCGCCTGGGCCTTCGCGGCCGACGTTACGCGCGAGGCCGACGTCGAGGGCCTGATGGCGGCGGCGCGCGAGCGCTTCGGCCGGATCGACATCCTGCACAACAACGTGGGGGCGAGCCTGGCGCTGGGCGACGCGGGGGCCACCGATCTCACCGAGGAGGCCTTCGACCGGAGCCTGGCAGTGAACCTGAAGGCGACCTGGCTCACCTGCAAGCACGCCCTGCCCGCCCTGCGGGAGACCCACGGCTCGATCGTGAACATCGCGTCGATGGCCGCCCTGAACGCCTACCCGCTGGTGGGCTACAAGACCACCAAGGCCGCGGTGGTCGCGTTCACCGAGAACCTGGCCGCCCACAACGCGAAGTACGGCGTCCGCGCCAACTCGATCCTCCCCGGGCTCATGAACACCCCCATGGCCATCGAGTCGCGCGTGGCCGCGGGCACGCCGCGGGAAGAGGTCATAGCCGCGCGTGACCGCCGGGTGCCGCTCGGCCGGCGCATGGGCACCGGCTGGGACGTGGCCAACGCGGCGCTCTTCCTGCATTCCGAGGAGGCGGGCTTCATCACCGGGGTTTCGCTCATCGTGGACGGCGGCGAGTCCGTTGCCTGGGGCTCCTGACGTGGCGGTGCCCGCACTCCCGGAGAACGCGTACCGCGCCCGCGCCGAGCACGGCGAGATCCAGATCGGCACCTGGATCACCATGATCCGCACCCCGTCGGTGCTCGTGCTGCTGCAGGCGGCCGGCCTCGACTACGCGCGCCTCGATCTCGAGCACTCCGCGTTCTCGATCGAGACGGTCGCCGACATGGCCACCCTGGCGCGCGCGTTGGATTTCCCGTTGGTGGTCCGGCCGCCGGACGGCAACCGCGAGTGGATCACCCGGCTGCTCGATGCCGGGGTGTGGAACCTGCACATCCCCCAGGTGGAGTCCGGCGAGCACGCGGCCGCGGTGGTGGCGGCCACGCGCTACGCCCCCCTCGGCTCGCGCGGGATGTACGGCTCGGGCCCGCACACGGCTTTCCGGGTGCGGCCGCCCGCCAACCACATGGCGACCGCCAACGCCCGCGTACACGTGACCGCAATGCTCGAGAGCAAGGGCGCCTTCGAGCGCCTCGACGAGATCGCGGCGGTGCCGGGCATCGACGCGCTCACCATCGGCCCCACCGACCTGGCCCAGGACCTGGGCGTCCTCGGCACCCCGGCCCAGGCCACGGTCCTGCGGGAGCACCGGATCCGGCTGGGCGAGGCGGCGCGCAAGCACGGCAAGACGGTGGCGATGGCGGTCGACACCTTCGACGCGGTGCGGGAAGTGATCGCGCTCGGCGCGACGATCGTGAACTACTCCTCCGACGTGGGCGTGCTGCGGTCGGGCTACGCGGCCGCGGTGGCGGAGATCCGCAAGCCAAAGGAGGCGTCATGAAGGTCAAGGCGGTCAATGGCTTCGCGCGCATTCTCAAGTCCGAGGGCACCCCGTGGGTGAGCTGCTACCCGACGAGCCCGGTCAACAACGCGCTCGGCGAGGAGGGCATGCCCATCCTCATGATGGGCGAGGAGCGCTTCGCGGTCGCGGTGGCGGACAGCTTCTCGCGGGTGACCAACGGCAAGCAGATCGGGGTGTGCACGGTCATGGCCGGCCTCAACGCGGCGGGCATCCAGATGGCCTTCGGCGCCATCGCGCAGGCGTGGGAGGACTCCTCCCCGATGCTGGTGATCGCCGAGGGCCTCGGCGTCGGGGCCAGCCGCCACACCCACTTCGACATGGCGGAGGCGTTCAAGCCGGTCACCAAGTGGGTGGGCAAGGTGGACCGCGCCGATCTCGTTCCCGAGTACACCCGCCGCGCCTACACCCACCTCCGCTCCGGCCGGCCGGGCCCGGTGCTGCTGCTGATCCCGCGCGATCTCGGCGAGTACGATCCGGACGAGCATCCCTACGCGCCGGTCAAGGGCTGGCGCACCGGGCCCGATCCGGACGACGTCAAGTCGGCGATCCGGGCGCTGCTCGCGGCCAAGGATCCCCTGCTCCACGTGGGCGAGGGCGTCTGCTATGCGGACGCGGCGGCCGAGCTGGTGCAGTTCGCGGAGGCGGCCCAGATCCCGGTGCTGACCACGCTCAAGGCCAAGGGCGTCTTCCCGGAGAACCACCCGCTGTCGGTCGGCGTGCGCGGCTCGATGGCCGACCACTTCCTGCGCAAGTGCGACCTGCTGTTCTCGATCGGCTCGAGCCTCTTCCCGGGCCGCTTCAGCCACACGGTGCCGGACGCGCACAAGAAGACCATCGTGCAGTGCACGGTGGACACGCTCGACATCAACCGCAGCTACGAGACCCGCCACGCGGTGATCGGCGACGCCAAGCTGACGTTGCAAGGGTTGATCTCGGAGCTTCAAGCGAAGGGTCCGACCAAGCGGCCGCAAGTCCTGGAGGAGATCAAGGGCCAGCGGCAGGCCTTCAAGGACAAGTTCCGCCCGTGGCTCGAGTCCAACGAGACGCCGATCAATCCCTATCGCGTGTTCGGCGACCTCGCCAAGGTCCTCGATCCCAAGAGCTCGTTCCTCACCGCGGACTCCGGCAACACCCGCGACCAGACCAGCACCGTCTACGAGGCCCAGATCCCGCGCGGCTACCTCGGCTGGGGCAACGTCTCCACGCTCGGCTTCAGCCTGGCCGGCGCGGTGGCGGCCAAGCTCGCCTACCCGCAGCGGCAGTGCGTGCTGGTGACCGGGGACGCGGGCGTCTGCTACATGATGGGCAACTTCGAGGCGGTCGCGCGCTACAAGATCGGCATCACCACGATCCACATCAACAACGGCGGCTACTCGGGTTACGGTCCCGGATTCTGGGGCGAGGGCCACGATCCCTACACGTGGAAGGTCTCCGACCACGGCAGCGCCTGCATGGCCAACATGGCGCGCGCGGTCGGCTTCCACGCCGAGGACGTGAGCGCGCCCGCCGAGATCATCCCCGCGCTCAAGCGGGCCTTCGACGAGAACGCCAAGGGCCGCCCCGCGTTCGTGGAGTTCATCTGCTCGCATCACCCGGTCCACGGCGGCTGGGTGCGGTAGCCGAGAGGAGACGGAAAGCCATGGCAGACGTGGACGCATTCTCCAGCGCAACCTCGCTCGTGGCCGCGCTCCGCAGCGGCACCATCGGCGCCCGGGAGCTGACCGAGCTGTACATCCGCCGCATCGAGCGCCACGACTCTGCGCTCAACGCGGTGGTGGTGCGCGACTACACGCGCGCGCGTGAGCAGGCGATGGGGGCCGAGCACGCCCGGGCTCGCGGCGAGTACCAGGCCCTGCTCGGCCTGCCGATCACCCTCAAGGAGTCCATCAACGTCACCGGCCTCCACACGACCTGCGGGGTCCCGGAGTGGAGGGGCTACATCTCCCAGCACGACGCCCCGGTCACCACCCGCGCCCGCGCCGCCGGCGCGGTGCTCCTCGGCAAGACCAACGTGCCGCCCATGCTGGCGGACTGGCAGTCGGCCAACCCGATCTTCGGGCGCACCAACAACCCCTGGGACCTCGGACGCACGCCCGGCGGCAGCAGCGGCGGCAGCGCGGCGGCCATCGCGGCGGGGCTCAGCGCGCTCGAGGTCGGCTCCGACATCGGCGGCTCCATCCGCGTGCCGGCCGCCTTCTGCGGCATCTACGGGCACCGCCCGAGCGAGACGCTGCTTCCGCGCAGCGGCCAGTTCCCGATGCCGCCCCTGCCCAACACCGCGGTCGTCATGGGGGTGCAGGGCCCCCTCGCCCGGAGCGCGGAGGATCTGGAGCTGGCCCTCTCGGTGCTGGCCGGCCCCGAGGTGGGCGAGGACGTGGCGTGGAAGGTGACGCTGCCCGCGGCCCGGCGCGAGCGCCTGGCCGACTTCCGGGTGGCGGTGCTGCCCCCGATTCCGTGGCTTCCGGTGGACGAGCAGATCACCGCGGCGCTCTCAGACCTGGCCGGACGCCTCACCAAGATGGGCGCGGTGGTCAAGGAGATCCAGCCGGACGGGCTCGGGGATCACCGCGAGTACCACGGCTTCTACCGGACCTTGCTCTCGGCGGTGACCGGCGCGCGGGTGGACGCGGAGACGCGGCGCCAGCGGGTCGCGACGTTCCGCGCCGCGGGCGACGACCTCTCGCTGGGCGCCGCGCGCGGGCTCGAGGGCACCGCGGGCGACTACCTCCTGTGGAACGGCCGCCGCGAGCAGCACCGGGCGGCCTGGCGGGCATTCTTCCGCGAGTGGGACGTGCTGCTGGCCCCCGCCATCAACGTGCTCGCCTACCCGCACATCGAGCGCGCGTGGCCGGCCGACAACAGCGATCTCTCGCTCACCTTCACCGTCAACGGTCGGTCGGTGCCGTATCTGCACGGGCTCTGCTACCCGGCGCTGTCCACGGTGCCGGGCCAGCCCGCCACCGCGTTCCCGGTGGGCCTCTCCCGCGAGGGGCTGCCGATCGGCCTCCAGGCGATCGGGCCCTATCTGGAGGACCTGACCCCGATCCGTTTCACCGCGCTCCTGGCCCGCGAGATCGGCGGCTACCGCAAGCCGTCCGGCTACGACGAGTCCTAGAGACGAATCCTCAGGGAGGACCGATGCTGACGATCGACGGGCACTGCGAGCCCCGCTTCACCGCGGTCCGCGAGGAGTTCTTCCGGAACTTCACCGCGCGCGGGGACGTGGGCGCCGCGGTCTGCGTCTACCTCGACGGGGTCCGGGTGGTGGACTGCTGGGGCGGCCACGCCGACGCCAAGCGCGCGCGGCCGTGGACGGCCGACACCATCGTCAGCGTCGCCTCCACCACCAAGGGGATGGTCGCGCTCTGCGCCCACATGCTGGCCGAGCGCGGCAAGCTCGACCTGGACGCGCCGACGGCCCGCTACTGGCCGGAGTTCGCCCAGGCCGGCAAGCAGGACATCCCGGTGCGCTGGCTCCTGAGCCACCGCGCCGGGCTGCCCGCCATCCGCCGGCTGCTGCCCGCAGACGCCTTGTTCGACTGGTCGGCCATGACCGCGGCCCTCGCGGAGAGCGCGCCGTGGTGGACACCGGGCAGCCGCCACGGCTATCACGCGATCACCTACGGCCACCTGGTGGGCGAGATCATCCGGCGCGTGGACGGGCGGAGCGTCGGCGCCTTCCTCCACGAGGAAGTCACCGGCCCGCTGCGCGCCGACTTCTTCATCGGCGTGCCCGAGGCGGTCGACGCGCGCGCGGCCACCGTGCTGCCGCCCCCGCCCCCGGTCGAGCCCACGATCTGGGACACCATCCTCGCCGATCCCGAGTCCGCCTCGGGACGCACGTTCCTCAATCCGCCCCGCACCGCGGACCTGGTCAACACCCGGGCCTGGCGCGCGGCCGAGATCCCGGCCGCCAACGGCCACACCAGCGCCCGCGGCGTCGCGCGCGTCTACGCCGCGCTCGCCCGCGGCGGGGAGCTCGACGGCATCCGCCTGCTCACGCCCGCCACCATCGACCGCGCGATCGTGGAACAATCGTCCGGCGTCGACGCGGTCCTGACGCTGCCGACCCGCTTCGCCACCGGCTTCATGCTCGGACTGCCGGGCGGCCCGTTCGAGTGCGGTCCCGGCCGCCGCACCTTCGGCCACCCGGGCCATGGCGGCTCCATCGGCTTCGCGGACCCGGACGCGCGCCTCGCCTTCGGCTACGTGACCAACCAGTACATCACCGGCACCGCCCGGTATCCCGACCGTCGCGTCGCGAGCCTGGTCGACGCGGTCTACGCGGCGCTGCGATGAGCCCGGCGCCCCGGCTCTCGGCGCGCGACTGCCTGCCGCGGGACGCGGGGGAGGCGCTGCTGATCGGGCGCGCCTGGTCCCCGGCGGAGGAGGGCCCGGTGGTCGTGGCGGTGCGCGGCGACGAGGTGGTCGACCTCACCCGTCAGTACCCGACCACGAGCGGCCTGCTGAACACCGCCGCGCCGGCCCAGGTGCGCGCCGCGATCAAGGCGGCCCCCGTGCTGGGCGCGCTCGAGGCGCTCGCGGCCAATAGCGTCGAGGGCGCGCGCGACGCCACGCGGCCCTGGCTCCTGGCCCCCGCCGACCTGCACGCGGTCAAGGCGAGCGGCGTCACCTTCGTGGCGAGCCTGCTCGAGCGCGTGATCGAGGAGCGCGCCAAGGGCAACCCCGCGCTGGCCGACGGGGCGCGCCGCGAGATCCAGGCGATCGTGGGACCCGACCTGCGCGGCATCAAGCCGGGCTCGCCGGAGGCCGGGCGCGTGAAAGAGGTCCTGGTGGCCAAGGGGATGTGGTCGCAGTACCTCGAGGTGGGCATCGGGCCGGACGCGGAGCTCTTCAGCAAGTGCCCGCCGATGGCCGCGGTCGGGACCGGGGCGCGGGTCGGCGTGCACCCGGCCTCGGTGTGGAGCAATCCGGAGCCGGAGCTGGTGCTGGTGATCAACCGCGACGGCGCGATCGTGGCGGTCACCCTCGGCAACGACGTGAACCTGCGCGACGTGGAAGGGCGCAGCGCGCTCCTGCTGGGCCGGGCCAAGGACAACAACGCCTCCTGCGCGATGGGCCCGTTCTTCCGGCTGCTCGACGAGCGCTTCACGCTCGACCACGCCCGGCGGGTGACCTTCGAGACGGTGGTCGAGGGCGCCGACGGCTTCCGCATCTCGCACCAGACCCAGGTGAGCGAGATCGGCCGCGACCTGACCGAGCTGGCCGGCCAGGCCATCGGGAAATACCACCGCTATCCGGACGGCCTCGTGCTCTTCATCGGGACGATGTTCGCCCCGGTGGCCGACCGCGGGGCGCCGGGCAGCGGCTTCACCCACAAGTGGGGCGACGTGGTGTCGATCGCGGCGCCCGAGATCGGGCGGCTGGTCAACGAGGTCGTGGCTTGCGACGTGGCCGAGGCGTGGTCCTTCGGGACGGGCGCCCTGATGACGAGCCTCGCCCGGCGCGGGCTGCTGCGCGCCTGACCGGCTTCGCGGCCGGCTTGTCGGCGAGCGGGGCCGCGCTCACCAGGATGAAGGCGACCAGGGAGGGCTGATCGCCCCGGTTGCTCCAGGCGTGGTTGGTCCCGCGCTGCACCAGCGTGTCGCCCGCCCGCAGCAGCGTCTCGCCCTCGTCCATCAGGGCCCAGATCTCCCCCGAGAGCACGAGCGCGTAGTCCACCGTGTCGGTGCGATGCATGGCGGGATGCCGCGAGGCGTCCGGATCCATGGCGTGGCTGGCGCCCATCGCCCGGAAGGCGGCCGCGCGATCGAAGCCGCCCCCCGCCGCCGCGTCCGGGGGGAACTCGACGACCCGGAAGATGGTGCCGTTGGCGGGCGGCTCGAGCGACATCCGGCGCTTGGCCGGATCCCCGCTCCCCGCATTGGACGCGGGCGCGCGGTCGCTCACCCAGAGATCGGTGAGCGCGAAGTCGGGGCGTCCCGGCAGCGTGAGCACGTGGGGCGAGGGGCCGTCGCTCGCGATCACGGAGCGGCCCTGGGCGTTGTGCCCGGTCACGACGCGTCGAATCGGCTTGATCATGGCAGCCCTCCCGGCCGGGACTATACACCCGCTCACTCCTCGAAGCGGCCCAGCCGGCGCAGCTCCGGGAAGAGGAGCATCCACAGCCCGGCCACCGCGACGGTGCCGACCCCGCCCAGCAGCACCGCGGGCACGACCCCCAGCAGCGCCGCGGCCACCCCGGACTCGAAGGCGCCGAGCTGGTTCGAGGTGCCGGTGAAGAGCGAGTGCACCGCGCTCACCCGCCCGCGCATCGCGTCCGGGGTGCGGAGCTGCGCGAGGGACAGGCGGATGACCATGCTCACCACGTCGGCGGCGCCGAGCGCGGTGAGCGCGATCAGCGACAGGATGAAGTCGGTCGAGATCCCGAAGACGACGGTGGCCGCCCCGAAGACGATCACCGACCGGAAGAGGTTCGGGCCGATCCGCCGCTCCAGCGGGTAGCGGGCCAGGAAGACGGACGTGGCCAGGGCCCCCAGCGCGGGCGCCGAGCGGAGGAGCCCGAGCCCGATGGGCCCCGTGCCCAGGATGTCGCGGGCGTAGATCGGCAACAGCGCGGTGGCCCCCCCGAACAGCACCGCGAACAGGTCGAGAGACATGCTCCCGAGCAGCACCCGCCGGCTCAGGATGAACGCGACCCCCGAGAACACGGTCTCGAGCGTGATCGGCTCGCGCCGGCGCACCGCGCGCTCGATGCGGATCCCCCCCGCGAGACCGCCGGCCAGGATGAACATGGCGCCGGCGGTGAAGTACGCGGCGCTCGGCCCGAAGGCGTAGAGGAGGCCGCCCAGCGCCGGCCCGATGATCTGGGCGGTCTGGCCCGCCGAGATGACCCACGCCATGGCGGGGGCGATGAGCGGGCGCGCCACGACCTCGGGCACCAGCGCGCTCATGGCGGGATTCTCGAAGGCCTGGGCCGCGCCGAGCAGGGCGACCAGCCCGAAGATCGTCGCGCGGGTCTGCCACCCGCCGAGGGCGCCCAGGGCCAGCGCCACCGCGGCCGCGGCCTTCACGAGCTCGCACATCACCACGATCAGCCGACGGTCGCAGCGGTCCGCCACCTGCCCGACCACGAGGGTCAGCACGATCATCGGCAGGAACTGCACGAGGCCGACCAGGCCCAGGTCGAGCGCGCTGCCGGTCAGCTCGTAGAGCTGCCAGGCCACCGCGACGCCCAGCATCTGGAAGCCGACGCTGGCGAGGACCCGCGAGGAGGAGAGGAGCGCGAACGGCGGATGCCGGAGGAGCGAGCGCGAGCGGTCGGAGATCTCGCCCGCCTCTACCGGTTGGCCCGGGCCAGCACCGCGTGGAGCAACACCGTCACCCCCGGGGAGGTGTAGTCGAGCTCGGCGTGCTCGGCCTCGTTGTGCGAGATGCCGTCGCGACAGGGGGTGAAGATCATCGCGGTGGGCGCGACGCGCGAGACGTAGTAGGCGTCGTGGCCGGCCTGGCTCAGGATGTCGCGGTGGGGCACGTTGAGCGCCTGGGCCGCCTCCCGGATCAGGCGGATGCAACCGGGATCGAAGCGCTCGCTGCCGAACTGCCACTCCCCCGCGACGCGCATCTCCACGTTGCCGCGGCGGGCGCAGTCGGGCATCGCGGCCTTGACCTCGGCCCACATCCGGTCCGCCACCGCCCGGTCGGCGTGGCGCACGTCGCAGGTGAG
>WNGJ01011795.1_pt1 | contig 10821 bp, 12 predicted proteins | sample 5400611 | NCBI WGS metagenome assembly WNGJ01 (sample SAMN13153375, study PRJNA577476) | soil metagenome | isolation source: 40 cm soil or saprolite under Garry oak tree replicate 1 | place: USA:California | collected 2016-06-15 | reverse complement strand
GGCGGTCCAGCGATATTCTTGCCGTTCAAGTCGAATGTGCCGCCATGGCATGCACAAACGATCAGCCTCTCGCCGGAATCGTATTGGACAGTACAGTTGAGGTGAGTGCAGCGAGCCGAGAATGCGCGCAACTCTCCTTCCGCAGTACGCACGAGGAGTCCTGGTTCACCACCGAATTTGAAAATCATTCCCGAATTGGGGCGTACGTCATCGAGCCTGCCGGCGGATACGGACATCACCGCGGACTCCGCGGTTTCTGGCGGAATCACGAACCGCAGAATCGGATAGAAAATAGACGCCGCCGTGGCAACGATTCCAGAGCTCAGTAATGAATTCACGAAGTACCGGCGTAGCATCAGTACCTCAGAAACGCGCCAACCCCGCCAGCCGCTTTGAGTTTTCCTGATGGTTCCGGATCCGTCTTTGTGATCATGATCGCCTCCGGGTTACGAGATTGGTGTCTTGAGGAAGTGGACTTTTGCCGTCAAGATGATGGGCACCGCAACACCGTTTAGGTACGTGGGCTCGTATTCCCATTGTTTCACGCATGTGATGGCAGCGTCAATAAGCAGCGGGTGGCCGCTGATGACGCGAATCTCTTCGACTGTTCCCTTTGCAGTCAATGTGGCTTCCAGCACAACGGTTCCGGTGACTCGCGCCCTTGATGCGAGCACCGGATATACTGGCGCAACCATCTTGATCGGACGCGGCTCTTTCACGACTCCACCGACTCGGACGGGCTCCACCGGAGCAGCCGCCTTCGGAGGGGGCGGAGGTGGTGGTGGCGGGGGTGCAAAAACCGGTGGAGCGTTCGTCACGTTTGATGAAAGGATGCTTTCTAAAATGCCCCCGGCTACACCTCCGGGAACGCCACCGGGCACGCCGCCGATCACGCCGGCTGGCGGCGTGATCGGCTCCTCGACGATTCTGGCGACATCCCTGGGTATTGCCGTCGGTGCGATCAAGACCTCGGGAGCCACCGGTCGGGCAATCGGCGTCACGGTCTTAGGGGCCGGTGCCACGGGCATCTCCACAGGCGGTGGCGGCGGAGGAGGGGGCGGCCCGAGGGGCGATACAAGCGTGATCAAGAGCTCGCGCTCAGGAATGGTTTCCGGCATCAGCATTGGAATGATGATGACGGCGAAGATGAGCAAGCCGTGGAAGATGATCGAACCCAAAACCGATGGCTTCCTGTACTTGTCCTTTTCCGGAAACGTTGCCGGCAGATCTTTGAAGATCACTGGTCCGGACATCTCTTGATTGCTGCGCCCTATCGGGCTTGCATTCGCTCCACTCATGCCTTGATTGCTGCGCCCTGTCGGGCTTGCATTCGCTCCACTCATGTCAGCCTCCAACGACTTTCGCGGTGCGTGCGATCAATTCCTGGCGCCGAATTGGCTTCTTCAACACTTCGAGAGCACCAAGGTTCAAAATCGTGGCCTCAACAAAAGCGTCCGCATACGCCGAAATCATCAGAAACGGAACCGAACACTGCTGGCGTCTCAGCTCAATCAGGAGATCGATTCCAGTTTTACCCGGCATCCGGTAGTCGCAGACGACGAGATCGAAGTGGTTTGCGCCGATCGCTTCGAGCGCTCCGTCCACGTTTTCTGCCGCTTGGACCGTGTGGCCCTCTCGCTCCAACACTTTTTGAATCGAGTCTCGGCAGGTCCTATCGTCGTCCGCGACTAAGATCGTTCCCACGTTCGTTCACCTTTCCTAAGCGTCCGGCCACCGGGCCGGGCCACGCCTCGCTAGAGCTTCACTGTCAGAATCGGAGTCGATGTCTTCGTCAACAGCTTATCGGTGGTCGAGCCGATGAGATGCTTGTGAATAGTACCGTATTCGTGCGTGCCAAGAATCGTCAGGTCTGCGCCGACCTCGAACCCGACATTCGCGATGATGTCGCCCGGAGAACCGGTCTCCACCAGACGTATCACTGTTGGATCATGCAAGAATTCATCCGGCGTCAGGTTCACGAGCTGATTGCCGGCCCACTCGCGCATCTTGTCTATAGCGTGAGTGAAATGGCCCTGTCGGAACGCCCAGTCGATCGCGTGGCTCGTCTCGATGACGTAGAGCATGTAGATGGCCGCGTCGAAGATCCGCTTGAGATCGAAGGCGTACTGGACGACTCGCTTCGAATGCTGGGAAAAATCTGTGGCAACCAGAATCTTGGTCACTTTGTGAAGCCCGACTTCGTTGCAGCTCGGCTGAGTTGCAGATACAGCCAGGACAGGCCGGTTCGTCATGCGGATCACATTGTTCGTCACAACGCCCTTGGCTGATCCCATGACAACCAGATCCACGAATTCGCGCTCGGCAAGGGCCGCGATTTCTTCTGCAGGCTTGCCTTTCGAGATCACACTCCGCACGTGTACATGACGAGTGTCTAAAGGCAACATCTTCGTCATATGAGCGTCGACGTAGCCGTCCATGTACTTCTGGAGCTCGTGAAGATCGAACAGCGTGGCCCAGTGCGGATGCTTCTCAAAGTAGTTGCCAACGACATGCTGTGCGATCACCTCGCCGCCATCGAAATCGGCGAGCCGGATCGCGTGAGCGAGCGCCTTGTCTGCGTTAGCTGAGAAATCTGTTGGAAACAGAATTTTTTTAAACGCTACCATTGTTTTCCCCTCCTCGAACTCCAGCGTTGCTGGACTCGCTTTGGGCATGTGCACGTCGTGTTCCTTGTGCATGAATCGCATGGAACCCCAGTGTTCATAGGGGTTCCAGCGGTTGCATTCCGATGAAGCCGAGAGCGGCTTTTTGCAGAATTGTCACAAACAGGCGTTGACAAGATGAGCGGCTGCGAATGCAAGCGCGATAGCGCGCAGCCATCAAAAATCGGAGGCGCTTGTCGAGAAGTCATGAACTGCAGTGGCAACTCTCGGCTAGGATCCGTTGCCCATAGCCGCGGCGCCCGATTGCGAGATCGACAAATGATCGCTGGTCCCCGCAAGCGTTTCTGAAAAAGAGGCACAAACTAACGTTTGACCCAATTTTGTTGTGACAGAAATGCAGTAGAGTTTCATTTGAGCCGCGAATTACGCCAACTCGGCGAACGGCAAATTCGGGGACAGACGCCTGATTTCTTGCACTTCAGAAATGAGGTGTCTGTCGCAGAATGTGACTAGCGTGGCATCACAGTTGCTCCATGCGGGCACAGAAGATTTCTGCAAGGAGGAATGATGTCAGAAGAAGTTTATTGTATCGCGCAAACAGAGAATGAAGCGCGAGAAATTGTTGAAAAGATCAAAGCAATGGGAATCGCTCCAGACGCTGTGTCTGTTGCAAGTAACCCATCCGAAGTGGAGCACCTGGCAGATCCCAGATCGCAGGAGTTCCGCAATGCCATAAAGGGAAGCTTCGTCGGAAGCATCATCGGTTTGGCCTTTGGCGGCGCGATGCTGGCCACGATGGTCGGTCGCATTCCAGGATTGTTCGAGGCCGTCTTGCTTTTGGCCTGCGCCGCATTCGGTGGGGTACTGTATGGTGCGCTCATCGGCGCTACAGGGGTGTTCGCGGCCGCTCCGATGTATCCGTCACTAGAACGCTCGCGCCTCCGGCAACGCGGGCTCTAAGGCCCGCGACTACACACTCGATCTGTGGCATTGTTTGAGCAGCGCGAACCAAAGGCAATGTCCACTTCTGACAAACTGGCAAACTTCAATCATGATGGCCTGACAGCCGCAGCCGCACGTGCACGCTTGCTTGAAATCGGGCCGAATGAACCCGCCGGGGCGCAGCGAACGACAGCAGTAGCCGAGTTCGCCCGCCTCTTTGCGAATCCGTTGATTGCGATTCTGCTGGTAGCCAGCATTGTCTCGGCCGCGGTAGGTGAATGGCTCAACGCGACGATCATTGTTGCGATGGTTGTGCTCGGTGTTGCGATCAATTTTATTCAGACGTACCACTCGCGCCTTGCCGTCGATCGTCTTCGCAAGAGCGTTGCGCCCACAGCCACTGTTCTCCGCGACGGCCGCTGGACGGAAATTCCTCGTCCAGAGGTTGTACCAGGCGATTTGATTCGGCTCGTTCCCGGCGACTTGATTCCGGCGGATGGGCGGCTCGTCGAATGCGAACACCTACACGTACAGGAATCCGCATTAACAGGAGAATCCGTTCCAGCGGAAAAGCGCGTCACGAATGCGGTGTATCTGGGAACCTCGGTTGTGAGCGGCAGCGGAATGGCCGTGGTCACCGCAACAGGGCCTCGAACGTCCTTCGGCGCAATTGCCCAACGGCTCGCCGCGCGGCGGCCCGAAACGGAATTCGATCGAGGCGCTCATCAATTCGGCGCCTTCATCATGAGGACGGTCGTGTTCCTCGTGCTGTTCGTATTCTTGGTCAACGCAGCGCTAAAGCGTGACCCGTTTGAATCGCTTCTTTTCGCAATCGCCCTCGCCGTTGGCCTTACGCCGGAATTCTTGCCGATGATCTCATCGGTGACGCTGGCCTACGGAGCCGTTCATATGGCTCAACACAAAGTCATCGTCAAGAATCTCGCAGCAATGCAGAACTTCGGCAGCATCGATGTGCTTTGCAGCGACAAGACAGGAACTTTGACAAGTGGACGTCTGAAGCTGGATCGGCATGTGGATCCGTTCGGGACTGCGTCGGAACGTACTTTTCAATACGTCTACATCAACAGCATTCTCCAGGCGGGTATCCAAAATCCCGTGGATGAATCATTGCGCCAGGTGGAAATCGGAAATCCACTGGATCTCGCAATCTTGAGTCACGATCATCCCGACGTCCACACATACAAGAAAGTTGCGGAAATCCCATTTGATTTCGAACGGCGGCTACTCTCCATCGTTGCTGAGAACGGCAACCAGCGGCTACTTATCACGAAGGGCGCGCCGGAAAGCGTGCTCGCGCGATGCTCGCTATACGAGGCCGGCGGCGAGCAACTTCGCCTCGACAACAACACTCGCACGCGCTGTGAAAAGACATTCCAGAGCTTCAGTTCAGGCGGATTCCGCGTCTTAGGTGTGGCGTACCGCCAAGTCGCTGTCCAAGAAAAGTACGAGACGCGGGACGAACACGATTTTGTCCTCGCCGGATTCGTTACATTTTTCGACCCACCTCTCGATGAAGCGGCGGCCGCCATTCAATTACTCCAGCGTGATGGCATTGATGTGAAGATCCTGACCGGAGACAATGCGCTGGTCACGAAATACATTTGCGAGCAAGTGGGGTTAGAGGTAGGCCGCATCGTCGAAGGAGACGAACTGGATCGAATGAACGACGCGGCGGTCGCACATCTCGCCGAACAAACCATTGCGTTTGCGCGAGTATCTCCGATGCAGAAGAATCGAATCATTCTCGCACTCAAAGGTCGCAAACACGCGGTCGGCTATCTCGGCGACGGCATCAATGACGCTCCCTCGCTGCATACCGCGGATGTCGGCATATCGGTTTCAACAGCCGTAGATGTGGCTAGGGACGCCGCCGATATCATCCTCCTCGAGCGGAGCTTGAAAGTGCTTCATGAAGGAATCATTGAGGGACGCAAGGCCTTTGGCAACGTGATGAAGTACCTGTTGATGGGAACGAGTTCGAACTTCGGCAACATGTTTAGCATGGCTGCTGCGTCCGTCTTCCTGCCTTTCCTGCCGATGCTGCCCGTCCAAATCCTGCTTAACAATTTTCTCTACGATCTCGCGCAGGTCACGATTCCCACGGACAACGTCGATCCCAGTTTTATTCGAAAGCCGCGGCATTGGAATATTAAGCTCATCCGCGATTTCATGATCTACATTGGTCCCATCAGCTCGATTTACGACTTTCTTACCTTCTACGCCATGCTTTCCGTATTCAAAGCTCACGAAGCCTTGTTCCATACCGGCTGGTTTGTAGAATCGCTTGCGACCCAAACTCTAGTTCTGTTTGTGATCCGAACGGCGGGAAATCCGTTGCGCAGCCGCCCGAGCGTGCCCTTGATGGTAACGACGATCGTGACCGCCTTCGTCGGATTATTGCTTCCGTTCACAAGGCTAGCGAACCCGTTGGGATTCGTGCCACTGCCGGCTCTCTACTTCGTGTTTCTCGCTGTAGCAACATTGACCTATCTTGTATGTGTGGAGGTTGTCAAACGGTGGTTGATGCGTCGCGAAACAAACGATTGAGTGAGCAAAGGTGTTGGCTTTGTCAGTTCGGCGGAAGACCGGGGCTAGCCCGTTTTGACCGAGAAACCTCGACATTTTGTTTGAATCGGCATGCAAAATGCATAGACAATGGCGTGATGAAAGAAGGAGGCTCAATGAAGTCGCTTATTGCAATAGTTCTAATGTCGACGGTGTTGTTATACGCCGCACCATTGTTTGCAGCCGACACCGCGGCAGGTAAAGAGCTCTACGGGAAGAAATGTGCCAGCTGCCACGGCGTAGCCGGCGAAGGGAAAGAGACTGTCGCGAAAACGTTCAAAGTCGAGATGAAGCAGCTTGGGTCGAAAGAGATCCAAGGAAAGAGCGACTCCGACTTTAAAAAAATCATTTTGGAAGGGAAAGACAAGATGAAGGGCATAAAGGACATCGATGCGAAAGCCGCGGATGACCTCGTTGCCTATGTCCGAACCTTGGCGAAAAAGTAACAGCTTGGCGCGCCGATTAGCGCGAAATCTGCCGATTGCGTGCGCGCAGCCGGCAGATTTCGCGGCGGATTCGCCACTTTCTCCTACACCGCGACCCGGTTGCCACTCGGCCGCGTTCCCCTCTTCAGTCTCCTCTTCATTGGAGGAATCAGCATGACCGGACAAGATGCCGCCCGAACGACGCGTTCAGCAGTGCTGCCGAGCAGAGCGCGATCCAACATGCCTTTTCCATGGATGTTCATCACAAGCAAATCGATTTTCTCGTCTTCGAGTGTCTTCAGAATTATCCGATAAGGCACTCCGGTCTCCACCCGAGTGACTATTTCGCACCAGTTCTTGGCTTCTGCCGGGACGACATCATCGAGCTGCTTACGGATTCCGGCTATTAATGAGTCACGATACTTACCGGACATATCGGCTGAAACATCATGGACAACGTGAAGCAGAGTGATCTCGGACTCATTTTCCTGCGCAGCAGAGAAGGCGTACGCTAAAGCGTCTGGTGTTCCGTCCGAGAAATCTGTTGTCACCAGAATTCGCCGGAACCGGGGTACAGCCACCTTTTCTCCAGACGCACTGATGGTGAGCAATGGAACCGGGCTGTGACGCATTAGCTTCTCTGTCGTTGATCCCATGAACCACCGTTCGACGCCACGCCGGCCGTGCGTTCCCATAACGACAAGCTCTGGTTTAACAACTTCGATGGCTTGCTTGATTTCATCGTAAACGTCCCCGGTGCGAATTTCCGTGTGGATAGTGACACCGGCCTCCTTCACTCTCGCGACCAGCTTCTTCATTTCCTCGGCCGTGCTTTTCTCCATCGATTTCATGATCTCCACGGTGTCGATCGCATATTCATTTGGAAGGATCGGCGTGATCACGTGTAGAAGATGAATCGTCGCATCGTAGTTGGCGCCAAGACCAACGGCATAACTGACAGCCGCGTCCGAAGCGGGAAAGAAATCCACCGGACACAGGATTTTGTTAATAGTAATCATAAATACCTCCCAGTCTTACGGCTCTACTCCATCCGAATCGGCAAAAAATCTTCGACCGTCAGCCAGCGTCACCGCCAGGCTGGCCGCGAAGAAGACATCCTTCTTTGCCCGAAATCCCTCCACGGTGACTCGGTCACCGGGTCTCAACGAATTGCGCATCCAACCCCGCCTCATCAGGGCACCGGGACTAGCAGATTGGATAGCCCATGTTCTTACCTCGCCATTCCCGTCAGTGACTTCGATGTAAAAAGCTGCATGTGGATTCACCCACTCGACTTTGGTAACGACGCCCTTCAACGTCACCGGCCTGTTCAGGTCGAATTCCGCCATAAACGAATGGTGCGCTAGCAGCGGCGCCGCCATAAACAAAGCAAATCCCAAGATGAAAGAACCAAGCGCGCTACGTTTCATCAGAGCCTCCGATGTTCCTTATCAATTCAGTTCGTCTCTTCAACTCACGCCGCGGCCCAGCGCGACGCATAAGTCGCCGGCAGCGGCAATGACAGGACCGGTACGGTGGCAGTCCGGATCACACGCTCTGCAGTCGTACCGAGCAGTGCTCGCTCGAGGCGGCTTTTTCCTTGAAGATTGATGACAACCAGATCCGCGTTGATCTTTTCCGCAAGTCTATTGATCGTTTCGTAGGGCACTCCGTCCGCGAGCAGGGTCGTGACGGGAACACTGCCGTCCGACATGAGAGCAACCAAGCGGTCCAGCCGCTCCGCAGCCTGAGCTCGGACTTCGGCCAGGTAATCGGGCAAATAGGCTGCGGCTTCAACACCATGGAACGCCACATCGATTGGTTGGACGACATGAACGACGGTGACCCGGCCACCGAGACCGCGTGCGAGCCGAATCGAAAACTCCAGTCCCGGCTCGGACCCTTCAGCAAGATCGGTCGCGTACAGGATGCGGTGGAGCGGCACGGATCCGGGCTTATGGATCTCTTTTTCCGGATCGAGATGCGAGACCGTCAGGATAGGAACGTGCAGCTTGCGGAGCATGCGCTCGGTCACAGATCCAAGCAGCAGCCGCTCGAAGTACGACCGGCCACGGGATCCCATGACGACAAGGTCGATTTCCTTTTCATCGACGATGCCGAGAAGCTCCTGGCGGACTTCGCCGCTCTTCACAATGATTTCGAAGTCGAGCCGTTCGCGATAATCTGAAGGAATCAGCTCGAGCAGACACACCTTCGCTGTCTCATAGGCGACGGTATCGTACGGCGCGATGTGCGCCAGAACCAGCCCCGCCTCAAACTCCAACGCTAAGGACAGGCCGTAGTTCACAGCCTTCTTCGATGGCTCCGAGAAATCGACTGGCACCATTATTTTCTTAATACGAATCATTGCTTCTTCCTTCCTGACGTCGGGTCCAACCGTCCGGATCACTTCTTCACATCGCTTCCCTCACTGCACGTGTTGTTCCTCGCGTCGAGTGCTGGATTTTGCGCGGGTTAGCAAAGCATTGCTGCGTGGAGTCTCGCCAATGTGTCGCAGAGCGGGGCTTGGGTCATGTGCGGATTGTCGATTAAGCCAACAGACGCTTATCGGATTTTCTTTCCACTCGGAATCGTTCTCGGCGTGTTCGGAGTTTCCATTTGGCCGCTGTACTACTTCGGCGTGACCGAAGGCTATTCGGGCCGCGCGGTTGCATTTGAGTTTCAGTTCTTTAAGATCGGCGATGCTGCGTTTGTTGTAGCGCACGCTACGCTCATCACGCTTGCAGTACGCCGTTTTCTCCGCCGGCAACAAGATCCTCCGGAAACGTTCGCGCTCGTGGGATTAGGTCTGGTCAGCGGCGCATTGGGCGCAGCGATTAACGCAGCGCTCGCATGGGAGATCATCGGCCCGTTTTGGTATCTGCTCGGGAAAAGGCTCTTGACTGAAGGAATGGTCTTGCTCCTCGTCCTCGGCGTCGGCGGATTTCTCGGACCGCGGTTACTCGGTTTTGCGGAGCTTCCAAAATTCGGCAACCTGCGCCAGGCCCACGGCGCAGACGGAAGAAGTGTTCTATATAAGCTGGCAGGACTCTTAGTGCTCTTATCATTAATCGCGGAGTATGGTTTCGGTTTCGCGACCATGGCGTTTTTGCGTGCGGCTGCCGCGACCGCTGTCATTTTGTCAACGGTACAACCCTGGCGGCTCCCCGGAGTGCACACAACGCTCGCATGGTGTGTGTGGACCGCCCACTGGTTTGTCATTTTGTCACTCTGGACGGTTGCGATCGCACCTCGCTATCGCGTCGACTTCCTGCACGTTCTGTTCATTGGCGGATTCACATTACTCATTCTCGCCGTTGGTACACGCGTAACGCTGTCTCACGGCGGCCACAGCCTTGCGCGCGAGCGCGGGTCGTGGCCTCTGCGCATCGGCTTAAGTACTGGACTTGTGGCGATGCTTGCCCGCGTTGGCGCGCCTTTCGCTGCATTTGCTTATTTTGAGCACCTCGCCTTAGCAGCACTCCTATGGATCGGCGGCATTCTGTTTTGGGGATTCTACCTGTTGCGTCTCATGCGCGCCCACCCGACGCCGCAACTCTGACACTGGACCTCCAATTGCAGTAAGGAGATCAGCCCATCTTTAGTTCGCGTGGACGAACCGGCCAGTAGTACGGAGGCCGCGTAGGGAGCGCGAAGCGCGACGAGATGGCCGAAAGGAAGGTCGTTATGACACGCGCATGGAAAGTGGCGCTGCTTCTGACAGTGGTTTTATTGCTCGTGACGAGCATTGCTTTGGCTCAAGAACCTAAGGGGCCCACCTTCAGCACAAAAGATCGCCAGCTGATTGACGCCTATTACAGCCATCTCATTGGCAACCTGGCGCCGGGCTCTCTGGACCGATCGGCATTTCCCCTAGGAATCGAGAAAGCGCTCGTAGCCGGTTCACATGTCCCGATGCAACTCGAGAAGGACCTGGTGCCTCTACCTGCAAAACTCGAATCGCAGCTCAGCCAGATCACCGGCGAGTATGGACGATACACGCTGGGGCGCCATGTTGTCCTAATTAAGAAAGGGGATCTGACAATTGCGGATGTCCTCAAGAATGCGGCGGCGAAAGAAGAGCCGAGATAAAGGGAGGAGCGGTGCCCGTGGGTACGTTCAGAGATCCTGAGGTCGAGGAATTCAGGATGAACCTAAACGAAGCGATAACTCCCTTCCTTGGCAAAGGAGGGGTGGCCGCGCCATCAAGAAAAATGGCCCGAAGGCACCTTGTTTGGCGCGGA
>WNGJ01010643.1_pt1 | contig 10821 bp, 11 predicted proteins | sample 5400611 | NCBI WGS metagenome assembly WNGJ01 (sample SAMN13153375, study PRJNA577476) | soil metagenome | isolation source: 40 cm soil or saprolite under Garry oak tree replicate 1 | place: USA:California | collected 2016-06-15 | reverse complement strand
ACCTTACTTTTCATGTGCTTGCCGTTGACTGCCCCAGAGCGGATTACGGCATCAGACAAAGGACTGCCTTGTGAGGCTTGTAGTGCTGAGCGCGACCTTGCATGACCAGATGAGTAGTCAGAAACGACGTATGGTTGGACAGCTTGCAGTGATCAAACAGGTGCACAGTGGATCTCGCTCAAAGCTAAGCAAGGGCGAGCCCCGGTGGGTTGCACCTATGTTAGCCACACTCACGGACGAACCGTTTTCGCAGCGCGGATGGTTGTTCGAGCCCAAGCTCGATGGCGTGCGCTGCCTGGCGTTGCGGTCAGGCCGCGACGTCCAGCTTGTTTCTCGAAACGAGAAGACGATGAACGAGAAATATCCCGAGCTCGTCCAGGCCTTTCGCGCCCAGGAGTCGAATTCTTTTGCCATAGACGGAGAAGTCGTGACTTTCGATGGGGAGGTCACGAGCTTCGCCAAATTGCAGCAGAGAATGCAGCTCGAGCACCCTTCTGAAGAACTTCGTCGGAAAATCCCAGTGTGGTTCTATGCGTTCGATCTTTTGCACCTCGATGACCGCGATGTGCGCAAGCTGCCATTGCGCGAACGCAAGAAACTGCTGGCGAAGGCGCTGGACTTCAAGGACCCTTTGCGCTTCACGGAACAACGCGAAACCGAAGGCGAAGCTTACTTCCGCGAAGCTTGCGGCAAAGGTTGGGAAGGGATCATTGCCAAGAATGCCGACAGTGCGTATCTCTCCACATGCCTCAACCAGCAGGAATTCGTGATCGCCGGGTACACCGATCCTCAGGGAGAGCGAGTCGGATTCGGAGCGTTGCTCGTCGGTTACTACGAAGCGGGAAAGCTAGTGTACGCGGGGAAAGTTGGAACTGGTTACGACACAGCAACGCTGCGCCGCTTGAGCAGCCAACTCGGGAAACTGGAAACCAGCCACTCGGCATTCGACAGCGATGCACTACCGAGCCGCGGGATTCATTGGGTTAAGCCAGACCTGGTCGCTTACGCTCCGACAAAGCTGCGCGAGAGGTGGTACGGGAGGGAAAACATGCCTGAGCGCGCAGAGATCATCCGAATTGGACGTCATGACGTGAAAATTACCCGCCCTGACAAAGCTCTCTTTCCGAAGGATGGGATCACCAAGCGCGAGTTGGTGGACTACTATCGCCAGATCGCATCCCGGATGCTGCCGCACTTGAGAGGGCGGCCACTCACGTTAGAGCGCTTTCCCGATGGCATTGATGGCATGCGACTCATTCAGAAGTCAGTCTCTGCTTATTTCCCTGAATGGATTAAGACCGTTACCGTCAAAAAGGTTGGCGGCACGGTGAGACATGTGCTGTGTGAAGATGAAGCTACACTCGCCTATCTAGCGAATCAGGCCTGCATTACACCGCACATATGGCTGAGCCGCACCGATGCGCTGGATTTCCCGGATCAAATGGTATTCGACCTAGATCCTTCAAGCGAAGACTTTGGCCAGGTGAAGGCAACTGCCCAGGCTCTGCGGAAAATTCTGGAGCAAATGCCGCTGCCCGTTTACCTCAAGACTAACGGGTCGCGCGGGCTCCACGTTGTGGTACCGCTCAGGCGAGATGCCGACTTCGATTCTGTTCGTGCCTTTGCTCGGCAGATCGCGGAGATCGCAGTCGAGGAAGATCCGAAGCATCGCACAGTTGAAGTGCGCAAGAACGAGCGCCGCGGACGTGTGTATATCGACACCAACCGCAATGCATACGCGCAGACTGTGGCACCTGCTTATGCAGTTCGTCCGCGCCCGGGAGCAACGGTCTCGATACCACTTGACTGGCACGAGTTGCAGAAGAATGATCTCCGCCCCGATGGCGTGACCATCCGAACCGTGTTTGCTCGTCTGGAGAAAACTGAGGATCCGTGGAAAGATTTCTGGCGCAAAGCCGTCTCGCTTAAAAAGACACATTCCCGACTGGAGGAGCGTTATGCCGCTTGAGGAGTACCGCAAGAAGAGGAATTTTCGGGCTACTTCGGAGCCAGCCGGCCGCGCTCGCCGCGCTGGCCGCGCTCAGACCTTCGTTGTCAAAAAGCATGATGCCAGCCATCTGCACTATGATTTCCGCCTTGCGATTGACGGTGTGCTGGTCTCGTGGGCGGTGCCGAAGGGACCGACACTTGATTCCGGCGTGAAGCGGTTTGCCACGATGACTGAAGATCACCCGCTGGAATATGCCGATTTCGAAGGTGTCATTCCGGAAGGAGAATACGGAGCGGGGACGGTAATGGTCTGGGATCGGGGTTCATACGAGTTGGAGGAAGAGATGCCTGCCGAGGAACAGCTCGCCCGAGGCGAGATCAAGGTCATCCTTCAAGGCAAGAAGTTGCGCGGCGGATTTGTTTTGGTCCACATGGGCCGCGCGAAGACGCGCCCTCGAGAAAAATCTCGTTGGTTGTTGATTAAGCGAAAGGACGAGTTCGCCAAGCGATCCTGGGATCCCGAAGATACGGAGCTGAGTCATTCGGTTCTCACCGGACGCACGCTCGAGGAAATTCAGAGCGGGCGGCGAGAGCGCAAGCGGGCAGCCTAACGTAGTGGCAACAAACGTGTTTCTGCGCGATCTGCTTCGGAAGAAATTCGCAGGCTGGAAAGGCGATCTTCCGGCTACTTGGCGCAAATTCCTCGGCGAAACGGAACTAAACTTTGAGAGCCGCGCGTTCATGTGCCAATGCCGTGCAGACGAAATTGTCATCCCCGCCCGCAAAGGACAAGCAATTCCGGGAGCCCCGGCGAGAGCTCATCTTTTCCGGGCCTTCGACCAGGTAAAGCCTGAGAGTGTCCGCGCCGTGATTCTTGGACAAGACCCCTATCCGAATCCAGCATGGGCAACAGGCCGTGCCTTTGAGCAGGGAAATCTGACGGATTGGCCACTGAGTCGGCGCGAAATCGCAGATAGCCTCCGTCGCATGATCCAGGTTCTGGCAAACGCTCGCACTGGAAACGTCAAATACATCAATGGAGACCAAGGCTGGAAGATATTGGTCGAGGATCTGCATAAAAGCAGGCTGTCTCTGGACTCCCCAAGAAGTCTCTTTGATCACCTGCAGCATGAGGGCGTGCTGCTCCTTAATACCACTCACCGTCAGCGTAAACGTCTCCAGCAGACCCAAGCGGATCCGTGGGCACTTTCAATTATGGGAACCGCTGCTCTATCGAGTGCTGGAATTCTTGGCAAGCAGGGAGCGAGTTCCTACCGTGTTCCTGTTATGGGGAGAGCACGCGTTGAAGGTCGTAAAGCGCGGCGGCATTCGCGCCACTGCTGAGCGCGCCCACACTTGGCATTCGACATTCGACATGGTTCGACATGCGCATCCAGCAGCAATCACTCGCCAGGGAGCCGCCTTTCTTCGTCCGCCCAACCCTTTCTTAAGTGCCAATAAACTGCTGGAGCGAATGGGAGGAACGCCCATTGCTTGGTGATGCACGGAGCACATCAAAGGCACAAGAGATGAAGCTGTTCTTTCCGGGAACGCGAGGCGAGATTGATGCTCGAACTCGCTTTCATCGCATGCATAGCTGTCTTCTCGTGGAGGGACGTGTACTGATCGACTGTGGTGCAGACTGGCTCGGCAGAGTTGAGCAGCTGAGGCCTGACGCAATCGTCCTGACTCACGCTCATCCCGACCACGTTGGCGGCTTGAAATACGGAGCACCGTGTCCGGTGTTTGCGACAAGCGATACATGGGATCGTGTAAAGAGGTACCCAATTTCCGAAAGGAACGTAGTAGTTCCTCGGCAGGAGTTCTTGATCGCGAGCTGCAGGTTTGAAGCCTTCACCGTCGAACACTCATTGATTGCGCCGGCGGTGGGTTATCGGATTCGCAAGGGAGCCGTGAGTATTTTCTATGTTCCTGACTTGGTGAGGATTCACGATTGTCATGAGGCGCTGTCCGGGATCGCTGCGTATATCGGGGACGGCGCTTCGATCTCCAGGCCTCTGGTGCGCCGGCGGGGCAAGACACTCATCGGGCATGCGTCGGTTCGCGAGCAACTGGATTGGTGTCGGGCGGAGAAGGTTGAGCGAGTGGTCGTTACGCATTGCGGCTCACAAATAGTTGCCGGGCAGGCCGATTCGGTGGAGGCCAAAATTAGCGCTCTCGCCCGGGATCGCGGCATAACGATCAACATTGCCCGTGACGGGATGGAGGCGACGATCAGACACTCCGGCATTCACATCAGACCCTGAATGGATCGCTGAACTTAGCGACTGCAGAAAAACCACGATGGGGCTGCGAGAATTTCACTCGAATCGGAACGCGGAAATTGCGGATTTCCAATGCGGAGGCATCTAGCGAGTCAGCAGTTGAGCCGATCTATCTTGAAAGCGCACTCACTCGCCCGCGCTCAGTGACGGCTACTCTGATCACAGATTCGTGTCATGCCGCTCTCTGTTTTTCCCCGAATTTTGCGAGCCGCTTGCGCAACCTGGCCCGCAACCAAGCGGCGCGGCATCAATGGTTGCGCTTTCATAAGCAAACGATAGTTGCGGCCCGGAAAGATCACTGGAGTGCCCTCCCGAACTCGCGAACGATGTCTGTCGCGCATTCCTGTGCCGTAATTCGGAAGATGCCTTGCCCCGGCGTAGCGCCGCCCTCAATGCCCGCTACCTGGTCGAATTCCGATTCGACAGGGCCGGGAGCAGCTTCCGAAACAATAATTCCTGTATCAGCTAGTTGTGCGCGGAGGGACTCAGTAAATGCTCGAACGAAGTGCTTCGACGCGGTGTAGACAGCGGCATTAGCCATCGCGGCGTAACCAGCGCCCGACCCTATGTTCAGGATCGCGCCATGTCCTCGACTTACCATGCGCGGCAGGAAATGATGCGAAAGCCGAAGCATTGCAACGATATTGACTGCGACTATTTGCTGAATTCTGTTCCAAGGCGAGTGTTCAAACAATTCAGCCTCGCCCAGTCCGGCATTGCTTACCAGCACGTCCAGATCTATCCCTCGCTCGTCCAGGCGCCTCAGCAGACTCTCGACGGCCTGCGGGTCAGAGAGGTCGGCTGTCTCAACAACCACCCCCAGCATTGGCAATCTAGAATGAAGTTCTTGTGCCAGTTCGGTCAGGCGTTCTGCACGGCGAGCTACGACAATCAGGCCGTTAAGTTTTGGTGCTAAGGCTTTTGCCAACTCGAACCCAATCCCTGCCGACGCTCCCGTTACCAGCGCGGTGCGATTCTTGATGAAAACAGACTCTATGGCTCCCTCCGACGATTCTGGAGAGTGAACGATTCAGGTCTCGGGGTCGTTTTTGTCTGTATTTTCTGATGCTCTGAAATCAGGCTAGGATGTCGATAAGAGACAAAAATGGCTGTTGTCAGGCCACGAACATCTTGAGTGGGCGTTGAACAAAATTCAGGTCGAAACCGTCGCCCGCTCCATCCTATTAGATTTCTGCATCTATCATGCGGCGGTTCGGGAGAACTCACGATGAATACCTCATTACGAATCACCATCGACAAGCTAAAAAGAAGAATGGAGTCGGGAGAGGATTTCACAATCATTGATGTACGGAAGCCCGAGGCTTGGGCGGAGTCGGACACTATGATTCCGGAGTCTATTCGTGTGCCACTCGATGATCTAGAGAAGAATCTGGGGAGAATCCCGAAGAACAGACCTGCGGTCGCCTATTGCACGTGACCGAATGAGCATTCGAGCGCCAGTTTGGCGCAGAAACTCCGAGATCTGGGCTACGAAAACGTGTGGGCGCTGCAAGGCGGATTTCAAGCTTGGCAGAACGCGGGATTGCCAGTGGAATCAAGGCGCGCCGCCGCCTAGCCGGCAGATGGATACCCATATTTGCGTCCGCACCGCTGTAACCATGCTGGTTAGAGGCACTCGTGGAATTCTCCATCTCCATCCCCCAGACGTTTCCTGACCCTGCTCGCATTCAGCGATTCCTGAAACGAGCGGAAGAACTGCCGATTGTCGGCGCATGGTGCATCGAACAGGTCATTGGCACCGCACCCGTTCTGGAATCGGTCACAACATTGGCATATACAGCGGCGGTCACAAAGCGTCTGCGACTCGGGATTGCAGTCCTCATCATTAATCAGCGCAATCCTGTTGATCTGGCGAAAGCATTGTCATCTCTCGATGTTCTCTCGAATGGACGGCTCATTGTCGGGGTCGGCCTGGGTCATAGCACGAAATACTATCCAGCGTACGGGCTTGCATGCGAAGCCCGCGTCGCACGGTTCCGGGAAAATCTTGCGATTATGAAACGCCTCTGGACAGAGGAGCGCGTGACATTGGATGGGCGGTTCTCGCATCTCGAAAGAATTCCGATGGAACCAAAGCCGGTTCAGAAACCGCATCCGCCGATCTGGTTTGGCGGGCGTGCTGATGCCGTGTTTCAGCGTGCTATCGAGCTGGGCGATGGCTATATTGGCGCAGGTTCCACATCGATAGGCAATTTCCTTGATGACATCAAAAACCTTCCATCACAGTTTCCTAAAGCGAAGCGGTTGTATGTGGCGTTGGGCGATGAACTGCCGCGATTGCGGGAATGGTTTAAGGTGTTTTACGGTAAACCGGATATGGCAGAGCAGGTGGCCGTATGGGGATCTTCAGACCGAATTGCGGAGCAGATGACACGACTGAAACAGGCTGGTGTGAACGAGGTCTTGCTGAATCCCGTTTTCGATGAAGAGATTCAAATGGAGCGTCTTTGTGAGGACGTTCTGCCCCGCGTCAATTGAAATTGCGCAACAGACGAATTCAACATCATCAAATAATTCCTTTGTTAAAACAGCTCAACCCTTAACTAGCCTGCAGGAGGAACAACCGTGGGAATTCCCCAAGGAAATCTGAAACTTCTGGATACCGAACTGGCTAAAAGCCTCCTCAATTCAACCATTCCGGCCCGGCTTGCATATATCGCTAAGGATGGGACTCCACGGGTCATTCCGACCTGGTTTCACTGGAATGGCAGCGAAATTGTAATGGCTACGTTCATCGCCGGGCCGCAGGTGACCCACTACCCGGCGCGTCCTGCGGCATTGCGTGCCAGCCCGGCTGTCGCCATAACAATTGATACCGAGGCATTCCCACCTGAAGTACTTCTGATTCGAGGCGAAGCGTCCGTGACCGAGGTAGATGGACTGGCGCCGGAATTCAAAGAGGCGGCGCGTCGCTATCTTGGCAAGGAGGGCGCGAAGGCCTTCTTTGACCAGAATAGCAAGCCGAGTGTAAGGATGGCGCGCATCGCTGTCCGGCCAACCTGGGTCGGCACCCTGGACTTTCAAACTCGCCTTCCAAGTCATGTGGGCGGCGTTGTTGCTTAATGGCTCAGTACCGCGTCGACGAACCACACTGAGAAAGTCACCCGCTAGCTTGGCCGCGCGAATGATAGTTCGTAACCATCGGGATCGTCCATGTGGAAGTATCGTTCTCCCCATGAAGCGTCTGCAGGTCTGTTGGGCTCGAATCCTTTTTGTTTGAGATGAGCCCAGAACGCACCTACGTCTGAGACATGGAAGATCATTCGTCCCCAATCGTGAGCCGCCGTAAAGAACTTCCAAGCCCAGCACATCCTGATAGAACTGAACGGATTTTTCCATATCGCGATCTTCAACGTGACTGCTGAAAGCCTTTCGATTGTCGCCTTCATAGCCTCAGCAGTTTACCGCCCCTCCCTTGTTGAATTCGCTTTTCGAGAGGCATAGCGTGGAATTGAAAGGAGGTGGCCTATGGCTTATGTGATTGCAGAGCCCTGTGTTGGAGTGAAGGATGCCTCCTGCGTGGATGCCTGTCCGGTAGATTGCATTCACCCAAAGAAGAACACCAGCTATGACGATGGCGGTCCCGGCTTCGATGATGTTCAACAGCTTTACATTGATCCCGTCGAGTGTATTGATTGCGGCGCTTGCGTTCCCGTCTGTCCTGTATCAGCGATCTTCCCACTCGAAGATCTGCCAGAAAAATGGAAACAGTACACAGAACTGAACGCAAGTTACGTGCAGGGTGGAAGATTCACACCTGAAGAGTTCGCCAAGCACACGGCCAGGTAAGCGAGCGGTCGGCAATAGTGGAGCACAACGACGTCAAAGTCGGACTGTCCGTGTCGATGTCAGGCAAGTACCGACTGCAAGGCCAACAAGCACTCAATGGTGTCTCACTGTGGCAGTCTCACACAACCACTCAGGGAGGCATTCCCGTTGGAAGCGTCACACGGCCCGTTCGCCTGGTCTGGTACGACGATGCGAGCCGAAGCGGCCGCGCTCGCGAGAATGTGCGTCGGCTGCTTCAAGAGGACCGCGTAGATATTCTCCTTGGACCATATTCGAGCAATCTCACGCTGGCTGCCGCGGAGATCGCCGAGGAGCAGAAGAAACTCCTCTGGAACTACGGCGGCACATCTGATGAAATCTTCAGCCGCGGCTGGAAATGCGTCGTCGGCATTTCTACTCCCGCAAGCGACTACTTCCGGGATCTTCCAGGTTGGCTCGCGAGGCAAAATCCCGAACTCCGTCGCATTTGCGTGCTTTATTCGGGAAAGGGAACTTTCGGAGGGCAGGTTAGTCGCGGCATTATCGAATCAGCGCAGGAAGCGAGCTACTCAGTGCATTCAGTTCCGCTGAACGATCCAAGCAGTAATCCTGATCTGGTGCTTTCAACGCTTCGTGAACTCAATCCCGAAGTGCTCGTTCTCGCGGGAAACTTCCAGGACGAATTGGCAATTTTGCAAACTCGATCACGCTGGCCAAATACGGTGCGCATTATAGCCGCCGTATCTGGTGGAATGGCTGCCTTCGGTTCGCAGTTGGGGCAAGCTTCCGAAGATGTGATAGGCGCAAGCCAGTGGGAGCCCGGTCTGAGTGTCTCCCCAACAGTTGGCCCCTCTTCTGAATGGTTCGTAGATGCTTTTCAGAAGGAGTTCGGCCCCACTCCCGGCTACGTCAGCGCCGGAGCCTATGCATCAGTACTAATAGCAGCGGAGTGCGTTCGCCACATGGGTTCGATCGACGACGATGCGCTGCGGAGTGCCGCCTCACAGTTGAATTGCAATACGTTCTATGGACGTTTTCAGATTGATCGGCCGACAGGAAAACAATTAGGGCATCGGGTCTGTCTCGTACGCTGGCGCGACTCTGCAAAGACTGTGCTGGCTGCCTGAATTTTTCCTTTGCAGTGTGCTCTAGGGAAAGACGACTCGGGCGGCCATTGGATGGTCGGTTATCATAGAACTAGTGTTCTACGATGCCATCGAGGGTGTTTCCGCTCTTGGCCAAGGCCAGCAATGAGCCAAGTGGCGGTCTCCTCCCGAGGTCTTGCCATGCGTCAACCAAATTCTTTTGGCAACACGTCAATTAAGGCAGAACGAATTTTTCTCCTCTCGCCAGCAAACATTGGCGGAATTCGTGGTTCACGGCTGGTGAGCGGTTTGATGCAATCAGATCTGGGTTTGCGCTTGAGAAATCAAGGAGCACCCCTCGGCGAGATATTCAGCTTCATCAGCGGACTCTATTTTCGTGGGAAGCTAGCTTACTCACAGACATTTGCGAAGGTTACGGACGGCACGCGACCGGTGTACGTGATAACCGCCTCGGCCCGTCCTACTAGGATTTTGACAGCGGGAGTCCGTCTGATTCTTGGCTGGCTGTGGGAACCTTGGCGGACTTCTCACAATCCCGAAATGCCCCCGCCAAGCTGTACGTGCCGCTTAAGCAATAGCTAAATGTAACGGACGTGCTTTGAGATCGGTTCCATAGCAACAGGAACAGAACAGGGGCTGTTTTTTCGTTCGTACCACTTTCGCCGGTTATGTGCTTGGGGTCCGACTACAGCAACTCCGGGGTGGTAGCAACAACGACCGCAGTTCTGACCGAGATTCGGAGCAACAACGACGACGATTCGCAGTAACGTTGTGCTCCGGGGAGCAAGGCGATTGAGAAACGGGGGCATGGAAACAGAAGTAAAAATCCACTCCTGATGCTGCGTAACGTCAGCCCCTCGTGTACAGGCGGGGGGCTTTTTTATTCGACAATTTTCATGTCTTAAAACCCCGCAGTTATGTCTTACGGAAATGTCTTAAATCATCCAAAATGTGTTGCCACGCGGTGCTAAAAACCCCTCTAACCCATTGAAACATCACGTAGCAACACTTGCTTGGTGTTCTGGCTGAGCACTTCGAGACGGGCTCCACCCTTGGGAAGACATGGTAGGAGTGGTGATATGGTAAGTCAACGCGAAGCCTGCGGGGTGACGGCCATTTGATGGGCACTCCCCAATTCTCCGTCAGCTTCCCCGAACACGCAGCCGCCAGAGGGTGCTGAGCCTTTTTCAACGCGTGCAAAGTTTCGTATGCTCGCCCTTGCCAGTTTTGTTAGGCGTTCCAACCCACGAATTCGAATTGGTATATCGCCCATCCCGGCAAATGGACGGATGTCTGAGAAACACCATGATCCTTCGACAACAACATTGGGCAAACAAACCTCAGCAGAGTGCGGCTTAGATTCATTCCGGGCACGTCAGCGGGAGCCGCCTGCCACAGAAAGGATGAGTTTGATGGGCCGAGAATAATGGCAAAGGTGCGGCATGCCAGCGCCCATCATCTCTTCTGCATTCCCAAAAAGCGGGACAACAATAGTTAGTGCATCTACGGTACGCCGACGGTGCGACATCTTGTCTACGCGGCCACAAGGGTGGTGAAAGCCAGCCAAGCAAAGAATACGCCACTGATCATCGCGTCAGTTGCGAGGCTTTTCCGGTGCTTGTAAGCTTCCAGCATTCTCGTGCGATGGCCCAGTCTTCCTGCGCTCGGATCACCAGTACACGAACAGGAGA
>WNGJ01008686.1_pt1 | contig 10821 bp, 7 predicted proteins | sample 5400611 | NCBI WGS metagenome assembly WNGJ01 (sample SAMN13153375, study PRJNA577476) | soil metagenome | isolation source: 40 cm soil or saprolite under Garry oak tree replicate 1 | place: USA:California | collected 2016-06-15 | reverse complement strand
GTCGACTACGCGACGAAGCGAGCATCGATCAGCAGTCTGGCGCCACCAGGCGCGGAAGGAGCGTGGCCCGGTGTTCATGTGAAGAATCTGGATGTCCTGGATGTTGAACCGTTGCGGGCCGAAATTCTGGCATTCGTAGAAGCGGCTCAGGATGGATTGCCCGCGCCCGTTTCCGGGATCGAAGGACGAAACGCGCTTGCCCTGGCTCTGCGAGCTTTGGAAAGAATTGAAGAACACGCGACGAAGGTTCAGGTTGGAGCTATCGGCAAAACTTTTTCGTAAGAGCGGAGGCAAGCCCGCCTTCCTCCGATGAAAACCTTTCAACGCTGGCCTGTTGCACTCAAGAGCGCGAACTCTCAGGTCAGGAAGGTGGGCTCGCCTCCGCTCTTCTCCGCAGTCTTCTGGGGTATGTCTACACCGACGAACGCAATTTCAGCCCTCCTTGCCGAGCGCATTGCTGCCGGCGACTTCCCTTCCGCGGTTTACCTGATCGCGGAACGAGGGCGCGAAGTCTTTGCTGACGCGCTGGGCAATGCGGTAGTAGATCCCAGACGCATCGAAGCCACCATAGACACGATCTACGACCTGGCTTCCCTTACCAAACCGCTGCTTACCGGACTCCTTTTTGCGCGCCGGATTGAAGACGATGAAGTCAGGTTGGATAGCCTGGTTTCGTATTTCCTGCCAGAGTTTGATCGAACAGACAAGAAAACTATTACGATTGGGGAATTACTGACACACAGTTCTGGTCTACCCGCCTGGCGTCCGCTCTACATTCTTGCCGAAGGCAAACGCGAACAGACCCTTTCAGCAATCGCTAACCTGGGTTTGGATTATGAACCGGGAACGCGCGTCGTTTACAGTGATTTGGGATTCATCGTTCTCGGCCTGCTACTAGAACGATTGGCGGGCAAAAGTTTGGCCCAGTTGGCAGAGCGCGAAATCTTCGAGCCGCTCAGTCTTCACCACACCTTCTTCAATCCTGAAGCTGCTATGCAAACGGGAATCGCCGCCTGCGAGATCGGCAATGCGTACGAGCGAGAAATGTGCGGCAATACAGATGGAAGCGGTTATAAGAATTGGCGTCAGGAATTGATCTGGGGCCAGGTGCATGATGGCAACGCTTATTTTCTCGGAGGCGCCGCCGGTCATGCAGGACTCTTCTCAACAGCCGCAGAAACCCTGGCAATCGCGAACCAGTTTACCGGCAGTCAAACTAAGTTACTAAAGCCGGCTACTTGTGAGTTGTTTCGGATCAACCTGACGGCGGGGCTGGAAGAAGCGAGATCTTTTGCGTGGCAGTTGGCCGAAACAAAAGATTCCGCAGCGGGCCCGGAGCTGCCGCGTGATAGTTTTGGGCATTCCGGCTTTACCGGTACAAGCTGCTGGAGCGATCCGAAGCGGGAGCGAGTTTTTATCCTACTGACTAATCGCACCCACGCCCGCTCATTACCCTTCGCCAACATCAATAGCGTGCGCCGCAGCTTTCATAGTCTGGCGGTCGCCGCGCTCGACAAACGTTAGGGCGACAGCGGCTAAATCGTCCTGCAACTATTTATGTTTTGGTAGATTCAGTACCAGGCTTTGTCCGTGTGTCTTTGGGAAGAACAGTGAAGTAGCTGAGCCCCACAAACACGCGGTCACCGCTTTTCAGTTTTAGGGCCATGGTCTCCGGTTTCGGTCTGGTAGCCATAATGGGCTTAGCTGCCGGACTCTCTGGAGTCTCGGTCGTTAAGTAATAGGATGTCTCGCCGGTTTCACACGCGCCACCACCGCTTGGATCAAGTCTTATCCGCAGTCGCTCGTAAGCTCCAACAAAACCTATTTGCTCAACAATACCGCTCGAGATGCAAACCTGTCCGGCCGGCAGCGCTGACGTTTTGCTTAGCGAGACATCTTCAGGGCGAAAGATTAGTTTTACCGCCTGGCCTTCGCTAAACCCTTCCGCTGGGGTCGGAATTTGCGCGAACCCAATGTCGACATAATTTTTGCGAACGACTCCCTCTAGAATGTTGGCCGCACCGAGAAATGTCGCCACGTATTCAGTGGCCGGATTGTTGTAAACCTGATAGGGCGTTCCAATTTGTTCGATATGTCCGACATTGATTACTGCGATACGGTCGCCCAACTCCAGCGCTTCTTCCTGATCGTGAGTTATGAAAACTGCCGGGACATTCACCTTTTTCAACAGGGCGCGAATCTCCCGCCGCAAGTGGCTGCGCGTCTGCGCATCAAGCGCGCCAAAGGGCTCATCGAAGAGGAGCACTTCTGGCTTGTAGGCAAGTGTGCGCGCAATCGCTACTCGCTGTTGTTGCCCACCGGAAAGCTGTGATGGATACTTCTTGCGGTGTTCTTCCAACTGTACCAACTTGAGCAATTCGTTGACCGTTTTCTTAACTTCCTTGCGCGGCCGATGTCTGATGCGGAGTCCATAACCAATGTTTTTCTCAACCGTCATTTTCGGGAAGAGCGCGTACGACTGAAAGATGACTCCAACCCCGCGTTCGCGCGCCGGCAGTTCGGTGACGTCTTTATTGTGCAGCATGACCTTGCCCGTGTAGGGTTGTTCTAAACCGGCAATGATGCGCAGAATCGTTGTCTTTCCGCTTCCCGACGCACCAAGCAGGACCAGCGCCTCGCCTTCGGCAACATGAAACGTGATGTTTTGAAGCACACTGGTCTTGCCAAAAAACTTACTCACGCCGACGACACTGGCCGCTTGGAGCGCCGGACTATCCTTTGAAAGAGGATTTGCCTTGTCTTCCATAATTCGGGCTACTTGAGCCATATCTAAAATACCTCAACGTCGAGCCAACTGCCCTGTTGTCAGCACCACCGGCGGCGCGCCGACTCGTTTCCTTAACTCGCCTGGTCGCAGATGATTCTGAAATATCATCTCAATCGACATCAAGCCAATCCCTGGCAAAAAACAGCACACTGAAAATCAAGAATGAAAAGAGCGCCAGCACAATGGCAATCGCGTTGGCAGCCTCGATCTGTCCTTCGTTAAATTTAGCGAAGATATAAAGAGGTGCGGTCTGGGTCCGGCCGGCCAGATTGCCAGAGACCATAATTGTCGATCCGAATTCACCGACGGCGCGGGCAAAGGTTAACAGGGCCCCGGAAACGATAGCCCCGCGCAAAGATGGCAGCGTTACGTGCCAAAAGGTTTGCCAACGGCTCGCCCCTATCGTCGCCGACGCTTCTTCAAGCGAGCGACTCATCGTGTCAAATACAGGTTTGATGACGCCAAACGCCAGTGGAAAAGTAACAAATATGTTCGCCAGCACGATCGCCCCAGCGGTGAACATGACCTCAATTCCATGAGGTCTCAACAAGCGTCCCAACGTTCCGTAAGGTCCCCATAGCATCAACAAGGCTACACCGGCAACTGCGGTGGGAATTGCGGTCGGTAAGGAGATGGTCACGATGAGTGCATTGCGGCCCCAAAAGTTGTAACGCGAGAGCACATAAGCGGCGAACAATCCGAAAAGAACATTGAACGCCGTGGCCCAGAAGCTCGTGACCATCGAAAGCTTGAGCGCAAAAATCGCGTCCGCCGCCATGAGCGCTGACCAGAAGCTTGCCAGTCCCTTGCTGGTGCCGAAGATGAAGATCGAGGCGAGCGGCAGGAAGACCAACGGCAACATCATGAAAACCAGCATGCCGATACTTAAAGGTCGCGCCACATCGAAGCCGCGCACGTGACGCATTGTTGGTACTGTTGTGCTCATTTCTTACTAAACTGTGAATAGTGAATCGCAAATAGTTTTGTCGTCTTCAGGGTCGCCCGGAATATTCATCGTCTACTCAGCCTGGACTTGAGGACTGCATTTTCTGAACCTATTTACAATTTACGATTTACTATTCACTACTTCCTGTTCTGCACTTTGTTCTTAAAGACTTGTTCGATTACTTCCGGGTATGCTTTATCCCAGCCGCCGAAGTAGTCGATGGTAAACGGCATCTCGATATGTCCGAACTCTTTGTTCGCCTCATTGAGCGCGTTGTTGGTTACGGAATAGAAATGATATTTGACGAAGGCCCTCTGCGCCTCATCGCTCCAAAGATATTGCATGAAGGCATCCACGATTGGCCGCCTTTCGGCGGAGACGTTTCGATCTATAACGACGGCGGGATGCTCACTAAAAATAGTGGCTTGAGGATAAACAATTTCAACCGGCTTGCCGCCTTCCTTCATGAGTAAACCATCGAGCTCGTAGGTCACCAGGGCATCACCATTGCCGAGTTCGAAGGTGGTGCGGGCTTCGCGTGCCGAGGCAGGCGTCACGAAGACGTTTTTCCAGATTGCTTGAAGGGTTTGCAGCGCCCGGGCCTGATCAGGCTCACCACTCTGTTTTTCCGACTTGATCAACTCGGAACCATAGATTGCAAGAATTGACCATTGTGCTCCTCCCGAGCTGATCGGATCAGGATGAATCAACTTGACACCTGGCTTGGCGAGATCCGAAAAGTCGTGAATGCCCTTGGGGTTTCCACCCTTGACGAGAATCACGAAAGGCGTTTTGTTAACAATGCCTTTGTTAGGGAGTGCATGCCAATCAGACGTAACAAACCCACCTGCCTTCAGGCGCTGCGCATCGCGCTCGATGGATAGGGTCGCGACGTCGGCAGGCACGCCTTGGAGGATCTGGTTAGTCACCGTCTCTGATCCCGCATAGGACGAAGTGAAGCGAACGTCCTGGCCGTGCTCCTGTTTCCATTTGGCAGTGAATCCTGGAAAGATCGATTTCTCCATCGCCTCCTTCATCACCGAGAAACCATAAAGAGTTATATTTATGCCGCCCGTTTCCGCTGGTGGTTTTGGCAGGCAACTACTGGCGAACACAATAAGCACCAGTAGAGTTGTATAGACGACGAGTGCTCTGTTGAATGTAGTTTTCCTCAAGAGCTAGGCCTTTTCCTCATTTCGCCTGCCCCACGGGAGCCGCGACGACGTTTCGATTGCGGGGGTTTAAAGGTCTATACCATACCTTCGCCAGTTCTGGAAAGATGGAAGAGCTCCGACTATGATGGCAGACCCAGTTCAGGTCATTGCTGAAACGCGCTCTTAGCGAGGTCAACCTTTGAAACAGCTATTGCCGGTTTGTGCCCTGCTTTTCTACTTGCTGATTCAAGCAGGTTGTCAATCTCAGCCACTAAAGAACGGCCAGAATAACTCGCAGGACTTGATTGTCGCGGCAGCCGCAAATCTAACAGACGCCTTTGCGGAAGTTGGTCCGCGGTTTACCAACAAGACCGGCATTCGCGTGGTCTTCAGCTTCGGCGCTACGGCAGACCTCGAGAAACAAATAGAGAATGGCGCGCCTTTCGATGTCTTCGCCGCTGCCGATACGGAACATGTGGAACAGCTTGAACGCAAAGGTTTACTTACTCCCGGCACTCGTGCACTCTACGCCCGTGGACGGTTAGTGATGTGGCTGCCACCCGGCAGCAACTCAAAGGTAGAGCGCATCCAGGACATAACGGCGAAAGCATTTGAAAGGATAGCGATCGCCAAGCCCGATGTTGCTCCTTATGGACGGGCGGCTGTCGAAAGTCTTCAGTCGCTGGGAATTTGGAATCAGATCGAGGGAAGGGTTGTTTATGCACAGAATGTTTCCCAGGCGAAGCAATATGTTGCCACCGGCAACGCCGAGATTGCTTTTCTCCCGCTGGCGCTGGTAAAGCCGGGAGAAGGAAGTTACTTCGAAGTCAGCGAAGAAACGCACCAGCCAATCGATCAGGCTTTGGGAATTATTAAGGACACAACCAAACAAATGGCGGCCCAGCAGTTTGTAACCTTCCTCTTAAGTGATGAAGGACAGGAAATTCTGTCAAAGAAGGGATACAGCAAGGCGCCCGTTCGTTAGAAACCCTTCCGCTCTTGCCAGGGATAAAGTGATTGCCTGATCAAATGGAGACTCATCGAGCGGATAGCAATCCCGAGCCCACAGAAGAGCTGTCAATGCCTTCCTGGCGCGAAGTGTTTCTTTATTTCCTGATGCTTGGATTCGTGAACATTGGCGGACCGGTGGCCCAGATCACCATGATGTACAACCATATGGTCGAACGCAAACACTGGTTATCTAACGATCGCTTCGTCAAAATCATGAGCTTTTGTCATTTGTTGCCCGGGCCCGAAGCACTGCAACTGGCAATCTATGTTGGTTACCTGAAGCGACAACTATTCGGAGGGATCGTTGCCGGACTTACGTTTATCCTGCCCGGCGCAGTGACGATGATCATATTGAGTTGGCTTTATGTTGTTTACGGAAGTTTGCCGCAAGTGAATTCTGTTTTGTATGTGCTGAAACCGGCAGTGCTCGGGATAATTGGCGCCGGCATTATTAAATTGGGGCGGGCCTCGATTACCACTGTTTTCCTGGCCGTGTTGCTGGTCCTCGCCTTCGCGGCGATGTATTTCGCCAGAATCAACTTCCTCTTGATAATGATTGCAGCAGGTTTCTTTAACTATCTCTTCACCGACGGCTGGATGTGGCTAAGAAGGCGAGCAAGCATTTTCAAGTTAACCTTGCCGCTTTGTCTGGGCGCAGTGATGACGACACTTCCCTTCCTTAGTTCGCGTTGGTTTCAAATGTCGTGGCTCTTTCTCAAGACAGGCACGTTTAGTTTCGGCGGAGCTTACGCTTCAATCATTTTCCTCGAACGCGGCGCGGTTGCCGAACACGGCTGGCTTACCGGCGGACAATTGCTTGATGGTGTGGCACTCAGTGTGGCGACGCCTGGACCATTCATGTTATTTACGACTTTCGTTGGCTATCTTACCGGCGGCATTGGTGGTGCAATCCTCGCGACCTTCCTGGTGTTCCTGCCATCTTTTGTGTTTGTTCTGGTCGGCGCGCGCTATTTTGAACAGGTCCGAAGAAACCGTTTCATTCAGGAATTTCTCGCGGGAGCCAGCGCGGCAGTGGTTGGAATCATAATTGTCGTTTCGCTCGATTTGGCTCCTGAAGCCGTTGCCGGCGTGACCGGTATATTTGTGGCACTCGTCGCTTTTCTTCTCATTACGTTTTTGAAAGTCGATGTTGCGGTGGTTGCAGTTGGCTCACTCGCGACTGGAATTCTTTACGCCACCGCCCGCGGTCTCTATTAATCGTGCTATCGCTCATTGACCGGATGGCTTAGGCGAAAGAGGCCAGCCGTGTTATCTTTTCCGCTGTTCAACAGACCTGATATGCGGCTTCTGGCTGTGTAGGCCAACGCACATAACTGGTATGCTGCTTCCGGAAATTTCGTCCCCGATTCTTACAGGAACGACTCAGCGCCGTTTCTTACAACGTCCTTTTTCAAAACACGACCAAGGGTTATCTCAGGTTCTTTTTGAATTTTGTCGTAACCGAGATTGATCGGAAAAGTCTATGAAAATCCTGCTCTATAACCCTGACAATGGCGTGACGCGAAACTTCATGCCCCACCTCTGGATGTTTCTGCTTCAGGAGCTCACCCCACCTGGTCATGAAGTGATCTTGATTGACGGCAACGCAAAGGCGATGACCGATGACGAGATCGTGCGTTTTGTCCAGCAGGAAAAGATCGGGCTCGTCGGCATCGGTGCGATGACGAGAATGGTTGCCAAGGCTTACCGTGTGGCTAGCGCTATTCGCGCTGCCGGCGTGCCGGTTGTGATGGGCGGACCGCATGTAACGGAATGCCCTGACGAAGCGATCGGTAGAGATGGTGGGCCGCGTTACGCAGACGCAGTCGCCCTCGGTGAAGCCGACAACACCTGGCCGTTGATCGTTGAAGACGCGGCCCGCGGACAACTCAAGGAGGTCTATCAGCCGGAGCGAGATGCAAAAGGTGTGGATGTTAAGCCGAGCCTGCAACCCTATCCGTCAATTCCCTGGGAGAAGCTCGATCTCAACCAGTTCAGCCTGGTGCCGAAAATGTTTCGTTCGTTCCTGTCCGGCCTGGGCGCCGGCTGGGGATCGTTTCACGTCGTGCCGATGGAGACGGGTCGCGGTTGTCCCTATGGCTGCGAGTTTTGCACCGTCACCGGATTCTTCGGCGATTCAATTCGCTTTCGTACTAATGAGAGCGTCGTAGACGAACTTCTGCGACTCAAAGAGCGCGCGCGCAAACAACGCGGACAGATCGCAGTTTTTTTCATCGACGACAACCTGGCTATCAACGTCAAGCGTACGAAGTCGCTGCTGCGCGACATCATTGCCGCTAATGCACAGTTGCCGTGGGTGGCGCAGATCAGTGCTAATCTGCTGCGCGACGAAGAACTGGTTGACCTCATCGCCGCCTCGGGTGGCCAATGGGTCTTCATTGGTATGGAGTCGATTGATCCGGCCAATATGGCTGACGTCAATAAGAACTTCAGCAAGCCCGGCGAATATGGAGCAGTGCTCCAACGCCTGGCGCAGCGCAACGTCTATGCGATCACGTCATTCATCTTTGGTATGGATAACGACACAGTTGGCGTCGCTGATCGGACGCTCAATGAGCTTCACTCATGGCCGCCGGGCCTTCCCGTTTTTGGCCAACTCACGCCGTTTCCGGCGACGCCGCTTTACGACCGTTTAGCGAAAGCCGGACGGCTGGCGCGTCCGAAACACTGGATGGATTTCGCGCCTTTCTGGATGGCCCATACGCCACTGAAGATGACCATTCCGGAAGCGCGGCAGGAAACCGACCACGCCTGGCGCATGTCATACAGTCCGAAACGAAACCAGGAAGCGATCGATTCGATCAGCGATGCGCCCTTCAGATATCGCCTCAGTCATCTGGTTTCCCGTCTATTCTTCCGCGGCATCTACTTTCCGCAGATGAACAAACGTGCCTGGTTGAATCTTGTATTTCAAAACCGACGTCCCCTTATCAGCCTGACAAAAGAAGCCGTCGGAATGTGGCGCGCTCACCGGAAAAACAAGACGCAGCTGAGCGACGAGCCGGCCACTGTGATGAACCAACAGAAAGCCGCTTGATCCGAAGCTGCTTAAAACCCCATCCAGTCTCCAGTAGTTGCTGATCAGGCCCTGACCTTGTCGCCGGGTTTGGCTTGAGATGTAGTACTATGACCCCGCGGTCGAGCCCCCAAGACTAAGCCGCGAAGGATTTCCGGTAATGTGTAATTTCCGCGCGCGAAGCACTGTCGCCATTCTGCTCGCGCTCCAGGTTTTTAGCCCCGCGTTTGTTTTCAGCCAACAAGGCGCCAACCAGAAGCAACCAGTCGTTCAACCCACCCAGGAAGGGCCCGGGGCTCAACAACAAACTTCTCGTCCCGCAGATTCCAGCGAATGGAAAATAGCGGACCCGCTGAGAATCATTTCACCTGATCAACCCGGCATAGAATCTTCGGGGAAACAAGAACCAACCATTCGCGTAGCCCTTGCTACAGATGCACGCGCGGCAACAATTTCTACCAGCGGTCATTTGATGAATGCGACTGATCTGGCTACTACGCTCGTCGCCATGGATGTTCCCCGTGTGCGGCTCGAGCCGCGACTTCTTTCGCCGCTTCCGGCAAGTGATTACCCGGATACTTATCGAATTCAGATTGCCGGATTGGCGTCGCGCGCTGACGCGGAAGAAAAATCCCACGCTGTTCGCGAAGTGACCGGCGAGGATTCCCAGGCTTCCTACGATACCGAGACAAAAACCTGGGGCGTCCTGATCAGCGCTAGACACCCGCAACTGGAAGCAGAAGAATTACGAGACCGACTCGAAGCGGCAGGTCTTGAGGCGACGATTGTAAACGTCGACGCATCCGGCCCGTTACTGAATACCACTTCACCTCGCGCTGCTCAAAAAATTAAGCCTGCGCCTGGCGCCCAGACGAGCATAACACCACAGTCCACGCAAGCCAGGATCAATGCGCCACAGCAAAACTCCGGACCGGCGCCTGCGACTCGTGTTGTGCGACCTGCGGCGCGCTTTAGTTTACCTTCACGCGAAGTGGTGGCCTCAGCCCCGGGTGCGGGGCGTCTCTTTAGTTCCAGCGCACCGATTACTTTTGCTTCCGACAGCGAAACCACGCCGCTGCGCTTTGATGATCGACCCTATCGCGGGCGCATTGAAGTGTTTACAAACACGCGCGGCGCGTTGACTGTTGTTAACGTACTCGGACTTGAAGATTACGTTAAGGGCGTGGTGCCGAATGAACTTTCGGCCGGTGGTTTTCCACTTCTGGAAGCCCACAAGGCACAAGCAATCGCGGCCCGGACTTATGCTCTTAGGAATCGCGGCCAGTTTATGTCGCAGGGGTACGACCTGTTGCCTACCACGCGCTCGCAAGTTTATCGCGGCCTCGTCTCGGAGAATCCTCTGTCTTCACGGGCGGTTGATGAAACGCGCGGGATCGTCGCAACTTATAACGGCGAGCCGATTAATGCTCTCTACACTTCCACCTGCGGCGGTCGTACTGAAGATGCCGAGAACATTTTCAATGATGCTGTCCCGTATCTGAAAGCACGCGAGTGTGCCGCGGAAGGGCGAGCCGCGCTAGCTCCTTTTACGATCAAAACAACTCGCGAACCTGCTGAGCTTCATGACGAACAGAACGTAACGCTCGCGCGCGAAGTTGCACTCCTGACTATTCAAAACTTCAATTCGTTGCGCGCGAAAGTTTCCGACTCGTGGCTCAACGCCGAGGCGCCAGTTTTGGAAGTTCGAACCTGGCTAGCCTCGGTCGCGAATCTTGCGCATCAAACGGCGCCAACCGTGACCGAAGAAGTCAACCGGCCACCGGCGTTTGCGACAGCGTTGAGTATGGCAGTGTTTGGTGAAAGCCGTGCCAGCACACTGCTTAACAATGCCGACGTTGAATACTTTCTCGCAGTCCGCGATGCT
>WNGJ01008683.1_pt1 | contig 10821 bp, 10 predicted proteins | sample 5400611 | NCBI WGS metagenome assembly WNGJ01 (sample SAMN13153375, study PRJNA577476) | soil metagenome | isolation source: 40 cm soil or saprolite under Garry oak tree replicate 1 | place: USA:California | collected 2016-06-15 | reverse complement strand
GCGCACCGTGGCTGCCGCCGCGGGAGTCGCGACGTTTGGCGATCTGCGCATCGATCAGGTGGGTTCTGGCTATACGCTGGCAGCGACATCGGGCAGCCTGCGTGCCGCCACAAGCGACCCGTTCGACATCTCCCTCATCGCGCCGCCGCCGCCGCCACCGCCGCCACCGCCGCCACCGCCACCACCGCCACCACCGCCGCCGCCGCCACCACCCCCGTCGGCTCCGGGGCCGGTGAACGACCTATCGGTTGCGAGCGTGACCGACAGTTCGGTGACCCTCACATTCACAGAGGTCGACGACGGGGCGGGCCAACCGGCGAAGTACGACATTCGTTGGGCGATTGACCCAATCTCGTGGCCTTCCGCGACCAGTGTCACTCGCGGCAGTTGCACGGTCCCAGTGGCGGGGACCTCGATCGGAGCAGGGCGAAGCTGCAGCGTCCGTGGTCTACAAGCAGCCACGGCGTATCAGTTCCAGATGGTGGCGTTCCGCGGCACGCTGGACGTGGATGCGGTGTTCGGTGGCCTGTCCAACATCGCGAGCGGAACGACGACGTCGGGGTCGCCGCCACCGCCGCCGGCGACCTATCTCGAGTTCACCAGCGGTCCGCCCCAGCCACTCCAGGTGAACGCCTCATTCTCGGTGGAGGTCACTGCCCGTGACGCGCAGGGTGGAACCGCGACCAGCTTTTCCGGCCCGATAGACCTCACACTCGAAGGGCCTATCGTCGCTGGCAGCCTGACCGGCAACACTCACGTGAACGCCGTCAACGGCGTCGCCACGTTCAGCAACTTGCACATCACCGGCATATGCACGGGCTGTGTTCTGAAGGCGGCGGCATCGGGCCTGACTGGGGCAACGAGCAACTCATTCACCGTCGCTGGCCTATGACCGTCCCTCCTCCGATCCCGCCGCGCACTTCGCCGCCCCGTTATCGTATCCTGGACGACGCCTGGGAGGCGCCGCCATCGCACAAACCAAGGAGGCTTCGTGTCGTGGTAGTGGCCGCGTCGATCGGGACGGCGCTCATCATGGCTTGCGTCGCGATTCTGAAGAGCAGCGAGCGGACGGATGCGGGCGACGCGCGCGCGTGGGTTCGGCCCGCGCCCCCTCCGTACGCAATCTCGCGCGACACCACGCCTCTGCTGAATCCCGTTGAGCTGCCGCCGCCCCAAGCGGCACTCGAATCACCCGCACGGCCCGCACGGCCCGCGCCGCCCGCACCGCCACCACGGCGGCGGCCCGTGCAGCCCGTCGTGCGTCTCCCCGGGTACTTGTCCATCAACTCGAACCCATGGGCCGTGCTATCGGTGGATGGGCGTGTGGTGGGCAGCACGCCGCAGATCCGGGTTCGCGTGTCGCCGGGGCGGCATCACTTACTCTTGGTCCGCGAGGGATTCAAGACACATGACGCGTGGGTCGACGTGATCGCCGGCGGCACCGTGAGGATCACGAACATCACGCTGGAGAAGGACGCCCAGTGAGCGTGCGAGTCGTAGTGCTGGTATTGCTGCTTGCCACTCCGCTCCGTGCACAGAACGCGGGGGGTGGCACGGCGAGCGAGCTGATGACTGGGGCCATCCGCGCCTACCAGGATCTCGAGTTCGACACTGCGGCGCGCCTGTTGCGCCGCGTTCTCACACCGCCGCTGGTGACCGGGCTCGGCGACGCCGAGCGCACGCGAGCCCTCACCTACCTCGGCGCCGCCGAGCACTACAGGCAGCGGCACGACTCCGCGATCGCCGTCTTCCGCCGGTTGGTCCTCCTGGCACCACGTCAGCGGCCCGACACGCTGATCTTCCCGCCCGAGATCACGCGACTGTACAACGACGTGCGAAGTCGCACGCCCGTTGTTGCCGTCCGCGTGCCGGCGGACACGGAGTTCAGTGTTGGCGAGGGGGGCCGGCTGGTCGCATGGCTGTATCCAAGCACGCCGCATAGAGTGACTGTGGCCATCAGTCGCGAAGATGGGCGCCCGCTCGCGACCGTGTTCACCGGGCCGATCGGCGACAGCCTGGACGTCCGCTGGAATGGGCGCGATTCGACCGGTGGACTCGCGACCGGCGACCGCCTCTGGCTTACCGTCGCCTCCGAAGGGGTCGGAGGGGCCAGGGACCCCGCGCGCTTGGTGAGAATTCCACTGCGCGTCGAGCTCCAGGGGCTCGACACCCTACCCCACGCGCCGCCCCTAAGCGCGAGGCAGCTGCTCCCCGAACGCGCAGACCGTGGGAGCGGGCTGCGCTTGCTCGGCGGAGGCACACTCCTCGCCGCAGCCGCCGTTTCATTGCCCGCGATCCTCGCGCCCGGCGAGCGCGCCTCCGGGACGCGGTTTGTTGTGGCCGGCGCTTTAACCGTGGGCGGTCTCGTCGGCTACCTATCGCGCCGCACGGGGAGCGCGTTGCCGGAGAACGCCGCAATCAACCGAACCCGCCGGGACGCGTGGCGGCGCCAGGAGGACACCGTGACCCGCGAGAACGCCGCGCGCATTCGAGCGGCGCGGTTTCACATCCATGCCGGGGGCGAGGTCGCAGTGGAGGCAGACAACCGGTGAACACGCGCTGCTTCTGGCTCACGGCCCTCTGCGCACTGGTCGTGCTCACTGCCGGCTCTCTCGCCGCACAGAGCTCCCTCAGCGGCACGGCTGCGGGTCTGGTACAGAACTTCCGAGCTCGCAGTGAAGCGAGTGGCGTGACGCAGGTCAGCGGGACCGCCTTGGGATTTACCGGCAGTCTGCGGTTCCGCCGCTTCGAGCTCGGCGTGCAGTATGCTGAGGGCACGCTTCAGCCGGCGGACCAGGTATCGGAAAGTCGCGATCTGGTGGAGGGGGCGTTGGCACTGCGTTTCGTTGGGACGCCGTGGCTCAGCGTGGAAATGGGGCCGCGCATCCGCCACTATGCCACCACGTCGGGCGCGGAGCGCTGGGTCACATGGCGCCTGGGAGGACGCGTGGAAACCGCGCTCGTCGGCACGAGCGTGCGCGGATACGCGACGCTGTGGCGCGGGCTGGGCCTCGACGTCAACGTGCCACCGGGCTCCGGCAGCACACGCGGTGGCGAGGTCGGCGTCACGGTGAACATGGGACCCGGCCCTCTATGGTTCACACTGGGGTATGGGATCGATCACGCGCAGGTGCGCGACGCCGCGCGGAGCGAAACTGTCGAGATCCTCACGCTGACGGCAGGACTCCGCAGGCGCTAAGTCTTCGCGGTGGGCATCACCCATTCGTCAACGACCAGCCGCGCGGATAGAATTGTTCCATGCAAAAGCGCAAACTCGGAAAGAGCAACCTGGAAGTCTCGGCGCTCGGGCTCGGTTGCATGGGAATGAGCTTTTCCTACCCTCCGTTTCCAGACAAGCGGGAGATGATTTCGCTGATTCGGACAGCCGTCGACCGCGGCGTCACATTCTTCGACACCGCCGAAGTGTACGGCCCCTTCACGAACGAAGAGCTCGTCGGCGAAGCGCTTGCTCCAGTCCGTGAACAGGTCGTGATCGCCACGAAATTCGGTTTCAGATTCGGTCCTGACGGCAAACAGCTGGGCCAAGACAGCCGGCCGGAGCACGTCAAGCAGGCGGTCGAGGGATCGCTCAAGCGATTGAAGACCGACGTCATCGATTTGTTGTATCAGCACCGCGTGGACATCAACGTGCCCATAGAAGACGTCGCGGGCGCGGTGAGGGATCTAATTCAGGAAGGCAAGGTGAAACACTTCGGCCTGTCTGAAGCGGGAGTGAAAACCATCCGCCGCGCGCACGCCGTGCAACCCGTGGCGGCATTGCAGAGTGAATACTCCCTGTGGTTCAGACGCCCTGAAGCAGAAGTAGTACCGACGCTCGCGGAGCTCGGCATTGGCTTCGTTCCATTCAGCCCGCTCGGCAGAGGCTTCCTGACCGGGAAGATCGACGACAAGACGACGTTCGACCGCGGCGACTTCCGCAACGTCGTGCCCCGCTTTACGTCGGAGAATCGCAAAGCCAATCAGGCCCTGGTCGAGCAACTCGACAGGCTTGCCCAGCGCAAGCGAGCGACGGCGGCGCAGATCGCGCTCGCGTGGCTCCTCGCGCAACAGCCGTGGATCGTCCCAATCCCCGGAACCAAGCAGCTGAGCCGCCTCGAGGAGAACATCGGAGCCGTTAACATCACCCTGACGCCGGACGATCTCCGTGAGATCGAGCGCGCCACTTCACGGATCACCGTGCACGGGGCGCGCTACCCCGATGAGCTCGAGCGCAGGACGGGGCTTTAGGGGATGCGCGTGGGCATTCTGGGTTCGGGACTGATGGGCGGCAAGCTCGGCACGATCTGGGCGCGGGCCGGACATGAGGTGGTCTTCAGCTATACGCGGAACCAGGAGAAGCTCGCTAAGCTCGCGCGGGATGCGAAGGGGAACGCGCGCGCGGGCACACCACGAGAGGCCGCGCAAGGAGCGGACGCGCTCTTGCTTGCCGTGCACTGGTCCCGAGTCGACGACGTCTTGATGCAGGCAGGCGATCTGGCGGGCAAGGTCGTCGTGAGCTGCTCATTGCCGATGAATGCGGACGATACCGACCTCGTGATCGCCCACACCTCCTCGGGTGCGGAGGCGCTGGCCAAGCGGGTGCCCAAGGCTCGCGTCGTCTCCGCGTTCGGTACGGTACCGAGCGAGGTCCTGTTCGATGTCTTCGCGGCTCGGCGCAAGGCTACGAAACCCAGCCTCGTCTACTGCGGGGACGACGCGAGAAGCAAGAAGGTCGCCGCTCAGCTGATCCGCGACGTGGGGTTCGATCCGGTGGACGCTGGACCGTTACGGATCGCCCGGTATACGGAGCCATTCACGCTGCTGATCGCGCAGCTCGCGTACGAGGGGGACGAAGGTCCGGAGCTCGCGTACCGCTTCGAGCGGTTTGGTAGGAAGTGACGGACGGCGGTTAGAGTTTGTTCCCCAACCCGCAGGATGCCCTGCCCTTGCCCGCCCGTCCCGACCTCGAGCAATACGACAAACTCGCGCAGGATCTCGTAAACGCCTGTGCAGCAGGCGACCGGCCTGCGATCGGCGCGTGGGCGGATCGCTGGATCGCGTCGTTGCTCGCGGCTTCCAATCAGCAGTCTCGAGATCGCGCGGCCAATCAGGTCGAGGAATTCGCGATCCGCGCGATGACCGCAGGCAAACGCACGTGCGTGCTGGCCGACGCGCAGTTCGTGATCGCCCGCGCCCACGGGTTCGAGAGCTGGCCGAAGTTCAGCGCGCACCTCGAGGTCCTCACGCGTGCGGGGGGGGACGCCCCCTTCGAGGCCGCCGCACAGGCGATCGTGGATGGAGATGAGGAGACGCTGCGGCGACTGCTACGTGAGCAGCCGGACCTGATCCGCGCGCGCTCCGAGCGCGAGCACAATGCCACGCTGCTGCACTACGTCTCGGCCAACGGGGTCGAGGGCTATCGCCAGAAGACGCCGCAGAACATCGTGCGCATCACCGAGATCCTGCTCGAGGCAGGCGCCGAGGTTGAAGCCGAGGCGAATGTGTACGGAGGTGGGTGCACGACGCTCGGCCTGGTCGCGACGAGCGCGCATCCGCGCCAGGCGGGAGTGCAGAATCCGCTGATCCAGCTGCTGCTCGATCATGGCGCGGAGAGCGAGCATCCCAATCTCGCCGGCAATGACCACGGGGCGGTGTTCGCGTGCCTCGCGAACGGATGTCCAGAGGCGGCCCGGTATCTTGCCGACCGCGGCGCGCGCCTCGATCTCGTGTCCGCGGCCGGAGTCGGGAGGCTCGACGTCGTCCAGAGTCGCTTCGACCGTGCAAGCGTGCCCGAGTTGGAAATGGCAATGCGCTACGCGGCAGCCTACGGCCATGGGAATGTCGTCACATGTATGCTGGACCGCGGCGTGCAGGTCGACGCGCACACCGGCGATGGGGAGACGGCGCTGTTCTATGCGGTCTTAAGTGGCCATCTCGACGTGATCCAGCTGTTGCTCGCGCGCGGCGCCCGTCCTGGCGTGCGCACGCGGTGGGGTGGCGACATCGTCGGAGCCGCGCTGTGGCGCGCCGGGCATGGCGGCGACCCCGACCTCTACGTGAAGCTCATCGACATGCTCGTGGCGGCGGGTGGCGCCCTCCCCGATCGGCATCCACCGGTGAACGGGATTGTGGATGACGCACTCGCCCGACGTGGCAGTCTGGCGGACGCTGGGCGGTATTGGTGGGGGGAGGAGCCGCGCCGCTGACTTTTGCGGAACGCCATCCCGCAAGACAATGGTAGAAAACAGGTTAGGCGCTCTTGCGGCTACGGGCCGAAAGTGAATGTTGCTGTGTCCTTTCAGGCGATTGCCAGTGATTAATTGGGAAAAAGCCATCGTTCGGTCGTTGCATGCGTTACGACTCGACACCATGAGGGCCAAGTTCGTGGCCTTCGGGGTGGCAGCGGCTTTCGTGTCGACCGTCGCGATGACCGTGATGCTGTACGGAGGGAGTCGCCAATCGCTCAGCGATCGCGCCGGCACCGAGCTGCGCGGCGTCACGTCGGACGTGGCGCGCGAGGTGGGCGTGTGGCTCGATCAGCGTTTGTATGATTTGCGCCTGCGGGCCGGCCCCTATGTCGTTTCAGACAATCTGGCCAGAGCGTCGAGTCGGGGAGGGCAGCAAGCCATCGATCGTCTGCGCGATTACCTCGCCTCGGTTCGCCAGAACCTTCCGGCTCATGATGGCCTCGCCATCAGCGGACAAGACGGACAGCTGCTGACGAGCAGCGGCAGCCGGACCGGCTTGCGACTCACCCCAGACCGCATGAACAACCTGCGGACACGCGATGCGCTCGTGGGCGAGCCGTTCTGGGACGCTAGCCTTGGCAAAGCGGCCGTGCAGCTCGTGGTGCCGATCCGCAAGGATGACGGGTTATTCCTGGGCGCACTGATCGCGAAGGTCAATTTGGACAGCGTCAGGAGCCTCCTGGGAGAGCTGGCCGCGGGAGACGGGGCCCGTTATGTCTACCTCATCACCGAGCAAGGTCGCGTGGTGATCAGCTCGGCGGGCAACCCCGCCGAAGTCATGAAAACCACGTTGCCCGAAGCGACCACCAGAGAATTGACCGAACGCGAAGGCCAGACCGTCGTCCAGTCGCGTGGCGGCGGACGTGAGGTAGTCGCGGTACTGCGGCGTATTCCCCAATTGCGCTGGGCAGCCGTGGCGGAGACGCCGCGAGCCGCAGCCACGCGCGCAGCCGGCGCGCTGCGGCTCCGGACCGTGTTCCTCCTCATCGGGCTGCTCGTTGCCGTCGGACTGTTGGCGTACGGCGTCGGTCTGGTCATCACCCTTCCACTCACGCGCCTCACCGAGACCGCCGCACGCGTGTCGGCCGGCGATCTTTCGGTGGAGCTGCCGACGGGCGGCAGCGGCGAGGTCGGGTACTTGACGCGGGCGTTCAGTACCCTGGTGTCGCGGCTCCGCGAGCGCGACAGTCAGAGCGAGTTGGAGAAGCTCTCGCTGACCGATTCCCTGACCGGGCTCTACAATCGCCGCCATCTCATGGGCACGCTCGCCAGCGAAGTGCAGCGATCGCGACGACTGCGCCGCTCGTTCTCCGTGCTGCTGGCAGATGTCGACAAGTTCAAGCAATACAACGACACGCACGGACACCTCGCGGGCGACGCCGCACTGGTGAAGATCGCCGAGGTCTTCCGCAGAACGACGCGCGCAGTGGACTGCGTCGCGCGCTACGGTGGCGAAGAGTTCGTGGTGATGTTGCTCGAGGCCAACATGGCAACGGCGGCGCTCGTCGGGGAGCGGATCCGCGCTCGCGTGGCGGAGCAGGATCTCGGCCTGGGGTCGCTGACGGTGAGCATTGGCTTGGCCGAGTATCCTGACGGCGGCGAGACGCCCGAGGAGTTGATCGCGACTGCCGACGCGGCGATGTATCAGGCCAAAGGCGCTGGGCGAAACCAGGTGGTGATGGCCGGGACGAGCGAACCGCCCCCGCAAGAGCGCAGAACCGGGCGGCGCAAACGCGAAGCATGAAGTAGCCTGCAAAACGCTTTGAGCACCGAGGCAACGAGTTTACGCATGTCGCGGGCATTCATTAAGGAAGACGCTGGCGGTCCAGAACGGCGTTACAGCCTACCGGCACGGAGCGATCCTGGCTACGACGCCGCGGCGGCGCTGGCGCTGCTCGAAGGCGCGAACGCCGGCGATTCCTACAGCGCCGAGCTCGCGACGGGATACCGTTGGGGCGAGCCGCAGCTCCGACCGTACGTCGAGCGGATCCTCGCGGACGCGCGGGCCGCGGCAAACGAGCGGTTGCAGCAGTTGGCGGAGAGGTTTCTGCGGCAATGATCGCGATCATGTTAGCCGGTATAACCCAAGCCGTATCCCAAAATCCGGCTCCCAACCGAAGGGAGCGGATCGAGCGATGGGGGAAAGGCGGCTCGCGGGGTCGCTGTAGAGGACGTGGCGAGGATGCAACACCCCGGCCCTAGTCAGCCGCCGTCCTGCGCCGTATGCTTTTTTTCGACCCGCATCATCCGGTCCACTTCCACCAGGCGATCACGCAATGCGCACCACGCTCTCACACCTTCGCACCCGTACCGTCGGCGTACTGGCGCTCGCGATCGTTGCGACCGCCGCACCGATCCTGGCCCAGAGCCGCATTACCACGCCCAAGGAAGCCTTGGGCTTCGACCTCGGCGCCGATTACCAACTGCCGACCTACACCCAACTGCTCGCATACTGGCAGCAGCTCGCGCGGCAGTCCCCCCGCATGGTGCTGGACACCATCGGGAACACGGCCGAGGGCCGTCCCCAGTTGATGGCGATCATCTCCTCCCCGGACAATTTGAAGAACCTCGCGCGCTACAAGGAAACGGCGCAGCGGCTCGCACACGCGGAAGGTCTGACCGACGATCAGGCCCACGCGCTCGCGGCCGAGGGCAAGGCGGTCGTGTGGATCGACGGCGGCTTGCACGCCACCGAGGTGCTCGGCGCGACGCAGCTCATGCGCCTTGTCTACGACATGGTGAGCCGGGACGACCCGGAGACGATGCGGTTCCTGAACGACGTGATCCTCCTCGCCGTGCACGCGAACCCCGACGGCATGGAGCTCGTCTCCGGCTGGTACATGCGCGAGCCGGACTCGCTCAAGCGGTCCACCGGCGGCATCCCCCGGCTATATCAGAAGTACATCGGGCACGACAATAACCGTGACTTCTACATCGTGAACCAGCCGGAAACCGAGAACATGACGCGCATCCTATTCCACGAATGGTTTCCGGAGATCGTGTATAACCACCATCAGACGGGGCCCGCCGGGGCCGTGCTGTTCGCTCCGCCGTTCCGTGATCCCTTCAACTATTTCTTCGACCCGCTGGTACCGATGGGGATCGACGCGCTGGGGGCCGCAATGCACGGCCGCTTCGAGGCGGAAGGAAAGCCCGGCGCGACCATGCGGCGCGGTGCCAACTACTCGACGTGGTGGAACGGCGGGCTCCGCACGAGTACGTACTTTCACAACATGATCGGGCTCCTGACCGAGAGCATCGGCAACCCGACGCCGATCGAGATCCCGTTCGTCCCCGACCGCCAGCTGCCGAGCGCCGACTTCCCATATCCAGTCACGCCGCAGACCTGGCATTTCCGGCAGTCGGTCGAGTACTCGATGACCGCGAACCGTGCCGTCCTCGACTACGCTTCGCGATACCGCGAGACGCTGCTGTACAACATCTACCGGATGGGGAGGAACTCGATCGAGCGGGGCAACCGCGATAACTGGACGATTCACCCGCAGCGCATCGAGGCGGTCAAGGCCGCCCTTCGGCGCGACAGCATCACCCCCGCGCGCGGGCCCCGTGGCGGCGCGGTGCCCACGAAATACTTCGCGATCCTACGCGACCCGGACGAACGCGATCCGCGCGGCTACGTGCTCCCGGCGGACCAGCCGGACTTCTTGACGGCGACGAAGTTCGTCAACACCCTCATCAAGAACGGCATCACGGTGCTGCGCGCGAGCCAGCCGTTCGACGTGAAGGGAAAACGATATCCTTCGGGCTCGTTCGTGATCAAGACGGCGCAGGCCTTCCGCCCCCACGTCCTCGACATGTTCGAGCCGCAGGATCACCCCAACGACTTCCAGTATCCCGGCGGCCCGCCCATTCCGCCCTACGACAACGCCGGCTACACGCTCGCCTTCCAGATGGGCGTGCAGTTCGATCGGATCCTCGACGCGTTTGACGGGCCGTTCCAGCCGATCCAGGGCCGCGCCACGCCGCCGGCGGGAACCGTGAGCCGGGCGGACGGGGCCGCGGGATTCCTGCTGAGTCACCAGGTCAACGACGGCGTCATCGCAACCAACCGCCTGCTCGCGAAGAAACATGCTGTGTATTGGCTCACGGCTCCGCTCGACGCGAACGGCAAGACGTTCCCGGCCGGCACCATTTTCATCCCGCGGACGCCCGCGGTCGTGCCGCTGCTCCGCCAGATGGCGACCGAGCTGGGCCTGAGCTTCGAGGGCGTGGCGAAGGTGCCTAACGGCACCAGGCTCCGGTTGCAGCCCGTGCGGATTGCTTTGTGGGACCGCTACGGCGGCTCGATGCCCTCGGGCTGGACTCGCTGGCTGCTCGAGCGGTTCGAGTTCCCCTTTGAGGTCGTCTATCCCCCGACGCTCGACTCCGGCAAGCTCGCCGAGCGGTTCGACGTCGTGATTCTGCCGGACGGCGCCGTTCCCACGAGCGATAGCGCGGCCGAAGGGGGGGCCTTCGAAGGCCCCCTCGATACCGCCACGATTCCGGCGGAGTACCGGGCCCGGCTGGGACGCGTGACCGTCGCGAAGACCGTGCCCCAGCTGCGGGAGTTCTT
>WNGJ01027535.1_pt1 | contig 10822 bp, 8 predicted proteins | sample 5400611 | NCBI WGS metagenome assembly WNGJ01 (sample SAMN13153375, study PRJNA577476) | soil metagenome | isolation source: 40 cm soil or saprolite under Garry oak tree replicate 1 | place: USA:California | collected 2016-06-15 | reverse complement strand
CCGCAGGTCGTGACCGGCGCAGAAGGACCTGCCAGCGCCGGTAAGAATGCAGGCCGCGACGTCGTCGTGCCTAGCCTGACCCAGCGCCGCGCACAGCCGCTCCACCAGCTCGGGCACGACCGCGTTGAGCCGGTGCGGGCGGTTGAGGGTGATGACGGCAATGCCGGCGCCAGACTCATACGTCACCACCTGGTCATGGGCGGCCAGCCCGCGCTCAGCGCGCTGGGTGCTCATCCGGACCTCGCCTGCTCGCCCGGTTTGCTCATGCTCTCGTCCATCATGCGCTCGAGCAGTTCCTCCTTGGTAACCACGTGGCGATACAGCGAGGCAACGGCGATCCTCGCCTCGCGGTCAGGCCCGTCCCTAAAAGCCTGCCCCCGGGGTCCGGATGGAGCGGGACCGGTCCGGCCGGGTAGGCTCTGAATCCGTAGAATTTTTCGTGTCGAACTATACAGACAGTATCTTCTTGCGTAGCAAGCCCGGTCGGACAGGCTATCGTCCGATTGAGGAGGCAGTAGCGCGGTGATCGAGCAGCCCTACGTGTACCGGCACACGGAACTCGTCGAGCCGGACTGGCGCAGGCTGCCAGGCTGGGCAGCGGTGACCGGCCAGGAGTGGGAGTCGGCACAGTGGCAGCGCTCGCACTGCGTGAAGAACATCCGCCAGCTGCGCGCTGTGCTCGGCGACGGCGCGGACGAGGCCTTCTACGCGGACCTGGAGCGCGACCAGGCGGAGCGGGCCACCATGTCGATGCTGATCCCGCCGCAGATGGTCAACACGATGGTGCCGCGGCTCTCTCCCAGCGACCCTGGCTTCACTGAGGCGCTCTACGCCGACCCGGTCCGCCGGTACATGATCCCGGTCTACAGCGACCGCAAGACCGACTGGCCGTCGCACCCGTACTCCTCGCGCGACTCGCTGCACGAGGCGGAGATGTGGGTGGTCGAAGGCCTCACCCACCGCTACCCGACGAAGGTGCTCGCCGAGGTGCTGCCGACCTGCCCGCAGTACTGCGGCCACTGCACGAGGATGGACCTGGTCGGCAACCCGACGCCGGTGATCGAGAAGCTGAAGTTCGGGATGGCGCGCGACGACAGGCTCGGCGCGATGATCAGCTACCTGACGGCCAACCCCGGCGTCAGGGACGTCGTGGTGTCCGGCGGAGACGTCGCGAACCTGCCCTGGCCCCGGCTGGAGGCCTTCGTCTCTGACCTGCTGACGATCGGGTCCGTCCGCGATATCAGGCTCGCCACCAAGGCGCTGATGGGCCTTCCGCAGTACTGGCTGACCGACGAGGTCAGGTCCGGGATGGAGCGGCTCTCGGCGATCGCCAGGGCACGCGACGTGTCGATCGCGATCCACACCCACGTGAACGCCGCGCAGTCGGTGACGCCGCTGGTCGCCAGGGCCGCCAAGGCGATGCTGGCCACCGGGATCAGGGACGTGCGCAACCAGGGCGTGCTGCTGCGCGGCGTGAACAGCTCAGCCGACCAGCTGCTCGACCTGTGCTTCGCGCTGCTCGACGACGCGAAGATCATGCCCTACTACTTCTATATGTGCGACATGATCCCCAACGCAGAGCACTGGCGGCTCGGCCTGGGCGAGGCGCAGCAGCTGCAGCACCAGATCATGGGCTACCTGCCCGGATTCGCGACGCCGCGGATGCTGTGTGACGTGCCGTACGTCGGCAAGCGCTGGGTGCATCAGGCCGCGCGGTACGACACCGAGCGCGGGATCTCGTACTGGACCAAGAACTACAGGACCGCCGTCGAGGCCGACGACGAGCAGGCGCTGGAGCGCGAGTACGAGTACTACGACCCGATCTACCTGCTGCCCGAGTCCGGCCAGGACTGGTGGCGCACCAAGGCCGCCGATCTGGCCGCCGCCGACCGCGTGCCGGCCGCAGCCCCACCAGAACCGATCCCGGCGCCGGCCTAAGACCACCCGGACGGCTCCCCGTCGCGGAAGGTGCCGATGCCGGGGCATCGTCCACCTGGTCCGCGGCGGGGCAGCCGTCACGTAAGGCGGTCAGCTCGCGAGGGCCGGCAGCAGGCTGGCCGCGTTCGGAGTGCCAAGGCCGGTGACCGGGTCCCAGCCGTTGGTCGCCGGATAGCCGGGGACGCTGGGGTCGGCCTGATTGTTCCCGGTGGTCACGTCGTAGAAGTAGGCGCCGTAGTTAGGCCCGGACGCCAGCGCGTAGAGCTTGTCGTTGATAAGCCCGAGGCCGTGTCCGGCGATCTGATCGGCGATGGCGACCATGGCCGCCCACTGCGGGCAGCTCGACGACGTGCCGCCGACGACGTACCAGCCGGAACTGCACGGGTTCCCGCCGGGGCAACCGAGCCCGCGCTGAGCATCACCAGGCGCGGTGTCATAGACCAGCACGCCGGTCCGTGAGCTTGCCTGGTAACTGATGTCGGGCACCCCGCGCATGGTCCCGATCGGGGTCGACCCCCCCGGCAAGGTGTCCTGGTAGGCCGGCCTGGCGAACACGTGGCTGAAGCCGCCGCCGGAGGCGATCCAGCCGACCTCCCTGTGCGTCTGGTTCTGGCAGTTGGCTGGCGGGTCGGTGACGTCGATGCTGGTCCCGGTGAATGGGTCGGTGCACAGGTAGGTACCGCCGACGCCGGTCACCAGCGGGTCGGACGCCGGCCACTCCACAGTCGGGAACGGGAACGTGGTCGGGTTCTTCACCGGGGTGAACGAGCTATTCGCCGTGCCGCCGTCGCCGGAACTCCCGAGCACGGTGATGCCAGCGGCCGCCGCGGATATGAACGCGTGCCGCAGGTTCAGCAGGGACTGCGTGCTGGCGAACGTCTCCTCGGCCGCCGCGAAGCTCTGCGAGATCACGTCTGCCATGTGGTGGTCGACGATGAACTGCTCGGCGTTCATCATCGCCGGGAAGCCCTGCACGCCAAGCGTCTCGGCCGGGTTAGTGGTCACGTTGATGATGTTCGCTCCAGGCGCGATCGAGTGCGCCCACTCGACGTCAAGCGCGGTCTCGAGCGCCCAGATGTTGCGGGTCTGAGAGCCGGCGCCGTTGGACCCGGGTGGCGCCGCCTTGACGATTGTCTTGCCATTCCAGAACACGTGCTCGAACGTGGGCGTCGAATCGCCGCAGGAGGCGCCAGGCTCGCCGCACATGTGCGGCAGGCCCATCCGGCTGTCGAAGTTTCCCAGGTCGGACGCGATGTTCGGATCGCCGAACGAGTCGATGATTGCGATCGTCATGCCCCCGCCGTCGTCATGCGCAGCGTAAAGCGGGCCGAGGTTGTACGAGTTCCGCATCGACGTCGGCGTGAAGCAGCGGCGGTTCACGGAGAAGCAGTTCGCCTCCGTGGGCGGTGTTTGGCTGGCGGTGAGGAACTGGAATTCGCTGACGGCCGGCAACGGCACAGGAAGCCTGGCGATGGCAGCGCCGCCGGCAGCGGGCGCCATCGCCAGCGCGGCCGTACCGCAGGCCAGCACGGTCATTGCTCGGACGCCATTCTTGATGCGGGCAAACCTCGGACGCACCATCTGTACCTCCATCATCGCAGGCATACGTGCTCGAGCGGACACGGGCAATGGCCGCAGAATCGAATAGTGCATGTCACCGCCGCCGTTGACAAGGCCCTGGGGCAAGTAGTCTCCAGCGGCGACGTCGCGACCCCGCGGATGCCGTTCGCAACGGGGGCGCCATGCTGCTGCTAGAGCGACAGCGATGCGCCCCCGTTGTGCAGGGCAGGGTCGGCCGCGGCCTCTGCCGCGTCGCCGGCCCAGGGAGTGCGGGAATCGTAGCGCCACAGGGCGGGGATGGCGAGGGTGACGATGGCGGCGCCCAGCAGGCTCAGGAGGCCGCCGGAGAGGACCGCGATCCGCACCGAGCCGGTCAGCGCGGCAACGGCGCCGGCCTCCAGGTTGCCGAGCGGCTCGCCGGTGGAGTAGCTGATCATCTCCAGCCCGGCCAGCCTGCCGCGCACCCTCGCGGGAATCGTCTGGTTCCACATCGTCATCCGGAAGATGCCGCTGACCATGTCAGATCCGCCCGCTGCGGCGAGCGCGAGCACCGCGAGCGGCAGGTTCGGCGCGTAGGCGAACGCGGCGATCGCGACGCCCCAGCCGCAGACGGCCAGTGCGATGGCCCTGCCGTGCCTGTGCACGTGCCTTGTCCACGTGCTCGTCGCGCTGACCAGCATCGAGCCGATGTTGGGCGCGGCGTAGAGCAGCCCGAGCACGGCGGGACCGCCGAGTCCGGCGGCCAGTTGCGGGAATACCGCGTACGGGGCGCCGAAGAACATGGCGCCGATATCGATGAGGTAGGTGCCGAGCAGGTCAGGCCTGCTTTTGGCATAACGCAACCCGTCGGTTGCTCCGCGCAGGCTCGGCCGGTCAGCGTCCGGGGCGGGCGGACAGCGCCGCATCAGCGCGAACGGCACGCCAGCGGCCGCGCAAGCGGCGCCGCCGACCGCGTACGCCAGCGGCAGCCCGCCCGTGAGCAAGCCGCCGGCGAGCAGCGGCCCGCCGGTCCCCGAGACGGTCCCGAACAGCCCGGCGAGTGCCGCGGCCGCGGGCAGGTCGTCGTGCGGGATGAACAGCGGGACCAGCGCCTCCACCGAAGGCCGCTGCACCCCGAATGCCCCCGCGAGCAGGCCGGCCAGCACGAATAGCAGCCAGAGCTGCTGCCAGAGCAGCGCGTTCGCGATCAGGGCGGCGGCGCAGCCGATGGCGACCGCCTTGCTGAGCAGGCCGACGATCAGGGATGAATGGCTGATCCGGTACGCCTGGTACGGGAGCGCGACCCAGCAGATCATCACCCCGACCGAGCTGAGTTCCTGACCGCCGGTGAGCAGGCGGAAGTCGCGGGAGTGCTTGAACGGCGCGAGGTCGGGGCGGAATCGGGACAGGATCATCGCGGATCATGCTGGTCTGGCCCGGGGTGAATGTCGAGGGATTTAACCCGCGCCAGAGGCTGGCCGGCGGACATAGCGCCAGCCCGGCTGCGGCTGAACGCCCTCAGCCCGGGACGCTATGCCCGGCGGCCGGACTTGCCGGGAAGGGCTCCGGACTCGGCTTCGCCGTCGTCTTGCCGGGCTTCGTCGTCGGCGCTAGCTTTAACGTCCGCTGTCGCCTCGGAGGTGGGGTCTTGCGCTTGGGCCTCGCCGGCGCTTGAGGCGCCGCCTTTGGCAGTGTCGGCTTCGCCGGCGCCGTCTGCGGGCGGGCTGTCCGCGGAAGCTGGGCTTACGGCGGGGCGGCGGCGCTGGGTGTAGATGAACCAGATGACGCCGAGGAGCGTCAGGGCAGATGCGACGAAGGTGTTCAGGCGAAGGCCGAGGAAGTGCTGAGAGTAGTCGATCCGCAGCGACTCTTCGTAGATGCGGAAGGCGGAGTAGCCGGTCACGTAGAGGGCGAACAAGCCCGGTGGCCGGATCCTGGTGTGATGGCCGAGCCAGACGAGTAGCGCGGCCAGGGCGAGGTCGAAGATCAGCTCGTAGAGGAATGTGGGGTGGTAGAGGCCCGGGTGGCCGCTGATCTTCAATCCCCAGGGCATGGTGGTGTGCCGGCCGTACAGTTCCTGGTTGAAGTAGTTGCCTATCCGGCCTACTGCCTGCGCAACGAGAAGCGCCGGCGCGACCGCGTCGGCGAACGGGGCGACCGGCAATCCGCGCCGCCGCACGCGCCAGACGCCGACGAGGGCACCGGCGGCGATGCCGCCCCAGATGCCGAGGCCCCCGCTCCAGACGGCGAAGACCCCATACCAGACATGCGGGATCTGAGCAGGGGTGGTGATGTCGAAGTAGATCCGGCCGCCGATGATGCCGGCCGGAACCGCCCACAGGGCGATGTCGCCGACGACGGACGCGTCGCCGCCGGACGCGCGGATCCGCCGCTGGGTGATGAGCACGGCGAGGGTGATGCCGATCACGTACATCAGCCCGTAGAAATGCACGAACAGCGGGCCGATATGGAAGCCGTTGACCGGCGGGCTCGGTATGTAGGCCAACGGGCTGTGCACCGGGGTCATGCAACAGAGCGTAGACCCGCGGTCGCCGTGCCCAGTGGTTAGCTGGCACCGTGGCTAGCTGGCACGGGCTGAGTTATCGTCGCGTAGGTGACCAGGAGAAGCGAGCAACTCAGCGAGGCGCTGCAGGAATACGTCGAAGCCCACAGCGCCCAGCCAGATCAGATACTGCGGGATCTGGCGACGGAGACCGCCAGCAGATTCGGCTCTGACGCCGGCATGCAGATCGGGGCTGAACAGGGCGCCTTCATGTCCATGCTGGCGAGGCTGATCGGCGCCAGGAGCGCTGTCGAGGTGGGGACTTTCACGGGTTATTCCGCCATCTGCATCGCCCGCGGCCTGACCGCCGACGGCCGGCTGCTGTGCTGCGACGTCAGCGAGGAGTGGACGTCGCTGGCCCGCGACTACTGGAAACGAGCTGGGCTCGAGGACCGGATCGAGCTGCGGCTAGCCCCGGCCGCCGAGACGCTGCGCGCGCTGTCAGCCGGGACCAGCTTCGACCTCGCGTTCATCGACGCCGACAAGACCGGCTACGTGGACTACTGGGACCTCATCGTGCCGCTGATCAGGCCGAACGGTGTCATCCTCGTGGACAACACGCTCTCGCACGGGCGGGTAGCGGATCCGGGCGTCACCGACGCCAGGGTGGCAGGCATCAGGCGTTTCAACGACCACGCGATGGCCGATGGCCGGACCGAGCTCGTGCTGCTGCCGATCGGCGACGGGGTGACGATGGCGCGCAAGCGCTGACGCGGCCAGAACGGACGCTGCCGCTCAGGGGTAGAGGGCTGGCCGGCGGTCGGCGTGCGGGTCGTTGCGCGGCCCGATCGCCTTGCTCCTGGCCAGGGCCAGGTCACAGTCGGCGAGCAGCAGCTCTGGCCGGGCGCCGCCGGCTGACTCCGACGTGCTGGCCGGGCCCGCCAGCGGGTAGCCGTCGTGCCCGGCGACGATGCTGCCGCCGGTCCACCGGACGCCGCGTTCCTCGCCGCAGCGGCAGGCCGCGGCGATGAACATCCGGTTCGCGAAGGCCGCGACCTGGACGTTGGCGGTGACCATCGGGCGCTCGCCGGCGGGCACCGGCTCGGCTGGCCAGTTGGTCGGCACGGCGAGCAACTCGGCGCCCGCGAGCGCCGGCAGTCGGACCCACTCGGGGAACTCCACGTCGTAGCAGATCATCATCGCTATCGCGCCGAAGCTGGTCGTGACCACGGGCGGCGGCCTGGTGCCAGGAGTGAAGAAGTCCGCTTCTGCGTCCCACAGGTGCGCCTTGCGGTAGACGGCGCGGACGCCCGCCTGATCGACGAGCATGGCGCTGTTGTAGAGCAGGCCGTCCGCGCCGAGCTCGCTGAAGCCGCCGATGATCACGACGTCGTGCGTCGCAGCCAGGTCCTGCCACTGCTCCGCCGTCGGCCCGTCCGGCGGCTCGGAGAGCGAGCGGGCCTCGGCGGCGTCGCGGAATACATAGCCGGACGGGGTCAGCTCAGGCAGGACGATGATCCTGGCGCCCTGGCCTGCCGCTCGCGTCACCGCGCCGACCGCGGTCGCCCGGTTCTGTTCCATCTCGCCGACACGCAGGCTGACCTGGCATGTGGCGATTCTGACCGGTTGTGCCTCGACACGAGGAAGCACTATGCCTCCCTACGGACTGTGGCTCGATACTATGTCGCGCTATGGCACCGTTGTTTAGGAGGATCATCCCGATTCTGTTCGTCGGCGATCTGCGGGCGGAACGGGATTTCTACCTCCGGCTCGGGTTCCGCGTGACCTACGAGGGTCCCGAGTACCCGTATTTCCTCGCGCTCGGGCACGGGCCGGTCGAGTTCGGCATCGAGTGGCACGAGGGATTCTCGTCGGCCGGCCCTGACCGGGTACTGACCTGGCAGTTCGGAGTGAGCGACCTGGACGAGGTGAAGAAGGTGTTCGAGGTCGCCGGGGTGCCCTGCCGCGAGGAGCTGATGACGCCGAGCGCGGACTGGCAGTACCGCGTCCTGCACGCGAGGACGCCGAACGGATACCACCTGCTGCTCGAGGAGGGCAGCGGCTAGGCCGGGGCCGGCCGGGCAAAATCGCGGTCGGGTCACGGGTGCCAGCCGTTTCGGCGACAATGGCAAGGTCATGGGCACCACTACCGAGCCGGTCTACCTGCGCGTTCTCGAAGACTTGCGGTCGAGGATCGCCTCTGGCCTGCTGCCGCCCGGCGCGCGGGTGCCGTCACGAAACGCGATCATCACCAACTACGGCGTCGGGGAGACCGCGGCGAAGCACGCCCTGGCTGTGCTGGTGGCCGAGGGCCTGATCGAGGCCAGGCCGGGTTCTGGATGCTACGTCCGCCGGGCGCCGGCGGCCGGCTTCCTCGAGCACGACCGGCCGCAGTTCCCCGGGTCGCCGTTCGGGGTGCAGGACACCGTCGTCCTGCCCGACGACGGGCGCCCGCAGACCGTGGCCCGCAGGCTGACCTGGGAGCACCAGACCGAGCAGGTGCCCGCCACGCCCAGGACCGCGGCGCGGCTCGGCCTGGCGCCCGGCGCGATCACCGTCGTGACCAGGTATCTTATGCGGGCCGATGGCGAGCCGGTGCAGCTCGCCACGAGCTGTGAGCCGGCCGAGCTGACCGAGCGGACCCCGGTCGCGCTGCCCGAGCAGGGCCCGCTCGCCGGCCGCGGCGTGGTCGAGCGGATGCGGTCGATCGGCGTCGAGGTCGACGACATCACCGAGGAGGTGTCGGTCAGGCCCGCTCAGCTCGCCGAGGCGGCGGCACTGTCGATCCCGGCCGGCGCCGCGCTGCTCGCGGTGGAGCGGGTCCACTGCAGCGCCGGCCGGGCGGTCGAGTTCGCCGAGGTCGTGGTCCCGGCGGATAAGTTCAGGCTCAGGTACCGGTTCCCGGTCACGGCAAGCGGGTAAGCGGCCAGGCAGGCCGGCCGGCCTCGGCCGTAGATCACCACGACCGGATCGTGCCACCATGGGGCATGCGGATCACCGAGGTCGTTTCGACTGACCTGTTCTCCGGAACCCCCGCCAAGCCGCTCCAGATCGTCAGGGTGACCCTGGTCAACAACGGCCCCGGCATGATCAGCGACCCGGCGGGCGAGGTCAGCGTCGGCGTGCACGGGGCCGGCGTGGTCACGCCGGCCAGGGTCACGGTGACCAAGCTGCATCACGGTGAGCAGCGGACGGTGGAGATCCCGGTGGAGATCGCCGCCCCGGCCGCTCCCGGCGGCACGCGCCGTGTCACCGTGGTCGCCCGCAGCGGCACCGGGAGCTGGGAGGTGTCCGGCCAGATCACCGTCGCCGAGCCGGGCTGGACGATGTGGATGGTGAGCCATTTCCACTACGACCCGGTCTGGTGGAACACCCAGGGCCAGTTCACCCAGACCTGGCCGCTGCTGCCCACGCAGGACGGCGGGCTGCCCGAGGTGCGGACGGCGTTCGAACTGGTCAGGCTGCACCTGGCGGAGGCCAGGAACGACCACGACTACAAGTTCGTCCTCGCCGAGATCGACTACCTGAAGCCGTACTTCGACGCGCATCCCGAGGACCGTGCCGACCTGCTCGCGTTCATCGCGGCCGGCCGGATCGAGATCGTCGGCGGCAGCTACAACGAGCCGAACTCCAACCTGACCTGCGCCGAGTCGACGATACGGAACGCCGTGTACGGGCTGGCCTTCCAGCGCGAGGTGCTCGGGGCCGCGCCGAGCACCGCGTGGATGCTCGACGCGTTCGGCTTCGACCCTTCCTACCCCGGCCTGATGGCATCGGCCGGGCTCCGCGAGTCGTCCTGGGCCCGCGGGCCGTTCCATCAGTGGGGACCGGAGAAGATGAACGGCGGCAACCGGCTGATGCAGTTCCCGGCCGAGTTCGAGTGGCTCTCGCCGGACGGCAACGGCCTGCTCACCAGCTACATGCCGAACCACTACTCGGCCGGCTGGATCACCCAGCACGCGGCCGACCTGGCCGCCGCCGAGAAGGACGCCTACGCGCAGTTCCGCTCGCTCGCCCCGGTCGCCGCCACCCGCAACGTGCTGCTCCCGGTCGGCGGCGACCACGTGGTTCCGTCCCGCTGGGCCACGGCCATCCACCGGGACTGGAATGCCAGGTACGTGTGGCCGCGCTTTGTCACGGCCGTGCCGAGCGAGTTCTTCGCGGCCGTGCGGTCGGAGCGGGCCGTGACCGGTGCGTGGTTCCCGCCGCAGACGAGGGACATGAACCCGGTCTACCCGGGCAAGGACGTCTCCTACATCGACACCAAGCAGGCACAGCGCGACGGCGAGCTGGCGGTGCTCGACGGCGAACGGCTGGCAACGGCCGCGTGGCTGGCCGGGGCGCCCTACCCGGCCGCCAGCCTGGACAAGGCCTGGCGGCTGCTCGCCTATGGCGCGCACCACGACGCGATCACCGGCACCGAGGGCGACCAGGTCTACCTGGACCTGCTGGCCGGCTGGCGGGAGGCGTTCGAGCGCGGTGAGGCGGCCAGGAGGGACGCCGCCGCGTACCTGGCCGGGCTGGCCGACACATCGTCGGCCGCGGCGCCATCGGCGGGCTCCGCGACGGCCGGGCGGCCCCGCGCCGTCGTCGTGTTCAACACGCTGGCCTGGCCGCGATCCGGGCTGGCCAAGATCACGCTGGAGTTCGCCGAGCGCGAGGCGGTCGCGGTGACGCTGGCCGGCGGGCCGGGCGCTTCGATCCGCTACCTCGCCGAGGGCACGGCCAGGCACGCCGACGGCTCGCTCGCCGCGGTGACGCTCACGTTCCGCGCGGTCGCGGTCCCGCCGCTCGGCTACCGGACCTACCTGGCCGTTCCGGTCCCGCCCGGGCAGCAGGAGG
>WNGJ01024390.1_pt1 | contig 10822 bp, 9 predicted proteins | sample 5400611 | NCBI WGS metagenome assembly WNGJ01 (sample SAMN13153375, study PRJNA577476) | soil metagenome | isolation source: 40 cm soil or saprolite under Garry oak tree replicate 1 | place: USA:California | collected 2016-06-15 | reverse complement strand
TGGCGGCGTCCTAAGTGCAAGCAGGTTGCCCGGTTCATTCTGATCGCCCTGTACACTGGCCGGCGCGCTTCTGTGGTATGCCGAGCGTCATTCAAGAAGGAACAGGGGCGCCCATGGATCGATACATGTAGGGGCTTCCTGTGGCCGCCAGAGCGGGCCAAGATCACGAAAAAGCGCAACCCGCCCATCCCACTGGCCGACCGTCTACTGTCTCACCTACGGGCATGGGAACGCAATGGCGCCCGGTACGTGGTCGAATGGGGCGGCCACGCCGTGACCCGGGTTGATAAGACTGTGAGGCTTGTCGCGGAGGAAGCTGGACTTGACTACACGACGCCGCACGTCTTCCGGCACACCGCGGCGACGTGGCAGATGCAGGCCGGCACCGACCTGCTAGAAGCTGCGCGTTATCTTGGGATGACGGTCAAGACACTGGAAAAGAACTATGCTCACCATAGGCCAGAACACCTGTCTGCAGCGCGCGACGCCTACAGTCGGATGAAGCGCCAACGTTTCGCCAACGTTTCCAGTGAACAAGTAGTGAACAAGAAGCCTCGCAGTGGCGTTGAAAATCGCGATTTTTCGCGAAATCCTGTGCCAGCTTAGTCGTAGGCAGCGAGTGAGCAACAGGAGTTGAAAATGGCCGCTATCGGCTCGGTCGCCCTCACCTTTCCCGACGGTGCGCGCCGCGAATACCTCAAAGGCATCACCGGGCTCGACGTCGCCAAGGCGATCTCGCCTTCGCTTGCCAAACGCACGGTCGCCATGGCGCTCGACGGGGCGCTGGCCGATCTCGCCGATCCGATCGAGCGCGATGCAAAAATCGAGTTCGTCAACCGCGACGACCCGCGCGCGCTGGAGCTGATCCGCCATGATGCCGCGCACGTGCTGGCCGAGGCCGTGCAGTCGCTGTGGCCCGGCACCCAGGTCACCATCGGGCCGGTGATCGAGAACGGCTTCTATTACGATTTCTTCCGCAACCTGCCGTTCACGCCGGAGGATTTCCCGGCGATCGAGAAGCGTATGCGCGAGATCATCGCCGGCGACAAGCCCTTCACCAAGGAGGTGTGGTCGCGCGAGGAGGCCGAGCGCGTGTTCCGCGACAAGGGCGAACTGTTCAAGGTGGAACTGGTCGACGCGATTCCGGAGGACCAGGAAATCAAGATCTACAAGCAGGGCGACTGGTTCGATCTCTGCCGCGGTCCGCACATGACTTCGACCGGCAAGGTCGGCAGCGCCTTCAAGCTGATGAAGGTCGCGGGCGCCTATTGGCGGGGCGATGCCAAGAACCCGATGCTGACCCGCATCTACGGCACGGCCTTTGCACGCCAGGAGGACCTCGATGCGTACTTAAAGCAGATCGAGGAAGCCGAGAAGCGCGACCATACGGAGTCGGAGAAGCGCGACTTCGCGATCAAGCCGATGAACTGCCCCGGCCACGTGCAGATCTTCAAGCACGGCTTGAAAAGCTATCGCGACCTGCCGATCCGCCTCGCCGAATTCGGCGCGGTGCACCGCTATGAGCCGTCCGGCGCGCTGCACGGCCTGTTGCGCGTGCGCGGTTTCACCCAGGACGACGCCCACATTTTCTGCACCGAAGACCAGCTCGCCGAGGAGTGCCTGAAGATCAACGATCTGATCCTCTCGGTCTATGCCGACTTCGGCTTCGAGAGCGACCTCTCCATCAAGCTCGCGACCCGCCCGAACTCGAATACGTGCTGCGCGACGCGATCGGCCGCGACTGGCAATGCGGCACCACGCAGGTGGACTTCAACCTGCCGGAGCGGTTCGGCGCGTTCTACATCGACGCGGCCGGTGAGAAGAAGCAGCCCGTGATGGTGCATCGCGCCATCTGCGGTTCGGTGGAGCGCTTCACCGGCGTTCTCATCGAGCACTTCGCCGGCCACTTCCCGCTGTGGCTCGCGCCCGTCCAGGCGGTGATCTGCACCATCGTCTCGGACGCCGACGGCTACGCCGGCGAAGTCGCCGCCGCCGCGCGCCGCGCCGGATTGCGGGTCGAACTCGACCTGCGCAACGAGAAGATCAATTACAAGGTGCGCGAACACTCGCTCGCCAAGGTCCCGGTGCTGCTGGTGGTCGGCAAGAAGGAGGCCGAGAACCGCACGGTATCGATCCGGCGACTGGGGAGCCAGGAGCAGAAGGTGGTGGGACTGGACGAGGCGCTGGCGGGGCTTGTCGAGGAGGCGGTGGCGCCGGATGTGCGGCGGGGGAGGGCCGCGCCATCAGTGCGAGCGGAATAGCGTCTGGAGCTGAATCGAGATGCGATGGCTTGGCGGTCGCACCTGAATTTGAACGTTGGAACGGTATTCGACCGCACCGGCCATGGACGATATCGACTCAACAAGCGCAAGAGAAGTGAACCGGCACGATCGCGAACATGAACCAACGGGCAGCACCTGGGATCGTCCGCGATTCGATCGTCAGCTTCCTTTCGGCAGCCGAGAGCGCGTCGATCACCGAGATACAGCAGGCCGTGGCAGCGCGCTTGGGTGAAGTCCTCGCGTCGTCCGTTCGCTCCTACCTCAATTTGAACACGCCCGAGCTGTTCGAGTTGACGCCACTCGGTCAGTATCGACTACGCTCCACCAACGGGCAGCATGCAAATCCGTCGCCGGCAACAGCATTTCCTTTTGGCCGCGCGACGCTCGTTCAGACCAACTGCTTTGATTGGTTACGCGCTCGCGAGCCGGATTCGATCCATGCTGTTGTCACTGACCCGCCCTACGGCCTTGTCGAGTACACCCACGTTGAGCAGATCAAACTTCGCAAGGGACGTGGTGGCGTGTGGCGTGTCCCGCCGTCATTTGACGGCCACCAGCGTGCGCCGCTCCCGCGCTTCACCGTGCTCGATAACGGGGATCGTCAGGCCATCCACGACTTTTTCTTCGAGTTTGCCCAACTCATCCTGCGCGTCACCGTGCCGGGCGCCAACGTCCTTGTCGCGAGCAATCCCCTTCTTGCTCACGTCGTCGCCAACGCCATGAGCGCTGCGGGCCTCGAATGGCGCGGCAACATCGCGCGCCTGGTCATGACCATGCGTGGCGGCGATCGGCCGAAAAACGCCCACCAGGAGTTTACGGACGTCACTGTCATGCCGCGCTCGATGTTCGAGCCCTGGCTTGTGCTCCGCCGCCCACTCGATGGGCGCGTGCAAGATAACCTGCGTAAATGGAAGACCGGCGGTTTCCGCCGGCCTTCCCGCGAGCGACCCTTTGGCGACGTCATCAAGTCGAGCCCAACCCCCAAGGCGGAACGGCAGATCGCACCGCATCCGTCCCTCAAACCGCAGGCCTTTCTTCGCGCGGTCGTGCGCGCCGCCCTGCCCCTTGGTCAGGGTGTTGTTCTCGATCCTTTTGCTGGATCCGGCTCAACACTCGCCGCCGCCAACGCCGTCGGTTATGACAGCATCGGCCTTGAGAGGGATAAGGACTACATCGCCTTGGCGCAGCGCGCGATTCCGAGGCTCAGCACCCTAATCGTCCAAGCGATAGAGCCAGTTGTCGGGTAGCTTCTGAATCCCATGGCGATCAAGGGTCGCCGTGCGAGTCCCCAACGCGCCGCGCGGATTTTCGCGGAAGTCCTTTTCTGTGACGTGGCCTAAGTAGACCTCGGTGAAGCGCATGGGTCGTCGATCAGCCGCAGGTTCGGTCTCATGGTCCGTCTCGTAGACGGGTTTGGTATCTTGGCTGGGGATTGAGCAGAGCCTACTTCGTTGGGCCGCTACCTACCGCGTCAGTACCTCGACCTCGCCGTCGACCCCCGCGATCACCTTGAAATTGCGCTCATAGGTGCGTCCTTCGTTGCGGGCGATGGCGCGATAGTCGCCTTCGGCAAGCACGACGCGGGGAAACACGCCGGTCGATTCCTTGATAACGTCGCCGCCAGGCGTGATGATCGACCAGTTCGTGTTGGCAATCGCCTCGCCGCCGCGTTCCCCGACCAGCTTGAAGGTGATCAGCGCGGCACGATGACCGACCGTTACGTCCGTGAGCTTGCCGGCCTGCACCCTGATGTCGGACCGCACCATCGCATTGGTGTCGCCGTAATTCGAAACGATGTGATAGTTGCCTTCCGGCACCACCACCACGTCGCCCGTCAACACGCCCTGCGCCAGCGGCGTTTTGAAGCCGGGCTCGAACTGGCTGCCCTTGAAGATATCGAAGCTGATCTCGCCGGTGGGAATCCTGACGTCGCCAACGCGGCCCTCCAGCTTGACGCCGCCGGCTGCAAGCTCGAACACCTCGCGTGTCGAGTCCTTGAGGTGCAGCGCCTTGGCGACCCGATATTTGCTGCGGCCCGCCTCCGCCCAGAGCCGGGATCGGCATTGCCGCCGGCGCCGAGATCAAGGGCGGTATCGGCATCGCCGGAGAGGCCGGCGGGGCGTAGGCCGGCGCGATCGACTGGACCTGCGGTAATCCACGCGTGACCCCAAAAACAGGCGGAGACCCGATCGCGCTAGCGGCCGGCGGCAGCATTTGCTGCGCTGACGCGGCAGCAGACCACGTCAGCCCGGTGCATATGGCAATCCTGATGTCGCCCAAACCGTCAGCCCCCACGAATTCAGCGAACCAGCTTTATTGTGCGACTCTCCACCGGAATCACGTCAAATTCAAGCCGGTCAGAAGGCAAGACCGCATGGGTCGGATGCCGGACCTTTGTCACACCCGAAACGGTATGCTAGCGAAGCTGGAGTCAATCGATGCAACTGCCCATGCAAGCCTTCTCGCCCTCTATCGCGTTGCTGCAGACCCGCCGCTCGCTCAAGCCGGCCGAGCTGATCAGCCCCGGCCCGTCGCCCGCCGATCTCGACACCCTGCTGACGATCGCATCGCGGGTGCCGGACCACGGCAAGCTCACGCCTTGGCGCTTCATCGTGTTCGAGGGCCAATCGCAGCTTACCGCCGGCGCTGCAATCGCGGCAGCCTTCGTCGCCAAATATCCGGATGCAACACCGGACCAGGTCGAGTTCGAGCGCCGGCGCCTGGCCCGCGCGCCGCTGGTGATCGCGGTCGTGAGCCGCGCCGCGCCGCATGTGAAAATCCCCGAATGGGAGCAGGTGCTCTCGGCAGGCGCCGCCGCCATGAGCCTCGTGATCGCGGCGCACGCGCTTGGCTTCGGCACCGCCTGGATTACCGAATGGTACGCCTATGACCGCGGGGTACTTGATGCGCTCGGGCTAGCGTCGCACGAGAAAATCGCAGGATTTGTCCATATCGGGCGTCCGACGCACGCGCCCGAAGACCGGCCGCGGCCCGCGCTCGCTGACATCGTCACGCGCTTCAAGTAGCGCAAGATGTTTTACGACGCCCGCAAGAAGAATGATCACGGCCTGCCCCACGACCCGTTCAAGGCCATCGTGGCGCCGCGGCCGATCGGCTGGATCACCTCCATGAGCGCTGCCGGCGAGATCAACCTCGCGCCCTATTCGTGGTTCAACGGCGTATCGAGCGCCCCTCCGATGGTGATGTTCTCCAGCGAACAGCGCAAGGATTCACTCGCCTTCATCGAGGAGACCAGGGAGTTCGTCTGCAATTTCGCGACCTGGGAACTGCGCGAGCAGGTCAACCAGACCTCGGCGCCATTCCCGCGCGGCGTCAACGAAATGGAAAAGTGCGGGCTTAAGCCGGCGCCGTCGCGGCTCATCAAGCCGCCACGGGTCGCGGCATCGCCGTGCGCGCTCGAATGCAAATGGGTGCAGACCGTGTCCCTCACCGATTATGAGGGCCGTCCCACCGACCGCCATGTGGTATTCGGCCAAGTGATCGGGGTCTATATCGACGACCGGTTCATTCGCGACGGCATGCTCGACACCGGTTCCATGCGGCCGATCATGCGCGCCGGCTATCACGACTACTACGGCACGACGCCGGAGTTATGCTTCTCCATGCGCCGCCCCACCGGCAGCGGCGGGCAGGGGTGAACCGGGGCGGATTGTTCACAGCGTCGGTGCAAGCGCCCGGCGCAACCCCTCAACGAAACGTGACTGCTGCAGCGGCCGTGCCTCGCCATAAAGGTCGATCAATTTCTCGCGTGAGAGATGTGCTTTTACTTGCGACAATTCATGGAGCTGCCGGTGTGCTGCACTGATATTGTCCGACAAGGCATGCGCTGCAGCGATGACCAGCATGGTGTGAGGGTGGCCGGGATTGAGCGCGTGCGCACGCTCAGCATAGGCGATTGCCTCGCCGTAATCTCCGCGTTCGAGCTCAGCCTGGCCGGCGAAGAAGAGCCAGTATGGCAGCGTCGGGTCGCGCGGACTGAGCCGCATGGCGTAGAGTATGTGCTGGAGCCCCTCGTCGGGGAGCCCCAGCAGCACGAGGGTGCGGCCGAGCTGGGCGTAGGAAGGCGCATGGCTGGGATTAAGCTCGATTGAGCGCTCGAACAGGAGCGCCGCCTTCTTAACCTGCTTGCGGGCAACATAGGCCAGCCCCAAGTTAAAATATGGGCCGTACCTGTTTGGGTGCCCCTCGATCAGCCGGCCAAGGATGGCCTCAGCTTTGTCGAGATGGGCCGCCGGCTCGTCGTCGTGGAACTGCAAGGCCATCTGGGCGTGATAGGCGCCAAGGCCGGCTTGTGCGCGGACGTTGTCGGGGTCTTGGCTTAAAGCCTGCGCAAAAAAGCGTTCACCCTGTCGCAGCGACTCAACTCCCGAGTAGGAGGCGGCGTTAAGCGCGGCGAAGCCCTTGAAGATCAGTTCATGCAAATCGGGCGAAGCCGTTCCGCGTTCGCTTTCTCGCTGCACAACCTCGATCTGCAGCTCGCGCCCCAGGCTTTTGACGATCTCGTCCTGGATGGTGTAGCGATCCATTCCGGTACGATCGAAACGGCGCGACCAGACCTGCAATTGGGTTGCAGTCTCGACCAGTCCGACATTCACGCGCAGATCGCCACCGCGCATCGATACGTTGCCCTCAAGCAAGTAGCTGACGCCAAGCTCCTTACCGATCGCGGCAGCGTCAACATTTCGTCCCTGATAGCTGCGCGCGGTCTGGCTCGAGATGACCCGCAATTCACTGAAGCGCGACAGCATGTTGTTGAGGTCGTCCGTCATCATGTCGGCGACGATGTTGTCGTTTTGCTCCCCGCGGTTCGTGAACGGCAACACGAGCATCGCGACGCGCCCGCGCTCCCGCCCGCCCGACTCTGCGGCAGACCGCGAAGGCAGGGGCGGCGATTGCCAGCTCGGGCTTGGAGAGGCGCGCAGTGACGTGTCCGAGTCGGTGGAGCGCGCGGTTTGCGCCGCGAGATCTTGTTGTACGCTTCGTTCAATGATCTGCGAGGATGGCGCGTGCATCCGTCCGAGCGCGACGCCCGCCATAGCCAAGATGGCGACGGCCCAGGCCGCGATGGCACGCGGCACGCGCCCAACCCCAAGCGGCGCTGTCGGCGTTATTGCAGCAGGCCCGATCGGTTTCGCGTCATCATGCGGCTCTGCCGCGATCGCCCGCGCGTCCTCGAATTGCGTCCGAGCGCTGCGGCGGATATCTTCGAGCAGGGCGAGCGTGGCAGGTTCGGGCGCGGCATCGAATTCCCGTTTCAGCAGCGCCGTAAGCATCTTGCCGCGCGCCAGCGCGGCGTCAGCGCCGCGGGTACGGGTTTCAAGCGCCAACAACCGGCGGTGCCGGTGCTCCTCGGCCGGATCGACGGCAATCAAGTGCTCCAGCGCCGCGATCGCAAGTTCACCATCACCGGCAGCATCAAACCGTTCCGCCAGTTCGGCGAAGGCGCGGGCTGCGGTCGTGTTGAGCCCTTGCCGCTCCGCGGCCGCCCATTCGTCAAATCCTTCGGCGCCGGTCGAGAAACGGCCGAGGAACGGCCCCCAGGGGAGATCGAGGCAACGCCGACGCTCGCTCAGGTCTGCGGCACCCGCACAGGCCACAAATTGCAGTGCGTCGACTTCGACCCGATCGACGGCGAGCGCAAGGGATTGATCTTCGACCACGAGCGGCCGCCCCAACGTTGGCCCGAGATCGCGACGCAGCGTCAGGATACATTGGCGCAGGTTCTGTCGCGCCTGCGAATCGACGCGGTCGCCCCACAGCAGGTCGGCCAATACCGCACGGCTGACGGAACGGCCGCGGTTCATGGCGAGATAAACGAGCAGCGCCAGCCCCTTCTGGGGGAGCACGCGATGGTAATCGGCACCCGCGATGCGCAGCGTTGCTTCGCCGAGCAACCGGAAGCGAAGCTGGTCTGGTGCGGTCGCGTCCACGTTCGCAGATCCTGATCGCGTCGCTGGAACGGGCCGGATGCTATTGCGTCAGCGCGCCCCCGTAAAGGCGGGACCCCAGCCAGCACGAAGTACGTAACACGTTGAATTCATGATCGTTTAAGTCGTGCACGGGCACCTTCACCGGCAAGCAAAAATTTCGCAAAAGCGAAAATTTCCGGCGATGTTGCTTTTTTGACGCACTGCTAACGCTGCGCTGACGGCGGTTCGCGAAAGATGCCCAGCGTAAAAACAGAGGAGCTGGGTTCATGAGAACTATCTTTGGCAACGACCGGAGCAATTCCCTGATCCGCGCAGGGGACGGCCCTATCCAGGGCAGCGACGGCAACGATATTCTATGGGGCGGCGGACGCAATCTTGCGGGCCGCACGGTTGCGACCGGGAGCATTGCGTTCGCAATTTTGGTCTCCCTGGTTGGGTTGACCTCGGCCGAGACCACCACGACAACCTCGCAAAGACTCAAGGGAGCCTATGCTTTCACCGGCACGTCCGCCTGTCTCTCCACCGCGGCCCCGGGTCCGGGATTTAACCCCAACCTGACGCCGACTGATGGCTCCTTCGGGCAGTCGTTCACGACGGAAGGCATTCGAACGTTCAATGGCGACGGCACCGGGACGGTTGAGGGTTCATCCATGGGGATCACGATCCCAGCGAACGTCCACAGTGCGGGTTCCGACGATTTCAGTTTCTCGTTCACATACACGGTGAACGATGACGGCAGTTGGACGAGCGACGTGATCGGCGTAGAGACCGGAACGATCAAAAGAGGCCCGCGTGCCGGACAGACTTTCACGATCTCCAACGCTCCAACGTCCACAGGCATGATCTCGCGAAACGCCGGAACGTTGACGCTCGCCACCTTGGACCCGACCGTGGAAGTCATCACTTTTTCGAACGGCGATGTTCATAAGCGCATCTGTCATCGCTCACGCGTTCTCATCAAATTGCCGGACGGTAATTGATAGCCGCTAGGGCAGTTTACGATATGATTGAATCGCTCTCCTCGGCGTCATGCCGGCGCTTGTCGTCGCTTGTCGCGGGTATCCACGTCTTTCTTGTGGCAGCTCAGCAAGCAAGGCGTGGATGGCCGGGACAAGCCAGGACAAGCCCGGCCATGACTCCTGCAGGATATGCCCAACGTCATCGTAGAACGCTCTAGGACCGGCTCTGAGGCAAAGGAGGGCCAATGAAATATGACGGTTTCCGTCCTCTGCTTGCCGCCACAAGCATTGTACTCAGTGCCTGTGCGACAGTGCAGCCGGTTAACCTCGATTCCGGTACCTATGGCGCTGCCTTGAAGGCAAACGGAATTTCGTTCTTGGTTTACGCCGAGAGACCGATATACGTACTGACGCCGGGCTCGGTCGCCGGGGCGGGCCTCATTGACGAATTGACGAGGCCCATGGGTTCAAAAATCAACATTCCAAGCGTCGCTTATCTGACCGCCTCGTTCCTGCGGGAGTCGCTGGTTTCCCGAACGCGGCTAAATATTGAGCCCGTATCAGAGAAACTCCTCCCGAGCAGCGAAGCCGATCAGAGCATAGGCGCGGCAGATGCCAGGAAGAGATTTGTGCTCAAGATTCGGGTGCCAATAAACAGCCTCTACTATCGATCTCTGGCTTGGAGCACGTACCAATATATGCTTCACGTGAGGGGTACGCTGATTGACTCCACGAATGGGGGTATCATTTGGGATAATGTCTGCAAACTCGGTGGGGTCGCCGAAGACAAGAGCCTGCAATTGGACCGCGTGGAGTTCAAGAACAACGACGGCCAAAAACTGAAGGATATCATCCGCGCATCTGCCAAACGATGCGCCGCCGAGCTGGCGACGGGAATGACGCTTCCCGAATAGCGTGGATATACCCGCGACGAACATGAGCATCCAATCAGGGTGCTTCGTCTGCTTGATCTGCGGGTCAGCGCGATCGCTGGAGCGCCACAACGCGACGGGGGAGATGCGCTCGCCATGCCCCGTTCCGCCGGCGGCGGCCGGGGTTTAACCGGCGAGGGTGCCGCATGTCGTCGACCACACATCGCCTGACGGCTGCCTATTTGCTTGTGTAACTTCAAGCGAGATCAATCGGATCACCACGGCGGAACGCGGCTTTACCGCAAATTCACGCTCGCGCCGAAATGATTCGAGGAGGCGCGCGGATTGCGTTATCATTCCGGTACGAGAAATGTTCCACTGAAAGGCCGCCCCAAATTTGAACGAGCTGCGACAACAGTTGACCGGCGAACTTGCCGGTCCCGGACCGCATCCGGAAGATCGGCTCTCGATCGGCGTCGTGCTGGGCGGCGGCGCCGCGCGCGGGTTCGCGCACATCGGCGTGTTGCGCACCCTCATGGCCCACGGCATCCGTCCCGACGTCATTACGGGCACATCGATCGGCGCCGTCGTCGCCGGACTGTTTGCTGCCGGGGAACTCGACGCCTTCGAGGAGTGGTGCCGCCAACTGACCCGCCGGCGCGTGCTCGGCTATCTCGACCTCCGATTTGGAGGCTCCGGCTTGATCAGCGGGGGACGCCTCGCCAGCAAGCTCGAGGAGGCCCTTGGGGATAGGAGCT
>WNGJ01008682.1_pt1 | contig 10824 bp, 10 predicted proteins | sample 5400611 | NCBI WGS metagenome assembly WNGJ01 (sample SAMN13153375, study PRJNA577476) | soil metagenome | isolation source: 40 cm soil or saprolite under Garry oak tree replicate 1 | place: USA:California | collected 2016-06-15 | reverse complement strand
ATATCCCCGAAATTAAGAATCATTCTAGCAGGAATCTATGGCAAAAGAAAGAGCAAAACGATCATTTGAACGGAACAAGATGAGAAAGACTCGAATACGTGCTGAAGCGTTGCTCAACTGGCCGCCAGAGGCAGTTCTGGTGAGGACTCACTGGTTCCCATCCCATGATACCAACGTTGAAAGAGCGAACAAAATTCCCCTTGTTTGAGCACAAGGGGAACCTTGGTGAACACCAACGAACAAGCAGAGGCGATCGTAAAGGCCGCCCATTTTTGCGCCATCGTCTCTTTTTTGTCGTTCTGTACGTGTCTATTGAGGAAAGGAGGTTCCCAGCGATGAAAGAAGTGCGCAGCATCATGATGAAGCAAAGAGAACTCGTCACGAGAAAAGAAGTGCGCATCGTATTCGCCCTCATTAGCTTATTTCTGGCGATTAATACGCTAGTGAAATCCGTGAACGACCTGTACGAAGCTATAAACGAATCATAACCTCACACGAAAAACTGCTCAACGCGCGCTGGCAACCCTGGTACTACCCGCGATGGCAAATTTTGCTGTCCGCTGAAGGTGCCAAGCAAACGATATTCTCCATCTTCTAAGACGAAGACTTCAACGGTTTGTTTCTCAGGTTTGACAATCCAATACTCCGGTATCCCCGCACGAGCATAGACAGAGTACTTGGCAATCCGATCCATCACTCCACTGCCAGGAGATACCACCTCAACTACCAAATCAGGCGCACCAACTATGTTCTTTGCTTGTATTCTATCCAGATGAGCATTCAACACTATGAGAACATCCGGTTGAAACACATTCTTTGGCCCCAGGACCACATCGATCGGGCCCATGAACACCCGCCCGAGACCAGCGAGTTTGACATGAGTTCGCAGACAGGCATAAATTTCACCAACGATATCTTGATGTTCTGGCGTAGGCGCAGGAGCCATTACGAGCACTCCATTCACAATCTCATAACGCTGCCCATCATCAGGAAGAGCAGCATAGTCGTCATAGGTCCAGGAGCCTTGTGGAGGTCCAGGGACCCAATCAGCAGGAGTAACCACTGAGAGTTCTTCGGTTGTTAGCATTGGAACCCTGCCTCTCTATGGGAAAAGATACCCTCTATTTAGGATACATAAGCTTTACTATACTATGAACTTACTGTAAAAGTACCACACTTTTAGCTGTATGCCAATCCCTCAAGACGCTATATGTGCCTGTTTGTATCTCCCGGCAGTTTGAGGGCGGCTGCAAGGGCCGCCCAATACGCACCAAGCTAAGGGAAAGCGCATCGCCATCCGTAGGGGTGAGGGTGGTGGAGCGGCGCGGGGAGGGCCTTTATGGTCGCCCGGCGCTGGGATGCGATCCTGCTGGATCTCGGGAGACCACCAGGAGAAAGCGGGCGGCCATAAAGGCCCCCACCCAACCCCACGCCGCCCCCGCCCCTACAGATTGATGTCCGCATTTTTCCTGCAGTATCCTTCCTTAGGTTGATGCGTATTGGGTGGCCGCAAGGGCCATCCCTACATTTTATGCATTCGCACAATTTTTATGGTAAACTCTTCTCACCAGGTTTGGAGTTTGAATCATAGAGGGCATGGTAATGAATATGATGCACCGCCAGCAAAAGACAGTGCAGGGTACGCAGGCTGCTCCACCGCTGCAATTGGCAGCAGCCGCGCAAAAGCTCGCGTCTTCTCCGACGCTCGCGATCAATGAAGCTATAGCCGAGCGCCGGGCTGCGGGTCGCGAGGTGATCCATCTGGGCTTCGGTGAAGCGACGTTCCCCCTGCATCCCCTGTTAGAGGCAGCCCTGGGGGAAGCTGCAAAGCATACCGGTTACGCCCCGGTATTGGGCCTGCCTGCCCTGCGGCAGGCAATTGCGAACTACATGGCGCGAACACGCGGTTTGAACTGCTCTTCCGAGCATATTGTGATAGGGCCTGGCAGCAAGCCGCTGCTCTACGCGCTGCTGCACGTGCTGGAAGGGGACCTGCTTCTACCGGTCCCTTCCTGGGTCAGCTATGCGCCACAGGCAAGGCTGGCAGGCCGGCGAGTGATCACAGTGCAAACAGATGCAGTTGATCATCATCGATTGACTCAACAAGCGCTTTCCGAGGCGCTGGCTCAGGCGCGAAAAGAGGGAGCAGACCCGCGCATCCTGGTCGTGAACACGCCGAGTAACCCAACCGGGAGTATGTTCGATCGCGCTGATGTGGAGGCTCTCGCATCCTGGGCACGCGACGCGGGCATAACTGTGATCAGCGATGAGATTTATGCTGAACTTGCCCACGGCTGGCGCGAGCACATCTCGCCAGCACGCTTCTACCCCCAGGGCTGCATTGTGACCGGGGGACTCTCGAAGGCATTCTCCGCCGGCGGCTGGCGCGTAGGCTATGCCGTGCTACCTCCAGGCGAGAGAGGAGCACAGGCAGTTGCAGCCCTGCGTGCTCTGGCGAGTGAAATCTGGTCTGCCGCGGCAACCCCTATGCAGGAGGCAGCGATAGTTGCCTTCACTCCAAATGCGGACTTAGAGACATATGTGCAGTGCTCGGCGCGCATTCACGCTCATACTGCAGGCCTGCTCTACAAAACGTTCCTCGGTCTTGGCGTTCCCTGCCCGCGCCCGGCGGGAGCTTTCTACCTCTATCCCGATTTTGCTCCCTGGCGCGCAACCCTCGCGGAACGAGGCGCCAAGACGGGCCAGGAGCTTGCTCATTACCTGCTTGACAAATGGGATATCGCTACGCTTCCGGGCAGCGCGTTTGGCGAACAGCCGGAGGTGCTGCGCTTGCGGTTGGCGACAAGCATGCTTTATAGTCCTGGGAGTGCTCATGCAGCACCTGAACACGAAGCATCTCTGTGGCGGCTGCTGGACCTCGCGGATACAGTGTCACCGCTAGATCATGCCAACGGACCCGCGTTGCCGCTGCCGATGCTCGAACGCGCCCAGGCAAGGCTGACGGAATTGATTCGGGATTTGGGTGTGCCATCAGTTCGAGACAGTTCACACGACGGTCAAAGGGAGTGAGCCAACAGCACATAGACGTATTTTGGGGATGCTATGTCTCAATCAACAAAACGTGTCTTACTGACGTTACGCGCCCTCTCTTTGATCGTGTGCATGCTTCTATGCGTGTGCTCACCTTTAATAGCGCATGCTGATGGCGGCGCACCTAACCTGGCCTATGTATCAGGGACATCTTATGGTATTAGCGTCGTTGATGTAGGGCAGGCGAAGGTGATCAGAACACTTAACATGAAAGGCGATCCTCATACAATTCTCCTCAGCGCAGATGGGCGTTTCCTCTATATTACACAGCCTGCGGCACCTCCACAGTCAGTATTAAAGCCAGATACCATCCTGCTGATAGTCTTCTGTGCCCTGCTGGTCGTGGTTCTTGCCCTGATAGCTCTCCTGGTGTTTCAACTACGCCAGATGCGAAGGCAGCCTCCAAGACAGTATTGAAGACGCTATCTCCATGCTTTTCTTCTCCGCTCTTGTTGAAGAACTAAAGAACCACGTCACAGGGCTTCTCAAACGTCTTTTTTTGCCGCCTGCGGCGGCTTGGGAAGAGGAAAAATGAGCGAGGACACCTCGCCCTCCGGTTAGGGGCGAAGCCCCTAACCACCCTTTTTGCAACTTTTGAGAAGCCCTGAACTACGTCAAAATACTACTGGACACCTCGACCATTTGCTACTACAATCTGCATATGCAGAATCTGGAACCGCAACAACTCATAGAGGCAAGTACGCTCTTTCGCAACTTGCAGTCGCATGAAGCGGCAGCTATCATTGCCCGGCTGCAATCGGCCAACTATGGGCGAGGTGTGCGCATCCTGGAGCGAGGCGTATGGCACGGGCAGTTGTACATTATCGCCTCGGGGCAGGTCAGCGTACTGCTGCAAGAGGGTGAACAGAGACCTGCGGGAGCACTACTCCCTGGCGATCACCATAGTGATATCGTTGTTGCGCGACTGGGACCCGGGGAATGCTTCGGCGAGATGTCGCTCATTACAGGTGAGCCACCAAGCGCAACGGTACGAGCCGAACAAGACACGGCGCTGTGGCTGCTCACACAGACAGATTTTCTGACGCTCGTTGGCGCCTGCCCCACACTACTGCAAAACATCAACCAGATCTTGTCGCTGCGCCTGGCACAGGCCAACCAGCAGATCCTCGCCAGCCATAGTGCAGAACGGGTCTGGCTCTCCTTCATAGATGACCCGGGTAGGCCCCTGGAGCGTTCGCTGGCAGTACATATTGCAGACGCGCTAGCGAAACGCAGCCGCCAGCGCGTACTTATGCTCGAACTGTGCGGGCAGGATGAGGCGCCAGGGCCACATTTCGCGCTATATGAGCGCCAGGTGCGGCCCACATTGCTCGAATGCTTGCATGATAGGAACCTGTTGCAGGCACATCACACTCCCACTACCTCTTCAGAGGGGCAATATTACCCTGCATTTGCGGCACTAGCAGCCACTCATGAACAAATCCTTACTATAGATGGGGGAATCCTGGCATCGCTTACCGAGTTTGCCACATTGTATGATTACCTCCTGCTGGTCACCACACGGACGACCCCCAAATCGCTGGTACAGGCCATAGAAGGCCAATCCCAGCGAGCAATGACACTTGTCTCTGCTGGAGTAGAGTCAGGAGAAGTACTTGTGCCCTTCCTGCATGGTTCGATTTTTGTGGCACACGTGCCAGAGCAACCAACCATCGGTGTGCAGGATCGCTATGCAGCGCAATTAGGCTGTTCTGTGACACGGCTGCTTCCTGAGGATACTCTCTTGCTCGAACAATGCTGGGAACGACAGAAAACGCTGAGCCAGGTGGCGCCGGATGCAGCTCTAACCGGGTCGGTGGATTTCGTAGCCCGCCATATCGCACGCCAGACGATAGGCGTCGCCTTTGGCGGCGGCGCGGCGCGCGGTTTCGCTCACCTGGGAGTGCTGGAACGCTTGTTACACTATGGTGTACCGCTTGACTACATCGCCGGGTGCAGCAGTGGTATCATCGCCCCAGGCATGCACCTGATCGGTAAATCACCCGCCGAGAGCGAGGAGATTTTTTTGGACATTCAACGCCATATCGTGCAGTGGAGGTTTCCTCGTACCTCGATTTTCTCTAACCGGGGGCTAAAACACATGCTGCGCGGTCTATGCGGAGATATGCGCTTTGAAGACCTGACAATTCCTTTCGCGATGGTGGCGGTTGACCTGACAACGCGAGCAGGAGTGGTGCTCGATCGAGGTCTACTATGGCAGGCCGCGCTGGCAAGCGTGTCCCTGCCGGGCATTTTCCCGCCGGTGCTTGTCGGCGAGCACATCTTGATGGACGCGGGTATGCACGACCCGGTACCCATTCGCCTTACACGGCGCATGGGGGCTGATATCCTGATCGCGTCAGAACTAGGGGGACAGGAGCCGCCTTCACTGGTGAGCGCAACTCCCTGGCAGACAGAAAATGCAGGAGCAGGATTTACCACGCCCCGGTCGCCTCATATCATAGATCTGCTCCTGCGTACCTATGACCTGGCCATGGCCACCATCGGCATGCATAGTATTCGAGAAGCCGATATCGTGATCCGGCCCAGGCTCCACCGCGTCTCACTGCGCCAGTTCTCTGAAGGCCGTAAGTTTGTGGCGGCCGGGCGCGAAGCAGTTGAACAATCACTTCCGGCGCTGCACAAACGACTGCCATGGTTGTAGACAGAAGAGGGGGCATGGCAGGGGCAGGTGAACATGACAGGGGCAAGCCCTGTCACTACTATAGACGGTCAGAGGACCTCTCAGCGTGGTATAGGTAGTGGCATCCCTTGCGGGTGCCATGCTGGTGCATGTAAAAATCGGGTGCCATATCCCTGCTTCTAACTATCCCCCTGCTCGCTTTACCCTGTATCCGCGGCTACGTGGCATCTGGCAGCCGTACCACACTGCCTTCTAACTACCCCCCTGCTCGCTTTACCCTGTATCCCAACCCGGTCAGCCTGGCCTGCACTTTGTCGCAGTGATCGCCCTGGATCTCGATATTGCCTTCTTTGACAGTTCCGCCCGAGCCGCACAACTTCTTCAACTGCTGCGCCAGAGCAGTCACTTCGCTCTCGCTGCCTGGTACTCCGGTGATAATAGTTACCGTTTTGCCACCTCGATGCTTGCGGTCGCGCATCACGCGCACAACGCCATCATTCTTCTTCGCCGGGAGTGCTGCTGGCTGGTCGCAGCGACAATGTTTATATGGCTGCCCGCAAACGGAGCAGATCGTGACCCTTCCGATGTCCGTGGAATAGACGAGACGATCCGGCATATAAAGCTCCTTTCACACATGGCCGATGTAGGAGATTGTATCACAGGAGAAATTCTGGGGAGAATTTCTATTCCCCCTCTTTATGCAGCTGCATCAATGTAAACGAACATATAGGTAGGCACGTGTATAGTGTATGTGAGATAGATAGCAAGCAAGGAACGTGAGAACCATGCTGGACATAGAAGGAACCACACTCAGTCATTACCATCTCCAACATTCTCTGGGGCGAGGAGGTATGTCAGAGGTGTACCTCGCCACCGATCAACGTTCGCAGCAGGAAGTTGCTATCAAATTAGTCAACAGCAGCCACATGGAATACAGCGAGCGGTTCCAGCGCGAGGTGAAGACAATCAGCGCACTCGCACACCGTCATATTTTGCCCGCCCTTGACCATGGGCAGCACGGCTCGTGGCATTACCTGGTTATGCCATATGTCAAACAGGGAACGTTGCGCGAGCGCCTGGCAAAGAGCCCTTTGACCCTGGAAGAGGCAGGCGAGGTCCTCGAACAGGTGGTCGACGCGCTGCAGTTCGCCCATGATCACGGTATCATTCATCGCGACATCAAACCCTCAAACATCCTAATGCAGGATGAGCATCACGCGTACCTGGCAGACTTTGGCTTAGCCAAGACGCTATGGGCCGAGGGTGAGAACGAGATCACTCAAACGGGATATGTTATAGGAACTCCCGAGTACATGGCTCCAGAACTGGTAGAGCAGCCTGCTAACACCAGTAGTGATATCTATGCCCTGGGTATTCTGCTCTATGAGATGCTTACCGGGCGAACGCCATTCAAGGGCAGCACACCAATAGCGACGTGTTGGAAGCAGCTGCGAGAGCAGCCAACCAGCCCATCAATCCTGAATCCTGCTATCCCGCGCCCTGTCGAACGAGTGATTTTACACGCGCTTGAGAAAGACCCGCGGTGGCGCTTTCCATCAGCACGCGCACTTTTACAGTCTTACAAAAGATCACTTCGAGCCGCCGAACAACCAGAGACCATTCTGGTATCCCTGGCGGCGAGTGATCAACTAGATATTCCACCTTTACACGCGGTAACACCACAGCGTGCAAATGGCATTTTCAACTCTCGCAAGCTAATCGCAGTTCCGGCTATACTTCTTTTATTGCTCTCCCTCTCCTTATCGCTCGGGTTCTATGCTGCCAGCATCACTGCACAGAAGACGCCTGCGGCCTGGAGTGCCAGTGTACCGCTTCTCGGGGAGAAAGACATACAGCGCAAACAACAAAGCTCTCCAGGAGGAAACTCATCTAGCAATACTCAGAACCATGCCAGCGGCCATGGTGGAGAGCACAGACATAAGCACAAGCATGGACTCGATCACGGGCATGGGGATGATGGTGGCGACACCTCGGATTGATGAAATCCGCTAATGCGATGATATGTAACTCATCTACCAAAGGAGCAGTATGCCTGGATTAGAAGGAACGATGCTGGGTCGCTATTACCTTGAACAACTACTGGGACGCGGTGGTATGTCGGAGGTCTATCTTGCCTATGATGAACTTATGAAGCGCAACGTCGCTATTAAAGTTGTGAGCAGCGTTCATTCCGACTACATCCAACGTTTTTGCCGTGAAGTCGAAGCTATCGGTGCGTTAAACCACGGTCATATCCTTCCAGCGTTTGACTATGGCGAACAGGGACCATGGCATTACCTGGTCATGCCTTACATGGAGCAAGGAACGTTGAGCGAGCACCTGGCAAACGGTCCTCCGACCCTGGAGGAGGCGGGCATCATACTCGAACAGGTTGCCAGTGCATTACAATTTGCTCATGATAATGGCATCATCCATCGCGACATTAAAGCATCCAATATTCTGCTAGGGAGCGACGGCCTGGTTTATCTTGCTGATTTCGGGTTGTCAAAGGCTCTGGAAGGCAACGGCGACATCACACAGACCGGTGCTCTATTCGGCACTCCTGAATACATGGCACCCGAACTCGCGGAAGGTCCAGCAACAGCTAGTAGTGATATTTATGCCCTGGGTGTGCTCCTCTATGAGATGGTCACCGGGAGAACTCCTTTCATTGGGAAGACAGCCATCGCTACCTACTGGAAGCACATTCACGAGGAGCCGGTGCCTCCTTCACGGCTCAATCCTGCTCTGTCACGTACGACAGAACAGGTGATCCTACGAGCATTGGAGAAGAATCCACGCCATCGCTTCCAGAGCGCTCAAGCTCTGGCAGAGGCCTACCTGCGTTCGATTGAAACGCCTATCCTGTATGAACTTGAGCGAGCGCCAACATCTCACGAAATGCCGCCGCTGCCAGAGATGCCACCACTTCACGAACTCACGCCAGTGCCGGAAACAGCAGCAGAGGTGAACTCGAGGGCTCCTACCTTATTTCCTTATGTTCCAAGGCAGGAAGAAAAGGCAGGTAACCCTGTGTTAATGCCTGTACAATCAAGCATGCGCAAAGGTCGTTCGCGCCGCTATCGCGTCTTCAGGAACCCCGTATTTATAGCTGCAATGGTGGGCATCGGTTTATTACTTGTGGTTATCTTGCCCCTCGCCTACATCTATAGTCAGGGTGGGGTACAAAGCCAGACCAACGCTACCACTGTTAATCAGGTTGCGCAACAGATCCAGAACGCCGCAACTCCTGTCCTTACGCCCATCCTCGTAGATAGACTGAGCAGCAATACCAGCAGCCGCTGGTCCGAAAATACCTCCACCTGCCTCTTCACTGGTGGGGCATATCACGTTGTTGTGCGGCAGATCAATACCTTCCAGCTCTGTGGATCAACGTCGTTGGCTGTGAAAGATACTGCCATCCAGGTCAACGTCTCACTCCTCTCAGGCAGTGACGCCGGATTCATCTTCCGCACTAACGGGCAGCAGTTTTACGACTTCGAAATTACCAGTGGGGGCGAATTCTTCTTGCGTCGCCATGATTCTGGTAAAGGAACTAACTACACCTATCTCATTCCAAATACCAGGAGTGCGGCCATTGTTGCGAGCAATCAGAGAAATACCTTGCTCGCCATTGCCAGCGCCGATGATTTCAAACTCTACATCAACGGCATCTTTGCCGGTGAGCAACGAGATAGCACCTATACACAGGGACAGCTTGGTTTCGTTGTAGGAACGCTTGCCCCTGATAACAAGGGGGAAGGCGACTTCAGCGACCTGGAGCTATTCAAGGCGTGAGCGAAGCAATGGCCCTAACCGATATGCTCTTTCATGAATGACGACGACGCCCGGGAAGGGACCATCTCCATCAGGACGCGCCAGGTACCCTTCGAGTTGAGTCGTACCAAACGAAAAAGAGACGGATTGTTCTACTGGTGCCATGACGTATCTGTTCCTATGCGAACAAACGAACCGCTAAAACACTGCTGTATTGTATCTCATGGTGCTGGCGCTGAGAAGTGCTGAACCAACAACCTTTTTTTGCTTCGAGCGTGAGATGGTGGGCATGACAGGGGAAGCGAGCATGACAGGGGAAGCGAGCATGACAGGGGCAAGCCCTGTCACTACTATAGACGGTCAGAGGCCCTCCCAGCGTTGTATAGTAGTGACGCCCCTTGCGGGTGTCATGCCCGTTGTGGGCTTCATGCTCCTACCACGCAAAAATGACACGGCGCCCAGGAGCTAGATATGGCTATCTCTGCTTAACAATATATGTTACAATGGCGAAGTTCTAAATGACAGGCATCATAAGAGGAACACAAATACATGGAAAATGCTATTCTTGGCGGGGGCGCGTTGGGTCTGATGGCGGCGTATCGCATGGTAAAAGCAGGGCAACCGGTGATGGTTTTAGAGCAGGAAACGACCGCTGGCGGGCTGGCGGCTGGCTTCCGCGTTGGCGACGCGTGGCTGGAGAAGTTTTATCATCACCTCTTTCGCAGTGATACATATGCAATCAAAATAATAGAAGAACTGGGATTAGGAGATCGCCTGGAATGGAGCCGCCCGCGTACAGTCTCGCTGGTGGGCGGGCAGATTCACCAGTTGGACTCCCCTTTGACGCTGCTGCGCTTTACTCCCTGGCGCATTGATGAGCGCCTGCGCGTTGGGGCAGTGGTGGCATTCATTAAAGCTGCCAACCCTGCCTGGCTGGAAGGCAAAACGGCGGCAGAGTGGCTGCGCAGGTGGATGGGCAAACGGCCATATGAGATGGTATTCGAGCAGCTTTTCGTGGGGAAGTTTGGCGCGATGCACGACCAGATCGCACTGCCGTGGTTCTGGGCGCGTTTTCACGATCGCACGACCAGCCTGGGTTACCTGCGCGGCGGCTTTCAACTGCTTTATGAGCGGCTGGTAGAACGCATCAGCGAACTGGGCGGGAAGGTTCTGCTTGGCACTCGCGTGGAGCGAGCCGAGCCGCTCGACGATGGACGTTGGCAGGTGATGACAAACCAGGGAACGTGGACGGTGGATCGCTTGATCTCGACGCTGGCGACTCGTCTTACCTGCCGTCTTATTCCCGCACTACCCGAGAACTACCGTGCAAAGTACGATTGGGGCCAGGCATA
>WNGJ01008680.1_pt1 | contig 10824 bp, 9 predicted proteins | sample 5400611 | NCBI WGS metagenome assembly WNGJ01 (sample SAMN13153375, study PRJNA577476) | soil metagenome | isolation source: 40 cm soil or saprolite under Garry oak tree replicate 1 | place: USA:California | collected 2016-06-15 | reverse complement strand
GTTCGCGGGCAGCGGATCGGAGGACGTCTTCCTGAACGAAGCGCAGGGCGTCAACGAGACCATGGCCGAGCTGTTCGACACCGGCGACCGCAGCATCGTTTTGGCCAACAGCCAGAAACATGCAGGCGAAACCCCGTTCGCCACCGTGACCGCGCTGCAGCGGGCACTGACAACGATCGCGCAGCGGATGGACGAGGGCGAGGACATCCTGTTCCTGTTCCTGACCTCGCACGGCTCGCCGGATCACAGGCTGGACGTTTCGCTTGCGCCTTACCAGCTGGAGCCGCTGACACCGGTGCGGCTGCGAGCGCTGCTCGATGAGTCGGGCATCCGGTTTCGAGTGATCGTCGTTTCCGCCTGCTATTCGGGCGGCTTCGTCCGCACGCTGGCCAGCCCGGATACGCTGGTGATCACCGCCTCGGGAGCCGATCGCGCCTCGTTCGGATGCCGCGACGGCCGCCAGTGGACCGATTTCGGCCGTGCCTATTTCAAGGAGGCGCTGCCAGCGACCGGTTCCTTCGAGGGCGCGCTGCAACGCGCGCGCGAGCTGATCGCGCAGCGCGAAGCGGCCGCCAAGCTGACGCCTTCCGAGCCCCAGATCTTCGTCGGCGACGCGATCCGCGAGCGCTTGCAGAGTCTGCAGACGCAAAGACTGGGTTCTCACCTGCTGGTTCGCCGGGCACGCGATCGCGCGCTCGCCGGGCTCGAGTGAGCTCCGACGACCTGACCGCGCTGCGCCTGACGATCGAGCTGGCGTTCGTCACGACGGCGCTGCTTGTGCTGATCGGCACGCCGATTGCCTGGTGGCTCGCGCGCACGCGCTCACGGCTGCAGCCGGTGCTGGCCGCCGTGGTTGCGATGCCGCTCGTGCTGCCGCCGACGGTGCTGGGCTTTTACCTGCTGCTGCTGCTGGGGCCGAACGGGGCGGTCGGGCGGCTCACGGCTGCGCTCGGACTGGGAACGCTGGCGTTCAGTTTCGGGGGCCTGGTGCTCGCCTCGATCGTGTATTCGCTGCCGTTCGTGGTGCAGCCGCTGCAGGCCGCGTTCGCCCTGGTCGGCGAAGCCACGCTGGAGGCGGCGGCCAGTTTGCGCGCCGGACCGTTCGACCGGTTCGTTTCGATCGCCATTCCGCTGGCGCGCCCCGGCTTTGTGGCCGCGGTCGTGCTCGGATTCGCCCATGTGGTCGGCGAGTTCGGCATCGTGTTGATGATCGGCGGCGACATTCCGGGCGCGACCCGCGTTCTATCGGTGGCGATATACGACCGGGTCGAGGCGATGGATTACGCTGGCGCCGGCCGCCTGGCCTGGGGCCTGCTGATCTTCTCGTTCGCAGTCGTGCTGGCGATGCACTGGCTCGGCCCCACCGGCGCCGCCCTGCCAGGGCGAGCGTCCCGCCGATGAACACCGCGGCGCCGATCGAAGCGCGCTTTGCGCTGAGGTATCCCGGGTTCGATCTGGATGTCGACCTGCGGCTGCCCGCCGGCGGCGTCAGCGCGCTGTTCGGTCCGTCCGGCTCGGGCAAAACGAGTTGCCTGCGCTGCTTCGCCGGCCTGGAGAGCGGTTGCGAAGGGCGCATCGTCGTGGCCGGCGACACCTGGCAGGACAGCGCCGGCGGCCGCTTCGTGCCGCCGCACCGCCGTCGATTCGGTTTGGTGTTCCAGGATGCACGGCTGTTTCCCCACCTGACCGTGCGCGGCAATCTGCGCTACGCGATGGACCGGGCCGCCGGGCCCGAGGCGGTCGGCTTCGATGAGGTGGTGCGGCTGCTCGACATCGCCGATCTGCTGGAGCGTCAGCCGGATCGGCTGTCCGGTGGCGAGCGCCAGCGCTGCGCGATCGCCCGCGCGCTGCTGACGCGCCCCAGCCTGCTGCTGCTGGACGAGCCGCTGGCCTCTCTGGACGAAGCGCGCAAGGCCGAGTTGCTTCCGTACCTGGAGCGGCTGCGCGGCGCGCTGTCGATCCCGATGATCTACGTCAGCCACTCGATGCGCGAGGTCGCGCGCCTGGCCGATCACCTCGTCCTGTTGGAGCGCGGCCGCGTGCAGGCGAGCGGCCAGATCACCGAGGTGACCGCGCGTGCCGACCTCGATTTCGGCGACGATGAGCAAGCCGGCGTGGTGCTGCAGGCGCGCTGTGCGGCGCATGACGCCGAGTTCGCATTGACCCAGGTGCAATTCGAAGGCGGAGCGCTGTGGCTGCCGCGGGTCGACTGCGAGATCGGCCAGGTGCTGCGCCTCCGGGTGCAGGCGAGCGACGTCAGCCTTGCGCTGGAGCCGCCGCGCGCGACCAGCATCCTGAACGTGCTGGCGGCCACCGTGCTGTCGCGACGCGACGACCAGCGCGGCACCAGCCTGGTTCAGCTCGATCTGGGAGGAACACGCCTGCTGGCCAGAGTGACACGGCGTTCGGCGACCCTGCTCGGGCTGCAGTTCGGCCGCACCGTGTTCGCCCAGATCAAGGGCGCGGCCGTGTTACGGTGATTCGATGATCCGGCCGGTGCGTGCGGCGTCGCGCCGCGCGACCAGCGATTCGCGCGCCAGCACTTCGAAGCGCCGGGCCGCGGCGACCCGGCCGTCCCTGGCATAGGCCTCATGGTTCCGTTCGACCTCGCCCAGGCGGTACACGTAATTCACCATCAAGCCGGCTGCGCGACGCATTCCGCTCGGCGACGTATCGCCGAGCCAGTTCAGCCGTTCGAGACGGGCGCCGTTGCCCAGATGGAAACGCGCCACCGGGTCGAGCGGGTCGCGGCCCTGCTTCGCGTACAGAAGGTAATGCGCGCACAGCCGGATCAGCTGGCGCTGAATCTCGGCCGCCGCAGCCGCGTCATCGAGCCACCCGGGCGCGTCGATCCGCGCGAGCAGTTCACCGAGCGCCGGGCGCTCGACCGACTTTTCGACCAGCCACTGGCGAAAACCCGGGACCGGGGACAGCGTAGCGAAGGTCTTCAGCCGCGGAAATTCGCGACCCAGGTCCTCGGCGACCTGCTTGATCAGCAGGTTGCCGAATGACACGCCCCGCAGGCCTTCCTGGCAGTTGGTGATCGAGTAAAAGATCGCGCAGTCGGCCGATGCCGGATCGGCCACCTCCGAATTCAGCTCCAGCAGCGGCTGCACTCGCGTACTGACGCCGCGCGTGAGCGCCACCTCGATGAAGATCACCGGCTCGTCGGGCAGCACCGGGTGGAAAAACGCGTAGCAGCGCCGGTCGGCTTGCAACCTGCGCCGCAGGTCGGGCCAACCCTGGATCTCGTGCACCGCCTCGTACTTGATCAGCTTTTCCAGCACGATCGCAGAGGTGCGCCAGTCGATCCGTTGCAACACCAGGAAGCCGCGGTTGAACCACGAGTTGAACAGGTGCGCCAGGTCGGCATCGATGCCGACCCAATGCGGTCGCTCGACCAGCTGCTTGAGCACCCGGCGGCGCATCTCGAGCAGCACGGCCGTGCCGCCGGCCACCGTGTTCAGGCGCCGGAAAAGCTCCTGGCGGCGCGGCTCCACCGCACGCTGCAGCCGGATCAGGTTGGGTTGCGACGGGTCCTGGCGGTAGGCGTCCGCAACCCGTACCACATCTTGCGGATCGGGCGAGAATTCCTTGATCAGCAGGTCGAAGAAGACACCGAGCGCGAGATCCTCGAGGCCCTGGTACGCCGCCAGCGTCTCGCGCGCCAGCCGGGCGCCGGCGACGTCGCCGCGCTCCGACAGCAGCGCATGACACAGCCAGATCGCCCTGCGCGCATCCCGGACCGCGGCACGCGGCGGATCGCCCGGGCGCGCGCCCGTGATCGAACCGAGCAGGCGCCGCAGCAAGGATGGTTTGGTGGGAGTGTCCATCGGCGATCAGACAGCGCAACTGGCGTACTGGTTCCAATTCAGCTTCGAAATCAGTGTGCACGTCGTCGACCCGCAGCGCAAGGCCGTGTTCTACTGATTTCGAGACTCATTGCGCTTTACGAAAAGCGCTTCTCCAGATACACGGCCTCGGACTCGACCGTACCCTCGTGCCGGCGACGCAGCTCCCCTGTGGCCTCGAGTCCCTGGCTAGTCCAGAAGGATGGTAGCTTGTCAACCGATCTTGAGTGCGGCTCTTGAGTCGCGAGCCGGGCCATCTTGAGCGAGCCGTGGCCGCGTCCGGTTGGCGCCGCGTCGTTTCCGTCCGAGAGGCGGCGCCCCGCCACGTACAATGACCACTTTTCTCGGATCGGCGACGCGCAATGGCCTTGAAATGCGGCATCGTCGGCCTGCCCAACGTCGGCAAGTCGACCCTTTTCAATGCACTGACCAAAGCGGGCATCGCGGCCGAGAACTATCCGTTCTGTACGATCGAGCCCAACGTCGGCGTGGTCGAGGTGCCGGACCCCCGTCTGGCGAGCCTGTCCGCGATCGCCAAGCCGGAGCGCGTGGTGCCGGCCGCCGTCGAGTTCGTCGACATCGCGGGTCTGGTGGCGGGCGCCAGTAAGGGCGAAGGTCTGGGCAACCAGTTCCTGGCCAACATCCGGGAGTGCGACGCGATCGCCCACATCGTGCGCTGCTTCGAGCACCCCGACATCGTGCACGTGTCTGGCCGCATCGATCCGGTCAGCGACATCGAGGTGGTGAACACCGAACTGGCGCTGGCCGATCTGCAGACGGTCGAAAAGCAGCTCGGACGCTATTCGAAGGTGGCGCGCACCGGGGCGGCCGGCGAGGAAAAGAAAGAGGCCGTGCGGCTGGTGGCGGCACTGGAGAAGATCCAGCCGGTGCTGAATCAGGCCCGGCCGGCCCGGTCGGTCGCCCTGGCGCCCGAGGAGCGGGCAGTGCTGAAGCCGCTCTTTCTGCTGACGATGAAGCCGACGATGTACGTGGCCAACGTCGATGAGCATGGATTCGCCGGCAACCCGCTGCTGGACGCGGTCCGGGCGTTCGCTGTGCGCGAATCGGCGCCGGTGGTGCCGGTGTGCGCGAAGATCGAGGCCGAGATCGCCGATCTGCCCGACGAGGACAAGGCGATGTTCCTGCACGACATGGGGATGGAGGAGCCGGGGCTTGCCCGCGTGATCCGCGCCGGTTACGCGCTGCTGGGGCTACGGACGTATTTCACGGCCGGTCCGAAGGAAGTGCGCGCCTGGACGATCCCGGCCGGTGCCACGGCGCCGCAGGCGGCCGGCGTGATCCACACCGATTTCGAGCGCGGATTCATCCGCGCCGAGGTGATCCCGTTCGACGATTTCGTCGCGCACCGGGGCGAGACCGGCGCCAAGGAGGCGGGCCGGATGCGCCTGGAGGGCAAGGATTACGTGGTGCACGACGGCGACGTCGTGCATTTCCGGTTCAATATCTGAATCGCCCTAATCAGGCAATGTTGTACTTCTGCCCGATCGCGGGCGTCGCTGTCACGACTATTGAACAATCTCCGAAGCGAAGATATCAGTGGAGCATGATGTATGGAGGAAGGGCCGTAGGATCACCGATAATCGGGCGAACCGATGCGTGTGACACGGCGACGCTGAGCACGAGCGGGCGCAGCTCCGGCGGCGAATCGATCAGCTTCGTCACTCTGACGGCGGGGACCACGCGGTAATGACGCCGGTCGGGTGCGTACCTGAGCTCGCGCCAGCCCCGCTCCATTAACCATTCCCACAATTCATCCGTGACGCCCGCCTGGATCGTCATGCGAAGGTCTCCGCAGACGACATAGGCACCCCTCGCGGGCTTCGGGCCGCGACGCGGAACAGCGCGTTCAGTGCGGATACGCAACAGACCACGAATATGTGCGCGCAACGACAGATTCACGACGAATCCCTTTCGCGGATACACCCGACTCCCATTCGAAAGACGCCAGCCACCATGATCCAAGCGCGCATGGCGGGTTTCGCGTGAGAAGCTTCACCCCGCAGGCCGGAGTTTTCAATCGGGTGTTTCCCGCGGTGGATCGCCACGCAGATCCAGTGGGGCGCTCGGTAGCGGGCGAGGTGGGGGCAGATTCGCCGCGTCGCGTAGCGGAACGAACCGGTCCTGTGCGGCTGGCACAATGGGAGGGCCGCCAGGCTTCGGGCCACAGTTCGGATCGCTCGCGGGAAGCCGTCCCATGCTGAAGAAGATCCTTATCGGATTCGGCACACTGGTCTTAGTGTTGATCGCGGTGCTGGTGATCCTGCTGGCCACGGTCGACGTCGACCGCTATAAGCCACGGATCGAGCAGGCCATTCACGACAAGCTGGATCGCACGCTGAAATTCGACGGCAGGCTGTCGCTGTCGGTATTTCCCACGATCGCGGTGGCGCTGCCGCACACCACCTTGAGCGAGCGCGGTACGGACGCGCCCTTCCTGAGCCTGGACCGGGCCCGCGTGTCGCTGGCGCTTGTGCCGCTGCTGTCAGGGCGGCTGGCGGCCGGTACGGCGTCCTTGTACGGACTGCGGGCAACGATCGAACGCCACGCCGACGGAACGAGCAATCTGGACGACCTGATCGGAGCTCCGCAGCCGAAATCGAGGGTCGAGCCGACCCCGTCCGAGCCCGCCGGCGCAAAGGCGCATCAGTTCGAACTGGGGGGAATCGACGTCGTCGACGCGCAGGTGACCTATCGGGACGAGCGCGCGCACAACACGGTAACCGTGTCCCGGCTGAACCTGAAAACCGGGCGGCTGGCGACGCGGGCCAGCACCCCCATCGATTTCTCGGCGTCTGTCGCCGCCACCGAGCCGCCGTCCAACGTCGAGCTGTCGGTGAAAGCGACGGCCGATATCGACCTGGTCGATCACGTATTTGCCGCCCGCGAGATCGAGGCCCGCGCGCGCGGCCGCTCGGGCGCGGATCAGTTCGACGTAGCGCTGACGGCGCCGAAAATCGCGCTCGATGCTGCGCGTGTGGCCGGCGGGCCGGTGAAGCTGGTTGCGACGGTCACCGGCGGCCATCAGGTGCACGCGGAGCTGGCGCTGCAGAACCTGGCCGGTACGGGCAACAAGTTCTCGATCGGAAAAATCGCCGGCGAAGTGGACCTCGACTTGCCCGCGCTGCCGCAGAAATCGCTGAAAGTGAACCTGGACGGCTCGATGACCGCCGATCTGCAGGCGCAGGACCTGGCGGCGCGGCTCGGGGCACATTTCGACGAAACGAACGCTTCGATGCGCACCGATGTACACGGCTTTTCGACGCCGCGGATCGGCTTCGATGTCGAACTGGACCGGCTGAACCTGGACCGCTACCTCCCGCCAGCCGCACCGGCAAGCGGCCCGAAGCCGGCATCGGCGCCGGCTCCGGCTTTGACACCGCCCGCGGATCCTAAGGTCGACCTGTCGGCGCTGAAGCCGTTGAACCTGGCGGGCGAAATGCGGATCGGCGCCTTGCAGCTGCATAACGTGAAGGCGGGCAAGATCAAAGTCGGCGTGCACGCGGCCGGTGGTCACCTGGAGATGGCGCCGCTGTCGGCCAGCCTGTACGAGGGCGCTCTGAACGGCACCGCCAGGGCGGACGCGGATGCCAACCGCGTCGCGGCGAACGCAACGCTGGACGGCATCTCGATCGGGCCGCTGCTGAAGGACCTGATGGGTAAGGACCTGGTCGAGGGGCATGGCGGCGTGAAACTGAATGTCACGGCGGCTGGCGCGACGGTCGGCGCGATGCGCCGATCCCTCGGCGGCGGTGCATCGCTCGCGTTGCGCGACGGCGCGGTGCACGGCATCAACATCGTGCAGAGGCTGCGCGATGTGAAGTCGGCGCTGTCGGGCGGCTCGACGCAGATCCAGGCGGCGAGCAGCGCTGACAAGACCGATTTTTCCGAGCTGACCGCCAGCTTCTCGATAAAGAACGGAGTGGCGACCAACAACGACCTGCAGGCCAAGTCCCCGCTGCTGCGGGTCAGCGGCGCCGGCATCATCGATATCGGCGCCGGCGCGCTCGATTACACGGTGCAGGCGTCCGTGGTCGGAACGCTGGCCGGACAAGGCGGCAGCGAGCTGGCGAACTTGAATGGCGTGACGATTCCGGTGCACCTGTCCGGCCCCTTTACGGCCCTGTCTTATCAGCTCGACTGGGGGTCGCTGGCCCGGCAGACCGCCAAGAGCAAGGCCGCCGAGAAGCTCAGGAACCTGCTTGGAGACAAGCTCAAGCAAGGCGGTCAGTCACCCGCGCCGAACCTGGGCGAAGCGCTGAAGAACCTGTTGGGAAAGTGATCGCGCGGCTGCACGTGCTGTTCGCGGTGCCGCTGGCCTTGGCCGCGGCGGCCGCCTGGCCGCAGCAGCCGGTCACGGTCGAGCTGCATCATCGCAGCGCCGAGTCGCTGATCACCGTGTTGCGGCCGCTGATCGGGCCGGCTACGCTGGCCGGCGCCGGCGCGCGGCTGCAAGTGCGCGCCTCGCCCTCCGACCTGCCGCGCGTGGTTCGACTGATCGAGCAGTCGGACCGGCCGCCACAACCCCTGCTGGTCACGCTGCGCGATGATCCGCCGCCCGCCTTCGCGCCGGGCGCTCCGGCGGGCGAGCCCGAACGGCCGGGCCAGGTTGGGTCGATCGCTCTGTCGACCGGGCACGCGTTGCCGGCCGATCCGCACGGCAATGGCCAGCTGCTGTCGACCCGACCCACCGAACGTCCGGCCGGGGTCGTCGAGGGAGACCCGCTGGCGATTTCGATGCCGACGTCGCAGTCCCTGTGGGTCGGCGTGGTCGGCAGGCGCGGCGGGCCGCGGACGGCAACTTCGGCCAGCACGGCCCTGAACCCGTCGGCAGATGCGGCCGGCCTGGTGCATTTCGACGCCGCCACCCGCGTGACGGCGCGCATCTGGCTGGCGGGCGAGACGGTCGCGATCGATCTGCGGCCGAGTGCTGCGGAGCGCATCGAGGGCGCTCCGGACTCGAACCCCGAGGCGGTCACCGTGTACGGGCGGCTCGGACAATGGATCGCGCTGCAGGATTCCGGAACCGGGCCGGATTCGGCCTATTCCGCGGAATCCGGCGCGCCCCGCGCGGGCCTGTGGGTCAAGGTCGAGGTTGCCCCGCAGCCCGGATCGGAGTGATGCCCGCGGCGCGGTCCTGCCCGCCTGTCAGGCCGACGGGGTGCCGCCGAGCTGCGAGACCTTGTTCTTCAGCCAGCGCTCGACCGACGGGAACACGAACTTGCTGACGTCGCCGCCGAGCATCGCGATTTCACGAACGATCGAGCCGGAGATGAACTGGTACTGGTCCGCGGGCGTCAGAAACATCGTCTCGACCTCGGGCAGCAGGTAGCGGTTCATTCCAGCCATCTGAAATTCGTATTCGAAATCGGACACGGCGCGCAGCCCCCGCAGTATCACCCGCGCGCTCTGCTCGCGCGCGAAGTCCTTCAGCAGACCGCGAAAGCCGATGACCTCGACGTTCGGGTAGTGACCCAGCACCTCGCGCGCGATTTCGATGCGCTCGTCCAGCGTGAACACCGGTCGCTTGGCCGAGCTGTCGGCGACCCCGACGATCAGTTTGGCGAACAGCCCGGCCGCACGGCGCACCAGGTCCTCGTGGCCGCGGGTCAGAGGATCGAACGTTCCGGGATATACGGCGATCACGATGGACATGCGATCGGCTCCGATTCCTGCGATAAAAGGAGGGTCACGCCATTATTTCAGGACTGTTGCATGACCAGCAAATGGAAATGAACGCGCCCGGCTCGTCCGGCCCGTGCTATCCGCAGACCGAGCGGCTGAAGGTCCGCGTCCGCCAGCGCCGCCTGAGCCTCGGCGTAGATCGCTCCGCCCGGCGCCAGCAGGCGGCAGGCCAAGGTCAACGCCGGTTGCAGCAGGGGTTCGCGGTACGGCGGGTCGATGAAAATCAGGTCGAACGAGCCCGGCGCCAGCTGCCTGGCCGCCTCGATCGCATCGCTGCGGATCACCTCGACCTCGCGCGCGCCCAGGCGGTCGCGCAGCGCGATCAGCCGCTCGACCAGCACCAGGTCGCGTTCGACCAGCACCACCCGATGCGCTCCACGCGAGGCCAGTTCGAAGCCGAGTGCGCCGCTGCCTGCGAACAGGTCGAGCCCCTGGACCGATTCCAGATCGCCGTAAAGGTGCGACAGCCAGTTGAACAGCGTCTCGCGCACCCGATCCGGGGTCGGGCGCAACTGTGCGCGATCCGCTACGGGGATCGGCGTGCGGCGATAACGGCCACCGATGATCCTGACCCGGTTTGGTGCGTCGGCCCGGCGGATCGCAGTCGACTTGATATTTGCCAGAGCTTCGCGCCCGTTGGTTCGATCGCGCTGGTTGATCCACTACACTGCCAGGCGCGGCCGCAGCCGGATGATTGCAGAAAATGAGCGAAGGGGATCGAAGCTGGCTGGCGCGCCTGAAGCAGGGGCTGGCCAAGACGCGAGCCGGCATCGTCGGGCTGTTTTCGGCTCCCTGCGTCGACGAAGCCCTGTTCGAGCAGCTCGAAGCGGCCCTGGTCAGCGCCGACACCGGCGTGCCGGCGGCCCAGCTGCTGCTGCAGCGGGTACGGGCACGCCTCGACGGGCGCGAGGCGCCGGCCGCGGAATCGGTCCGGACCGCGCTGCGCGAGGAGTTGACAGCGCTGTTGGCGCCGTGCGAACGCGCGCTGGAGCTGCCGCAGCAGCGGCCGTGCGTGCTGATGATTGCGGGCGTCAACGGCAGCGGCAAGACCACGACGATCGGCAAGCTCGCGCACTGGTTCGCCGCCAACGGCGACAAGGTACTGCTGGCGGCGGGCGACACGTTCCGCGCCGCGGCCCGCGAACAGTTGCAGATCTGGGGCGAGCGCAACGGCGTCGAGGTGATCTCTCAGGCGAGCGGCGATCCGGCAGCCGTGGTCTTCGATGCGGTTGCGGCGGCTCGCGCCCGCTCGGTCGACGTTCTGATCGCC
>WNGJ01020068.1_pt1 | contig 10825 bp, 8 predicted proteins | sample 5400611 | NCBI WGS metagenome assembly WNGJ01 (sample SAMN13153375, study PRJNA577476) | soil metagenome | isolation source: 40 cm soil or saprolite under Garry oak tree replicate 1 | place: USA:California | collected 2016-06-15 | reverse complement strand
CCCCGGAACAGTGGCTCGCTATGTAGTGAAGGCTGATGAGATGCTTACCCGGGTTCAGATCCTCCTTGTCTGGAAAAGCACCGAGATGCCGAATGAGACGAAGCGCGCAGAGGATCTTGCCTTATTTCAGGCTGAACTGGCTGATGTCCTGGACTGGGAGGCGGCCCAGTGGAGTACCAATGAGGTTATCATCCATACATGATATGCGCCTTGGCTTCAAGAGAAGGATCTTCCCTTGTTTGGATTGATCTCGAAGTGAGCAATGATATCTTCAATAAACGGTGAGTGAAGGGCTCTGCCTAGCCCTCCCTTCTTTCGACTCCTCCTCAGCGGTAGTTTTGCGTCCGCTGAGTATACCGCCACACTCATTTCGCCGAGAGCAAAATCTCGGAGTTTCTCACGCCTATTCCTCGGAGCCTCAACTCAGCATAAACTTATGTGGCGCGCGCCGTTGAGTTAGACACGCGCGGAGACCGTTTGCCAGAAGACAATTAGCTCTCGAAAGAGGTAGGCCCATCTTTCAAGCGTCATCGCAACTCCTTACTAAGGAAAGTCTATCCATCGCCTCATCCAGAGCATGCTGGACTCTGGGAATATGAAGCACATGATCGATGTGGATGCTTTGAATGAACTTGTGTCGCTTTGGATATCGTTGCTCTCGCTGGCATTTCTGCATAAACCACTGAATACGCCGTAAAGCAAATGTCTCCGGAGTTTCTAGTACATCTCGTAATGCTGATGCTGTTAATGGGCCTTTGTGCCACTCAAAATGCCTGATTCCTGGGACGGTGTTTAAGATTTTTCTCTTAGTCACTTTGTTGGGGTAACCTGGTTCATTCATGATTGTTTGTGCGCAGGCTCTTACTGCGTCAGCCATCTGCATATCCCGGGTTTTCAGGTCTTCATCCAAAGTTTTCTCCTGCATCGACCGGAGAGCAAGATGTATCTGATTTTTTTGGGGTCTCTGCCTCTGCTTGCTGATCGGTGGTCGATTTGCCATGAGCCACTCTTTATCATGAGTCCAGAGCAACCCGTAAACGTTGGGTAACTTCTTTTGAAGTGCAGTAATGTTCGCTCCTGGAGTTGTCTCGACTAGCGTTGTCCACTGTGTTCGATACCATGAAGTATCCTTCGCTGCTCTTCTCGTCTGCTTTATGCCTGTTCTTGGGGTCCAGCGTGACGTTCGTGGAACGGGTAATTGTAGTCTCGCCGCTTGCCGATTGACGGTATTCCTAGTGACGCCGAGCTGGTTGGCTATCTCTTGCAGCTTTATGGTAGGATCAAACCAGAGCTCACGTAGCTTTGCTTCCCATAAAGGCCCATAAGTGTGAATTGTGTCCCTCCGAAATAGATCCTCATCTGAACGATCTTGCCCCAGGCGGCTATATACGAAGCCGCAACTACAAGTAAATCTTCTGACAAAGATATCTCCCCCTCTTCGTTCACTTGCCTGGCATTCTTGGATATGTCTTTGACGATAATGCTCGCACACAGGATTGAGACATGGCCACGGTCCCTCTTGAAATGGTCGAGGATAGGGTATCTCCCGGCCGAGGATCGATTCTACAGTGGAGCCAAGAAAGTGGATCAGGAGCACATGCTGGAGAGGAAGTCGAGCGCAACTGGACCGACGCATGAGGTCTGTCAACCAGGTCGTTCCTCTTTGATGTGTTGGCTTGATCTCGCATTGCAACAAAGACAACAGTTCTGTTGGAAAGTAATCCGCGAAAGCATTGAGGAATGCACCGTTGCGAATCAATCCGTTGAACGTCATAAAACCACGTTGGGCTAGAAGCGCCTGATATTGTCTCAGGATGTAGTGATCCAACAGCCCGCTCTGCGGGAAAGAATTGCGAACTAGCTATCCTGTAATAGGCTCTGGTTCGAACTGCGCTATCTTCGAGAAGTGTATTGTGTTTGAGGCATACTTCGACCCCAAGGACCTGGTGCAGGCGATGCCAGTAGCACTCTCCATATCTTGCTCGATCCTCCGCAACACAGGTGGGACAATAACGTAGCCATAAGGGTGAAGTTGTGGAATTTGATGCGTTTCCCAGCTGTCCGATGAGCCGGAGAAGAGATAGACCATTGCCAGAAATCATTTGCTTTTGTAAGCGGCGGAGCCGATCTCCTGGCAGAAAAGGAGCGTAGAGGGGGTATAACGTGTGTTTATTGATCAAGGCATCTAGGGTGTAAGAGTGCCCACTTGGCAGGCTATGAAAGAAAAAACCCAGGTGGCAGGGCAAATCTACCATTGGTGTAAAATTAGAGCCAAAGAGGTCACGCAGGATATCCTTCTCATTCTGATAGTGTAGAACGTCACTCAAACGCGCCCAAACACTGTAAAGGATTTCATCCGGATGAGGATCCAGAAAATATTCAATCATGTCCTCTCCATTTGTTACAAATCAGTACGGTACTTGAAACTGCCATTGGAGCGCATAGGGGTTCAAGAGATCAAGCTCTCTTGTGACGCGCACCGCTGAGGAACAGCCAGATCTAATCATGTCCCTTTGTGTGGTCTTCATCCTAAGCACACTCTTCTTGCGAAGGACCCCTCATTTCTGTCAGGAGATATTCCATCGCCTGACGGATATATCCAGCAGCATTAAGAGCTCCATAAGGAGCAATATGCTGCCGCTTGCCCTCCTTGCGAGCCTGGACCAGGGCAAGCCATGCAACGGTACCACCAGCTTGCTTGGGTTGACCTTGCTCTGGCGCCCTCCCGGACGAAACCTTTGTCTGAAAGGCTTGCTCTTGCTCTGAATCAGCGGAGGCATCCTCTTGTGGCTGAGTGTGTTCTCCCTCATCGGCTGCCTGTGAGCTGCTTTCGTATATCCGATCAAGCTCCTCCTGAATGATTTGCTCGAGATCGACCTCGGCCAGATCATCGGGGTCTTCTATCTTCTCCGGTGCGACGTTGTCTCTCAGGTCTGACAGAAAGGGCTGGACGAAGCTTAAACGGTGATGCGACGCCGCAATCAGACTTTCTGGGGTAATGACCTCCGCTCTGCTGGTGATCGCCTCGATTTGTGCCAGCATATACACCTTCACGGCGATATCTGCGATACCCTGAGACTGGTCATACAGGACATGGCGCAGTTCAGGCGTGAGTATGCTGTTCGTGTGAACGTATTGGTACTTCCACAGCGTGTCAGTAAACAAGGTCCAGTCGTTGCCATCCTCCCGCATCCTATTCCAGGCAATGGCTTCCTGGCCTGCGGCACGGCGTGCCCGGCGAAATTCTCCTGTCAGGACAGGCAACGCCCTCGGGGTTCCAACCAGGACAACTGGGATGCCCAGCTTGTTGTCCAGCCAGAGGAGAAAGTCGAGCATATCATTCGCTCCATCACCTCGCGCCTTGCGCAAATTCTGAATCTCGTCGATGACGAGCACACCGATACTATGGCGGAAAGCGAGTTCCGCCATGCGGAGCAAGAGGTCGTCAATCCTCGGCTGTCCATAGCGCACGTAGCGTTCATAGGTATGAGTGTCGAGCACCCGATCGACTTCAGTGAAGAAACCCTTGCACAGACCACTCAGCTCGCCGTTGTAGGGACACTCCAGTTTGATGTACACCAGCTGGCTGTGCGTAAAGGGACGGTTGTTGTAGCGCCCGTGGTAAATCACCTGCGGATACATCGAAAGGATGCGACCCGCGGCGGTCGATTTTCCCGCGCCGCTATGGCCAACAATCGAGCAACCCCTGGTCGTGAGAACCGGTGGAGGCAGTTCGAGAGGGTCATCGCCGACTGCCTGTAGCCGACGGTAGAGCGATTGAAATTTTGGCGCGGAAGGGTTTCGACCAACGTATCCTGAGCGGATCATGCGTGAAAAGCACTGTTCCAGGCGTAGATGTATGGGAAGCGGCTGTATGAAGCGCACTGCATCAACGATGAGATGCAAGCGGTGTTCGAGGGGCAGCTCCCTGTAACCCTCTTCGTATCCAGGGGAATACTGGAGCAAGTGGGCAATCATTTCCTCTGTAAAGATGGGCGGAAGAGGCTCGATGAGCGGGTTCCCCCGGTAACAGTCAAGGCCAGGATCACGATAGATTGCTTTCACTGCAGACACGCTCTGCGGGCGCTGTTGCTTATTTGCGACCATAGAGTTCCTCCCTTGCGCTCTTCAAGATGTCATGCTGCTCTTTTGACTCTCTTCCGAGCGGTTTATGCTTTCTAGATAAGTGTTTTGACGAACCTGATGGTTTCCAAGCATACTCTTGACGTTCTTTTTGATTCTCAAGTTCTCTATACTGTTTAATATTGCTTGTGCGTTGTGTATGTGTTAAACTGGCATCTCTCTCCCTGTTTGTCTTTTGAACTTCTTCTTCTTTAAGAGCATCTCTGCGCGCTAAATGCTCAACCTTTTGCTGCATTCTATATGATCGATTGCCCTGACTCGTTTGGCTGCGCACGGCAAAATATTCCTCGACATCGAACCAGTCCCATTTGCGGTAACGCCGCTCTTTTTCAACGACTGTGCACGGGTGCATATCTTTTCCATCGTTCAAAAGGAGTACGATATGATCTGAGGATCGTGGATCATGAATGATGGGCACAGGCCAGCTGGGCTTTCCTCTTTTCACCTGGCCAAACCAATCCTCCTGTTCGGCAAGTTTACATGTGTAGTGCAATTTACCAAAGTGGATTCCATCGCGCGTTACCATAGCACTATCATCAGGCAGGAGGGCAAGACGGACACTCTCAAGGCTTTCCTCACGCAGTATGCCAGAGCAGTTCTTGATTCCCCACTTCCACAACTCACACGGAAAGGGATTGACACCATCAGCGACAACGCCCGGGTCAATATGTTTTATGCTCATCTCGCGAATAGTGTTATGCTCAATAATATAATCAATCAGAAGTCGACGGAACCCGCGCAAGGTATAGGTAGCATCAAGCCGGTGATCTGGTCTTCCAGGTTCTCGTTCGCGAACGGCTCCTGGTTGCCAATGAATGACTTCATCGTTGATAAGATGAAACTGGTGTTCAAGTTCCCCTTTCCAATCTGGGCGATAAGGTGCGGTATTGGCTACAAAAACATGAAATTTTTTCATAAACTTCTCGATGCGTGAAGAGAGAAGTTCTCCTCTGTCTGCAAGAATTGAATGAGGAATATGAGCGCTGGGCCATTGTTCTGGCCGGATTGTTCTTTTAAATTCCTTACAAAACGCGACTTTGTCAAGTGTCATGTTTTCTAGCGCTTGCATCGCGCCTAACCAGCTGGGTCCCTCAAGACTCACACTCATGCCGACGATGAGGCCCGAAAATACATCGATAATGATATAGATCACGGGCCGCCCAATAATGCGATTCCGATCCATCTCGCTGACAAGATAGATATCGCCGATGGTAGCATCTATGATAAAAATCGAACCCGGGCCGAAGACTTTCTGTTTTAAACTTCCGAGTGCCGCACGACCGTTTACCATGTACGCGTGCATTCCCTTCCGTTTCACAAGTGTGTGAACAGGTTGATATTCCTGGTAATACCAATAGCGAAACTGATTCTCTGTAGGTAGTTTCTCCCATGGTGGTAGGATCGGTACTTTGACTCCGTCTCGTACATCCTGATCAATCGAAAAGAATTCCATGAGAGTACGCAGCCAGGCTTCTTTGAGCGTCTTACATTCACGCGTTTCATAAAAGCGCTGTATTCCCTGGCGAAAGAACACCTTCGTGACATCGTCAATGTTTACACCTGTTGGCTCTCCTTTCTCAAGGGCAGTCTTGCTAGGCCTCCCCCTTTTCGCAGTGCCGCTTTTGCGTGTTTTCCCTGGAGCACCGCATAAGTCAAAGTTGGGTAGGAGCGCATTTTCAACTTGTCCTTTTTGCCAATAATAGCGCAGGAGACGGTAAAGAGTCGTCTTTGCTTTTCCAGTCATTTCATGGATTTTCGATATAATTGGACCAAGCGTATGATGATCGAAAAGTGCACCTGGTGTCTCTTCGACTTCTGCGAAGATCTGCTGAAGTAATGCCCAGGACTCCTTTCGTTTCGCAATGTATTCTGGGGGAAACGCATTGTCGTCCTGATGTATATACTGATAGGGATCCTGTTTCATCGGTGTCATAACACCTAAACGAAGCTCCACTTCCAGGTCGGCGAGTCGGCGCATGACAGGCCATGCTTTCCGATTTTGAACGTTGCTGTCAATCGTAAAGAGATAGGTGTATTTCGGGTCTATCCACAGCACTCGTTCAAGAGTGCTGTGGGAATCCTCCTCTGATGCCTCAAGATAAGGCTCTTGTTGACGCATGAAGAGCATATTTACCGATATTTGCATTGAATATGTCTCTTTCGTTACATTCCTACAGTTGAAGAGCAACTTTGAGCAGATCAAGTGGCTCAGCCGGATCAAGAGGTTGAAACATGTCAATGATCCATTGACGCGTTGCAATCAAGTAGTACGCAACTTTCAGGCTCGTTCCTTCCTGTAATCCCAGTTGGGTATCGCAAATTGTTGCAACGTTACGCAGCGGCAGCCGATTCTTCTCCTGAACTAGTCCTGTGAGAACTGGAATAATCCGGCTTAGGTCAAATGATGCCATATACGTGGCGAGATACCATGATTCTTGGAGATTATTCACATTTTGAGCCAGTTCGGCAGGGATTTCATGTTCAGTGACAATACCCCAGTCAATATTCTTCGCCTCCCAATAGCGCCGTTCGAGCTCTAACTTCTTCAATGTTTTCGGCGAATCAAGCGCAGCAGCATATTTTATGGTCCGAGCATGAGTTACTTTGTTCCCATCTCGCTCGATGGTCAGGAGAAAATCTGTGGTTAACACGATTGGCTTCTTCGATTTAGGATGGACTGGATGTGAGATACCACACTCCTCTGCGAGAGAAATGGTTTCTTCAAGAGGAAGTAAGGGATATTGTTCGCGGATGTCCATCACAAGAACGGACCACACAACCGCGAAGTAATACATCAATTCGAGTTCACTTAAGAAATGATGTATTCGCCCGGTTTTCCACCCTTCTATACGCGTCGAGAGCCCTTGAGAAGGAACATCTTGAACTCGTAGCCAGGGAAGATAAATGGCGCCAGTTCCTTTACCTCGGCCAAGAGACACAAAGCGAGCAACAGCGTCCTGGTCAATGAGGGCACGAACTCCTTTCATGAGGGCAACTCCTCTCTTTTTCCTCAAGTTTGAATGATGATCAATCGAATATATCCCTCAAGTGAGTATCGATTGGTGTAAAGACAACACAAAAAAGAGCCCTTGTCAGCGATTGCAACTTGATGAAAGTTAATGACTACTGGCATCTCTATGGTCCAGATCCGCTTGAATGAAAGCGAAGAATCGCTCTATACTTCCCTTGAACAGTCGATGTGAAGGTTCCACGACACAGTCTTCCTGTTCTTGAAGGTCCTGACCGTTCAATGTACTCACTTGCCCTTGTTCAGTTTTTCTCTCGTAAAAGAGCTGTATGCTGCGTCGAATGAATTCGCTGGTCATTTCGTTATTGTGCATGTTCATCTGTAGCTCCTGTGAGTTGTTCAACGAAGTAAGCCTGCTCTAGTGGATCATAGAGCGGTCGGTTCACATACTTCTTCCCGGATAGTCTCGTGTGATCAAATGTTGGATGGAGAATGTCTTTCCTCTGATGGAGGCTTCTCCCGTTGTCGTTTTCTTTCAAGCGCTTCTGCTAATTCACGTTTGACTGACTCCAAATTGGTTCTCGTATAGTATTGGGTTGTCTGTGTGCTTGAATGCCCAAGAAGCAAGCTCAATGATGATAAGCTGATTCCGTCACGCAGCTTGATGGTTGCGAAGGTGTGCCGTAGCTGGTGAATGGTGATGGATTCTTTTTCGTCAACAAAAAGCTCTGGATACCTAGATCGTGCCTTGTCGACGTACCTTTCAAAGTGATGCCTGATAGTGGTGTAATTCATCGCTTTCCCATGGCGACCTCCTTTGTTCACGTCGCCAGAGAAGAGAGAGTCACCTTCATCAAGTGTTTTGAGTACCTCCTGGAATAATGCGACGCTTCGGCTGGCATCAATCAGCGGTATTCTCCGTTTTTTGTTTCCTTTATCGACGGCCTGTAGATAGCCTCCATCCACATGATTGATATGCACATCTTGTATTTGCAATTTCAGCGCTTCTCCTATACGCATACCAGTTTCGTAAAGTAACGTCAGGAGTAAACGATTACGCAGATCCTGCTGGGGTATGACATCGAGAATAGCCTCCACCTGTTTCTCGGTTAGTAGACGAGGTACACGCATGTGAAATGGTATAGCTTCCAACTTTGCAGTGGGATCGACAGGCAGCAAGCCTTGCTCGTAGGCCCAATTGAAGCACGAATGCAATGTAGCCTTACGATGTACCAGAGTGTTTGTTTTCAGATCGTTTTTTTCATCCAGATATAAACGCAAGTGTGATTCTGTGATGTTGTGGATGAGTAAATCTGGATAAGACTGCGCAAACGTTGTGAGTTCGTAGCGATAAACACGGAGGGTATGCGAAGCAAAAGTATGCTGTTTAGCAGTTAAAAAAGCTTCGACCAGTTCATTACAACTCATATATTCCCCATGTATCCAGATAATTCCAGATGACCCAAACATGATAGATTCTTCAGCCCCTTTCTGCAATAAAGACGTCATTATGTACTAGATAAAATGATCATTATTATCTTGTACAAAGTGTGGAAAGAATAACATACTTCTAATTTGATGAGAGAATTATGGTACTTATATCCTATTTATTGTTTCATGAAGATAGTGATGTAGCTGAGAGATATGCTGAGCAGGGTGCGAATTCAACAAATGTCTATACATTGTTGCTACAAAATAAAGTTATTTGCAAAGAGTGCCAGACTTCCATCGGGGGTCAAACTGAAAACTTGTCTCTGTCAAATAGAGCGTTGATTGCCAGCATATCTGAGTTTTTCCCACATGTTGAGGGACTGCTTCTTATGCTCGATTGCTCACCATTACAGCTATTTCTTGTCCCCAAACCGTTAACTGATGTACGTACGAGAAGAAACGTTCATACTCTTCCTGTGGCACAATGGGGGGAGAGGAATGGAGAAGGTATCCATCACCGTGTCCTCTGCATCGATCTTGTACAACTCGATCATCGGAAGCTCTTCTTGTTCGCGAATCATGTTTCGTGCCTGTTCAATGGCATCCCGGAAGAGGGAAAGCCCACTTTCCAGAAGCGCGGCACGTTGAAACATGAATGGAGTATTGGCAGTGGCAGAGAGTGCGTCAGTGTATCGTTGAAGCCTGCTGTAGGAGTTCTCTGAGTTGGCGAGGAACGTGAACAGCGCCTGATGCACGGCTCTATAGCGCCACTGCAATTCACGATAAGCCAGATCTGCCAACCTCGCCTGTTCCTGGCAAGCAATTTTCAATTGTAGACGACTTTCGGGCGAGACCCAGTTCCAATCGAAGAAGCCATACAACAACGGCACAGATGCTTCCACCCGATGCGATGTTTGGTGAGCGTCCACCGATGCTTCAGGATTTCCTTGATGACGCAGGCTCGGGTGCAGGCACCCACCCGTTGGATGTAAAGGCTCTCGTCATCACCGTCTTGGAGCTGAACTTGCCGGCCTAGCGCACCTCGCAGACAAATGGGATGCTCATAGAGTGGATATGTCGCCGAAGGGTGCCAGAGCACAGCCAAGAACAAGGAGCTTGTTTGTGGTATTCCGGACCGGCAAAGGATATTTGAAGAGTTCACAAAAGTATTATGCCCAAGTACCTGTTATCAGAACCACCTCTTCATCAAGCCCACAACATTATTGCGCGGTTTAACACTTTATTGTACAGTTCAGAACATTATTGTCCCTGCACAAACAGGTCATCAGAGAAAAACATCAAAATGATCTACCTTATTCGTCAGGAATCGTAGAGATGTACCGCAATTGGAAATATTTCTACTCAGAAGGTAACGGACATTATTCTTAGTAGCGATCTTTATAGATCAGTAGCGGACATTATTCTCAGTAGCGCACATTTTTGTCGCTGCACACCTGAAGCGCGTTGTTCTAAGAAAGGTAAATCAAAACCAAAAAGGTTATGGTTCTCAATTACATCCGGGTCTCGTTCACGGATAAGGGTACACAGATTGGAGATCAGGTCTACTTCATCTTCAGGTGTTGGGGCCTCAATTATAGTGGCAAGTCCATGGCTATCACGGATGGCCACCATGAAGATGCGACCTCGATGCGGGTCAAGCGCTGTTGTTTCGAGGTCAAATTGTAATCGGTGCAAGTCACTATAGATTAGTCCGCGAAAATAAACCTTGCCACTTTGCATGAGGAATTGCTCGACGGGTCCAACGCGGTAGTACTCATCTGGCAGTTCATTGATGCTATTGATCTGCTTTCCAAGACGACGTGAGGCACCGTCTACCAGGGCTCGTTCAAGAGAGCGACCATTACTGGCAGAAATCAGGTAGCGGTAGGATTCTGTTGGGCCATGAAGTTCACGATATGTGAATGCTGCGGTGTCTCCAGTTGACTCGAAGTCGGATACCAGTCTTGATCCCAGTTGGGAAAGATCATGAAGCGAGGTTGCAAAAAGCCAGGGCCGAAAACGTATACTTGAGGATATGACATGTTGACCCTCACGCTGCCAGATAATCGCCAGTCCCTCACGATTGGCCCATACGGATACAATCCCGGGAGTTGGATCCCAACCAAATAAGTAATCATCTTCAGTTTGAGAGAGCGGCTCTTTAATATCCGTGGGAGAAAATTTATGCATTGTACTCCTGATACTAGTATCGAATGAGAACGTCTATTCGAAAGTATATCATGAGGAATGCTTTTAGTGGAGGGGCAGGGTAAAATAAAATGT
>WNGJ01009192.1_pt1 | contig 10825 bp, 7 predicted proteins | sample 5400611 | NCBI WGS metagenome assembly WNGJ01 (sample SAMN13153375, study PRJNA577476) | soil metagenome | isolation source: 40 cm soil or saprolite under Garry oak tree replicate 1 | place: USA:California | collected 2016-06-15 | reverse complement strand
TAGCGACCTCTCGGGTGCGCCGTATGTCACCTTCGGTACGAAGCCGGTCGAGCTGACGGTGCCCATGTTCAACGAGTTTCGTATCAAGACGGTGGTGGCGCCGCCGCTCTACTACATTGTTCCGGTGCAATGGAAAGATGTGATTGGGGTGCTGCGGAGTCACGGGCTCGTGATGCAGACCATCAAGGAGCCGCTGGCGATCGACATCGAGAGTTATCGCTTTCTTGAGGTGAAGTGGGCCAACGGTCCTTTTGAAGGAAGGCTGATGCCTTCATTCAAGGCGGAAGTCGTTCGTGAGCATTGAACCTGCTCGAGCCTGAAGCGCCTGACTCGCTGGTCCACTGGGGGTTCTTCAACGCAACGTTTGAGCAGAAGGAGTATGCCGAGAATTATGTCCTTGAGAAACTTGCTCGCGAAATGTTAGCCAGTGATTCTCGGTTGCGCGAGGAGTTTGAGAAGAAGCTCGCGACCGACGCCGCTTTTGCATCGAATCCCCGGGCGAGGCTACAGTTCTTCTATCAACGTTCGCCGTACTGGGATAAGCAGATGAATCTTTACCCAGTTGGGCGCATCGTCACGCCACTTGCTGTTCAGTTGTAAACCAATCTGTTAGTTAGCAGTTCGTGTACACTCAAGCAGTTTAGAGTACAACCTTTAGGTTGCTGTTTTTCGTAGACGAGCAAGCTGAAGCTCGTACTCTAAACCGCTTGAGCGTTCGCTTAGCTTAGTGAGCCAGCGCGTCTGGGTGTTCTGAGACTTCCTCGACTGCATGGCTGCGGTTGCGAACAGTTACCACGGCCACACCTGCAAAGATCAGGACACAAGCGACTATCGTTCTCGAATTCCAACTTTCGCCAAGCACGATCGGCGCGACGCCAAGGGCTAACAGCGGTTGCAGGTAAATATATATCGCCACAATACTCGGCGCCACGCGTGTAAGCGCCCAGGCGTTGAGGTAGTAGGCAACGACCGTGGGCACGAGCACAATGTAGACCACCGACAGCCAACCTTCCTGGGGGACCATCTTGAAACCATCGTCGGCCCAGGCATAAATTGCCAGAGGCAACGTTAGAATTGCTCCGATCAAAAAAATCCAGGTGATCACGGTTAGTGCACCGTAACGTTTGAAGAGATTTCTCGAGAGGGCAATATAAGCGCCGTAGCCGAGGTTTGAGGCTGAGATCAGGAGGTTGCCGAGTGTTGTTTGAGCCGAGAAGTTGGCTCGCCAGGGATCGACCAGGTAAAGGACACCACCTGCGGCGAGAGCGATTCCCAGGACATGTTTGATGGAAGCGCGATCGTGTCTGAGGGCGATACTGACCGCCAGTGTGAATACTGGAATTGAAGTAGAGATCACGGAAGCATTTATGACGGTCGTCAACGATACACCCTTAACGAACAGGAGTTGATTGATAACCACACCGAGTAAGCTGCATAGGGTCAGCCACGCCAATACCTGCTTTGGCAAATCCCATAACTCGCGCAGTTTTCGTCGTAATAGCGTAAGAACGATCGCGGCGCCGCAAATACGGAAGCCTACCAGACTGGTGCTGGACATCGACCTCAATGCGATCTTGCCGAAGATTGGCCAGGTGCCAAATATGATCTGAACGGCAATGAGAGCAAGATGCGGGGCCAGGCCATGATCCTTGAGTGATACTGTGTCACGCATTCGGGTATTAAGTGGCGGCACTATCCAGGGCTGGACCGGCGGACACCTGTCTTAGCGTTTCTGAGGTGGCGCACACAAAAAGGATCGGGGCACTCCCGATCCTTTGCTAAAGTTTTGCCAACAATTATCCAGCTTCAGACAACCAAAAAAAGCGGGTTCTCGAGAATTTTCTTGAAAGTCTGCAGGAATCTGGCACCAGTTGCGCCGTCAACTACGCGGTGATCGCAGGACATCGTCGCTCGCATCGTTTGACGCACAACAATTTCGTTGTTGCGGACCACTGGCTTAGGCGACATTGCACCCACTGCGAGAATCGCGGCTTCGGGTGGATTGATTATGGCGGTGAATTCCTCTATGCCAAACATACCGAGATTGCTGAGGGAGAAAGTCGCACCCATGAATTCTTCCGGACGGAGCTTGCGGTTGCGCGCACGTTCGGCCAGATCGCGAACCTCAATAGCGATTTCGCTAAGAGACTTTTGGTCTGCCGCACGGACAATTGGCGTGATCAGTCCTTCTTCCAGAGCGACCGCAACACCTATGTCGGCATGTTCATAGTATCTGACGGCCTTCTCCTGAAACGAAGCGTTCACCTGTGGATGCTGTATCAGCGCGGCAGCTGCCACCTTAATGATGATGTCGTTGAGACTAATTTTGAGCTCAGGATCCAGCTCATTTATTTGCCGGCGCATTTCAGCGGCCCGGTCCATTTCGATTTCGGTAGTGAGAAAGAAATGCGGCACGGGCCCGAGCGAAGTTACCAGACGCCTGGCGATTGTGCGACGCATCTCAGAGATTGGTTCATCGCGATAAGCGGAGGCCTGCGCTGTCGCTGATTTTTGAAATGGACCAGTCGCGACCGCACGAAGGTGTCTTTGCGGGGCTTGACCGCCTGGCGCTATAGTCTCCGGCTTCCCATGACTGATGAGTTCCTCGACGTCGCGCTTTATAATTCTTCCTCCCGGACCACTTCCATTGATTGAGCGCAAGTCTATTCCTGACTCCGCCGCCATGCGTGCTGCCAATGGCGAAACAATCAAACGACCTGACGATGCGCTTCCGGAGGGCGTTGACTGCTGCCGCCCGTTTCCGGTAGCCGCGCCGCCGCCCTGATCCAAAACTTTGTCGGTCGTGGCGGACGCAGTTGCGGGCTTAGGTTCAGACATGTCAGATTCGGTCGTCTCTTGCGCCGAAGGAGAACTTTTCGCTGGTTGGGGTGCGGCGGCTTGGTTCGCGAGTGCGGAAATGTCTTCGTCAGGCTCACCGATGATGGCTATCAACTGGCCCAACGGCGCCGATTGGCCTTCCTGGATCAGAATTTTGCGCAACACTCCACTACCGAGTGCTTGCATCTCCATGGTTGCTTTGTCGGTGTCGATTTCGGCGAGTGGTTCGCCCATCGAAACCTTGTCGCCCTCTTTCTTAAGCCAGCGGGAAAGTTGGCCCTCTTCCATCGTCGGAGAGAGCTTAGGCATGATTACCTGAGTCGCCATTGAGATTCCTGGTACTTAACGTTAGACAAATGTTTTCAATCGAGATAGGCCACTTCGCGGACCGCGGCAACAATCTGGTCCACATTGGGGATGGCGAGATCTTCCAGGTTTTTCGCGTACGGCATAGGTATGTCGGCGCCTGAAACTCGCTTAACGGGTGCGTCAAGGTAATCGAAGGCCCGCTCCGTAATCTCCTGGCTGATCTCTCCTGCCACCCCGCAAAACGGGTGCGACTCTTCCGCAACTACGAGCCGATTCGTTTTCTTTACAGACTGAATGATCGTATCGATATCCAAAGGTCGAATCGTGCGCGGATCGATAACTTCGCATGAGACACCCTGTTTTTCCAGAACCTCGGCCGCTTTTAAGGCAACGGGAACCATCAACGAGCGGGCCACGATAGTGGCGTCTGTTCCTTCTCGTTTAATGTCTGCCACTCCCAGGGGAATAGTAAAATCCGCATCCTCGGGAACCTCGCCCTTGTTTCCGTACATTCTTTCCTGCTCAATGAAAATTACCGGGTCGTCATCCCGAATGGCCGACTTTAAAAGGCCTTTGGCGTCTGCCGGCGTGGAGGGCATCACCACCTTAAGGCCGGGAAAATATGCAAACCACGATTCGAGGGCCTGCGAATGCTGAGAAGAAACCTGGAAAGCCGAGCCTCCCGGGCCCCGAAATACAATTGGAATATTGTATTGGCCACCCGACATGTAAAGCATCTTGGCAGCAGAGTTGATAATTTGATCAGTGGCAAGAATGGAAAAATTGAACGTCATGAACTCGACGATTGGACGTAGTCCGACCATCGCCGCGCCGACGCCGAGCCCGGCAAAACCCAATTCGGTGATCGGGGTATCGATAACGCGTTTCTCGCCCAACTCATCGAGCAGGCCTTTGGTAACCTTATAAGCTCCCTGATAAGCGCCAACCTCCTCACCCATCAGGAAAACGTTATCATCGCGAAGCATCTCTTCTCGAAGAGCCTGATTGAGTGCCTCACGCATAGTTACTACAGCCATTTAACAAATTCCTCTGGGACGAGTTTAAGGCCTGCCCGGCTTTATCGGATTGGCATAGACGTCGGTGTAGAGTTCTTTCGGATCCGGAAGCGGACTTTGCTCTGCGAATTGCACGGCGTGCTCAACCTGTTCTTTGACTTGCTCGTCAATCTTTTGAAACTCTGAGTCGGACAAGATATTTTCCTCTTTTAAGCTTGCCGAGAAGAGTTTAATCGGATCGCGCTCCTGATGACGTTCAATCTCCGCTCGAGTGCGATAATTCCCCGGATCAGACATTGAGTGGCCCATGAAACGGTAGGTACGCACCTCCAGAAGAGTAGGTAAATAATTCTGGCGGGCACGCTCGACAGCGCGAAGTGTCGCCTCGCGCACTGCCAACACGTCCATGCCATCGACAAACTCCGCCGCAATGTCGTAGGCACAGGCCTTTTGGGAAATATCATGCGATGACATTGCCCGCTCCAGAGACGTGCCCATGCCGTATTGATTGTTCTCGCAAATGTAAATGCAGGGCAGCTTCCACAGCTGGGCCATATTCAGAGATTCATGAAATGCGCCCTGGTTGACTGCAGCCTCCCCGAAGAAACAAAGCGTCACTTGATCTGTGCCTTTGTATTTTGACGCGAAGGCGACGCCGGTAGCCAGTGGGATTTGTCCCGCCACGATGGCGTGGCCGCCCAGGAAGTTAACTTCCTTGTCGAACATGTGCATCGACCCGCCCTTGCCCTTTGAGCATCCAGTCGCCTTGCCAAAGAGTTCGGCCATGACCGACTCGGGAGACATACCCTTGGCAATGGCATGGGCATGTTCACGATAGCTGGTCAACACATAGTCGTCTTTGCGAATCGCCGAGATTGCGCCGATGGCAACCGCCTCCTGGCCGATGTAGAGATGACAGAAACCACCGATTTTCCCGGCACTATAAGCCTCCGCCGATTTTTCCTCAAAGCGACGCACTAGTAGCATCTGGTGGTAGATATCGACGAGTGTTTGTCGATCCAGATCGGCAAGCCGGCTTTTCTGCGCCTGCTTTAATGTCTCGTGCGACTGTTGGACATTTCCGGGGGCGCTAGTATCAGGAGACTCTTGTTCCATCACGCCAGTGGCGCTTATGTCTTCCGCGCCCACGCGAGAAGGTTCCGGCGTACGCTTTCTCATTTCGTAGTTTGACTTAGCCACTATCTGCCTTTTCGACTATTGAACCGCCGTTAACAGCAGCTCGCTGAATGAAGACTGGATTTTGACCTTGTTGCAATAGCGCGTTGGATTATACGCGAGGTTTATAACGGCGTGCAAAACCACTCTGAGGAAAGGAAAAAGGCTATTTCGTTTGAGATCAGGCTGGCGTTTGTCTTACAAACAATTGAACGGACGTCATGCCTCTTGAAAAACAGAAAGCGCACATCGCGGACCAGCGACGCGCGCTTCTGAAGTTGATAAGCCTTGATTACCTGAAAGCGTCAATCACTGTAATCGGGCTGTTTGCGAGGGCGATCCGCGTCTTCCGAGAATGCTTATTGCTCTGCATCTTGCGCGCGGCGGCAGTTAGGAGTTCTTCTGTTGTTTCGCCATCCTCCGGAAAGCATGCGACACCGATGCTTATCCCCAACTGCGCAACCGTACCCTGTCGCACAGAAAACTTCTGCTCTTCGAGAGCGGTTCGTATTCGTTCGCCAATGGAAACAGCCATGTTGGTCGAGGCCAAAGGCATGATTGCGACAAATTCGTCGCCGGCGTAGCGGGTCAGAATATCCATTTGCCGCAGTTCTTTTCTGATCACCGCGGAGGCGCTGGCAAGCACGCGATCGCCAATAGTGTGTCCGTAACGATCATTGATATCCTTGAAGTCGTCAATGTCCATGCTCACTACCGCTAACGACTCGTTGCTCATGCGCTGGCATTCGGCGATCTTTTGCTCAAGCATCATATAAAAGCCGCGAGCGTTGGGCAGATCGGTCAACGGGTCAACCAGCGCACTCTCCTTCGTCTTCTCAAAAGTCAGAGCATTGTTGAGGGCACTCGACGCATGTTGGCAAACAGATTCGAGCAGGCGAACGTGTTCTGTGGTGTAAGAAGTCCTGCTCTTGGAGTAAAGCGTGATCGCTCCGAACGCGCCGTCCTCGCGAAGCAGTGGTGAGACAAGCACGCCGCGATAATTCCTGGCGACTTCCTCGGGGACTCCTACGAGATCGAGTTCCGGCGACGCGTTGCACATGGAACGGGCATTCGCGATCACCCATCCGGTGATGCCGTCGCCCACATTCATCCGCCGATGATTAAAGGTGTCTGCGTGTTCGCCCGCCACATGCCTGGCAACTGCCTTTCCGGATTTTTCGTCCACTACAAAGATGATGCAGGTTTCAAAGGGAACAATGGCCCGAAGCTTGTTTGAAATGAGGGTTACGGTGTCATTGAGATTCAACGAAGAACCGATAGTTTGAGCAATCTCGTGAAGAGCGAATACTTCGCGCTGCGCTTCGCTAATGGATCTATGACCGGCGCCCTCGTCATTGGGTGTTCCGAGCTGGTTGGAGGCGAGGCCCGCATCAGGTTTCGTTTTCGTCAAATAATCGTGTTTTGCGGCTTCCGATTCAACCTGCTCCTGAATATCTTCTGCAGCAATCAACTGATCAAACTCTTCAACGCGCTCAATAAACTTTTCGACTACGCGAGGATCGAATGCATTTCCCGCCATAGTCCTGAGTAGTGCCAGCGAATCTTCGCGCTTCATGCCTTTGCGATAGGGCCGGTCACAACGCGTCGCATCGTAAAAGTCGACGACTGAGATAATTCTGGCCACCAGGGGAATAGCCTCCCCTTTCAGGCCTTTCGGATAGCCGCTGCCGTCCCATTTTTCATGATGGTAGCGAACAATGTCTTCCACTGGATAAGGGAAGTTAACTCGCCTGAGAATGTCTCCGCCAACCGTAGGGTGGATCTTCATCTTGGCAAATTCTGCCTCAGTTAGCTTGCCAGGTTTGTTGAGGATGTATTCAGGTACTGCAAGCTTGCCGATATCATGCAGGAGTGCGCCGGCGAAAAGGGCTTGGACTTCTTTGCCGGCCAGCTTGAAGAGTTTGCCCATTTCCGATGCATAGATCTGAGTCCGACGAACATGGCCGTGAGTCGTCTGATCTTTCGCGTCGATCGCAATTGCCAGCGACTCGATTGTGTTCATGTGAATGGTGGCCATCTCCTCGACGTGCCGTCGCTGGTCGGCTTCTGCATGACGTACTTGACTGATTCGCTTCTCGTTAAATCGGTAGAGTAAATGGACCAGACCGGTAATCAGCAATCCGAGGAAAATGAATGGCAGACCCGCGCCATGAATAGCTGAATAGAAGAGCACGGCCGAAGCAGCGCCGGCGACCTGTGTCGTTAGAGTCCACACGATACTTTCCTGAGAGGGCAGGACACGAGGTTTACCGTCTACGATATTGAGAAAATGCACTGTTGCCAAAGTGCTTAGGAAATATTGCAGAATGGCGAGCACACAAAGCGGCACCAGTAAGGCGTTCAAGGGAAGGGCATGACTTGGACTTAAAGAAAGCTGACTGGCAAAGATGGTCACGAGAAAGCCGTAGCAGGAAGCGGAAAAAAAAGTTGAGATGACCGCAATAGCGGTTGTGGTAATCGATTCTTTGCGGCTCGAGAGCCCATAGGTAGAGACGAAGCCTACAATTGCAGCGAGCAGGGTGGCGGGACCGGCGGTCTCTGAGGGTGGCGCGGCATATAGAATGACGGCCAAAAACACTAGCGCATCCGCGACTGACTTCCGACTCTGACTTACGCCAACGGTATCAGTAATCGAAACCGTGAACCTGCTTGCCACGAGCGTTAAAATGAGCAGCACCAACCAGGAGATTAACCCTGCGCTGGAGAGAAAGGGCAACCTGGCTGTGGATATCAGCGCCGAGCACAGGAGTAGCGCCCCAATGGCTGAAATGCTGATCAGTAGAGCGGTACTCTTCCAATTCTTTTTTAGGCTCATTAGATTGAATGCCCCTTGGCGGGCAGGTCTATCAACCTGCCATGACTGATGTAGTTTTTTGACAGTCGCGCTTGGCGGAAAACTTTGGATTAGAGGGATTACCTGGGAGCGCCAGTCGTTGTTGGCTCAAAGCCAACACTGTTTGGCAGGGATAAAGATAACCTTTTCAGCAGCTTGGAGTCAAGATGCTGCATTCGTGCTGTGTTCGTACTTAGGAATTTCCGAATCTTGCTTAAAAGACGGCGACGACTTCGATTCTCTAGTCTGGATTTGTCGGCGAGTTACCCTCCGGCTCACCTTGTGGCAGCCCTCGAATTTCGCAATTGCGACGCCAAGTCAGTGGCGGATGTGACGGGCGTTTTGCAGGTGAAATGTTCGCAAACATAGGCGGTGGCTTTGTTATCCAACTGGGGTCGATCACGCAGGACAGGAATGATCTCGGCAGCCGCGTTATCGCCGGGAGTGGCTTGTGCCACGATCTTATTGGGAAGGTATGACTTCCAAATCTCGTCAAGCAGCAAGCGCGTTTCCGCCGAGCCAATTTCTCCAAGAATTGCAATCTCCTGCGGAGTTGCCAAATAAAAATCCAGCGCACCCAGCAAACGACCAAAGCCGGACGGATAGCGCTGTAGCGCTGAAACCATCAGACGAAGGCTAGTTGCAGCACGCCTCTGATAGTCGCTGTTATCAATTAGTATTCCCATTCGCAATAGGACATCAGCCGCAACGGAATTTCCTGACGGCGTTGCGTTGTCGAAAAAATCTTTCGACCTGACAATCAAGTCTTCATGACTTCGTCCGGTATAGAAAAAGCCGCCCTCCTCGTCGTCCCAAAACTCGCGAATCATAGTGTCAGTTAAGGAGCGGGCTTCTTCACACCACTGAAGCTCTCCGCTTGCCTCAAACAGAGTCAGCAGGCCATCGATGAAAAACGCGTAATCTTCCAGGTAGGCATTGAGCTTGGCCTGTCCGTCCTTGTAAGTTCTCAGGAGCAATCCTTCGCGGCTTAACTTATCAAGCACGAACCGCGCATTCTTTTTCGCAACCGCCAGGTAGTCTGATCGGTTAAGAATTGCCGCGGCCTCGGCAAAGCTGGCTAACATTAAGCCATTCCAGGCCGTCAGGACTTTTTCATCGCGCGCCGGCTTTACTCTTTTTTCACGCGCTGCAAATAAAGTCGCGCGCGCTCTATCCAGGGCCGCGTATAATTCCGCAACCGGCACATTCGCCGTTTCTGCCACCTCCGACAAATCGCGCGTGATGTTTAGAATGTTCTCGCCTTCAAAGTTGCCGGCGTCTGTGACGTTGTAGCATGCCGCGAAGAGTGCCGCATCGCGTTCACCGAGGAGTTGCTCGAGCTCGTCCAGGCTCCAAACGAAAAACTTACCCTCAACGCCTTCGGAGTCAGCATCCTGCGTGGAGTAAAAGCCGCCTTCCGGGCTGGTCATCTCGCGGACGACGTAATCGAGAATTCCTTCGGCAATAGCGCGCGTAGCTTCATCATGAGTCACTTGGTAATAGTGAAGATAAAGACGCGAGAGGAGCGCATTGTCGTATAGCATCTTTTCAAAGTGTGGTACCAGCCAGCGCGCGTCGGTCGCATAACGATGAAAGCCGCCGCCGATTTGATCGTAGATTCCACCTTCAGCCATTTTTCGACATGTGACTTGAACCATTTCCAAAGCCTGGTGGTTGCCGGTGCGATGAAAAGTGCGAAGCAGAAACTCAAGAGTCATCGCCGGAGGAAACTTGGGCGCGCCGCCGAAGCCGCCGTTGCTTGAGTCGTAGTTTTTGCTGATTCCTCGGTAGGCAGAATCGAGGAGTTCTACAGAGAGCAGTTCGCTTGACTCGCTGGTCTCTGCTGAACGCTTCAACCCACTAAGTACCGACGCCGCAGTTTGCTGAACTTCCTCCGGCCGTTCGCGATAAGCATCCGCGACACTGATCAGCACGCGCGGAAAGCCTGGCATGTTGTAACGATCCTCGGGAGGGAAGTAGGTACCTGCATAAAAAGGAACGCCTTCTGGCGTCAGAAAAACGGTCATCGGCCAGCCACCATGATGGGTCATCATTTGGACGGCGTTCATATATATCTGATCCAGGTCCGGTCTTTCTTCGCGATCAACCTTTATGTTTACGAAATTCGCATTCATCAGACTGGCAATTGCCTCGTTCTCAAACGACTCGTGCTCCATCACATGGCACCAGTGGCAGGCGGAATAGCCAATGCTTAGCAGGATCGGCTTTTGTTCACGCCTCGCAGTTTCGAGGGCCTCGTCACTCCAGGGAAACCAATTCACTGGATTATGTGCGTGCTGCAAGAGGTAAGGGCTGGTCTCGTTAATGAGTCGATTTGTGTGAGTGTGTTCAGTCAAATTATTAGTCCTAACGTTTTTGAAGTCTATTGCATTTTACAGATTAGCGAGATAAACGACGAACGGATGAAGAAGGGTGGGCGGTTCAGTGATTTTGGCCTATCTGGAAAGCAGAGGCGAAATTTGAACGCTGAACTTCCGTTTCGAGAACGGAAGACCCATTTGCTATACTCCAAAACTGAATGACGATTCATTTTGTGAACTTTTGGATGGGGCAAAGATAGGGGAATGGAGCGCGAAACCCTGGCAATGGACGTTGTGTTTGTTGGCGCGGG
>WNGJ01020841.1_pt1 | contig 10827 bp, 12 predicted proteins | sample 5400611 | NCBI WGS metagenome assembly WNGJ01 (sample SAMN13153375, study PRJNA577476) | soil metagenome | isolation source: 40 cm soil or saprolite under Garry oak tree replicate 1 | place: USA:California | collected 2016-06-15 | reverse complement strand
GAGTTGCAGGTAGCGGTCACAAGGGAGCAGATCAAGGACGCGCCCAACATCGAGCAGCACGGCGAGGAGCTCTCCCAGCCGGATGAGTCGGCCCTCTATTACCACTACGAGCTGAACTACACCCCGCCCAACACCCAGAGCGGGCGTAGGCTTGCCCGCCGCTGACGCTCATCACGGCGACGCCCGACAGAGCACGGCTCCCTCTCAACAAGGCAATCGCATGCCTGCCGATCACCTCGACGATCTACGAGCGAAGGCTAGATACGCCGACCTACCGGCCGGAATCAGAACACAGGAGTCATTTTCATGCCCCGAAAGGTCCGACGCTCGTGTCGTCCTCTTCGGACGACCTCCCTCGTCGGCGCTGCTGCGCCGAACGCGTGCGCGCCCCGGACGGGACGCCGCTTTAGGTCACCGGCGCAGGAGCCGATAGTCCTAGCGCGAAAACAGCAGGCCTCGTGCCGCACAAAGTCGGAGGCCCCCGATGCGTCGACCGTTCAATTACGCCAACATCACAGCCACGCTCGCGCTTGTCTTTTCGATGAGCGGTGGCGCGCTGGCGGCGCGTCACTACCTGATTACCTCAACCAAGCAGATCAAGCCGAGCGTGCTCAAGAAGCTCCACGGCGCAAAGGGCGCGCGGGGGCGGCGAGGCGCGAGGGGACCCACGGGTCTGCAGGGCAAGGAAGGCGTCCAGGGGAAAGAAGGAACGCGAGGGCTGCCGGGTTCCTTCCCCGCCACGCTGCCCGCAGGTCAGACTCTCACTGGCGTCTACAACGTCGAAGGGACCAATCCCACAGGCGCAGAAGCGGTGTTCGCGGGAGACTCGATCTCGTTCCATTTTGCGCTCACGTCAGCACCGCAGAACCGCTTTCTGAAAGTGGGAGAACACACCGCCGAATGTCCGGGCACCGCCGGCGAACCGAAGGCGCAGCCAGGCTGGCTGTGCGTCTACGAAGAAGAATCCAAAAACCAGGAACGCCTGGAAGTGGGCCCCTCCACGCGCCTATACGCGCGCTACGGGGATTTCATCAGCCTCGAATCGACCAAGAAAGCTGGCGGCTTCTTCAGCACCGGGACCTGGGCTGTGACCGGCGACTGAGCGCGAGTCTGCGTCTCCGGCCCATCAGGCGTGAACCGGAAGGGCAGTGAGCGGCGGACGCCCGCCTTCCGAGCTTCCGCGGGAGGTCGACCGCCGCCGATTGGTGAGATCGAGAAGTGCCTCACGACGAGCTCCCTGGACTCGCCGCAAACGATCTGAGCACGGTCGGGCGTGCGCTCGCTTGAGGTTCCCATTGCCACCAAAGCAGGTGCGTCGCTATCCGCGCCCCCGCGCACCTGCTCCTCGGCAAAGGTAGGACGCGGCGCCCGCTTGCGCTGCGGGTCCCGAGCGCTGCGCTGCGGGATCTTCGCGACAAGGCGAATGAGACGTTGACGCTCACGCTGACCGCGACCAACGCCAACGGTCGCCGTTTGATGACCGAGCGCTTGGCCGTGACGATCGCGTAGACCCGAGCACGTGGCGCTCCGCTTCGGCCGGGACGCAGCCAGGCGTATGTCCGCCTCGCGGACGCGGCGATCCTGCTCGACGCCACCCACCCAGGCGCGCCGCCGGCGGCCATACCGCGATCAGCTCGGGTACTCGTCCTTGCGCCAGGCGCGGGGCTCCTCGGGCTCGGCCTTGGGCGTTCGCTCGAGCAGGAACGAGTTGTACGGCGCGACAAACCGATCGGGTGCCATCACCGTGTAGGTGTGGTACACGCGTCCGTCCTGACGCGCGAAGGCGATGAAGCCGGGGCCCTCGCGCAGGCCGTCCTCGAGCTTGGCTCCGACCTGCCGGCCCCAATCCTGGAGCCAGTCGGGGGGGTTGTCGATCATCCCCTTGACCTCGGGGATCTCCTTCGCCTGCTCGGGCGTGAGGGCGAGCCCGAAGTCGAACGGAAACTCCGTCCCGTAGGTCGAGACGTAGGGGAACTGCCACCCCATCCGCTGCTTGTACCCGATAAGCCGATCGATCGGCGCACGCGAGAAGCAGACCAGCGTCACGTCGCGGTGGTTGAGATGCACGCGCGTGGCGCCGAGCTCATCACCGAGGTTCGAGCACCCGGGGCAGGCGCCGAGCTCGTAATCGGGCCCGAACATGATGTTGTAGGCGAGGAGCTGCGAGCGCCCGTCGAAGAGCTCCGCGAGCGTCTTCTTCCCATCCTCGGTGTCGAACTCGTACTCCTTCTCCACCAGAACCCAGGGAAGCTGACGGCGCTGCTCGGTCACCTTCCGGCCGAGCGTCGCGTGCTCAGCCTCGAGCTTCGCAAGCACGTCGCGAGCCGCCTTCCATTCCTCGCGGCTTCCAATCTTGTGGTCAGTCATCGTGCGCCTCCTTTGGCCGTTCGTCACGTCAGCGTAGGCGGCGTACGGATCGTTGCTCGCCGCCCGTCGACGCCCAGTACTCAGACCGGCGCGCCACGCCGGACTCATCGCCGCCGGCGCGCGATGAGCTGGTGTAGGCTGCTGGGCCGAACCGCGCCGGCGCAGGCCGGCCCCGTGGGCCTCGGCCTACAACGCCTGTTCTGTCCGCTGCGCGTTCTCGGCGTCGCTGATCGCCCAGCCGAGGCGCTGGATGAGTTGTGCTGCGTTGTGCGCGTTGTCGAGATGCATCGAGTAGACGCTCTCGTCCAGCAGAACTGGAGCGGCGCGATCGGTCGTTGGATCGGTCGTCACGATGATCCTGGCCATGAATCTCCCTCGTTGGATCGTGGGCGATGTTCCAGCCTTCCACGTCTCCCTGAGGGCCGGGTAAAGCGGCAGCGACAGAATGCTGCGCCCGCCAGGCAGCGCGAACGACCCCCCCACGCACGGGCTGCCCTCGCCGGGTTCGCCACCGTCGGTTCTTGCCTGGCAACCCATCTCCGCACTGCGCGCAGGCATCGCGCGCGGCGCAGGCATCGGCAGGCGATCAGTCTCGGCTATGCGGCGGGTGTTCTTGGACCGCTCGACGGAGACGCGCGTCGGCGCCTTCGTGCATTCGTTCGAGTTCCCTGAGTCGAGTTATGCTCGTGGGGCGCAGGCCGTACATCTTCGCCCGGTAGAGGTCATAGCGCTCGCGCGCGTAGCGAGCCTCTGCTCGTAGATCCGCGATTGGCAGTGAACCGGCGGTCATCACTGCCCGACCAAACGGTCGTCCAACCGCACGGATGGCTCGCGCGCGGGGATTAGTGTCGCTGGCCACTCTGCCACCGCTGTGACACTGCCGCCCTCATCCGACGCACGGTCGGCATCACAACCGTCTTGCGCCAACGCTGCCTCGCGGCGGACGGCGAGGTCAACCGGTCGCCCCGGCGTGGGTGGCGGACCGCTCGACTCTTGCTCTGAGAGCGCATCCAAGTCAAACGAGCGGAACCCCATCACGCCGGAGGCGGAGGAGACCGCTCTCAGCTTCGCCCCACAGATCGGGCACCCGCCTTCCAGTAGGTCGATATCCGGGGCGCTCGCGCGCACCCGAATTCGACAGCCCGGGCAGCTGAGATGGCGTGAGGACATCACACGGCTACGAGCTGACGCTCTTCGGCCAAGTGGAATTCGAACCGCGCCGAGCCGGCACCGTCGTACACGCACCGTGCGGCGCGCTCCGCGTCGTCGTGGGAGGCGAAGCTCCCGGACTGAGCGAGGCTTTCGCCGCGCTCACCGACGATCTCCCAGTGGTAGTCGCCACCGTTGTCTCGATAGACGAGGAACTCCAGCGACGCCGACTCCGACAGGTCACGCCCACCGCGAGCTACCGGCCTGGGAGCGTGGAGCTTCTTTGTTGCGGTGGCCATGGCCTACCGCCTCTCTGCCCTTCTGAACGAAGTGTCGCCCGGAAAGCGAGAAGAGCTGGGCTCACTGGACGCACCAACAACATAGCGCAATCCGACTTGTGGACTCGGAATTTCGGCGCAACTCACCCTCGCCTTCGTGCGGCCGTGCGAAGCGGTGCTGCCCCTGCGTGATTCCGAAAGCGCTGTCGGGGATGCTGCTTCCGTGGGATTGCGAGCGCGTCGACGGGCAGCGTCAGGCGCTCGCTCGGGGATCACCGAGTGTGCAACCCGGGCCAACGCTGACGCCCGGCCTCGCTCGAAGGAGAAGCGCCGATGCCACCTTTCGTCCCCCAGCGAAGCAGTGGTGTGACCCCGCCAAGCTCCGGGTCAAACTGTGTCGGTCCCACCGGTGGGGCTCAAAGTGCCATGCTGCCACTGGGGCGTAGACCGCCGAATTCGTCCAACCGCACAAAGGAGCAAGCGATGACGGGAAAGGCTGACTTCACACAGCAAGAGTGGGACCTCGTGCTCGAGGGACCGCCGAGCGCCGGCATGATCGTCGTCACCGCCCAACGCGGAGGCACGATCCGCGAGACGCTCGCGATAGCGAAGGCATACGTCGAGGCACGCCAACAGCACGGCGAGAGCGAGCTGCTCGACGAGATTGTCGCCGCCAAGCCCGAGCTCGACCACACGCGCTACCACTCGGTCGCGGAGCTCAAGCAGCACGGCCTGCAGCATCTGCGGGACGCGGTCGAGCTGCTCGAGCGCAAAGCGACACCGGGCGAGGTCGAGGGCTATAGGCGCTTCGTCCTCACGCTCGCCGACAAGGTGGCTAGCGCGCACAGGGAGGGCGGCGCGAGCGTCGGCGACGCCGAGCGAGCGGCAATCGCCGAGATCTCTACAAGTCTCGGCACCCCCGCCCGCTAGGCATCCGCCGTACGGAGGCCCTCAAAGCGCTCGGGCTCGCGGGGTAGAGGATGTCGCAGATCGTGAGACGACTCCTTGGCCCGTTCGAACAAGGCGATCTCGTGCCGCTGTTTCGCGACGAGGCAATTTCGACCTCGATCACCGCTGCGAGTGCGCCTTTCTTTACGCCAGACTTCGAATGCGTGTTTGTCAGGGATGACGTTGGGCGGGCTACGTATGCAGGACTCGACGGTCTGAGGGCTGGATTTCTGGACTGGCTCTCGCCGTGGGACACCTATCGCACCGAGATCGAGGATGTCATCGACGCGCACGAGGGTCGAGTGCTGGTGCTCACACGCGACTACGCTCGCCGCGAGGGCATGGAGGCGGAGGTCTATTTTGTCGGCGGTCCCGTGTGGACGGTGCGAAATGGCAAGGTAGCCCGCACCGAGTTCTACTGGAACCGCGCCGACGGGCCCGCAGCCGTCGGGCTGGCCGGGTAGGCGATGTCGCGGGTGAACGTGGAGATCGCCATCACGTTGCCCACCGGGGGCGGGACACACATCCCGCCCCCTGTTCCGGTGGCGCTAATGGCCTCAGAGCTTCACGTGCCCCTTGTACGGCGAGGTGCCATTCGCGACGTCGTCCTTGAAGTTGAGCACCCCGGTTGCTCCCGCGAAGTCTTCGGTGCCGGAGACAATCGGGTGGTGGCATCTTCCCCGAATCTCACTTTCCGTTATGGCGTCGAACTGCCCGGTGAACGTGAACGCGAATGAGAGCGTTCCATGGGGGTCGCCAGCGGCGCACTGCCCATCGCCGTCAACATCTAGGCAACCGCTGAAATGCTCCGTGCCGGAGAGATGGATCAGCACCGTCCCGGCCTGTGTTTTTTCCTTAGTCACGGTTTCTGTGTCCTCGTACCAGCATCCGACCAGGCCGCCGGTCATCGTGAATGAGGCGCTCGCGTCTTCGCACGCGGTGCCCGTGGCCCCCGGCAACTGAACGCCCGACACCTGAGTGTCCGTGGCGCTCGCGGGCGCTGCAACCACCCATGTGAGCGCGGTGGCGAGCGCAATCGCCACAGTCGGCTTCCTCATGATCAGAACCTCCTGTTCATCCCCCGACAACGAGGGAGTCTCCTGGCTCGGGCTTGTAGCCGAGCCACACCGTTCTGAGCCTCGCAGAAATCCTGCAGCTTGTCGACCGTCGCTGTTTGTCAGGACAAGGCGTTGCGAGCAGGCTGGGCTGTCCCGGTACGCGGCGAAGCTACTTAGGCCGGGTGTCCGCTCCGAAGGGCGACCTCTCCCCGCCATGCCTCTGGTACTGTGCGCGACGCGGAATACGGCGCATGATCGCGCGGACCTGGAGAGAGAAAGGAGACTTAAGAATGCAAGGATGATTGTTGTGCACAGCTGCTGCGGCCGTCGTCGCACTAGCTGCGTTTTCAGGCGAGGCATTCGCGTCAGGTCCGGCACCACCCGGCAAGGAAGTGATCCACCTGACCTGTGAAGGGCTAGGCCCGGTCACCATCTCCGTGCCGCGCAGCGAAAAAAATAGCGGTGCGGGCCAGATAGTCGGCCAAAAGGGTCATGGCATCCCTGTGGCGTTCACATTCACCGCTACCGACATCACGACGAATACCGTGCTGTTCAGCGAACCGTCGGCGGTTGGCGGCGGCCACGCCCACCCCAACCAAGCGACAACGACTTGCTCGGGTGTCGTATTCGAAGCTCCCGCATCGGCATTCTTTGAAGAAGGCCCGTTGCCGTCCGGTGTAGAACCAACCGACACCATCCAAGGCACCATCCTGGGCCAGGTGATCATCAAGCCGTAGTGGCCTACTTGGATGAGTCCTCAGCGGAGCCGTCGCTGCAACGGCGGCTCCGCTCTAACTCAAGACCGCGCTTGCGATCCCCGCGCCCCTGGGATTTCGAAGGCCCCCCGTCGGCGCCTCGCCAACACCGTGGAGAAGCTCCGGCTGCGGGATCGCGAGCGTGAGGACACGCGTTACACGGCAGGTGAACCGACGGCTCGAGGTGCCGCACTGGGACGCAGCAGGCTCTCGATGACCTCCGCGGGGCTGGGCTTGCCCAAGAGGAAGCCCTGGCCCATCTCGCAGCCCATCGCCTCGAGTGCGGCCATCTGTGGAGCAGCTCACGACTCCAGCCGCCGTTGCGCAATGCCGCCACGAAGCTCTTGTCGATCTTGAGGATGTCGACCGGCAGGCGTTGGAGGTGTGAGAGAGACGCGTATCCGGTGCCGAAGTCGTCAATTGCGACGCGTACCCCGAGCGCCCTAATGGCCTCGAGGCGCTCACATGCCGCGGAGACGTCGCGCATTAGCGTGGTCTCGGTGATCTCGAGCGTCAGCAATGAGGGCTCGATGCCCGACTCCGCGAGTGCCCGCCGGACGTCCTCGACAAATCCCCTGCGGCCGAGCTGATACGCGGATACGTTCACCGAGACACCGATCCGCCTGCCCTCCGCCCCCCACACCGCCGCCTGCCGACAGGTCTCATCGAGAACCCAACGGCCGATCGCCAGGATCAGCCCGCTCTCCTCGGCCAGCGGGATGAAGTTGTCTGGAGCGATGAGCCCTCGCTGCGGATGGCGCCAGCGGATGAGCGCCTCGACGCCGACTGCCTCCCGGCTCGGCAGGTCGAAGATCGGCTGATACAGGAGGAAGAACTGCCCGTCGTGCAGGGCAGCGCTCAGATCGGCTTCGAGCTCCGGGCGACCCTCCGCGCCCGCGCACATGCCCGCGTCGAACAGCACATGGCGGTCCTTGCCGGCTGCCTTGGCGGTGTATAGAGCCAGGTCAGCGTCGCGCAACAGGGCATCGGGGGTTGCATACTGCCCGACCGCCACGCCGATGCTGGCCGTGACCGAGATCGGCCTTCGGCCGTCATCGAGCTCGACTGGCTCGCGCAGGATCTCGGTCAGCCGGTCGGCCAAGAGCTCGAGCGTCGGCTCGCCGACTGTCAGCTCGCCCAGCACGACGAACTCGTCTCCGCTGAGACGACCGACGGTGTCCTGCTCACGCACCGCGCCCCGCAGTCGTTCCGCCACGGTCGTCAGGAGCCGATCTCCGGCCGCGTGTCCAAGCTTGTCGTTGACATGCTTGAAGCCATCGATGTCGATGAACAGCGCACCGGCGATGATCCCTGGCTGGCGAGCCGCCCGCGCGAGCAGCTGCTCGGCGCGGTCGAGCACCAGCGCGCGATTCGGAAGCCCGGTGAGCATGTCGTGCAGAGCCTGATGGGAGAGCTCGCGGTTCTTCTGGGAGAGCTCGCGGGTCTTCTCGCGTACGAGCGATAGCGCTCGCATGCGTCCAGTCGAGAGGACCAGGACCAGCAGGCCGAGCATCACGCTCAGCAGGCTTCCGCCGATCAGCAGCGTGATCGAGTTCCAGTTGCCGAACACGCCTCTCGGGACCCCGGCTCCAAAGGTCTGCACTTTCCACCCTTCGTGCGAGTTACCCAAGGCTTCTCGCCCGACGAGGAGATCGATCGTCGTGCTCTGCGCGCCGGCCGGGCCGGTCCCTCGTGTGAACGCGACCCGCGAGAAGCGTGAGTCGTAGGCGAACTTGACAGCGAGGTTCGGATGACCCTGAAGGGCGCTGTTCAACACGATGTTGGGCGCGAGCAGCTCGCCAATCCACCCAACGAACGCCCGCTTGCGGGCCGCCACCGTGGAGGGCACCACCCCGCCGCGGTACACAGGGGTCTCGACTCCCAACAACGTGCTGTGCCCCTGCACGACCGGCGCATAGCCGGTCAGCGCGAATTCGCGATCCAGGATGAGCTGCGGGGCAAGCGCGCAGTAGTCCACGCCCGCGGGCAGATAGGTCGCGGCACTCCGTGCCAGTCCCGCTACCGCGAAGCAGTAGTAGGGCCGCTTACCGGGCGGCAGGATCTGAAAGCCCCCCACCGGCGCCACCGATTGCGGCCCCAGTGGTCGCACGGGATTGGCCGCCAAACGCGCCTCGAACGCCGGCAGGCGCGCCGCCGGCACCAGCGCTACCAGACCCATGTTCTGAAGCTCCGGGTAACGCTGGATCGCATACACCGATTCGGACCACCTGTCGAAATCGGCTGGGGATGCATTCGGATTGGCCCTAACGAAAGCGCTTGCGCCGACGACGAGGTCTTCCTCGTGCTGGAGGGCCTGTTTGAGACTCGAGGCGATCTCGGCCGAGGCCAGGTGGAACGTCAGCTGCGCGTGGTCGGCGTCCGAGTGGGCCACTGCGCGCGCGCCGAGGATCGACCCGAGTGTCCCCGCGAGCACCAATGCTGCCGTGACTGCAGCCCAGACGCTCCTGCGCCCGTGGCCCAGCGTCTTCAGGTGCGGCAGCCTGCGCGAGGTCGACAACGATGGCGCTTCGGGTGAAGAGCTTGCGGTTGGGCGGTGGGTTTCGCTTTCGGGCAAGATCGTCTCAGGGTGGGCTGGGCCACTGTCGATTGGAGAATCGGACCGGAAAGCAGGCTGCTATCGAGGTTTTCTCTCCGCTGGACACATGACCCGAGCCCGCAATCACCGCTCAGCCGTCGCTCGTCGGTGGCGCCCTCGGTGGGGAGACCCTGAGCCCGACGCGGCCGTGGCAGGTGTGTTCGCGCGACGCGGCCCGGGCACGCCGTCGAGCAAGGTGGTACGGGAGCCCGGCTAGTGAAACCCGGCGGCCACCGGCTCCAACCGAAGGGAGCCCGCGACGTGCCAATGTTCTGCCGGCAGGCGTTCCAGGGGTTCACCGCAGGCACGACACCGCTTCTGTTCGATCAGCAGGCCTTCGGGCGTCGGGCCGACGATCCTGCCGTCCGTGATTCGCCCGAGCGCCACCGGGGCAACATCCTCGTCGCATATCGGGCATGAATATTTCCCCACGCTCCAGCGATGCCCGTGACGGCACGTCGTAAGCACGCCTCAACGTTTATACGATCGGCGCCGACAGGCGTCAGGCCCTGACGGTGCTGACCGCCGCGTTGCGAGTGGTCCACTCGACGATCGTGTCCGTTACCAGGCTACTGTCGTCCCACATCGGCACGTGACCGACCGCGGGGAGGACCCGTAGCTCGACATCCGGGATCTCCGTGCGATAGCGCGTAGAGCAGGTCGCCAGCGGCAGGATCCTGTCGTGCTCGGCCCAAGCCGCCAGAACCGGCACGGCGATTCGGTCAAGGTCCCTCGGCACGGCGTCGGCGCCGCGGCGCAGCGCGCCGACGACCTGATCGACGATCTGGCAACCGAGGGCACCGCGCGCCATCCCGATCGCGTCGGCGGGAGCGAGCAGCTCTCCGTGGCGCATCACATCGCGGAAGGCGAGAGCCGACGCCAAGGAGCGCGCATGATGCGATGCAGCTGCGATCGTGGCGCGTGCAGCAGTCGCCTCTGCCGGGCGAAAAAGGCAGCGACCCGCTCCGCCTCCGCGCTGTCGGGCCGCCAGCCCGCGCCGGGAGAGAACGCGACGACGCTGCGCGCTCGACCGCGGGCCGCCAACTCGACCGCGAGCAGGCCGCCCATCGAGTTGCCGACGAGATGCGCGCTGCCCACGCCGAGCTCGTCGAGGTGGCGCTCGAGCGAGTCCGCGGCAGCGGTGAGGGTGAACGGAGCGTGGGTCGGGAAGGGCGGTCCGCCATCGTGGCCGGCGAGCGTGGGAGCGATGACCTCAAAGCGTGCGACCAGGTCGCCTAGGACGGGGCGCCAGTGCTGCCAGGTGCCGGTGAAGCCGTGCAGGAGGACCAGCGGCTCGCCTTCCCCGGCGCGGTACACAGACGGCGAGAGCTCGGGCATCGCCCGCGCACGCTACCGGTACGCGCCCGCCGAGGGGTTCTGGGGGATCGCGCCGAAGGCGTGCGTGGTTCCGCCGTGTCACATGGTCGGCACCTTGGGCCACTATGGGGTTGATGGAGAGCGCCGGCCGGGCTTGCGGTGAGCCATGCGATGAGATCGGCCAGCCTCCCAAGTCTCAGTTCGTATGACCGATCTCACATCTGCGGCCGCTAGCGGCGGCACGGACGATGCTCGTGTTCCTGGTTCTGCTCTACTCCGTGTTCTTGGCGGCGGTTGTCGCTTCCGGCGCCGCGCTGGCGCTGGGGCTCGTAGGCAGTCGCGGCCCGGCCGAGCTGAGC
>WNGJ01008675.1_pt1 | contig 10828 bp, 5 predicted proteins | sample 5400611 | NCBI WGS metagenome assembly WNGJ01 (sample SAMN13153375, study PRJNA577476) | soil metagenome | isolation source: 40 cm soil or saprolite under Garry oak tree replicate 1 | place: USA:California | collected 2016-06-15 | reverse complement strand
TAGCCTGTTAACGCGAAGCATCGGCGGCACTCTCTGCGAAGAGTTTCTAAGGCACCGCCGATGCTTCCTCACATCCCGGCCACGATCCACCCCGCGCACCGCATCGAACGCACGTTCCCCCAGAGTGCGAAACTCAAGATCCTATATCTGATCCACGCCGGTTCTTCGGGCGTGCACGTGAGGTACAGCAGATATCCGGCAGGCTGCGCAACGAGGAGTTCGAGTCGAGTTCGGTGGTCGGGGAGCGCCGGATCGGGAAGACCTCACTGCTGAACTACCTGGCCGATCCGGGCGTCCGGGCGGCTCACGGCCTTGAACCCGAGCGCTACGCCTTTGTTTACGTCGATCTCCAGATGGTCAACGATGCTATGGGGCCGGAGCAGCTGTGGCGGCGGCTCCTGGCGCTGATGCGGCGGCGCTGCGCGGATGACGGGATCAGGGAGTTTCTGGCGCGCCTGGAGCGATCCGACCAGCTGGATACGTTCGATCTCGATGAGCTCTTCCAGGAAGTCGACGACCGGGGCCAGCACGTAGTGTTCCTGCTGGATGAGTTCGAACGAGTTACGGAAAACCCGAACTTCGGGCCGGATTTTTACTACGGGCTGCGCAGCCTGATAATCCGTCACCAGTTCGCCCTGGTGACATCGAGCCGGCTGGAGCTCATCGAGCTATGCCATAGCGAGGCGGTAAAGTCATCTCCCTTTTTCAATATCTTCGCGAATATTAATGGCTCTTCGAAGTTAACCGGGATCGTGTCGCCGTCTGGTTACCAGGCGTGTCTTCCTGGCGGTGGCGTTGGGTGAGCGCCGCCGTGTGCCGCGGGTGCACGCGATGCGGACGCGCCTGCGCTGGTTTACCGGGTTGCGGAACCCGTATGCCAGGCGCGCTTCGAGCTTGGCGAGCCGGTTCAGGCTCTCGGAAACGGCATTCGTGACTCCGGTCAGGACCGCGGCGACGATCTCGTTTTCCCAACGGGATACCGTCCTGGCCAGGGACAGCAGCTCGGGGATGTCATCGTTGCAGGCGCACCAGTCGTAGAAGGCGAAGAGCCGGCCGCGGACGTCGCGCTCGCACGGGACCGAGCCGGTGACGCGGGCGCGCAGGTTCAGGGCGTGGCGGAGTTTCTCCTTGCCGATCCAGGCCGCGGCGATCTCCTGGCCGCCCGGATCACGGCCCAGGGTCTCCGCGACCTTGGCGAACTGGCCCGGTGACAGGTGCTCCAGGTTCCGCACCAGCAGTCCCTTGATGCCGTACTCCGGGTCACCGGACCGGCCCCGGCGGCCGTACTTGCCGCGCACGACCCGGCGCCGCACGTCCCCGGTCATCTTGACCGCCAGGTGCACGACGTGGAACAGGTCCGCCGCCAGCTGCGCGCCGGGCAGCATCCGGCGCACCGCGGAGGCGTAGATGGTGCACAGGTCGATCGCGACGACCCGGACCGCGTCCCGCCACGCGGGAGATGCCCCGGCCAGCCAGTATGCGGCGTCATCAGCGGTGCGTCCTTCCACCTGCCCCAGCAGCCCCTGGCCGCCGGACAGGTCGAAGAAACAGGTATGCCACCGGTCCGCGAGCAGGATGTATTCCCCGGTGTCCGCATCCAGCCTCCACCGGGGCCGGCCCCGGCGGTGCTCGTCGATGCCCAGGTGCGCCACCCGGGCGGGCGGCTGCTCCAGCAGCGGGCCGGCCCGGGCAGCGAACGCGTCATGCGCGGCCGGCCATGACATGCCGTTGCCCCGGGCCGCCTCCGCAGGGGTGATCCCCCGCCCGGCGATCTCTTCGGCGGCCAGCTCCCGCAGCCGCCCGGTCAGCCGGCACCGCGGCGGCACCTGCGGCACCCACTCGGTGAACGTCTTCCGCCCGCACTCCCCGGCGTCACATTTCCAGCGCCGCTTCACCCACCACACCTGCACGGCATCCAGGCCCCGCGCCACATCCCGCGGCCGGGTCAGCACCTGCTCATGGACCCGGCCCGCCACAGTGCCGCAGTCCGGGCACGCGCTAGCGGCCGGGTGATCAGTGACCGCCCATACCTCCAGCGTGCCGCCGGCCCCGGACTCCGCATCGGTGACCTGCAGGCCATCCACGCCGAACAGCACAGACGCCGTATCCTGGAACACGATGCCCGCGGCTTTCTGATGATCTTGAAGTCTGTAGGAAGACCCAAGATCGTAGGAGCCGCGGGCTCCCTCATCAGGGTGACACGCCGGTAACCGGCCAGATCACGCAAGCCCGGCACGACCCCGCTACCGGGCACGCTCAGCCATAGAGAACAAGTCACCCAGAGTTACCTGGCGGAAGCAGCATCCCGGTTAACTTCGAAGAGCCATATTAATCTCCGCATGTTTTCCGATGCCGACTGGCAGCTGATGGTCTCCCGGTCGCTCAGCGGGACGGACGTGCGCTTCTCTGAACCGGAGATGGGCCAGGTCCTTGACCTGGCGGGCCTGCACCCCTATTTCCTGCAGGCGGCCTGCTGCATGCTGTATGAGTCTTACCAGATGGGTTTCGGCGAGTCCGCCAGGAAGGATTTCGTGGCGGAGAACTTCCGGGCCGAGGCCATCCCGCAGATCGTGGACTACTGGGATAACTCCGGCGACTACGAGAAGATCGTGCTGACCGCGGCTGCGCTGCTGGAACGGGCAGCCGGGCCTGCAGAGGGCTTTTCCCTCGGGGAACTGCGGAGAGTGTTCTCCCGGGGCGAGCCATGCGTCGAGCACCTGGCCAAACGGGGCCTGCTGATACCCTGTGGCGGCCGCTACCGCCTGTTCAGCTCCGTGCTCGGACCGTGGATCCTGCTGCAGATCGCCGCGGAACTCGGCGAAGAGCAAAGTTACCATGAGTGGCTGGCAGACAACCGGGGATCGGTAGAGCCGCTCGCCGGCAAGCAGGGCACGCTCAGGGACATCCTCCCGAAGATCGGCGCACGTTACCGCCAGCTGATCATCACCTGGGCCAGCGACCCGCAAACTCTCGCCGCGATGGCCAGCTTGCTCAAGAGCGTTCTGGTCCTGGTGAACTGAGCGGGGCACCGTGAACCGGCACTTGCATGTGAACCCCTACATCGCGGGAAGCCCTGTCACCGGCACCGAGATGTTCTTCGGCCGGGATGACGTCTTCACCTTCATCCGGCGGAACCTGATCGGACGGCACCGTGACACGCCCGTCGTGCTGTACGGGCAGCGGCGGACGGGAAAGACATCCGTGCTCTACCAGCTGCACCGCCATCTCGACCCCAGCTACCGGTGCATCTTCATCGACCTGCACGGCCTCAGCCTTGACAGCATGGGAAGCCTCCTGCACGGGATCGCCAGTTCCATCAGCCGCGACCTGCGCCGCGAGCATCACCTCACTGTGCCGGTTCCCGATCGCTCGTTGTTCCTGGCTGAACCGCGGTCGGCTTTCCAGACCAGGTTCCTTGATGCGGCGCTGTCAGCCCTGGGAGATGATCACCTGGTCCTAATGCTGGATGAGGTAGTCCGCCTCTATGAGGAAGTCGAGCACGGGCGGCTTGAACGTGAGATCTTCGACTTCCTCCGGCACCTCATGCAGCACTACGAGCGCCTGAACTTCATCTTCTCCCTCGGCAGCGGCCTGGAAGAAATGGCGAGAGAATACGCTTTCCTGTTCAGCGTATCGCTTTACCACCGGATTTCCTTCCTGGAGCCCGCAGCCGCCCGCAGCCTGATTACCGAGCCCGCGCGGGAGCACTACCAGGTAGCACCGCAGGCAGTTATGAAGATCCTGGAGATCACCTCAGGCCACCCGTACTACACGCAACTGGTATGCCATTGCCTATTCGACTCATGGTCGCGCAGCCCCAAGTCCGTCATGGACGTCCCGGACGTCGAAGCCATCCTCGCCGAGGCCATCGAACTGGGCTCCCCCAACCTGACCTACGTGTGGGAGGACTCTACCCCCGAGGAACAGGCCCTCATGGCCGGGATCGCCGCCACCGGAGGGCACGACGCTGGCGCGGTGACCATCGACCAGGTCCGGGAAACCTGGCACAAGGCTGGCCTTACGCTGCCCGAACGCGAGATCACCCGGGCTGCCCGGAGCCTCATCAGCCGCGACGTCCTCGCCGGGGACCAGGCTTATTCCTTCAACGTGGACCTGCAGCGCCTGTGGCTCGTAAAACACCGCCGCATGGACTGGGTGAAAGATGAACTGGCGGACAGCATCCAGCAATGGAACCGGTCCGCAGCACCCTGGCCCGCCGAAACGATCCCCGCCCAGGCGACCGGGACAAGACAGCGAATCAAACGCCGTGCTCTCGGCATCGCAGCCATCGCGGTGGTCCTAGCCAGCTACTTTGCTGTCACTGCAGCCACCCACATATTCCCCTTCTCCTCCAGTCCCGCGAAAGGCCAGCAGGAAGGCCCTACACTGACTTTTACCCCGACCTCGCCCCCGACCCTGGCCGCCGGCGTCACCCCCCTACCGCAGTTGCTGCCGGGAGATATCAATGATCCCTCCACCCAATGCCAGCCGGTGAAGAAGCCCTACAGCTGGAGCATGCCCGGCCTGTTCGCCGCCCTGGACTGCGGGGACCAGAACCTGCCGAACGGGCACGTGGAGAGCTACCAGATGGACACCCGCGCCGACTTCGAGACGGCCTGGCGCAACTTCAACACATGGTGGGGCTTCGATGCCTCCAGCGCGGCCCTGACCTGTCCGCCGCCGGGCGGCAGCGGGAAGGGAAGCACCGGCTGGAACAGCAAGGACTTCCCGCAGATGCAGGGCCAGGTCGTGGAGTGCGAGAGGGGAAGCGGGAACGCGCCGGTCTACGTCTGGACCATGCCGTCGCAGAATACGTTCATCTACGCCGTGGGCGCCAGCGGATCCTCGTTCAGCGCCCTCAATAACTGGTGGACGAATCACTCACGCCCGGCCAATTCCCCGAGTCCCTCGGCGTCATGACCAGACCAAGCCCTGGCTGGCCCGTACGTATGGACCGGAATGCCCAGGCGCGGGCAGGGCTGGGACCTGCGTTCGCCATCACGGCTGGGCGCCTGCGTCAGCCACTTGCTTCACAAGCGTCGTCACATAGCGAGACGAGAGACACCCGAACCGGGTTATCTGCACCCAGCACATATCCCCGTCGACATCGGCGCCAGCCGCTCATAGTAGCCAGGAAGGATCGTCCGGGGAGACGTACAACGCTATGCGGGAAATCGCTGAGGCGGCGGGAGGCCGCTGAACTACGGATGATCATGCAAAGCGATGTATGAATATCTGCTACGGCAACGCCCGCTATTCGGCATGTGAGTGTGCGCGACATCGAACCTTGATGAGGTAGGAACGGCCTGAACTCTAGTGTCCCGTCGCGGCCTTGAACTTCACTACGAGTTCGGCCGGTACCCGGCCGCGGTCTTTGACGTCGATGCCCTGGGCCTTGGCCCACTCGCGGACAGCGGTGGGGTTGAGAGTGCCCGGCTGCGCTTTGCTTCCGCTGCGGGCTGGCCGCCTCGCGCCGGCGCTGACCCGGCGGCCAGCAGCGACGTAGCGTGCCAGGGCGTGTCTCAACTGCTCTGCGTGCTTGGCGTTCAGGTCGATCTCGTACTCAGTGCCATCTACTCCGAACCGGACAGTGCCATCGGCCTCGCTGCCGTCGAGGTCATCGACGAAGAAGGTCTGTACTTTCTGGGCCATGACTTCTGCTCCGTTCTTGTCGTTAATCCGGTGCATCAGCGTAGGCAATTGGAGCCCTGCAGGCGCGTAACCACATCGGCATGCCGCTATGCGGATGGCCTAGCCGGATGAGACCGAATGGCGGGATGCGATCACCATAACTGACGCCGTCGCGGTCTGGCTCACCGGACCCGTACGGCGTGATTCCTGCGCGCGGGCGGAGAACCCGGTCGTTAGGTTCATAAGAACGATGTTGTGGCCGTGCGGCCCGGGTCGTCTCGCGAGCCGCAATGGTGCCCGGACGAGGCCGCGGCCCAGCACTGCGGCTTGACCGGCGAGAAGCGGGTCACGCCCGTGTGCTGGACGAGCCTCAGTACCGCACAGTTGACCGCCCGCGCCTGGGACCAGGGTAAGGGCCTGCTGCCAGAACCGTTCGGCAGCCCAGGCGCGACCGCCCTCGCGGGCTCTGATGACTGCCTGAAACAGCTGGGCGTGCCGGGCGGCGGGCTCGGCGGGTACTTCCCAGGCAAGCCCGGCAAGCTGGCCGCGATCCGACAGCAACGCAGGGGCGCGGTGTCCACGTCGGCGCCCGGGTCAGCCTGTGGTCGGGCAGGCCAGGTCGGTCAGGTGCCGGACGGCTCATCGATGTCGCCGTGGTCTAGGAGGTGCGCCAGCTGGTCTTAGACCTAGGGCATCCGCAGCACGCCACACGGCCCGGCGGCCGGGGATGCTGGCGGCAGTAGTCACGTCCAGGTCCCGGACCTCAGGAAGTAGCCGGTCACCGTCAATTTGCGGCTTCCCAGCCGGCGTCGCGGTCCATCGCGCGATCGAGGATCCGCGGGGAGGGCGGGATCTCGGGCATAGGCGGCTGCAAGATCGGCTCCCGGCGCGGGCCGGTCCAGGCGGGGAACGCCGGACCCAGGTCGGCGTAGCCGGGGTCCTCGGACGGGACCGCCTGGCTCTGCCGGTCGGCGAGCTGGCCGGCGAAGATCCGGTGCCCGGCGGCCAGGTCACTTATCCACTGGTCGATCCCGCCGGGCGGCTCGTCGGGGGTGAGAGCGAGTTCGTCGCGCTGGGTCTGGGTGGCGGGCTCGGGTTCGGCCGAGCGCAGCGGGGAGAAGTACTGGCCGGGGTGGCGGCGGCGCAGTTCGGCGTCGGCGGCGACGGCGAACTGGCGCTGGGCGCGGGTGGCGGTGTCCCAGTCGGCGCGGTCGGCCATCGTCTGGGCGAACATGGTCTCGCGCTGCCGGTAGGCCCGCTCCAGGGCCTGGTAGCCGGCGGCCAGCTTATGCTGGGCCGCGGCGCGGTCATCGTCGCCGCGCTGGGTGGCGGCGCGGCCTTCGGCGGCGGCCCGGAGGCCGGACAGGCGGGCGTCCCAGGCGGCGGCGCGGACCTGGCGCAGCTCTTGCCCGACATATCGGGGTGCCCAGGCGGTCTCGACCGGGTAGGTGTCGCGCAGGTGCAGCAGCCTGCCATCGGGCATGCCGCGCACGTCCGGTCCGTCGGCCGGGTCGAGGGCGGCCAGGGCGTGGTGCCAGGCGGCCCGGACGTCGGGGGCGGCCGCGGCCGGTTCGGGGCCGATCGGGTCGGCCGGGTGGTCGTAGCCGGACAGTTCCCGCCAGGCGCCGATCGCCGCAGCCCGTTTCTGCCACGCAAGCCGGTCCACAGGGTGCTCGGGCACCTCACCGAGGGCGTTGATGGCCCAGGCCGGCGGGTGCCCAGCGGCGTGCTCGCCGATGCGGTCCGTGCGAGCGTCCATCAGCGCGGCGATCTCGGCGACGTAGGCCTGGCGTCCGGGGTCGGCGATCGCGGGAACTCGCTCGGACCAGGGCCGGACCGGAAGCGGGACCAGCGAGCCAAGGCGGCGCCGGATGCGGGCGTCGAGGACGGCGGCGATGTCGCGGGATCCGGCCAGGTCCCGTTCGGCGACCGCGTCGGCCAGGACACCGGCGGGGTCCAGGCCGGCCAGTTCGGCGCCGCGCAGGGTCCGCCACAGCCACTTCGCCTGGTGGCCGGGCTGCCGCCGGTAGCCGGGCGGCAGGGTGTTCATCAGCCGGTCGCGGTAGGCCTGGTCCCGGGCCGGGGTGGTCTCGGCGGCCCAGATCGCGTGCAAGATGGCCAGGTGATCGGCGTCGGCCAGGGCCTGGGTGCGGGTCTGGGTGGCTGAGCTCTGCTGGCCGTCGCGGTCCAGCACGCCGGCCAGCACGGTGACCGGGTCCGCCGGGGTGGTGGGAGCGGCCGGTCCGCCGGGGGCGGCGCGGCGGTCGTAGCGGGCGAGCTCGGGGGCCGGGCGCGGGCCGGGGACCGGGTCGGCGGTCTTGGGTGAGGCGGTGAACACGTAGGCGAGGTTGGCCTCGGTGCCGCGGCTCAGCGCGACGTAGGCATGCTGGCGGTCCTCAGTCCCGGTGATCACGGCCAGGCCGGTGTGCACGGTGCGGCCCTGGGCGGCGTGATCGGTGACCGCATATCCCAGTTCGGCATCTTTATAGTTCTTGAACACGAAGTGTCGGTCGGTCCAGCGGCGCTGCCCGGTGGCCGGGTCGGCGTCCAGGGCGCGGCGGACGAGCAGCCCGTTGCGGGTGATGGCCTCGATGCGGAGCAGGTCGCCGTTGGCGAGCGTCCGGCCGGGCTCGCCCGCCTCGGTGCCGTGGTCGTTGCGGGTGCAGATGATCAGGTCCCCCGGGCTGGCCCGGGTGCCGCCGGCGATCGTGACCGCGGGCCCGGGCTGGACGATGCCAAGCTGAATGAAGTCGTCGCGGATCCGGCGGTTCAGCTCGCGGCGCAGCGCGTGGTCCGCCGCCATCAGCAGCGTGTCTGTACCGCCGGCGGTCAGCGCGACGTAGGCGGCCGCGGCAGCGTCCATCATCTGCTCCGGGTCTCCCCCGATGATGCGGCCGTGCTGGTCGTATTCGGCCAGCACGCTGGCATCACCGTCGCGGAGCCGCAGGCTGGCGGCCTGTTCCCAGGCGTGGCGGAACCGGACGGGTTCGGCCAGCCGGGCGTAGCCGAGGGCGCCGGCGAGCAGGGACATGCCGCCGCCGTTCTCCACCGCCTGCAGCTGGCTGACATCGCCGGCCAGGATGATCTTGGCACCCGTGGCCTTGGCGTAGGCGATCAGGTCGGCCAGGTCCGGGCCGGACAGCATCGAGGCCTCGTCGATCACCAGCAGGGTGCCCGGACCGATGGGGACCGGGCCGCGGGCGCCGCGGCGGCCGGGCAGGTGGCCCAGGAACTGCGCGGCGTTGTACGACACCGGGACTCCGGCGGCCAGGGTGTTGCGGGCGGACTGGGACGGGGTGATGCCGATCACCGGGCCGAGCCCGGCTTCGGTCCAGATCCGCGCGGCCTCGGCGAGCACCCGGGTCTTGCCGGATCCGGCTGGCGCGTTGAGCACCGATACGAGCCGGCCGTCGGCCAGGACGGCGAGCGCGGCGGCGGCCTGGTCCTCGCGCAGCCCGCTGCCCGTGCGTATATCTTGCGCGTCGCGCGCGTCACGCGCGTCCTCCGCCTCGCCCGCGTCGCGCGCGTGCCCGGTCAGCGCGTCCTCGAGCCGCGCCGGGTCAGCGCCGAGGGCTTGCGCGGCTTCCGCGCGGGTTACGCGCGGCGCGGCGTCCGCGCCGGCTTGCGCGACCATGCGCTCTTCCATGGCCAGCTGCGCGCGCGTGGCATACCGGGTGCCGCCGTGGCGCTGGTAGACGCTGCGCCCGTCCGCGCGCAGCAAACTGGCCGGCACCCTCATCAGCTCGGGCGCTTCCAGGCAGGCCACCGGCTCGAACTCCGAGGCCAGCGAACGGTCGGCCAGGTCCTGCAGCAGCGCGGCGGCCGCGGCCGGATCCCGGCCGGTGCGCGGCAGGACGCGGCCGAGATACTTGATCAGGTCCGCGCGGGTCCACGCGCTCTTTTCCTGCTGCGCCAGCGCGACCGCCTTCTGCGCCGCGCGGGCCAACTCGAGTTCAGCGGGAACCGGAGCCGGTGAATCCGGGTCGTGCGCATGCGCGCCTGCGTGGCCGTTTCCGTGCCAGACCGACGGCGCGACCGACACCAGCGAGACGCCGAGCGTCCGCGCGAGCTTGTCCGCCCAGCCCGCGTGCAGCTGCGCGAAATCCAGCGCGCCTTCCTTCGCTGCGCGTGTTTTGAAGTTCGACGCCTGCGCGAGCTGCGCGAGCTCGCGCTGGGACGGCGCGCGTCCGTACCGCTCCTCGAACCGCGCCGCGCGGCCGCGCAGATCCGCAGTGATCGACTCACGGCGCGAGGAGAACACGCGCATCATCGCGCCGCTGATGCCCTTGATCTCGAACCCGTGGCCGTCATCGCGGGCGGTCCATTCCAGGCCGAACCGGGCGGTGAGGGCTTCTTCCAGATGCTGGGACACGATCGCCGCGACGGCGCCGATGTGCTCGTTGTAGCCCAGGGAATCCGGAGCCCGCCATTTACCGTCGATGACCGTCCGGGCGGTATGGGCGATCTGGGAGTGGACGTGCAGCTGCATGTCGCCGTCCCGGGAGGTGTGCTGCAGCCAGTGCGCCACCGCCAGATCCGCCTCCCGCCACTGGCCCGTCTCCCGGCCGTGCACCCGGGTGCCGTGCGAGCCGGTGCGGGTGTAGCCCGCCTCGCGCTGGAAGTAGCCGAACCCGGCGTGCACCGCCTGCCAGATCATCTCGTCGACCTCGCCGACCAGGGCGGACCAGTACGAGTCGCCTTCGGCGTCGCCTGCCTGGCGGGCCAGGCGGGCATTCTCCCCGAGGGAGGCGTGGAAGATCGAGATCGACTTGGACAGCGAAATCGTCAGGTCGAAGAAGAGGGGACTCTGCCGCACCTTCTTGACGGCTTCTGTGCGGAGTTCGCGTTTGCGTTCGGCGGTGGCGTGCGGCTCGGCGGCCAGCAACTGCGCGTACAGGTCAGCGGCTTTACGGCCACCACCTGGAGGCCTGCCTAGCTTGGTGCCATCGAGGGCCCTGCGCTCGCCGAACAGCAGCTCATACGGCTCGCGCTCGACCACCTGGCCAGGCTCCAGGCCAAGAGCCCTCGCGCCGGGACCCCACCAGCGGCCCGGCGGTTCTCCTCCGCTCTCGCTGGCCTGGATGTAGTAGCTGGCCGCGTCCTTGGCCGGGCCGCAGTCAACCTGCTTCCAGATGTAGTCAAGGTCATAGCCCTTGCTCAGCGTCGCCACAACTGCCACTAAGCCCGGCGCCTCCTT
>WNGJ01020670.1_pt1 | contig 10829 bp, 10 predicted proteins | sample 5400611 | NCBI WGS metagenome assembly WNGJ01 (sample SAMN13153375, study PRJNA577476) | soil metagenome | isolation source: 40 cm soil or saprolite under Garry oak tree replicate 1 | place: USA:California | collected 2016-06-15 | reverse complement strand
GGAACGGGGAATCCACGCGTTGCCGCTTGCTTGCCAAGTTCTTCCCAATTGGCGGTCGGTGAGGCAGTCCCGCCGCTGCTCAGGATTCCGCTGCCCAAGGTCTGAAGGCATGGCGCCGCAATGAGAGGCGCCTGGGGCACCGGCAGGCTTGGTACAGTGGCGTCGGGCTGGCTGAAATTCAGAGCGTAGGCAAGGTTATTCACGTCGGTGCTGGCGTCGCGCGGAGTGAGAGGTGCAAGTCCCCAACGCCACTCAATCAGCTTCAAAACGGAAGTGTGATCGAACACCAGCGCGCTGACTCTTGAATCCGCCGGATTCCCCCGGCTGAACGGGGATGCAACGACCGTAGGCACGCGCAGTCCAAGCAGCGTTTTGCCGTCCACGAGGTCAGTATCGACATTGTTAGCGGCCGTGGCGCGCGGCGGGGCGACGTGCTCAAAAAAGCCGCCCCATTCGTCAAAATTTACGATGAACACGGTGTTGGCCCATTTCGGTCCTCTGGCCACAGCCTGGAAAGTTTTGTAGAGGAAGAGATCTCCTTCGCGGATATCGGCGTGAGGATGATCGTCGTTGCCCGTACCGTCATCCAGGATGGTGTACCTCGGGTCAATGAAAGAGACCGCTGGCAATGTTCCAGCGCTGGCGGCGAGGAGAAACTCTTCGTAGAGACGCGAGATGCCTAGATATTTCACGCCCCAAAGCGCGAGGAACGGAACGTTCGAGAAGTAATAGCGAGCACTCACACCAGCGCTGGCCAGGCGGTCCCAAATCGTCGGCAGCGAAGTGAAGCTGGTGCTATCGTCGAGGCGGTCCGTTTGGGCGGCATGGAGAAACAGCCGGTTGGGAAATGTTGGCCCAAGGATCGCGGCGAAGTAACGGTCGCAAGCGGTGTAGTTGCGGGCCAATGCGGCGTAGAACGGGATATCGCGTTCGCCGTAGTAGCCGATGGAAAAGACGTCGTTGCTACTAGCGCGGAGAAAGCCGTCCATCAATCCATTGTCATACTCGACGCGAGCGCCGCCATAGGAATGGTCTGGATCCGGATGGGGACAGCCCGTGTGGTCGCCGGAGAGCGAATGAGTCGGGTAGCCCACGCCGGCGCGGTCCGTATACGTCAAGCCGGCTTGCTTGCCATCCGCATTGGGCAGCCATCCGAGAAAATGATCGAAACTCCGGTTTTCCATCGTCACCACGACGATGTGTTCGATACCAGAATTCGCGGGGATGGGTAGATTGGGTAAATCCAGAAGAAGATCTTGCGCAAACAATTTCTTGCTCGAGGGCCACGATGCGCCAAGCAACGCAGCTCCCGAAACGAATGCGGCGTTTTTCAACAAGTCGCGACGATTTACCTTCATGATGTCACTCCTTGATGGCGACGGAAAAAGTGGAGCTGTCAGGCGTGGGGCGCGGTCTTGAGACCGGGCCCCGCGCTTGGAATTGTTACGAGCAAGTGATACCGGACTGGGTGGAAGCGACCACGATGTCGATACTTGGTCCTTTGACGTGCAGTGCGTTGACGGTTATCGATCCGGTGTTTCCACCCGACGAACTCGTTTGCTCGTTGACGATGAGGCTAATGCCGCCTGGCAACGAGATGGCGAGGTTCGGGTTGGATACGACGACGGGTTGGCCCGCGGCGACCAAGCCGACGAGCTCGGCGTTCCCGCTGACGGAGGCCTGACTACCGCTGCAGGTAGCGCTCGAGTTCGACTTCACGACATCGGCGGCAACCAGACCGCCCAACAGGCTCAGGTTCGCGACTGACGATTGCGACTGACTGCTAGTCCCACTGCCAGAGCTGGTACTCTTCAACGCGTCAGCCGAGACCAAGCCCAAAACATTGACGCTTGCTAGAGACGTACTCAGATTCCCGCCGCTAGACGGAAGGGCTCCAGTATCTGACAGTGCGAGCGAAATCCCCAGGGCATTAGCCTTCAGAGCCACGGCTTCGCCACTGAACGTGGTCGTAGCCTGGGCAAAGCTGGCGACAGGGCTGAGACCCAAAACTGCTGTCAGACAGATGGCAATCGTCGAATTTTTCCTTGTGTTCATTTGCACTTCTCCTCTCCTCCAATTTGAGTTTCAAGGCCGACTCGCGCGCCACCGTAGGAGGCGGCCATCGGTCGGGCAGATGACGGTCAACACCTGAAGCTTGATGGCTCTTTCAGGCGATTCGGGTGCGGTTTCCTGTGGTCTTGGAAATCCGTGAGCGGGTCGGATGTCAAACAGACATTCTGTTTTGACATCGAAACGTTAGGCTGGGGGTCAGTCGCGTACAATAGGGCTTTTGCTCGCTTTGCGACACAAAAATTCCCGATGGCGCATTAAGGCAAACACCCTAATCCGGATTTGGGTTTCCTCTTTACTTTCGAGAAAAAGGTCGCCTCAAACAAGGTTCGGGCTCAATGCGCGGCCGATTACGCGAGCGGGAATTGGACACCGACAGAGAGAGTTTTGAGGCCACGGTAACGCGATTCTCTGAATTTTCTTGGACAGAGCGATACCCCAAGAAAATTATCTGCGTGTGGCCCGAAGATATTTTGGCGAGGAGAAAGAGATTTGTGTGCGGACGTGTAGATCTCCTGTGCCCGCGCTGCGTTGCCGCTCGGCACCGGCACACGAAACGGTGAAGGGGCTTTCAGGAAGGACCTTCTCGGTACCCTGGTTTGGATGGAAGCCGTGGAAGACCTCGAAACGGCGAACCTTCGCGTAGGGGAATTAGCGGGCCGCTCGCCAGGTGAATACTTTGTTTTTTCCCAGGAGACTAAAGAAATCGCAAGCAATACAGTACCACGCTCGTTTGAGTTAGCAGTCTAGCTCCGTCTTCTCTCGAATAGAAAACCTGATCTCATTTCTTCTGTCTTGGATTTGTCCGTGCGTTTTGGATTGAAAATCACAAGGCGGCACAGGCGGGATGAGCTGCATCTCATCTCGGAAACTGTTCCCGCGGCGATGAGCGGGTTGGCGCCGACGGAGGGGCCAAGCCTTTTGCCGGAGCCGAGACAAATCGAGGTTCAGGCAAGTCAACAAGCTCGCGCGTTAAGCCAAATCGCGCAGTCACTTCCTGCACAACTCACCGAGATTTGCGCGAAAAGAGCGATGGGAATCTGGCCGCGCGCCGAAGAAGGGAAGCACCTCTTCTACGTGCTGACGTTTCGGCCTGGTGCGGATCTGGCGCGGCTCTTGCCACAAGTGGACGGCCCTGCCTGGGATGACCTTGAGGACGAAGCTAAGTTGAGTGCTTTTCCGGTTCCGTCCAATTTGCTGTTGGTTGACGCAATTCCACGCCGATCGCAAAGGAACGACCGTCAACAGATTGGCAGTAAGCAACGCGAGCGTGCGAATACAGATTCCCGTGAACTGATCTGACGGTAAGTTGTTGGTTCGATTGCCACGGGTTTTTGGTCAAGACGCGGGCGCCGTGAGCGCTGACGTCGACGGTGTAGGCGAATTCATGCGTGATATTCTCGAAGCTGCACAGTTCCACGAGCACCTTCATGGGAGTGCGGGTTTCAGTACGACTTGAAGGCGGCCCGGTTGTCATCGCGTTGCCTTCTCCTCATGGGAGACGCCGTGCTGTCAGTCGGGCTGGGCGGCTGAGAATTAGAATCGAACGACATTTATACTGCACTTACAATGGTACGCTTGGGCAATGTCCGGTTGATACGCTCCTTAGCTGGACTCAGATTCTGCGGGGCTGATTTGTAAGCCGTCATATCGGCACACGGCGGACCACGTGATGGGACGATCTTGAAATTTCACTCCGATGACATAACGGCTGTCTGGTAGCGTCTGACAGTAAACGACCTTCCCGCGGGCGGGAGCTTCATTGCGCGGAGTAACTTGTACCGCATCGCCAAGTTGCCAGGGGCGATTGGAGTAGACGCGAGCACCGCGTGAACTGATGTTATCGGTGTACGTGCGCTCTTCTCCATCGGCGCCCGCACGTTTCGCATGTGCGAGGCGTACCACGACGACGATGGGGAGCCGCCTTTCCATTCTGCCACTGACCGTGGGGTCCAAAGGCATTTCGCTCAGACCTTGACTGGGCAAACCTGAGGTGTTGTGACGCGCTAATTCACCTGGAAAATGCTCATCATGGTCTTTGGCTGAGAGCGACTTGATCTGGTGCGATGGTTTCTCTGCGCGGTCCGGCGCTTGGTCCCTTGATGACTCTCCTGGAAACTGCGGTCGCTAAGTCACGTTTCCATTTGGATACCATTCGTCCGGACAAGCGACAATCGGGTCAAGACCTTGATTCTTTAACCGGCTGATTGCCGCAGTACTAAATGGAACGCCTAGGCGCGTTTTGGCGTGCGGGCATCGCGGATTGCAAGCTGTCCGTGCTCTTGGTGGCGCAGATTCTCGCCTCCTAATTGAAAGAGTCAATTATTTAGAGATAACGAAGGGGGCAGCGAAAGGCGGAAGGAGGACGCGTGGCATCGGGTAAATACTGTAGGCGCAAGGAAAATTATTCCTCGTGCCAGTACCGTGCCAACCCTGCCAGGGCCCCGCAAGACTTTGATTCTTAATTACTTAAATGGTTCCCGTTTTGGCATTTCAATAGCATAATCTAAATCTGCCGAGCCACTTAATTCCTTCTCGTCCCCGGAAACCGGAGGCAGGGGTCCTCCGAAAACTGGGATTGGAGATCGCAGGCAAGACCAATCCTTCAAAATCTTACTGTATCGCGCTGGGGGTGGTGTGTTTACTATCCTTGCGCGAACAAAATAGCGAGGGAAGCATGAACCCGGCCATCACGCTCGTGGATGCTGCTTCGGCGAATCGCGAAGGACTGAAAGCTTTCCTGCAGAACCAGAAGTGCCATGTAGATACGGTAGCAGATGGCGTATCCGCGGTCAGATGCTGCCTGGAGATGCAGCCTGACTTGGTTCTCCTCTACGATAGTTTGCCGGACATCGGCAGTTTCGAACTTTGCCATCAGATCAAGAAGGATCCTCTCAATCAACTCACGCCAGTCGTTTTGCTGAGACCTTCCCCGGGTCTATGGGACATCCAGCGTGGGCGCGAAGCCGGGGCGATGGATACTTGGGCTACTCCTTCATCGCTCTGGGATTTGCTCGGACGCATTCAGACGCTCTTGCGCCTCAAGAAATACATGGATGAGCAGGCGAAGTCCGCAGTGTTTGCGCTGGCGCGCAGCGTCGACTCGAAACAAAACTTGCGCAATGGGCACTCGGAGCGTCTGGTGGCATACGCAGAGCAATTGGGAGAAGGCCTCGGTCTTGGTGACGACGACCTGCACGAACTCCGCATCGCCAGTTGGCTCCACGACATAGGAAAAATTGACGTGCCAGAAAGCATTCTTCTTAAACCCGGGCCTCTGGACGCGGAAGAAAGAAGAATCATGCAGGAGCATCCGATTATTGGAGAGAAAATCTGCGCGCCTCTCAAGTCGCTTCGCAGAATCCTCCCCGTGATCCGGCATCATCATGAAAAAATGGACGGTAGCGGCTATCCGGATGGCCTTCGCGGAGAGGCCATTCCGCTGAAAGCCAGAATTTTACAGATCGCGGACATCTACGATGCATTGACTACCAATCGCCCTTACCGAGGAGCTCTCCCTCCCGAAGAAGCGTTGCAAACCCTTTTCAGCGAAGCCCAGAACGGCTGGCTCGATGCATCCGTGGTGGTGAAGTTCTCCCAGATCTGCAGAGGTGGCGAATGCTTCCCTGTGAGGGGAGGAACAATGCTGGCCTCCTACTACGCCTAGGGGCTCACCGTTCGTCTGGATGCTCGGCACATTGAGAGAACGTACGGGGTGACTCACTGTACCTTCGCAAGACATACTAGCGGAAATTTACAGTCGCGCGTGGCTCGGCGTAGAATGCGGGTGTTCACCAACACACGCAGAAAATGACCAGGCCTCATGTATAGCGTGTACGAAATATTCGAGGTCCTACCGGACGGCTCCGCATTGAGGATCAGCCGTGTATCCCGATTAGAATTTGCCGACTTAGCGGTTCAGGAACTTGCGAAACGTACGAAGAACGAATGTTTTGTCGCCGATGCAAGAACGAGGCGAGTTGTGGCGCAACTGAATGTGTCTTAGGGAAAGTGGCGAGTGACCAAGCGGATTTTTCAAATCGCCTACGATGAGCAATTGGGCCTTCGACGAGCTGAACTGCTAAGGTCACTCGGTTATGGCGTAATCTCGGTGATTGGCAATGATCCTACAAAAGTTCTCTTAACTTCGATCCAGCATTACGACCTCTTTATCCTCGGGTATGCAGCACCTGAAGAGACCAGAACAGAGATGATTGATTGGATTAGGGTGAAATACCCGAAAGTGAAAATTGTTGCCTTGAATGCTCCCCATCAACAACTGCTCAATGCAGATTACAACGTCACCCTCAACGGTCCGGAAAACTGGCTTCCGTTCGTGCGCAGCATAACTGACTCCGCTGACTCTTAACGCACAGCTCACCCGAGTCCCGGATTCCAGTTCCAGCATCTCTACGTCGGCTGCGAAAGCGATGGCGTACCGCCGGTCGCGCACATCAGATTCCTTAGCGCGTTTGCCGCTGTCAGAGTCCATGCAGGTATTCCTTCGCGGAGCGAACTCGCGTTTGCGTCACGGAGTAACCTTCCTCACAGCATTAGTCTCTCAAGTCCTCTAATTTGATGGGAATTGCTTTGGAGGAAAGAGTGTGCTCCTTGGGAAGTGCGAAGTCCGACCGTTCGGAAAAAACTGGCCTCCTGAGGTCACTGTGGTGGTGCCCGAGACCAGCTGTCCTCCGGTACTACGCCTGGGCCCTATCTGTACTATCGACGCATTCTTAGCCTGACCTAATACTCACGGGACTGGCAAGAACTCTTGGCATCGGCCCTGTCCCCATCTTGGCCCTTCAAGTCAGTGTAGGAGGCCCAGCTAATGTCCGCCACACCGGAAACAAGGCACAACCACCTGGGGCGCGCGGCTCGCACTCTTGGCGCTGATCACCATGTTGGTTGCCGGACTGTGCCTTGCCGACGGCAAGAAGCACAAGTTGTCCAACGATCTTGACGCCTTCAAAGTCGGGCACGACGGCGCCACAGTAGACGTGATCATCCAGTTTAACCAAACACCTACCGATGCCCATCACCAGAAGGTGCAGAACAAGGGCGGTGTTCTGAGGACAAAGCTGGACTTCATCAAGGGCGCCCATTATTCCGTGCCAGTAGAGTCCCTTGATGCCCTGGCGGACGATCCCGATGTGGCTTATATCTCACCCGACCGCCGATTGAGCGGCGCGCTCGACAATACCGCAGCCGCGGTGAACGCAAAGGCCGCCTGGCAAGCCGGCTGGGATGGCACGGGAATAGGCGTCGCGGTAATAGACAGCGGCATAACCTACCATACCGACTTATATAGCACCGGTGGCGGAGGTGGCAAGCTCCGTATCATTTACAGCCAAGATTTTGTCGGCGGAGGCACGAACGACTATTATGGGCACGGCGAACACGTCGCCGGAATCATCGCGGGGAGCGGGAAGAGTTCCAATTACTCGACCTACGCTCGCACGTTTAAAGGCATCGCGCCCAACGCGAACTTAATTAATCTCCGCGTCCTCGACCAGAACGGCCAGGGAACGGACAGCGGGGTGATCTCCGCCATTCAAGTGGCCATCAGCCTCCAGAGCAAATATCACATTCGGGTCATGAATCTCTCGCTCGGACGCCAAGTGTTCGAGAGCTATACGCAAGACCCCTTGTGCCAGGCCGTCGAGGCCGCTTGGAAGAAGGGGATCGTCGTTGTCGCCGCAGCCGGCAACTATGGCCGGGACAACTCCATGGGTACCGGCGGGTACGCGACCGTCACTTCGCCGGGCAACGACCCCTACGTCATCACCGTGGGCGCCATGAAGACCGAAGGCAGCCCGCTGCCATCCAACTCCCTGATCGCCAGCTACAGCTCCAAGGGACCCACGCTGCTTGACCACGTGGTCAAGCCGGACATTGTAGCGCCAGGAAATCGGGTTGTTTCCTTGTATGGATATCCCTTCGTTAACCCTAACCCTGCTGGACCATACTACGTCTATGAAGCGCTACCCCAAGAGTATCCCCAGAATTTGGTGCCTTACGGTTATTACGACGGGAGCGGGAGTCTTAACACCGTGTCCACGTCGAGTACCTATTACTCTCTGAGCGGAACCAGCATGGCCACGCCGGTGGTAAGCGGTGCCGCTGCGCTCTTGGTACAGGCCCAGCCTAAGCTTACGCCGGACCAAGTGAAAGCGCGGTTGATGAAGACGGCTTATAAAGCGTTCCCCGTCTCAAGCACGGTCGTCGATCCGGTCACGGGTGTAACCTATGTCAGCGAGTACGATATTTTCACCGTCGGAGCCGGATATCTGGACATTGGAGCAGCTCTCGCGAACTCTGACGTAGCTACCGGCAACGCCCTTTCTCCGACTGCGGTGTATGACTCCACTCAGAATTCGGTCTATCTAGTGAACGCCGCTGGCTCCACTTGGGACAGTTCGGTTGTGTGGGGCACCTCAGTGGTCTGGGGAACGAACGTTTTCGTGAACGGTACGTCCGTGGTCTGGGGCGGCAGCGTTTGCTGGGGCACGAGCACCGACGCTGGCTTCAGCGTGGTCTGGGGCACCAGTGTGGTCTGGGGCACCGGCAACCAAGTCACTTCAGAAACCTCGAATGTAATTCTGGGCGAGGACTAGGATTCGGCTTCCGCGACAGTCCACAGATTCATTTAGCAGCCCCTCCGTGCCGCCGGTTAGGGGCCAGGTAAAAACCGGAGCGATTGCTCAGTAGTTTACCCCCTGGCTGGCTCCGGTCTTTACCTGCTTGCGCGCAGGGGATGTTTTTTTTACCTTAGCGCCGTTTGAAAGTTGCAATCCAGCCATTATTCCACGCGGAGTCTCACCATTGAGGGGGTGCTTTACCACCAGGAGATGGTTAATTCCGCCTCGTTCTTGCGCCTTCCCGCCTTGCGTGAGATGACTTCTTCACAGAACTAGCAACCCCAACGGAGCGCCGGGCCGAGCCCACAGCCGCGAGTCGCTCAAGGCACTTACCGGTGGCACCCGATTAGGCACGCCACCGTTTCAGGCCACGGCAACTATATCGTCGGCTGCGGCGACGGGACACGTGTCTACGCTCAAAGCTGACTTCGCTTGCGGAAGCCGAACTTCGCTGGTTCTGAATGAGGCCGTCCTCACTCCGCGGTCGAAGATCCTTCACCCGCAACGTGAAAGCAAACTGACCGGCTCCACAGGAAACCATGCCCGTGTCCTGGTTTCCGTATGCGGGCTCGCGTTACCCCTGGTCGCCTTTCAGCGACAGCTTTCCCTACGAATTCTTCCGATAGACGAATGATCTAAAAAGGAGAAAAGGAATGCTCAATCACTTCTGCAAGGGAAGAAAATGGTTTCTGGTTATCGCAGCGGGGGCACTGGGAACATTCACAGCAGCACAAGCGGGATACGCACAAGGGAATTGGACAGCGCTTGCACCCGTCTCCCCTTCCCCTACGGAGGGCATGACCGTAGGAGGGGTTGGGCAAGTCATCGTAGGCGCCTACGGATTTTCCTCCTCTCTTGGGGGCAACACCAACCAAACTCGGCTTTACAACATCAGCACGGACTCATGGAGTGCGGGGGCCGCAGCCCCTTTACCAGCTCGCGCTGACGCGGCTTCTGGTGATACCACTCATGGCGGATTTTTATACGTTATCGGCGGCGGAAATTCCAGCGTGGCACTGTCCGATCTGGAACGCTACGACCCGGTATTAGATGCTTGGATAACCCTGGCCCCGATGCCCACGGCCCGCGCAGGGGCGGCTGCTGCGGTGATTGATGATGGCATCTTCGTCATTGGGGGCCGACAGAGTACCAGCGGTCCGTGCAGCGGCGGACCCTACTTGGAGACCGTAGAAAAGTACGACATTGACACCGACACATGGAGCGCAGTTGCGCCGCTGCCAAACCAGCGCTCAGACATAGCCGCCGTCGCGCACGGAGGCAAGATATTCGTCTTTGGCGGGTGTACCGGCACAGCCTCCGCTCCTAGCGTCACGAAAGAGGTCGACATGTACGACCCGCAGACGAACACCTGGACTAGACTCGCCGATATGACGACGGCGCGCGCCAGTCTTGTCGCAGGCCACTCGGGCGACAAGGTATATGCCATTGGCGGAACAGATGGGGTTTCGGCACTGACCGTCAACGAGGTGTACGATATCTCAGGCGACTCCTGGTCTACCAACACGCCAATGACAACGGCCAGGCAGGAGGCTGGCGTAAATTCCCATGGTGGGAGGATATACATTGTCGGCGGAGCTCACCCTATATTTGGCGCTTCAATCGATGCCAACGAGGTGTTTAAGCCCTAGTCCATGGAGGGGAGCGGACTTGCTACCCAGGGGAGGAGGCTTCCTCCTCCCCCTTTCACTCTTACACTCTGTCCGAGCTTCCAGTTTGGCGACAATCCACGAACTATCCTTGATTGCACGATGGCGCTTCGGCGGCAATTACAAAATGCATGATCAGACTGTAGGCATCGTGCCGCCATCAATGACGTAGTCCGCGCCGTGAATCGAAGCTGCACGATCGGATGCCAGGAATGCCACTAGTTCGGCAACTTCCTCCGGCTGGCCGGGTCGGCCGATGGGAATGCCTCCGATCATATTCATGATTTGCCGGCGCGCCGCGTCCTCGCTGATGCCGCTGCTCTGTGCGAGTTGCACAATCATTCCGTGTGCGCCTGAAGTCTCGATAAATCCAGGCGAGATCATGTTGACGCGGACGCCCTTCGGGCCAACTTCGTTTGCCAGGCCCTTATTGTAGGTATTCAGAGCACCTTTC
>WNGJ01046951.1_pt1 | contig 10830 bp, 4 predicted proteins | sample 5400611 | NCBI WGS metagenome assembly WNGJ01 (sample SAMN13153375, study PRJNA577476) | soil metagenome | isolation source: 40 cm soil or saprolite under Garry oak tree replicate 1 | place: USA:California | collected 2016-06-15 | reverse complement strand
CAACAGATTATCGAGAATCGTCGCAAGGCCGAGTTCATCACACCAATTCCAAAGCCCAAAAAGCAGAAACAAAAACAGGATTCGCTCGTCTTCGATGAAGGCAAGGGGCTTTCGACGGAGAAGCAACTCTACGACCCTACTCCGATCATCAACGAGTTGCGCTATCAGGTTGACCAGTGGCGCAAGCTATCGAATCCGACCGACTGGCTCGTAACTCCCGAAACTGCGACGCTTCTCCAGCATTGGCGGCAATTCAAGTTCAACAATATTCGTCCATTCTTTTGCCAAGTCGAGGCGGTTGAAACCGCAATCTGGCTTACCGAGGTAGCTCCAAAACTGGCGAGGGGAAAGCGGTTCCTTGAGCACATAGCGAACGCAAATCGTGATGCCAACCCCGAGCTTTCCCGGCTGGCGCTGAAGCTTGCTACTGGTGCTGGAAAGACCACGGTGATGGCGATGATTATCGCGTGGCAAACCATCAATGCGATTCGAAGACCGGGAAGCTCCAATTTCACCCGTGGTTTCCTCGTCGTGACGCCGGGCCTAACGGTTCGAGACAGACTGCGTGTCCTCCAGCCGAACGACCCTGACAACTACTACACCAACAGTGAATTGGTCCCGAGCGACATGACCGGGGAGCTTGAGCGGGCCAAGATCGTAGTCACGAACTACCATGCCTTTATGCTGAGGGACCGAGTTGACCTTTCTAAGGGTGGGCGTTCCCTGCTGCAGGGGCGCGGCGAAGAGCTGAATACCGTTGAAACAGAAGGGCAAATGATTCAGAGGGCCATGCCCGAACTCATGGGCTTGAAGAACATCTTGGTCCTGAACGATGAGGCCCATCACTGCTATCGAGAAAAGCCGGATGAAGCAAACGAGACCGACTTAAAAGGTGATGACAAACAGGAAGCCGAAAAGAACAACGAAGCAGCGCGGGTCTGGATTTCTGGATTAGAGGCGGTAAATCGCAAACTCGGGCTCGCTCGCGCCATCGACCTCTCAGCCACGCCTTTCTTCCTGCGCGGCTCCGGCTATGCCGAAGGCACGCTCTTTCCTTGGACGATGAGCGATTTTTCGCTTATGGATGCCATCGAGTGCGGCATCGTGAAACTCCCCAGAGTTCCGGTAGCCGACAACATCCCAGGCGAAGAAATGCCCGTCTTCCGGAATCTGTGGGAACACATCCGGGCGAAAATGCCGCAGAAAGGCAGGCGCAAAGCGGGATCGCTCGATCCCCTGAGCCTCCCCGTCGAATTACAGACTGCATTGGAAGCACTCTACGGGCACTACGTGAAAACATATGACCTCTGGATCAAGCAAGGTATCCGAGTCCCTCCTTGCTTCATCGTGGTTTGCAACAACACGTCTACCTCAAAGCTGGTTTATGACTACATCTCGGGCTTTCAACGCGAGAACGAAGACGGCTCGACCACGCTGGAAAATGGCAGACTTGCCCTGTTTCGTAATTACGACGAGCACGGTAACCCGCTGGCACGGCCCCGTTCATTATTGATCGATAGCGAGCAGCTTGAAGCGGGTGACGCTCTGGATGACAAATTCAGGATTATGGCGACGGATGAGATCGAACGCTTTCGCCGGGAGATCGTTGAACGCACGGGAGACATTCAGCAAGCAGAAAAGCTCACGGATGAGGATTTGCTCCGAGAAGTCATGAATACCGTGGGCAAGCCGGGCCGTCTCGGTGAGTCCATTCGCTGCGTGGTGTCGGTATCGATGCTGACGGAAGGCTGGGACGCCAACACTGTTACGCACGTGCTGGGTGTCCGCGCCTTCGGAACGCAGCTTCTCTGCGAACAAGTGATTGGGAGAGCCCTTCGCCGCCAGTCCTACGAGATCAATGAGGACGGCCCTAATCAGGGGCAGTTTAGCGTTGAGTATGCGGATGTCCTTGGAATTCCGTTCGATTTCACTGCCAAGCCAGTTGTGGCTCCGCCGCAACCGCCGCGTGAGACCATACAAATTAAAGCGGTGCGTCCCGAGCGCGACCACTTGGAGATTACCTTCCCCAGAGTGCAAGGCTACAGGGTTGAACTGCCGGAGGAAAGGCTCGAAGCCGAGTTCAACGCCGATTCCGTTCTGGAATTGACTCCTGATTTGGTCGGTCCTTCCATCACGCGAAACTCTGGCATCATCGGAGAAGGTGTCGATCTGAGCCTCGAACACTTGGACGACATGCGGCAATCTTCGCTTGTGTTTCAGGTGACTAAGCGCCTGCTCTACACAAAATGGCGCGATCCTGGCGAGGAGCCGAAACTTCATCTGTTCGGGCAACTCAAGCGAATTACGAAGGAATGGCTCGACAAATGCCTCGTGTGCAAGGGCGGCACATTCCCCGCGCAGCTTATGTATCAGGAACTGGCCGATATGGCGTGTGAGCGGATAACCGCGGCCATCACTCGCAAAACTATCGGTAAGTCTCCCATCAAGGTCATTCCAGACGCATACAACCCCATCGGCTCCACGAGTCATGTCAAGTTCAATACTTCCAAAACGAGTCGCTGGGAGACCGACGCCCGCCGCTGCCACATTAACTACGTCATTCTCGATAGCGATTGGGAGGCTGAATTCTGTCGCGTGGCCGAGTCTCATCCGCGAGTGAAAGCCTATGTGAAGAATCACAACCTCGGGCTAGAAGTGCCCTACCGCTACGGTTCGGAGAACCGAAAGTACAGACCAGACTTTATCGTTCTCGTTGATGACGGACACGGTGAAGAAGACCTGCTTCACTTAATTGTCGAAATCAAGGGCTACCGCCGCGAAGACGCCAAAGAAAAAAAATCCACGATGGAGACGTATTGGGTTCCGGGCGTCAACAACGCGGGCAAGTACGGGCGCTGGGCGTTTGCGGAATTCGCCGAGGTCTATCAGATCGAATCGGATTTTAAGGCGAAGGTGGAGTCACAATTCAACAAGATGATTGAATCGGTCACCGTAGCGCAGCCGGTCGCGGGGGAGTGAGCATGGCGAAGACGGGTTCCAAGGAAAAAGCGAAAAAGAGACCCCCAACTAGTGTGGAGGGGGAAGGACGAGCAGGACTGGTCCGACCTGGTCGTGGCTGCCCCACCGCTATACATCCAAGAAAAGATTCACTCTAAGGTGCTCATTGACGACTTGCAGCGCCGCTCGCAAGTAGACGCAAAGACCACGGCAGCTCAGATCGATCTCTTTGCGAATTTCAACGGGCTCCCAAGCGAAGTAGCGAAGACCGAGTTTTATCAGCACGACGCCCACTGGAGTAACCGCATTATTCTGGGTGACAGCCTACAAGTGATGGCATCGCTGGCTGAGCGCGAAAGACTGCGGGCGATGGTGCACTGCATCTACATCGACCCGCCTTATGGGATTCGATTTAATTCTAATTTCCAATGGTCAACGACCACGCGTGAAGTGGAGGACGGAAAGCCCGACCAAATTACTCGGGAACCGGAGCAAGTCAAAGCGTATCGCGACACCTGGCGGGATGGCGTTCATTCGTACCTAACGTATCTAAGAGATAGGCTGACGGTCGCGCGGGATCTTTTGCACATTTCGGGATCAGTCTTCGTCCAGATTGGCGATGAGAACGTGCACCGAGTGCGCGCTTTACTGGATGAGGTGTTTCTGCCAGATAATTTCATCGCGCAAATAGCGTTCGCCAAGACCACTGGGTCTACTTCAGACGCAATCTCTTCGGTTTTTGACACGATAATTTGGTTCGCCAAAGACAAGCACTATACAAAGATGCGTAAGCTCTACTGGCCACAGACGGCAGGGGACGAAGGAGCGCGGGAATACAAAAGAGTAGAAACGGTCGATGGAAAGCTTTCTCCGATAGGCAAATTTCAGGTAGGAAACAAACTTCTGCTGCCCGAAGGCGCAAGAATCTTCGCGACTGGAGATATTTCCTCAAAGGGTGGTAACGATGCTGATGTAGAGTTTCCCTCCAGTCGGGGACCAATTGTATTGTCATGTAAACCAAATCGTCATTGGAAAACCGGTATTAGTGGCATTCGGCAACTCTGGAAAGTCGGCAGACTTCTTCGCCAGTCTGGCCTTCGAATTTATAAGAGATACCTCGATGATTTTCCGCATCGACCTCTTACAAACATTTGGTCAGATACCCGTGGGGAGGATGACGCACAGTATGTAGTCCAGACTGACGAGAAGCCAGTCGAACGATGCATTCTGATGAGTACGGACCCCGGCGATCTTGTTCTCGACCCGACTTGCGGATCGGGTACCACTGCATTTGTCGCCGAACAATGGGGGCGCCGCTGGATTACGATTGATACATCGCGGGTTGCTCTAGCGCTCGCGCGTGCTCGCATTATGGGGGCCCGATACCCCTATTACGTTCTGGCTGACAGTCGGGAAGGCCAGCTAAAAGAGGCTGAAATACGTCAAACGGCTCCCTCCGAGGCTCCCTCCCACAACAACCTTCGTCAAGGATTCGTATATCAGCGAGCCGCCCATGTTCAGCAGAGTGACATTACTCACAATACTGAGATTGATGTCATTTGGGAGAAGTTCGGTAAGAAAATGGACCAACTACGCTTGACCCTCAATCAGGCTTTGGGGGAGAAGTGGGAGGACTGGGAAATCCCACGTGAAGCTATACCGGATTGGTCCAAGCGATTATTGGAGTTACACCACGAGTGGATGACGCTAAGTAGTTCTCGGCAAAGAGAAATCGATGCATCAATAATTGCCAGGTGCGATATCGAATATCTCTACGACAAACCGTATGAGGACAACAGGAAAGTTCGCGTCGCCGGTCCATTCACCGTCGAGAGCGTCTCGCCGCATCGCGTACTCTCTGTTGGAGAAGACGACGAGCTAATTCAGAAGTCAGGGACATTTAGCGGTGACAAAGATGATGAAGCCGACTTTGTCGCGATGATTCTTGAAAATCTGAAGACCTCGGGCGTTCAGCAAGCGCACAAGGAAGACAAGATTGCCTTCTCCTCTATTGCCCCTTGGCCTGGATACTTTGTCTGCGCGGAGGGCAAATACACGGAAAACAACGGGAAGGCTGGCGCAGAAAAGCGTGCAGCGATTTTTATTGGGCCGGAGTTCGGAACGGTCTCCCGCCCTGACCTCGTTGCTGCTGCGAGGGAAGCTGGCGACGCTGGGTTCGATGTCCTCATCACCTGCGCGTTCAACTACGACGCCCATTCGTCCGAGTTCAACAAGCTAGGCAAAATCCCGGTCTTGAAAGCACGCATGAACGCCGATCTGCACATGTCCGACGAACTGAAGAACACGGGCAAAGGAAACCTGTTCGTCATCTTCGGCGAACCAGACATTCAAATCCTGAAAGCGAAAGACGGCCAGATTCAAGTGAAAATCATCGGCGTCGATGTGTTTCACCCCACTACCGGCGAAGTGCGCAGCGACGGTGCTGAGGGAATCGCCTGCTGGTTCGTCGATAGCGATTACAACGAAGAGAGCTTTTTTGTGCGCCAAGCGTACTTCCTTGGCGCAAACGATCCGTACAAGGCTCTGAAGACCACTCTCAAGGCTGAAATCAACGAGGAAGCGTGGGCGACGCTGCACAGCGACACCTCGCTCCCGTTCGACAAGCCAAAGTCAGGCCGTATCGCCGTGAAGGTCATCAACCACCTCGGCGATGAAGTGATGAAGGTCTTCAAGGTATGACCCGACTCTGTGTCGAGACCCGCGGCATTTGTAATTGGCGGGAGCGACTGGCGAAACCTGACACCCAATGGAGGAGGCGGTTTTCCGCATTCGAGACTGCCGTGTCATGGGAAACGGCATCTTGCCATCCTTGGGGATTGCCGGAGCCAATCAGGGAGCTATTTCGAGGAACCATCTTCGGTGAACCAACGCTCTTGCTTGCGATTCCGGAGCACAAAGTACCACTCGATGGCGGACGAGCGGATTCCCAATGCGACGTTTGGGCTCTCTTAGATACTCCCTCGGGTGGCGTTTCTCTTTCCGTAGAAGCCAAGGCGAACGAGGCTTTCGGCCAAGGTAATGAGTCGCTGAGAGATTGGCTAATTGCGGGCGAATCAGAGCGGTCACGCCGAAACCGGGAAGACCGTTGGAAGCACATCGCCGAACACCTTCCCAGCGCAGCGGCAGACGCATATTCGCTCGTGCCGTACCAAGTGTTGCATCGGTGTGCCGCTGCTGTGATTGAAGCCCGGCGATTCCGCTTGCCGAACGCTGCGTTAATCGTTCAATCGTTTGGTGCACCGTCTGAGAGTTTTGAGGCGTTTGCTGGCTTCTGTCATGGTGCACCGTCTGAGAGTTTTGAGGCGTTTGCTGGCTTCTGTCAGGCGATAAACCTCAAAGCCCAACGGAGCCAGATGCAGGTTACAAAGGTCGGAGAAATCCGCCTCGGCATTGGTTGGGCAGATTGCCCGTTTGCTACGGACGCAGAGATCGCTTCGGTGGCGTGAGCACGGAGAAGGTCCAATGGACGAACCAAAGGCACTCGACAGCCTGTTCAAACAGAAAATCTTTCGCATTCCCGACTACCAGCGAGGTTATGCCTGGCAGCGTGAGCAGCTCAAGGCTTTCTGGGAAGACCTCGTCAATCTGTCTGGCAATCGCTCACATTACACCGGCGTGCTCACTCTAAAGCAAATCCGCGGAATCGCGCCAAACGAGAAGGAGTATTGGCTTGTTGAGGATCACTCGTATGAGGTCTACCACATCGTTGATGGTCAACAACGACTTACAACGTTCATTATCTTTCTTCAGGCCCTTGTCGATCTTCTCAAGCAGCTACCTGATTTCGCTGAGAGGCCGGACGCCGAGATCTATGTGACCGAAAACCTGAACCTTTCGGCACTACAAGGCAACTATCTCTTCAAGGTTAAGCCTACAGGAGATCGGTTTCGTACATACAACTTTGGTTACACAGAAGACAATCCGAGCTATGAGTACCTGAGGTTCCGAATCCTAGGGGAAGAAGGTGGCGGGAGCATTGAAGAAACCTTCTACACTCTGAATCTAAGCAACGCCAAACTCTATTTCACAGAACAGCTCCGTGAGCTGTTTCAGCAGGAGCGCCTTGACGGCCTTCGACATATCTACAAGAAAATAACGAAACGGTTTTTGTTCAACGAGTACGTCATCAAAGATGAGTTCGACGTCTTTGTTGCCTTCGAGACGATGAATAACCGGGGAAAGAAGCTTTCCGACTTGGAGCTGCTCAAGAACCGGTTGATATACCTCACGACTCTTTACGGCGATGACGAGCTGGATGCGGCATCCAGAAAGAATTTGAGAGACACAATCAACGACGCCTGGAAAGAGGTATACCACCAGCTTGGAAGGAACAAAACTCATCCGCTAAACGATGATGAATTTTTGCGGGCTCACTGGATCATGTATTTCAAATATTCCCGCAAAACTGGTAAGGACTACATTCGCTTCCTCCTCGACGAGGAGTTCACCATAAAAAGAGTGCACGTAAAGGTTGAACGAGAAGTCGCTCTCGAAGAGCCGCAAGAGACTCTTTCTGACGACGTGGCTGAAGGGATTGAGGAAGAAAATGGGGAACCGACGCCAGAAAGACAACTTTTCTCGCGGCTAAAACCAACCGAGATTCGAGATTACGTAAATAGCCTGAAAGAGTCTGCCGTTCATTGGTTCAATTCGTTTTACCCTGACCTCGGTGAAGGAGTAACACCAGACGAGAAACAATGGATTGATCGGCTTAATCGCATCGGCATTGCCTATTTCAGGCCACTGGTCATGTCCATTCTCAAGAACGAGCAAAGCGTGCAAGCTCGCATTCGCATTTTTCAGCGGATTGAGAGGTTCATTCTTATCGCTTTCCGAATGAACGCGTACATGGCTACATACCGGAATAGCGAGTTCTATAAAACTGCAAGAGACTTGGATCGAGGCGACACTGACATAGAAACGATCTGTTCTCAATTGGACGAACGGCTAGCCTACAGTTTCAACGATGATGACTCTTTCCGGATCGATGACTTCTACAGCGCCCTTCGGAAGAGATTTGAGAGTGGACCTGGTTACTACAGTTGGCCGGCGTTGCGCTACTTCCTATTCGAATACGAACTAAGCCTCCTGTCCGGGAGTCGCCAGAAGAAAGTGAGTTGGGAAGATCTGCTGAAAACCGAGAAAGACAGGGTCTCGATAGAGCATATCTATCCTCAGACAGAAACGGGGGACTGGGCTAGACAATTTGCAAATATTCCTCCTGAGCAGCGAGTTCGTTACAACGCCACAATTGGCAATCTGCTGCTCCTTTCACAATCGATCAACTCATCTCTCCAAAATGACAGCTTCGAAGACAAAAAGAAGCCGAAATTCAACGCGGCGGGTATGAAGGTTCGGAACGGGTATGCCGACGGTTCACACTCAGAGATTGAGGTATCGCAGAAGCAATCTTGGGGGCCCGAAGAAATCAAGACACGAGGAATTAAGCTTCTCGAGTCTATGGAGAGGCGATGGGACATCCGTTTCAAGAATGATGGTGACCGTAACCAGATGCTGTTTTTGGATCCCGCGAAGGAGAATCAGTAACACAGACTGTGGAATTTCGAATCGCGGACACGTTCACCGACAGCCTTGCCCGTTTGACGGGCGAGGAGCAGAAAACCGTCAAGACAACTGCGTTCGATCTGCAATTGAATCCCGCCCACCCCGGACTCCAATTTCACAAACTGGAACGAGCGAAAGACCTGAATTTCTGGTCGATCCGGGTCAGCAAAGATGTCCGCATAATCGTGCATCGCACAGGAACCAGCCTCTTGCTCTGCTATGTCGGCCACCACGACAACTCCTACCAATGGGCGGAGCGGCGGAAGCTCGAAACTCATCCCAAAACTGGCGCGGCGCAGTTTGTCGAGATTCGGGAGCGAGTTGAGGAAATCACAATCCCAAAGTATGTCGAGGACGCGCCCGCACCAAAGCCTCTTTTGTTTGCGGGTATCTCTGACGGCCAGTTGCTCGGCTATGGCGTTCCTTCCGAATGGCTGGCGGACGTACGCAATGCCAGCGAGGAGAATGTGCTGGAACTCGCGGATCACCTTCCAAAAGAGGCAGCGGAAGCCTTGTTGGAACTTGCGACCGGAGCAATTCCCCAACCCGTCCCGGCTGTGCCGATCCCCTCTTTGCCAGAATTAGCACTTCCCACAACAAAGTCCTTCCAACATCCAGACGCGCAGAGACGCTTCCGGCTCATTGGCAGTGCAGAGGAACTCGAACGAGCGCTGGAATACCCATGGGAGAAGTGGACAGTCTTTCTGCATCCCACCCAACGAGAATTGGTCGAACGGGACTTCAACGGTCCCGCACGGGTCGCTGGGTCGGCTGGAACCGGCAAGACAATAGTGGCAGTCCATCGCGCTGTTTTTCTCGCCCGCAAGTATCCCGATTCCCGCGTATTGCTGAGCACCTTTTCCAAGCCGCTCTCAAACGCTTTGGCCACGAAGCTACGCCACCTGATCGGGAAACAGCCCCGGCTTGGCGAACGGGTTGAGGTCCATTCGTTAAATGTTATTGGCAAGCGGCTGTATGAAGCGAATATAGGCAAGCCACATTTCGCGACGACTGACACGCTGAGGGAACTGCTCGTGAAGGCTGCTCAAGAAACTCCCGAAAGCCGTTTCTCTTTGCAATTTCTGGTCTCGGAGTGGGAGCAGATTGTGGATGCGTGGCAGCTTGCAACGTGGGAATCCTATCGAGACGTAGTGCGTCTCGGCCGAAAGACGCGCCTCAAAGAACCCCAACGTACAATCGCGTGGTCGATCTTCGAGAAAGTAAAAGCCGCCCTGAACGGAAAGCAACTGATTACGCTCTCGCAGATGTTCAGCGAGTTGGCAGGCTTCTTTTCCACTAATGTTTCAAGACCCTTTGAGTTCATCGTTGTGGATGAAGCTCAGGACGTGACCATTGCACAACTCCGATTCTTGGCTGCTCTCGGGAATGACTGCCCGAACGGTCTCTTCTTCGCTGGTGACTTAGGGCAGCGGATATTCCAGCAGCCATTCTCCTGGAAGGTGCTGGGCGTTGATGTGCGGGGACGGGCCACGACGCTGAGGATCAACTACCGCACCTCGCACCAGATCAGGATGAAAGCCGATAGGCTCTTAGGGCCCGAGATGGCGGATGTAGACGGGATCGTCGAACAGCGAAAGGCTACAGTCTCTGTCTTCAACGGGCCACCGCCGACGATTCAAACTTTTGATTCGATAGAAGCCGAGTCAAAGGGCGTAGGCGACTGGCTCAGGGGAAGAGCCCAGGAAGGATTGCTTCCACACGAAATCGCGGTCTTCGTCCGTTCAGGCGCGGAATTGGAGCGAGCCCGAGCGGCGGCAGAACTCGCCGCGATTCCGTTCAAGGTTCTCGACAACAGGGTAGAAACCGTACACGGGAAGGCTTCGATAGCCACCATGCATCTCGCCAAGGGGCTCGAATTTCGGGCGGTTGCTGTGATGGCTTGCGACGATGAGATTGTTCCGCTGCAGCAGCGGATCGAGACCGTAGCTGACGACTCGGACTTGGAAGAGGTCTACAACACGGAAAGGCAGCTTCTCTACGTGGCATGCACCCGCGCCCGAGATCAATTGCTTGTGACCAGCGTCGCCCCCCCGTCTGAGTTCTTAGGAGACATGAAGTAAGACAGCAATCCTTGCAAGCTCAGGGCGAGATCGATCCGCCTAAACCAAAGAGTTCCATGAATTGCTGATCTTGCAACATTTCATTCAGTGACGATTGCGGCGAAGATTGGCGTGACTGCATGACGAACTTTTGCTTGAAGATCTGTCTCTGTGGGACGACGCAGAGATTCTACGAGTTCCTTTTCAGCGCTTGAAAGAGATTGGA
>WNGJ01008674.1_pt1 | contig 10830 bp, 11 predicted proteins | sample 5400611 | NCBI WGS metagenome assembly WNGJ01 (sample SAMN13153375, study PRJNA577476) | soil metagenome | isolation source: 40 cm soil or saprolite under Garry oak tree replicate 1 | place: USA:California | collected 2016-06-15 | reverse complement strand
AGTGCTCGACGAACGACACGGTCGTCCTGCTCGCCAACGGCGCCGGAGATGTCGATCGCTCGGCGGCCGACGACGCGTTCGCCGAGGCCCTGCACGCCGTCTGCGCCGATCTCGCCGGCCAGATCGTCGCCGACGGCGAGGGCGCGACCTTCCTGGCCGAGATCAGCGTCAGCGGCGCCGCGAGCGACCCCGAGGCAAAGGCGATCGCGAGGCGGATCGCGACCTCGGCGCTCGTGAAGACAGCGTTGTTCGGGCGCGATGCCAACTGGGGCCGCGTGCTCGCGGCCGCGGGCTCGGCGCCGTTCAACGGCGGCTACGCCCAGCTCGATCCCGCCCGGGTCACCCTCGACCTCGCGGGCGTGCGCGTCCTCGACGCGGGTGCGCCGAGCGACGTCGAGCCGGCGCTCGATGGTTCGCGCTGCACGATCGCGCTCGACCTCGCGCTCGGCGACGGGTCGGCGGAGTACCTGACCAGCGACCTCTCGTACGACTACGTGCGGATCAACGCGGACTACCGGTCGTGAGCAGGATCGTCGTCAAATGCGGCGGCGCCGTCGTGCGCGGATCAGCCGGCGCGATCCTGACGCTCGCCGATGCCGGCCACGAGGTCTGCGTCGTGCACGGCGCCGGCCCCCAGATCTCCGAGGAGATGGAGCGCTTCGGGATTCCGGTCGAGTTCGTCGGCGGGCGGCGCGTGACGACGGCGGCGGGCCTGACCGTCGTGCGCTCGTCTTTCGCCGCCGTCAACCGCGCTCTCTGCGCCGAGCTCGGGCCCCGCGCGGTCGGGCTCTTCGGCGACGAAATCGGCTTGCATGCTCTGCAGCTCGCCGAGCTCGGCCTCGTCGGCGAGCCGTTGCCGAGTCGTCCCAAGGCCGCCCTCGACGCGCTCGACGCCGAGCAGATTCCCGTCGTCGCGCCACTCGGTGTCGGGCCGCTGAACGTCAACGCCGACGAGGCCGCGGCGGCGCTGGCGGTCGGGCTCGAGGCGGAGCGGCTGCTTTTCGTCACTGACGTCGCCGGCGTCTTCCGCGACGGCGTCGTGCTGACGAGCATCGACGCCGGCGAGGCCGACCGTCTGCTCGACGACGGCACCTTCGAGGGCGGGATCGTCCCGAAGCTGCGGGCCGCAATCGCTGCCGCGCGGAACGGCGTCCGCGCAGAGATCGGCGAGACGGCGGTGGTCGCGTGAGCGCCGTCGCGGTCTCCCCCGTCCTCCCCGTTTACGCCCGCCAGGACCTGACCTTCGTCCGCGGCGAAGGCGCGACGCTCGTCGACGCGGACGGGCGCAGCTATCTCGACTTCCTCGCCGGAATCGCCGTCGTCGGACTCGGGCACTGCCACCCTGCTCCGCTCGCCGCCGCCCAGGCCCAGCTCGAGCGCCTCTGGCACGTCTCGAACCTCTACTGGAGCGAACCGATGATCGCGCTCGGCGAGCGGCTCTCGGAGCGTTTCGGCGGCGCCCAGGCGTTCTTCTGCAACTCGGGTGCCGAGGCCGTCGAGGCCGGTCTCAAGTACGCGCGCAAGGCGACCGGCAAGCCGGGCGTCGTCTCGCTCACCGGCTCCTTCCACGGCCGGACGCTCGGCGCCCTCTCGGTCACCGGCCAGCCCGGCAAGCGCGAGGCCTTCGAGCCATTGCTTCCAAACGTCCGCTTCGCGGCTCCCAACGATGCGGACTCGCTCGCGGCAGCCGTCTCCGCCGAGACCGGCTGCATCCTGCTCGAGCCGGTCCAGGGCGAGGGCGGCGTGCACGAGCTGGACGCCGGCTTCGTGGCGGAGGCGCGACGGCTCGCAGACGACAACAGCGCGATCCTGCTCCTCGACGAGGTGCAGACCGGCGTCGGCCGCACCGGGACGTTCTTCGCCTGGGAGCAGCTCGGTGTGCGTCCGGACGCCGTCACGCTCGCCAAAGGCCTCGCCAACGGGCTGCCGATCGGCTGCTTGCTCGTCGGCGACGGTGCCCCGGAAGGGTTCGCCCCGGGCGACCACGCCAGCACCTTCGGCGGCAATCCCGTCGCCTGCGCCGCCGCGGCAGCGGTCTGCGACGAGCTGACCGACGACCTGCTCGCCGGAGTCACCGCGACCGGCCGCGCGCTGACCGCGGGCCTGAGAGAGCTCGCGGCCATAGGCGAGGTGCGCGGCGCGGGCCTCTTGCTCGGGGCCGAGCTCGACCGGCCCGCGGCGGATGTCGTCGCGCAGTGCGCGAAACGCGGGCTGCTCGTCGGCACGGCCGGCGAGAACGTGCTCCGGCTCACCCCCCCGCTCGTCGTCACGGCGGCGGAGGTCGACCAGGCACTCGGCGTGATCGAGGAGGTGCTCGCATGAGGAAGTTCGAACGGCAGGGAGCGATCCTGCGACTCGTCAAGGAGCAGAAGCTCTCGACGCAGACGGAGCTCGCGAAGGCGCTCCGCGAGGCCGGCTTCGGCGCGGTGCAGACGACCGTCTCCCGCGACGTGGCGGAGCTCGGGCTCGTCAAGGTGCGCGACGAGGAAGGCCGGCTCGTCTACGCGCTGCCCGGCGCCGCCGACCTCTCGCGGCTCGGCGAGCTCGTCGCGGCGCTGCGCCGATGGGCGCTGTCGCTCACCGCCACCGGCGACCTGGTCGTCATCAACACGCCGCCGGGAACGGCAAACGCGCTCGCGCGCGCGATCGACGCGGCCTGGCTCGCCGATGTCGCGGGAACGGTTGCGGGCGACGACACGATCTTCGTCGCCGCGCACCAAGGCGTCGGCGGCGCGGCTCTGGCAGACCAGCTTCGACATCACCTGGAAGGAGAAACCCAGTGAACGGAACGGCGGTGCTCGCCTACTCCGGCGGGCTCGACACGAGCTGCGCGATCGCGTGGCTGAAGGAGGACTACGGGTTCGAGGAGGTCGTCGCCGTGCTCGTCGACGTCGGCCAGGAGGCGAGCTTCGGCCCCGCCGTCGAGCGCGGCCGGCTCGCAGGGGCCGACGACGTCCTGCTGCTCGACCGCAAGGAGGCTTTCGCGGAAGAGCAGGTGGCGATGGCGCTGCTCGCAAACGCGCTCTACGAGGGAAAGTACCCGCTCGTCTCGGCGCTCTCCCGGCCGGTGATCGCCGAAGCAGTGGCAGAGGTCGCGCTCGAACTCGGCGCCGAAGCGGTCGTCCACGGCTGCACGGGCAAGGGCAACGACCAGCTGCGCTTCGAGCTCGCCTTCAAGGCGAAGTATCCGGGCGTAACGGTGATCGCGCCGCTCCGCGACCACGTCCGGACGCGCGACGAGGAGATCGCCTACGCGGAGGCACGCGGCATCCCCGTGGAGGCGAAGGTCGAGTCCCCCTACTCCGTCGACGACAACCTATTCGGCCGCGCGATCGAGGCCGGCATGCTCGAGGACCCCTGGACCGCCCCGCCGGAGGACGCCTTCCTGCTTACGACCGCAGCTGCATATGCCCCCGCGCCGGTGGACCGCGTCGTGGCGTTCGAAGAGGGTCTGCCCGTCTCGCTCGACGGCGAGGAACTGCCCCTCGACGAGCTCGTCGGCGTGCTCAACGAGCAGGCCGGCGCCTACGGCATCGGCCGGATCGACATGATCGAGAACCGCGCCGTCGGCATCAAAAGCCGCGAACTGTACGAGGCACCTGCCGCGCTGACGCTGATCGCCGCGCACCGTGCGCTCGAGGAGCTGGTGCTGACGAAGGGCGAGCTCGAGGCCAAGCGGGAGCTCGAACCGAAGTGGGCGAAGCTCGTCTACGACGGGGGCTGGTTCGCGCCACTCCGCAGCGCCTACGACGCGTTCTTCGCGGCGACGCAGAAGCTCGTCACGGGCGAGGTGCGGCTCTCGCTCCAGCCCGGCGCGCCGGTCGTCAGCGGCCGCCGCTCCGAGCACGCGCTCTACTCAGAGGAGCTCGCCTCCTACGGGATCGGCGAGACTTTCCCCCACCAGGAGGCCGCGGGTTTCATCGGGATCACCGCGCTCGAGACGCAGCTCGTCGCCGCTCGCGAACGGGTCGAGGTCGCGTGACGCTCTGGTCCGGACGGGTCGAGGCCCGGCTCGCGCCGGAAGTCTGGGACTTCCTCCGCGCTGACGACGCCGAGCTGCTCCCTTACGATTGCCAGGCGACTGCGACGCACGCTGGGCGGCTCCGCCAGGCGGGACTCCTTGGCGACGCGGAGCTCGCCGAGGTCGAGGCGGCGCTCGAGCGGATCGCCGCCGAGGGCATCGACGACCAAGCCGACGAGGACGTCCACTCTGCGCTCGAGCGGTCGCTCGGTGAGGTCGGCCGGAAGATCCACGCCGGCCGCTCGCGCAACGACCAGGTCGCCGCCGCGCTGCGGCTCTACGTCGGGGACGCATGCGACGAGGCAGTGGCCGCGATCCAGAGTCTCGCGGGCGCCGTGCTCGACCAAGCGGAAGAGGAGGTGGAGACGCCGCTGCCGGCCTACACGCACCTGCAGCGCGCGCAGCCGGTAACCGTGGGACATCACCTGCTCGCCTGGGTCGAGATGCTCGAGCGGGATCGCGAACGGTTCTGCTTTGCGGCCGGCCAGGCGGGCCCCTCTCCCCTCGGCTCGGCGGCGGTCGCAGGGTCGACTCTCGAGCTGCAGGCCCCACCGGGCCCGCGGGGGCGCAACTCGGTGGACGCCGTCGGCGACCGCGACTTCGCGCTCGACTACCTCTACGCCTGCGCGGTGCTCGGCACGCACCTCTCCCGGATCGGCGAGGAGCTCGTCGTCTGGGCGACGTCCGAGTTCGGGTTCGTCCGGCTGCCTGAGCAGGCGGCCACCGGCTCGTCGATGATGCCGCAGAAGCTGAACCCCGACGTCGCCGAGCTCGTCCGGGGCAAGGCGGGAACGGCGATCGGGCGGCTGACGGGGTTACTCGCGACGATCAAGGGGCTGCCGCTCGCCTACAACCGCGACCTTCAGGAAGACAAGGTCTCGGTCTTCGCGGCACGTCGCGACGTTCAGAGCACGCTGGCCGCGCTCGAGGTGCTCGTCGCCGGAATAGAGTTCGACCCCGAACGGCTCGAGGCGGCTACCGCCGATCCGCTACTAAAGGCGACCGACGCCGCGGAGGCGCTGGTCGAGAGCGGTGTCCCCTTCCGCGACGCACACGAGCGGGTCGCGGCGCAGGTTCGCGACGGAACGTTCGAGCCGCCCGAAGAGCGGCGCCCGCGCCCCGCCCCGGGGCCGGCGAACGTGCCGGCCGCGGTCGCCGAGGCGCGAGCCCGCTTCGGGGTCTAGCAGGGCGGATACGAGCAGCTGGTCGTGGTGGTGTTCGTCGTAGTCGTAGTCGTGGTCGGGGGCGCGCTGCGGACGGCCGTTCCTCTGGCGGAGACGGCGTACCACCTGGCGCCGAAGGCGAACTGGCCTTCGCCGTTTGTCTGACCTGCCCGCTTGTCGAGCGAGAAGCCGTAGAGCGGGTGCTTGTTGTAAGTCACTTGGACGCTGCCGTTGCTGCGCCTCGTTGTGCCGAGCAGCGACGCTTTCACGCCCGGACCTACGGTCGGCTTCCCGTGGCGGAGCAAGGGCGGCCAGAAGCCGGCGCAACTTCCAGTACACGAGCTCTTGCCGCTTCTGTCTTTGGCGAACAAGTAGAGCGTGTGCCCACTCGAGTTCACCAGGATCGAGCCCAGCTTCGTCTTGCGGAGGGACACGGTCGCATGCGAACCAGTCGCGCTGCGCGCGATCGAACCGGCGGCAAGGAACCCGATCACCCCCAGCGCCGACACCAGCGCGAGCAAAGCGAACATGCGGGTGGGTGCCCTACCCGTGACCAGTCTTTCCTCGTTCTTTGTTCGGTGTTTCATCTGTCTCATCGGACCTCCCTTGATTCCGGTGGTACGCGACGAAAGCGCAGCTGGATTTACCCGAGTGCGGACAGCGGCAGTAAGCCGTCGAGGAGCGCGCGGCCGACGACGGCGCCCTCGCAACCGGACACCGCCACCGCGGCCAGGTCGGCCTCGGAGCTGATCCCTCCGGCCGCGAGCAGCGGCAGGCCCGACGCCTCGCGCACCTCGCGCAGTAGCTCCAGGTCGGGGCCGGCGAGCATGCCATCCCGCTCGATCGCGGTGCAGAGGAGGCGCTTGACGCCGGCCTCGGCGCATGTGCGCGCCGCCTGCGCCGGGTCGAGCCCGGTGTCCTCGAGCCACCCGCGCACCGCGACCCGTCGGTCGCGGACGTCGATCGCCACGACCAGCCGGTCGCCAAGCGCCGCCGCGAAGCGTTCGAGCGCAGCCGGCCCGGCCAGGGCCGCCGTCCCGACGACGACGCGGGCCGCTCCCGCCTTGAGCAGCCGCTCGGCGTCGGCCGGCGTGCGGATGCCGCCCGACGCCTGCATCGCGGCGGGCGCGGCGGCTTCCACGAGGCCACGGACGACGTCCGGCCGGATCCGCCCGCTACGCGCACCGTCGAGGTCGACCAGGTGGATCAGACAAGCCCCCGCCTTCACGAACCGCTGCACGAGCTCCAGCGGCCGCCCCCGCGTCGCCACGCGGCCGAAGTCCCCTTGTTCGAGACGCACCGCGTCGTCCCCGAGCAGGTCGACGGCCGGAATCACGTGAAAGTTCTGCGCTGCCACGCGACGAAAAATCTCACTTCCGGCACGGTTTGGTCACACTCCGCGCTTGACAAAACCGGTGTCCGACACCGGTTTTTGTCAAGCGGAAAGCGTGCCGAGAGTGTGACAATTTTTCCACCACTCCGCGCGGCCAAAGTCCCCCTGCTCGAGCCGCACAATGATCATCTCCGAGGTGGTCGACGGCCGGGATAACATGAAAGGTCTGTACTGCCATGTTAGTATGCTAATACGATGGCGGAAGGATCACACCCCGAATGGGAAACGCAAGAGACACGAGACCTGCTCAAGACGATCGTCTCGCTTCGGACGGTGAGCGAGGCCGAGCGTTTCTTCCGCGATCTCTGCACGCTCTCCGAGCTGGAAGCGATGACGCACCGCTGGCAGGCGGCTCAGCTGGTCGACCGCGGGCTGCCGTACCACGAGGTGAGCCGAATGACTGGCGCCTCGACGACGACGGTGACGCGCGTGGCGCACTGGCTGCGCCACGGCGAGGGCGGCTACCGGCTGATGCTCGCGCGCCGCAAGCGTCGGCCCGCGCAAACCGCCTGACGATCGCGATCCCGGCCAAGGGCCGGCTCCGCGAGCCGGCTGTCGCGTTGCTCGAAGACGCCGGTCTTGGCCCGGAGGAGCCGGGTGAGCGCGCGCTCGCCTTCCCCTGCCGCAACGCCCCGGTGGACGTCCTGCTCGTACGCGCGGCCGACGTGCCCGAGTACGTCCAGGACGGCGTCGTCGACTGCGGCATCACCGGCGCCGATCTCGTTCGCGAGCGCGGCGCCGACGTCGAGGAGCTGCTTGTCCTCGGGTTTGGCGCGTGCACGCTGGAAGCCGCCGTTCCCGAGGAATCGGAAGTGCAGGCGCTCGCGGATCTCGACGGGCTCCACGCGGCGACGGTCTACCCGCGGCTGGCTCGATCGGCGCTGGAGGAGCGCGGTGTGGACGTCGAGCTGGTCGAGGTCACGGGTTCAGTCGAGGTGGCGCCACGCCTCGGACTGGCCGAGGCGATCGTCGACCTCGTCTCGAGCGGCAACACGCTGCGAACGAACGGCCTCCGCTCCCTCGGCGTGCTCTTCTCGTCGCAGGCGGTTCTGATCTGCCGGCCGGACGGCGACGACGACCGCGCGCACCGGCTGGCGGCAATTCTGCGTAGCGTCGTCGAAGCGCGGGCAGCCCGCTACCTGATGCTGAACGCGCCCGAGAGCGCCCTCGACGCGATCTGCGCGCTGGTGCCCGGATCGCGCGCGCCGAGCGTCCTGCCGCTGACCGAGCCGGGGATGGTCGCGGTGCACGCGCTCGTCCCCGCCGCAGACGTTTGGCGGCTGCTGCCCCGGCTCGAAGCGGCCGGCGGCTCGTCGATCCTCCTCGTCCCCGTCGAGCGGATCGTGGCGTGAGCGACGTCGAGCGAATCATCAGTGACGTGCGCCGACGCGGCGACGAAGCGCTCCGCGAGTGGGCGCTGCGCCTCGACGGAGTCGAGCCCACCCGCGGTGCGGCCGGCGGGGAGCTACCCCCTGAGGCGCTGCTTGCGCTCGCCGACGCGGTCCGCCGCTGGCACGCGCTCCAGCGCCCGCCCGACGCACGGCTCGAGGTCGCGCCCGGCGTCGAGCTCGAGCGCCGCTGGTTTCCCCTGCGCTCGGTCGGGATCTACGTCCCGCGCGGGCTCGTCTCCACGCTCGTCATGTGCGCGGTTCCGGCCCAGCTCGCCGGCGTCGAGCGGATCGTCGTGACGACGCCTCCTCAAGGCGCGGCCCTCGTCGCCGCCGCCGCCGAGCTGCTCGGGCTCGAAGAGGTGTGGGCAATCGGCGGGCCGCCGGCGATCGCCGCGCTTGCGTACGGAACCGAGTCGATCCCCCGCGTCGACAAGATCGTCGGTCCCGGCAATTCGTACGTGAACGAGGCCAAGCTGTTGGTCGCCCGAGACGTCGCGATCGACCTTCCGGCCGGCCCGTCCGAGGTCGTCGTCCTCGCGAGCCGCGATGCCGAACGTGGGATCGCCGAGCTGGAACTCTCGGCCCAGGCAGAGCACGGCCCCGACACGGTCTGCCGCCTCGTCGAGCTCGACGGCGACGCCGACCGCGCGCTCGCCGAGGTCGAGGGGCTCGCGCCCGAGCACCTCGTCCTGCTCGGCGCCGAGGCAGAGGTGCTCGCCCCGCGCATCCGCAACGCGGGCGCCGTGTTCGTCGGCCGCTGGTCGGCCGTGGCGGCGGGCGACTACGCGACGGGCGGCAATCACGTCCTCCCGACCGGGGGCTGGGCGCGCGTCGTCGGCGGGCTCGGGCTAGAGACGTTCCTGAAGCCGGTGACGGTTCAGCGGCTTACGCAAGACGGCCTCGCCCGCCTGCGGCCGGTAGTCGAGGCGCTCGCCGCGGTCGAGGGGATGCCCGCCCACGCCGAGGCGGTGCAGCGGTGAGGACGCTGCCCGAAAGCTTCGCCCCCTACCGCTGGGCTCCCTCGACCGAGCAACTCGCGCGCCGCTCCGGTCTCGACCCTGTTCAGATCGTTCGCTTCGACGGCAACGTTCCCGCGCAGCCCCACGCATCGGCGCGCCCTGGGACGGTCGCCGCCGCCCTGGCCCGTGTGAACGAGTACGCGCACGGCGGCTATCCCGGGCTCGTGCGCGCCGTTGCGGCGTATGCGGAAGTCGAGCCGGAAAACGTCGTCCTCGGCGCCGGGGCCGACGACCTGATCCTGCTCTGCGCGCGCGCCTTCACCGGGCTCGGGGACACCATCGCGATCGCCGAGGAGCCGACCTATCCGCTGTACCGCGTCGCCGCCGGGCTGGCGGGTGCCGAGCTCGACGGGGCCGAACCGGCCCTGACCTTCTGCTGCCGCCCGAACAACCCGACCGGTGCGGTCGGCCCGCTTCCGGGAACGCGGCCCCTGGTCGTCGACGAGGCCTACTGGGAGTACGCGGGCGAGACGGCGGCCGGCCTGCTCGACGACGGGGTGATCGTGCTGAGGACGTTCTCAAAGGCGTTCGGCCTTGCCGGAGCCCGCGTCGGCTACGCCCTTGCCGACGTTGACACGGCGGCTGAGCTGAACCGGCGCCAGGCACCGCTGGCGGTCTCGACGCTCTCCGCGGCGCTCGCGCTCGCGGCGCTTGCCGATCCGCCCGACGTCAGCGATCAGCTCGAGGAGCGCGACCGGGTGGCCCGGGCGCTGCGGGCGCTCGGCCTGGAGCCCCTCCCCTCCCGGACGAGCTTCCTCTTCCTCCCGCTCGTGGAGCCCGAGCACATGGGCGAGGCGCTGCTGCGGGACGGACTCGTCGTCCGCGTCTTTGCGGACGGCATTCGCTTCAGCGTCCGCGACCGCGAGGACGACGACCTGTTGCTTGAAGCACTGGCACGTCAGCTCGAGCGACCCGCCCCGGTCGCGCCTGCCGGCGGGCGGCGGGCGAGGCGCCTACGCGCGACCGCCGAGACGCGCATTCGCGTCCGCCTGGCGCTCGACGGGTCCGGGCGCGTCCGTGTCGCCACCGGCGCCGGGCTGTACGACCACCTGCTCGAGCAGCTCGCCTTCCACGCCGGGTTCGATCTCGCGCTCGAAGGAGCCGGCGATCTCGAGACCGGGCCGCACCACACCGTCGAGGACGGGGCGCTCGCGCTCGGCGAAGCGCTCGACAGCGCGCTCGGCGACCGGCGCGGCATCGCCCGCTACGGCGAAGGGGTCGTCCCGATGGACGACTCGCTCGCCCGCGCCGCCGTCGACCTCGGCGGCCGTCCCTGGGCGGAGCTACGACTCGAGCGCGACCTCGGCCTCGTCGAGCACGCCATGCGGAGCCTGGCCCAGGCCGGACGGCTCGCGCTGCACCTCGAGGCGACCGGCCGGGACGAGCACCACCTCGCGGAGTCGGCTTACAAGGCCGTCGGCCGGGCGCTGCGCCAGGCGGTGCGCGCCGAGGGCGCGGGCATCCCTTCGACCAAGGGGCTCCTGTGAAGGTCGCGGTGTGCGACTACGGCGCCGGCAACGTCCGCTCGGTCCTCGCAGCCTTCGCGCGTCTCGGCGCCGAAGTCTCCGTCGCCCAGACGCCGCCAGAGATGGCCGTGGCCGACCTCGCCGTCCTGCCCGGAGTCGGCTCGGCAGCGAGCGCGATGACCGTCCTCCGCGAGCGCGGCCTGGACGAGGCGCTCCGGGCCCGTGTCGCCGGCGGCATGGCGACGCTCGGCATCTGCCTCGGACTTCAGCTCGCGCTCGAGCAGACCGACGAGGACGGCGGCGTCACCGGGCTCGGCCTCCTCCCCGGCCGCGCCGTACGCCTCCGTGAAGGTCGCGTGCCCCGGATCGGCTGGGCG
>WNGJ01012511.1_pt1 | contig 10831 bp, 10 predicted proteins | sample 5400611 | NCBI WGS metagenome assembly WNGJ01 (sample SAMN13153375, study PRJNA577476) | soil metagenome | isolation source: 40 cm soil or saprolite under Garry oak tree replicate 1 | place: USA:California | collected 2016-06-15 | reverse complement strand
CCTGAGCCTCCGTGGTGCTTGCCTGTTCGTTCGGCGAGACGACCACCGCCTTGGCAAGAGCCTCTTCCGGCGGTGCGGGGGGCGGGGCATGGCGCGGCTCGAGCAAGGCACGAGGTGACGTCTGGAGCCAGCGGCCGACCTGCCTCACATCATGGTTGATGGCCACCGCTACCGTTGTCGCCTCGGCCCTGAGAACGCGCCAATGCCTGGCGAGACGACTGCGCATTGTGCGCGGCGAGATTCCTGAGCGGCCAGCAATTTCCCCGATGACGCGCGCCGCTGAGTGCCGACCTGACGACACTCGAGTGGCTGCCTTGCCTCTCGCGCTACTCCAGCCAAGGCGGACCAGCCGTCCGGCGTGGAGGACCTGATCGCGCCGGCCAATCCAGAGCACTGCGGCGATAGCCGCCAGGACGAGAGCACCAAAGACTCCGATATCGAGGAAGGTGACCACGCGGATGGTCGCGCTCTGTGTCTGCGAAAGAACGATGGGTGTTGGCGCGCCGAGGCCCGCGCCCGAGAGCCGCAGGGTGTAGTTCCCGCGCGGCAGCTGAAGGAAGTCGACGGGGCCGTTGGAGCCTTTCAGTTCGACCACTCGCGTGCTGTTGTCTGGATAGACCAGTTCGAGTCGGCCGCCCAACGAGTTGCCGAATAGCGCGTCACGCCCCTGGACGTGGAGGTCGAAGAGCAGCACGGTGACGGTCCAGGTGGCGTTGGGCGCGGGGTCCACGCGCTGTTGGCCGCGGTTCACGACGTTGGTTCCCGACATCTCGACGTCAAGAACCCTCCAGCTTCGCGGCGACTCGGCGAGCGCGTCCAGTCGTTTGACTGCTGACCCTGCCTCCAACCAAACCCCGACGTATTGGGTCAGGACAAGTTGTGACCCGCTGGTGCTGGTCAATGTGACTGACTGGATCTTGGCGGGATCGATCGGCGTTCCGTCCTGGCTCACGAACCGGAACGAACCCCGGACCGCCGTGTGCAGCCCCAAGTCCAGCTCCGTGTCGCCGGCAATCAGCACGTCACGGTCCGGCGTGTAGATGTTGTCGCCCCACCGAACGAAGTCGGCACGCAGCGCAGGCGTCGTCAACGCGGCGATGTCAGCGTTGGCCCGATAGGTGCCCAACTTGGGGATCGAGAAGACCGCAACACCGCCGTTGGCCGTCGTCGCTTTGAGCGTTCCCACATCGATTGGGATGCCGTCGATGGCCGGAACAGTACGAATGGTCAATCGAGCGGGAAGAACGTTCAGCAGTGCGGACTCGGCGGCTGGCGCCAGCGCCGCACCCCCGCTGAAGCGCACCATGACGGTTGCCTGGTGCGCCTTTACGAGCTCGCCCGTCCGGATGGGGAGGAGAGCCGAGCCATTTGAGTCCACGCTCGCAGTACGGAGCGTCTTCCCGTCGAGCAGCAATTCAAGCAGTCGTGAGGTAACCGGCGCGCCGTTGCTCGTGAGGCGCGCCTTCACCATGATTTCCTGGCCGATGGTCGCTGACGCGGGGACCTCAATTGCGACCGCGGTCGGGGCTGGCGCAGCCGCCCTACCCGGCCCGGGCGTCACGACAATGACCATGGCGCCCAAGAGCAACGGAAGGCCGATCGGAGCGGCTCGCTTGGCGAGCGAGCGAAGGGTACTCATCCGATCCGCCTACCGACCCCGCCTGACAGCGCCCAGGAGCTGACGGACGGAGAGGCGCCTCTGCGGCGGAAGCGCCAACCACGCGATGGCACTGACGAGCAGCAGCACGACGACCAGATACGACATGAACAACGTCGCCCTCGCCGGCGCGGGCGGTGGCTGGGGAGGCGGATAGACTCGGTCCGGGAAACTCGGAGGCAGCGGCGCCTGGCTCAAGTCGAGTGCAGCGGCGATGCTATTGGCGGATGCGTCCCGGGCGGTGAGCGGTTGAACCTTCCATCGGTCTTCAATAAACCGAAGGATGGAGGTGTAGTCGTACACCGTATGGTCGATGGTCCCCCCTCGTGCATACGGCGAGATGAAGAGTGCCGGAACCCGGAAGCCGTAGCCGTCCGCATCGACCTGCGGAGGCGCGACGTGGTCGTAGAAACCACCCCAGTCGTCATAAGTGCAGACAAATAACCCGTCGTTCCACGAGCTGCTGCGCATGAACGCCGTGATCAATGAGACACCGAACTCCTGCCCCACCGTCACATTGCCCGGCGGATGTTCGCTGGCGCCACTCGGCACGATGTAGGAGACGGCTGGCAGCGTGCCTCGCTCGAGATCATCGAAATACTCCGAGAGGTCGACGATGTGCGAGAAGAGGCTCGGCGTATCGACAAATCGCGGGAAGGCGAGCAGCGTAGCCCAGACAACCTGTGGGCCATGTGCGTCCTTCGATCGAAAGGTCTGCTTGGGGTCGTAATTCTGGACGTACATCTTCCAGCTGACGCCTGCGCCCTGGAGCCGGTCGAAAATGGTCTGGACGTCGAAGCCGTTTGGCGGTATGCCGCCGTGACCTCCAGCCGCTTGTGCGGCGATCCAATACAGGTGGTTGGTCTGGCTCGCACCCCAGGCCGAGCTGAAGAACCGGTCGGCCAAGACGTAGTCCTTGGCGAGATTCCAGTACAGCGGCAGGTCGCTCCCATCCCAATAGCCCATCGGCACTGACGGATCCAGATTCCGATCAGCCTGGGCCAAGGCGAATCCGTCCATTCGGCCGTCATCGTACGCACTCCGCGCACTCTGACTGGAATGGTCAGGATCGGCCGAATGAGACGTCGGGAAGTGATGGGGCGCGATACAAGTGCTCCCCGTTCGGGCGACGGGCTGACAAACGTTCTTCGGGATGCCGTCGGCCCCAGGGAAGGTCCCAAAATAGTTGTCGAAGGTATGGTTCTCCTGCATCAGCACGACGAGGTGGTTGATCGCTGCGGGATCAGCCGCCACCGCCGGAGTTGGGCCGAGGACGCCGAGGGCGAGCGCGAGAATGGCCAGAAACGTGATGGCACGGGCCTTCATCAGGGCCGAACCTCGTAGATACGGATGACCGGTTCGCGGACCACCGACCCGTCGGCCTGGCGCACAAACGCTAGCTCTTCGAAAATCAGTCTGCCGTGATACCTGTTGACGTACTCCATCAATCGCGTCGCAAAGTGGGTGGACCGCGATGCGGACCACACATCCCAAGCCAGGTACTGAACCTTCAGCGCCCGAATTGCGGCATCCGGATTTGGGATCGGGTCATAAGCCGGGTTACGACGCTGGGGGTTGGGGCTGACGCTGAGTCCTTGCGAGCGACGATGCCCATAGAACTGCACGATGTTGGACAACGTGGGCCCGATGGTCATGAATGCGGATCCCTGTGGGAGATTCGCGTCGATCCAAGCTCCCGCCTCGCGGCCCCCTGGCAGGCCGCCTGTCCCTGCGAGTGAACCGAGAGCCGATCCACTGCTGACGCTGGCAAGGGTTGGAACCGCAAGGCTCACGAGGAGCGTCGCGGAGATCGCCGCGACGGCAATCCGCTGAATGGTCGCGCGACCGCGGATGAAGCGATCGGCGTGCAGGCGCATCTCGTCTGCGCGGATGGCGAGCAGGTCAATCACCCTGGCTGCGAGAACTACCAGCGCAGGCAAGACCGGAAGCAGGTATTGGTAACCCTTCACTGGCCAGGCTTCGTAGAAGGAGAGGGGAACGAAGATCCACGCCAGAAGCAGACGGTCCTCCCACGCGGATCGACGTATCGCCAGCACGACCCCTACCACGGCGAGGACAAGCAGCACCGGACCCAGCGCGCCGGGGAGAACCTCTGCATAGAAGGTGAACGGGTGGTTGGGTCGGCGAAGTAGCTGCCAGACCAGGAACTGCTTGGCTGTGTCGGAGGCATTGCTGATGAGAATCGAGATCGGATACGGCGATATGGCGACCACGAAGACACCGCTCGCGATCAGCAATCTCTTCCACCCGAATCGCCAGGCGGGCGTTGCCAGCGCGAATCCGGCGATCGCGAACAAGACCAGCACTCCCGTCTCCTTGGCAAGGAAGGTCAAGGCCGCTGCGACTGCAGCCACGTACAAGTAGCGAGGTGCGGCGGTCGCTCCATAGCGGGCAATCAGATACATGGTGAGCAGAAACAGGGTGGTCTCCGGCCCGTCCAACAGGACCTGATGCGTGACGACGACGTGGTACGGCGCAACAGCCAAGATGAATGCTGAGAGCAAGGCAACGCGGCGGGAGAAGAGCTCCTCCCCCAGCAGATAGACCAGGGGGACCGCAGCCAATCCCAGCATGACCATGAGCAGCCGGGCAGCTACATCACTGACCCCGAAGTGGAAGACCACCGAGAGCAGGAACTGCACCAGTAGCGGATGGGCGCGAAAAATCGCGAAGAACTTCGAGTAGGTGGGGTCCCCGGCGAGCGCGGCAGCTTGACCGGCATAGACGGCCTCGTCGCTGTTGAATCCGACCGCACCGATGGCCCACACGCGCACGATGAAGCCGACTAACAGCGCCCCCGTAAGCGCGGTGATCGCAAGCCAGTCGAAGCGCGCGCGCACTGCCGGTGTGATGGCCGCGACGGACGTCACCGACGAAGCAAGGGACTGAGGAGCGGTCCGGGAAGCCATGTCAGATGCATGCGTCCCCGAGCGTACCTGAACCCGCCGCTAGGTCCAGTTTGCCGAATCGTGTACTCGAGGCCCGTGCCCCCGCTCGCCTAGAGCGGGTGGGCACGCGCAGCCTCACCGGATGTGCTCGCTCGACTCCTGCCGAACCAATATGGCGCCGGTATCCGGAACAATGGGTATTGGAAACAGGTTCGAGTCGTTTGGTACGGCCTGGAGGGCTGGCGCCGTACCCTGCATCAGGTCAGGTAGCAGGTCCGCCCACTCGTGTCCCGGTACCCGGATCCGCATCATGACGGCGCGCTCCAATGCCCTTCGCAGCAGCTCCTCCTCCGTTCGGCGCAGCGCGGCGTAATCCTTGCCGCCGATGCGAAGGTGGGGTGCGAACGTCGAGAACGGAGGGAAACCGTAGGCGTCGTCAGTATTGGCAACGAGGTTCGCGACGGCTTGATCGATGTCGATCCGCTCGCGAAGCGGCTCGCCTCGCTCCATCAGAAAGACGTGCCCGATCGGCGCTTCACTCCCGATCTCGCAGCCGATGAGCGCGTCGATTCGATACTTCGGCGGCGGGATCAGCATCTGAACGATCGAGTTCACAGACATGATGGGCAGATTCATGGTCCCGAGGAACCGCCCTACCGAGCGCCCCGACTTCGAGTGCAATCGGCTCTGTACAGCCAGAGCTGCGCGCTGGCCACGCTTCAAGTCACCACCCCTGATGGACGACATCGTGTGGTAGCTCAGCGTCATTGGCTTCGGATAGCAGATCGCCCTTCCGTCCGGGGCGATGATCGTCATGTCGTCGCTCAGGAATCCGTAGCCATGCTGGCGAATCAGCTGGATGACGGTGCTCGTTTTCCCGGTGTCGGTCTGCGCGGAGAGAAGGGTCGCGCGTCCATTGACGACCATGCTCGCCGAGTGGAGCAGCACGTAGCCTCGAGACACCAACAGGAATCTGAGAAGGGCCTCGATGACGTTGGTGTACAGGACATGTGGTGAGCGGGCGAGCAGCGGCGCCGCCTGGACGACGATCGGGTCGCCCATCGTGATCCGGAAGTTCGCGCCGACGAGCCCGAGGTGCTCGTAGTAGCTCAACGTGCTGCCGACTGACACGAATCGGGTAGTGCGCGTAGGAAAGCTTCCGAGTCGCCCGACCTCGATGCAGATATCGGCCTTTTCGAACGGATCTGTCAGGAAGTAGGCCAGTTCAGGCAGCCCAATCGCCGAGCGGATCTTCAGCACGCCGGCGATGTCGTAGTGGAAATCGGCGGCCGCGCCGTTCGAGGACACGAGCCGCAGCGGCTCCGCGCCCTCCGTGACGGGCTTTGGGCTCGCGCCTTCTTTGACGACCGATGTCGCTGCCCAGATCCAGCCATCGGCGAACAGAAACCGTGCCGCCCAGACCAGCAACAGGGTTACCGGATTGGCCAACAGGTAATCCATGTGGGCCACGCTCACGAGAAGCCAGAGGGCGGGGACCCTCAGGATGAGGCTGGAGTTATTCAGCGCCAGAAACGCGATGTAGCGGCTCAATCGGCTGCCGCGGGTCTCCCGCCCGGCGAAAACCCAAAACTCGCTGCCAACGAAGTTCCACGTGGATGACACCTGGGTTGCGGCAATCGCAGACAGCAGGTAGAAGATGCCGCCGAACTCGGTGAATGCCGCAAGCGCCAGCTGGTTTACGGCAACTCCGCTAAGACCAACGACAGCGAAGCGGAAAGCAAGAGCCGCCCGGTTCTTAGGGAGCGAAAGTAGTGTCGCCATAGTGTGCGTTTCCTCTTCTGAACGTCAGTCAGTTCTCCGTGAACTTCCGTCAGTCCTCATCGTTCGGAATCGCACGGAAGCGTTGGTGGCACCGGCTCGCGGGCTGAGCCCTTGAGCGGATTGGAAGGGTGTTCTGCGGGGAGCGTTGACACAGCCCGACAGAATGTCTTGACGGCTTGAAGGTCGGTTAACCCGACCGTAATGCCGCGATAACGACCGAGGGTGACGATAGTGTCGATGCGAGACCTTTGGCGTAAGTCGATCCGCATGTTCCGCGCGAGCGCGCACGTCGATCCGGACGGTGATGAGGCGCTGCCCTGCGCCGTGTGCGGAGGTACGGCGGTGACGTGGAATTACGTCTCGATCGTGCACGACGGCACCCAGGTGATTGAGGGAAGTCCGGTCTGCGAAGCGCACGGTCAGCTCCGAGAGGTCGCGGGCTGAGTCGCCATGGACGGACGGGGTCCGCGGAGCCGTAGCCGGAGCACCATCAGCAGCGCCTCCAAGGCGATGCTCCCGCTCATTTTCGAGACCCCGGCGGTGCGGTCCCTGAATGTGATCGGGACCTCCGCAATGCGCGCACCGAGCCAACGCGCGGTCCACGTCATCTCGATCTGAAATCCATAACCCTGCGCGTACCCGCCCGCGAGGTCGACCTGTTCGAGCAGGGTGCGGCGCCACGCCTTAAAGCCACCAGTCAGGTCCCGGTATGGCAGGCGGAGAACCGACCTCGCGACCATGGACCCGGCCTTTGAGATCAACCGGCGGCGGAGTCCCCATCCCGGCGTCGAGCCGCCCGGGACGTACCGACTTCCAAGCACGAGGTCGTTGCCGGCGTCGATTCCCGACACGAGGAGCGGGAAGTCAGCCGGGTCATGGCTGAAATCACAGTCCATCTGGATGACCAGATCGCAGTCAGGGTCCTGCAGTACCTCGCGGAATCCCGCTCGATACGCAGCGCCCAGTCCTTCCTTCTGCGGTCTGTGAAGGACGGCGATATGGGGGTTCGATCGCGCGATTTCGTCGGCGAGACGTCCCGTTCCGTCGGGCGAGTTGTCGTCGACTACGAGCACCTGTGCGTCAGGCGCGGCTTTCTGAATTGCAGCGATGAACGGCCCGATGTTTTCGCGCTCGTTGTAGGTGGGTACAACAATCCAGGGATGCCAAACCTGGGTTGGCTGGGAAGTCATGGATGCCCCCGCGAAGGATGGATGATGCCTGGCCCCTGACATTAGCCGAGGAAGCTGGGCGGCGGAAGGTACTAGGACCCATGGCGGTGCACCTGAGCACCACTATCTGCCCTTATATCCACATGAATGTGGATAACTGCCCCTAATCGACCATCCGATCGTCCCCTGCCAATGGGACCTGGACCAGGCGATCGAGCTCCACGAGCAGCTTGCTTCTGGCCCACATCGGCCCCAGGCCGACTGCCCGTGCCGCTGCGTGAGAGTCGAGGTCGGTGTGTGGCCCAAACAACACGACCCTCGGGCGCGCTGATTCCGACGCGGTCGCTAGCCAGGCCAGGAGCTGGCTGGCCCAGTCAGCATCTCGATCACCCCAATCCACCAAAGCGAGGCGGACCGATTGGGCGGGTGGAAGGTCAGCCGGTCTCTCGACACGCGTGAGGGATGATCCGGCGCGCTCGAACGCGTTGGCTATGCGGCTGGCGAAGAGCAGCTCGCGCGAGACGAGCGCCGCGATCAACGCGCGGTGGCCGCAGGCCCCAAAGATCGAGGAGTCGGCTGCGGTTCTTCGCCTGCATCGGCTGCTTGGCCGTTTGGACGTTGATACGAGCCGGGAACTCGTCCATTCGGGTGCTGGCCGTTGCCATCGACGATGTATCGCGCGATGCGCATGGGGTACACGCCCACGACGACTGGCGCGTGCACCTCGACCGAACGCTCGAGACCGATCTCCCCGCGAAGCCAGAGATCCTGGACCTTCATTGCCTCACGCTCCGGAAGCCCGACGAACATCGATTCGCCGGCTCGCTCGACGCGGCACATGCAATCGGGATCATCGATCTCGAAGCGACGACGGATCTCGGCCACGGGAACGTAGGGCCGGGACGTCAGGAAGCGTCGAAGGCTCGAAGTGCTCGGACGCTTTGAAGAACTCATCAGATGTCGGGCCAGTCTAGCGCCGAAGCGCCGACTACCGCAGATTCATGGTCGTCCGTGCTTCCAGCCCCGTGCGCGTTCGACGGCTGCGCGAATCATCTCTTTGGGAGGAATCGGCTTCGTTTGCGGATTCGAACCACCCGCCTGCCAATAGTCGCGCCGACGGAGGCCGATGCCGGCCGCCCCATCCGGATCGATGTCCTCACCGTCGATGCGGATCGTGGGTGAGCCCGGGAAGTTGAGCAGCTCGGCATCGGCTAGCGAGCTCACCATGATCATCTGGATCGTCGTCTCGAATGCGTCCTCGTTGAGGACCTCGACCAGGTTCTGTCGGGCTGACATGTAGCTTGGATCGTCCTCGGTGTAGAGAAGCTCGACGCGCACGCAGCCCGCCTTCAGGAAACGGCGAAGAAGACCGCGAGGCAGACGAGCGCAACGGCGCCGAGGGCCGCGGCGGCGTAGAACTTGCGGCGCTCCGCCAGGGTAAGGCCCTCGCTCATCGATCCTGCGCTGCTACGCGGCGCGAGGGCCACCGCAGCGAGTCCCGGCACTACGGCACCCGCCAACCAGATCAGCCGGATCACGCCGACCGTGCCTCGCTCGCCCCCGCTGGTGTCTGTCCGGCTGCCGCCGCGTCGATCAGCCACACCACCCGCCGGCCGCGAACCCGGGCGGCCGGCAACGGCGATCGGCCGCTCCGAATGTGGCGAATCGCATTGGCCTTGTTCTCACCCGTCGCCAGGAAGACCACCTCGCGGGCGGCGTCGATGACCGGGAAGGTCAGCGTCAGGCGCCACATCTGTCGTGATGGCACCCAGTTGGCGGCGACCCATCGGTCCTTCACGCGCACGGCAGAGCTCCCGGCGAAGATCGATGCCGTGTGGCCGTCCGGGCCAAGCCCAAGCCAGATCAGGTCGAACTCGGGCGGCCGCTCACCGCGGACGCCAAAGGCGAGGCGCAGCTCCGTCTCGTAGGTCAGCGCCGCGGCATCGAGGTCGGGTGCCTCCCCCTGCATGCGGTGGATCGCCTCCGGCCGGACATTGGGAAGCTGCGATATGAACATGCGGTAGGCGGTCCCGAAGTTCGACTCGGGATCGTCAGGCGGCACGGCTCGCTCATCCCCCCAGAAGAACTCGACCCGGCTCCAGTCCACCCGACCCACCCGCGGCTGGGAACGGAGCAGCGGGTAGACGGCGTTAGGCGTCGTCCCGCCCGCAAGCGCCACCCGAAAGATGCCGCGCGCCTCGATCGCGGCTCTGGCGCTTTCGATGAAGCGATCCGCCCCTGCGGACGCAACCGCGGCGAGATCGGGCAGCACCACGAAGCGCGGCTTGCCCACGGGCGCATTCCGCGTGGCGGCGCTCATCCCCCGAGCTCCTGTGCCGCGCTCACGACCTGGGTGTTCCGTGCGCTGAGCGGCTCGCCGCTACGCGCCGCAGCCAGGAAGATGACCGCCGCACGCAGCGCGGACTCGTACACCGGATCCTTGGGATTGGCGGTGAGCTGGGCGCTCAGCAGTTCGGCGGGCCTGGGCGATTCCATCACGACCTGGCGCAGCAGGGCGGTCATCCCGTCTGCGTTGGTGGCGACCGTCGCCTCGTCCGAAGAGCGGTCGATGATGAACTCGGCTGCGCCGGTCTCGCCGTAGGCACGCAGGTGGACGCTGGTCAGCTCGCCCGGAGTGACGCTATCGGTTGCTTCCGGCTGGATGTGCAGGTCGACCATCTCGTGGCGGCCCTCCAGGCGAAGGCGGAATCCCCGTCCATCGAGCCATTCCACGGTCTTGTTGCGCCGCCATTCGAGGCGCGCCGCCAGCCAACCGGCGAGCAGCACCGCCTGCGCCATCGGCGCTGCGGCCTCGTGGATGGGCGCGTCCGGATCGGGCCGTTCTGAGGGGCTTGGGCGGTGTGCCGGGACGGCGTACCGAACGACCATGCGGTTGAGATTCGGGAGGTACCGCCGGAAGCGCGGCGCATCGAAGAACTGGGCGATGCGCTCCTGCCAGATCGAGAGCCGCTCCCAGGCGAGATCGCCAACTCCAGACCGATGCCGGAGGTTCGCCAGGCGACGCATGCCGCCCAACAGGTCGCCGAAGTCCGCCGAGTCGATCACCAGTCGATCGCCGAGCTCGACCAGCTGGTCGAACACCGGGTGCGCGAACGGCGGGTCGCCCGGCCACCATACGAAGGTCGGCAGATCGTGAATGAGCAGCGGCGCGACGACGCCGGACAGGTGCTCCGCGGCCTCGCCCCGAACCGTGAGGATCACCTCCTCGTAGCAGATCCGCTCGTCCTCCATCGACGGCGCGACGTGGCAGTGCGTGCTGATTCGGGCATCGAGCGATTCGCCTTTCGACTCGT
>WNGJ01010143.1_pt1 | contig 10831 bp, 12 predicted proteins | sample 5400611 | NCBI WGS metagenome assembly WNGJ01 (sample SAMN13153375, study PRJNA577476) | soil metagenome | isolation source: 40 cm soil or saprolite under Garry oak tree replicate 1 | place: USA:California | collected 2016-06-15 | reverse complement strand
TTCCCGCTGCTTTTTGTAGCGGCAATTTGGGGAGCAACAGTCGTGGCCGACTCGGCGCAGTTTTCAGCTTGCGTAACTGAGCTTGGCGACCCGCAGTACATTGGCACTGCCTTGACGATGCAAACATGTATCGGGTTCCTTCTGACAACGATCTCTATCGAACTAATACCTTATTTTGTAAAGGCGGCTGGCTGGCAATATGCATTCGCGATACTGGCGCCGGGACCACTGCTTGGTGTGATTTCGATGCTGCGCTTGCGCGGTTTGCCGGAAGCGACAAGGATTGCGCACGGTCGAAGATAATCGAACCGAAATACATCATGATGCAAATTCAGTTACATTGATGATAGCGGGTTAAGCGACGGCAGTAGCCGGCCAAGTTTTGTCGTGACGCCTGGCGTGTCATCGTTTCATGGAGGGATTGTGGCCAACGCGGATCTGAAAGAAAGAGTTCGGAAAATCATTCGGCTTCTGAAGCGTACCTATCCTGATGCGAAGTGTTCGCTGAACCACTCCAACGCTTTTGAATTGTTGATCGCGACGATTCTGTCGGCGCAATGCACTGACGCTCGCGTGAATATCGTCACTCAGGATCTATTTCGCAAATATCGCAGCCCTGAAGACTACCTTAAGGTTTCAGAAAAAGAACTGCAGCGCGACATTCGCACCACTGGGTTCTTTCGCAACAAAACGAAATCTATTCAAGGCACCGCCAAAGTACTAACTGAACAACACAGCGGCGAAGTGCCGGAAACCATCGAGGAACTTTTGGAACTTCCGGGAGTTGCGCGCAAGACGGCGAATGTTGTCCTTGGTAATGCTTTTGGGATCAGTTCAGGAGTTGTGGTCGATACACATGTTACCAGACTCTCGCACCGGCTTGATCTTTCAACGCAGAAAACTGCAGAAAAGATCGAACAAGACTTAATTGCAATCGTGCCGAAGAAAGACTGGGTGCTCTTCCCTCACCTGTTCATTAGCCACGGTCGCGCGATTTGCAGGGCCCGCAATCCCATTTGCGCCGAATGCGTGCTCGAGAAGCTATGCCCGTCGTCGTATCTGAAGACCGGCGTAATGCCGGGAAGTTGATTTTTGACGCAATAATCAAAATCGGATAGTTAAAGCTAACCCTGCAATAGGACCACAACAGGTGCTCCTGCGTTAAGCCTGGATCGAGTACCCATTTTGCAGTCTCGAGTCTCGTTATTACGACCGGGATAGGAGTTCAAAATAAACGTCCGCTAGCGCATCCTATCGAACGTCGCTACAATGAGCCCGCTCCGCCAATTCTGAACCTGGAATTCCTTTCCCGCGCAGATGACCGTTGCCAACAGCCGGTGTTTTTTTTCGCCTAATCCGCTGTCTTCAGGGCTATTGGCTTCAGTTAACCAGCCTCCGAAAATGAAGGGATCGCGCCCGTGAGTTATCGCTTTCCCTGGCATCGTCTTTCCGACGAACATCTGCTGGACATGCGAATCTGCGATCTGGCGGTGAAGATTAAGGGCTCCTTTCTCGAGCCTCATATTAAACGCCTTTATAGCGAACTAAACGACCGTGGCATTCGCTTTAAGCCGCACGTCTGGCTATCGGAAGAGTGGTTCTCGCCTGACGGCGTGCCTGGGATTGCCATTCCTTTTTATCTTGCTCATCCGCGCCTGATGAAACTCGAGCGCAAGCAAATGTTGGAAGTCGAGGGCGGCACTGACACCGAATGCATGCGGATTCTGCGCCACGAAGCGGGTCACGCTCTCGATACCGCGTTTCGCTTACATTTCAAGCGACGCTGGCGTGAACTCTTCGGTTCGTTTGCGCAACGCTATCCGGATTTCTATAAGCCAAAACCGAAGAGCCGTAGCTATGTGTTGCACCTGCGGGCCTGGTACGCGCAGGCGCATCCAGCGGAAGATTTTGCCGAAACTTTTGCGGTTTGGCTCACACCGCGATCACGCTGGCGACGCCGTTACAAAGGTTGGCCCGCCCTGCATAAGTTGGAATACATCAACGAGTCAATGAACGAACTGGCAGGAACGAAACCGCGGAACCGCACACGAACGAAGGTAGAGCCGCTCTCGGCCATCCGCACCACGCTGCGCGAACATTACCAACGAAAACGGCAGCGGTACGATTTTGATTGGCCCGCCGTGTACGATCGCGATCTGCTAAGAATCTTCTCAGACGACCCACGTCATAAGACGCGACCCAGCGCGGCCGGTTTCCTACGCAGCGTGCGGCGTGAAGTTCGTCAGATTGTGGCTGAAGGCACCGGAGTGCATCAGTACACAATCGATCATGTATTGGAGAATATGATTGATCGATGCAAGGACCTTAAGTTGCGCGTGTCAACACCGGCCAGAGAAGCGCGCCGTCGCGTGATGATTGTCTTGACAGTTCAGGTAATGAACGTACTGCATTCGGGTTATCATCGCATCGCTGTATGACTGCTGAGTCGAAAAAGAAGCGCAGGATAGTCTTCGAGCCGAAAAAGAAGCTCAGGATCATCGTGCTTGTTCATCAGGATCTGGTGCCTCCCGATTCGCTCGAGGGACTGAACGACAAAGAAAAGATTGAAATCAAGACTGAGTACGACGTCATCTCCACTCTTAAGAAAATGGGGCACGACGTTTATGCTATCGGACTTTATAATCAGCTGAATGTGATTGGTGACGCATTAATGGAGCACAAGCCCCATGTTGCGTTCAACCTTCTGGAGGAGTTTCATGGCTATCCGCTTTACGATCAGCATGTCGTCAGTTACCTGGAGTTAATGAGGCAAGCATATACGGGGTGCAATCCGCGCGGCATGACTTTGGCCCACGACAAAGCGCTAACCAAAATGCTCCTCGCTTACCATCGTCTTCAGGTACCGCATTTCGCAGTGTTTCCAATGAACCGGAAGGTTAGGCGGCCGAAGCGTTTGAAGTTTCCTTTGCTGGTTAAGTCGATTAGCGAAGAAGGATCGGTGGGCATTTCGCAGGCCTCTGTAGTGCACGACGATGAAAAACTCGCGCAGCGAGTGGAGTTTATTCATCGGCAAAACAAGACCGCCGCCATCGCTGAGCAGTACATAAAAGGACGAGAGATTTATGTTGGCGTGATCGGCAACCAGAATATTCAAACCTACGCGCCCTGGGAGCTTGTCATGGAAAAACTTCCCGAAGGGTCGGAAAACATCGCCACGCTCAAGGTCAAATGGGATCCGGCATATCAGCAAAAAGTTGGAGTGGCGACTCGTGCCGCGGAGTTGACCGCCGAACAGTACAAAACTCTTGAACGCCTCTCCAAGAGAATATATCGCTATCTTTTTCTCAGCGGTTATGCGCGCCTGGATTATCGCTTAACGGATGATGGCCAATTCTACTTGCTTGAGGCTAACCCAAATCCTCAAATCGCCGAAGGCGAAGACTTCGCCGACTCAGCAGCTCACAGCGGTCTGCCTTACGATCAATTACTACAGAAAATAATTACTGTTGGGCTGAATTATCATGCCGCTCATCAGGGAGATTGAGATCATGATTAGACTAGGAAGTCTTTCCCGATTGAACGTATTTAACGAGTAACCAATTTTTATCAGGAGCTTGCCCCTTTGACGCTAGCACTTACACTGCTATTTGCTCACAATTTGTACCGAGCCGTCTGCCGAAAATCCGCAATACGCGGTTAGCGTCTTACTTCACATTGACTGATTGTGTTTGCAGATAAAACCTTTGAGAAGGAACGGGCCATATAACAGCCTCTCTTAACTGCCTCCCTTCTGAAAATAGCTGTGACCTCTTTTGGTTCGCATTGTTTCTATCAAGTGTGATTCGTCACGAAACAGTCACATTGCCGCTTGTTCACTCCATTTTCAGCAACTAGAATTCATCTTGCCTTTCAGCGGTACCCCTCACCCGAAAAGAAAATTAAGGAGAAATTGACCCCTTGCTTTTGAAAAAAAAGTTCCCCTACGCGTTTGCAGCGTGCTTCGCGCTTAGCATTTTCCCCTTAATGGTTGCTGCGCAAAACGGCGAAACTCGCTTGCGTCAGATATCGCAAACTGCCGAAATCCCAAGTCTTTCTCCCCTGGATGATGAACTGGTCGTCGTTTCGCCAGCTTTCGTAGAAGATATCAAGGCTTCGAAAGCTATATCCGGAAAAAGTGCCGACTCTCAATTTCGTCGCTTAATTACAGCCGCGATAGACGATCGACTTGGCGCCCGTTATTCATGGGGCGCCACCGGGCCCTCGGCGTTCGACTGTTCAGGTTTTGTTTGGAGCACATTCCAGTCGGCAGGAATCGATTTTGAACGAAGCAGCGCACGCGCTCTCTGGGCCCGCTTCACCGCACCAGCTCCAGAAGAACAATTCAAGTTTGGCACTCTGGTTTTCTTCAGCAACCTTGCGCACGTCGGAATCGTAGCGGACGAACATGGTTTTTATCACGCCTCGCGACATCACGGTGTTGTCTATTCACCTTTCAACGACTACTGGCTGTCACGTATCGATGGTTTTCGCAAAGTTCCGATGCCGGCGCCGCTGACAACCGATTAACCGCCACATCCTCGTACTTAAGAATAACGACGCCGGCGCTTCTGGTTAGCGCCGGCGTTTTAATTATGCCGTCCGATTCTGATCAGGCTTTCCCTGATTCCTGGACTCTGCCGCTTTATCTCTCGCGACGCACGTTCAATTGGAGGCAACGAACCCTGCCCGGTGCTCGTCATCTCTGGCTTCCCAAACAACCACTATTTGATCTATGGCAACAAAGCAAGTCTTAGCGTCGTTGTCCTTCAGATGCAGGACGCCCTCTTCAACGTTAATAACCTCGCCGCGCAAACTGGATGACCCGCCACAAAAGACATCTATCTTCTTGCCGATCATATTGGATAACAGCTTCTGCATAACGTCTGCCTCAGGTTAGTGGTCCTGTAAAGCTCAAGACTTTTCTTTACCGTTCTTGAAAGTAATCTTTACTAGTGGAATCACATTGGGGTCGTCCTGTTGTTCGCGTTCAAATTCTATCAGGTCGTAATAGGCACAGCGTGAAGTGGTCGGAAACTCGCGACAGACCAGCGGCCGTGCGTTGTAGATGGTGCATTTACGGGTCTCCTGGTCCAGAAACGCGCACGCCTGCCCAAATAATCGATCCGCTTTGCGCCTCAGGATTCGCTCCTTTCCAAATAACTTGGTAAACCGTTGGGTTGCAACCTCAGGCGACACACGGAAATGTGAAGCGAGTCGCCTAATATCGCGCGGCGTGACCTGAACGCGCTCATAAATCGAGCAACAGTATGCTACGCACTTATCGCAGTCATACTTAAGCGGCTTGGACGCTGTGGCAGGCACTAGACCCATGTTCGTTGTTATCCTTCCTGTTCCAGTCAATGTCGCTTTGATTTCTTGTATTCGGAGAGCAGCAATTTCATAAACTCGCTGCGGCGATCGTAAAGCCGCTTTGGCTCGCGCGCAGCATGTTTGGCCAAAGCATAAGCCGTAATGATTGGAAGCGCTACCGTAGAGTCCACATAACAAACAACCGCATCCGGCAAGCGCTCGGGATCGACCTTGCCCCACGAAACAGCTTCACCCGGGGTCGCGCCTGATAATCCTCCGGTGTCGGGTCGCGCATCGGTTACTTGCAAGAAGTAATCATGTCCACGTTCATCTATGCCGAGCACCTCCTGGATTTGCGGTTCAGTTTGCAGCAGGAAATTTTTCGGCGAACCGCCCCCCAGGATAAAGCATGCCGAACGGCCCGATTTCTTTTCCGTCCGGCGCTTCCCTCTTTTACCATCATCCGTCGTTCCGGCCTGCGCGTTACGTTTCGCCGCCAACACTATTGCCGCGGTTTCATTTACATCCAATGATGGATCAAAAGCCAATTTGTTGCCTTGCAGGGCTTTTGCCGCGACATTCATGCCAATAGAAGAATCCCCGGGTGATGAAGTGTAGATCGGCACACCATACTCGTACGCGACCGCTAGCAATGACTTTTCTTTCAAGCCCAGTTTTCGCTCACGCTCGTGCACGTATCGTCCTGCCAGATAGTGAAACTCGGCAGTTGACATTTGCTTCTGAAACTCTTTCCCGGAAATTATTTTGCGAAAGAAAGCGTCAGTATCCAGCAACACTGAGTAGTCGAAGAAGATGTCATAGATACGAACAACTTCCTCTTCACGCAGTACAATATCGGAAATTTGCGCACTGCCCTGATGCATCGCCAGGCCGATACCAAAGTGTGTGTCGTGATAAAGATTGGCGCCCGTCGAAATAATCCAGTCGACGAAACCCGCTTTGATTAGCGGAATCAACGCTGAGATTCCCAAACCCGCGGGCGTGAGCGCGCCGGTAAGCGACATACCGACTGTGACCTCTGGCTCCAGCATCTTCTGTGTGAAGAGCTGACATGCTTCACGCAATCGCGCGCCGTTGTAGGCAATGAACGACTCATCGACAAGCTCCGCGATCGTTGTGTTAGGAGTTATGGCAGCCGGATCAATTCTTCGTCCCTGTAAGAACTTGCTGATTTGCTTTGTCACAGTGTTGAATCTATCTCTCGAAGGCTTGCTTGGCTGATTGCACTCAGATCTATGTCGCCCGGCTCATTTCGTTTGAGTTGTTGGCCGCTGCTCTTTTTACTCGCAACCGGCCAATGCGGCGCTCATCTGATTCCAGCACTTCAAGCTCTAGCCCACGAAAGCTCAGGCGTTCGCCGGTCTCCGGAACTTTGCCCGACTCACTAATAACCAGCCCGGCAATGGTGGTGAAATCGTCGGCCTCAATCTCCATCTCGAAGAGGCGCTCGATCTTTCCTATTTCGGTCGAGCCAAGCACCTCATAACACCCATCATGCAGTTCCACAATGTCGTTGAGTTCATCGCCTTCAATATCTTCATCTTCAATCTCCCCGACAATTTCCTCGAGTATGTCTTCGACTGTGACCAGGCCGCAGACACCCCCATACTCATCTATCACCATCGAGAGCTGGACGTGGGCCTTCTGCATTTCTTCCAGCAGCTCGGCAACAGGCTTGGTCTCCGGAATGAAGTAAACAGGCCTTACCAGCGATGAAATCGGTCCGTCTTCGTTTCCTTCCGCCCAATACTGGAGCAGATCGCGCACATAAATTAGTCCCTCAACATTATCGATCTGATCGCGGTAAACAGGGAGCCGCGAATACTTCGATTCAATCATGATGTCTCGCGCTTCACGAACACTAGCGCCGGCCGCCACGGCCACGATGTCGGGTCGGGGCGTCATCACTTCGGTCACGCGAGTGTCGCCAAACTCGATGATCGAATGAATCAGCTCACCCTCTTCTTCTTCCAATATTCCTTCGGCTTCGCCTACGTCGATCAGCGCCTGAATGTCGCCCGCGTCTTGCTCTTCATCTTCTTCGCTGTTCTCAAGCTCCTGCTCTTTCCGGCGTGAGCGGTCAAACAGTCTATGAAACGGATCGGCGGCAAACGCCATCAACGGCAAGATGGGCCGAATCACAGGCAGCAGGAAGAGCAGCGTGCCTTCAGGATCGCGTGTGGAGATAAATAGTGGAATCAATTGTCGAAAGATTCCGGCCAGCATCAAACCAGCCAGGAGCCCAACCAATATGAAACGGTTCTCCTGAAATAGGCTGAGGGAAATCGAAGTAACGAGTACTGCCACGACAACCAGCAGGATCTGAATAGTTGCAGAGATGGCAAAACTGAATCGCGGCCTGTTTTCCAGCACCTGCTTGAGGAACTCAGACGAACGCAGTTTGGAACGTTCCTCAGCCTCGGTAATCAGTCGCCGCAGGCCGACGTCACTCAATTGGCCGAACGCCATGTCGACCGTCGCCAGCAGAGACAACCCGATCAACAGTAGGAAGGCTAGAATAACTTCAACGTTCATTAGTCAGCAAATATTAAATCGTAAGTCGTGAATAGTTAAATGGCTGGGAGGACCAGCAGGAGATTTTCCATTTTTCAGTTTTAATTCGGTCATCGCGGATTACCTGGCTCGATCACAAGAGTATTGGCTCCTGGATCTCTTAAATGGCGAATGAAAAATGACAAATGATATATGGAAAATCTTCTCTTCTCTTCCGGCTAGATCCCAAGCTTCTTCCGCAGCCCCATCTCCAACCGGTTCATTTCACCGTTGTCAGTCGAATGATCGTACCCGCAAAGATGAAGCAGACCATGCAGAATCAATTGGGCGATCTCCAGCTCGATCGTTAAGTCATTGTCCTTCGCTTGTCGTGCCGCCTGCTCGACGGAAATCACCACGTCTCCCAAAGTCGACCCCTCCAGTTTTTCAAAATCATCCTGCTTCGAGGGAAACGACAACACATCCGTGGTTCCACGCTTGTGTCGCCAAAGACGATTGAGCTCACGCATCGATCGATCTGAAACAAAAGCTATAGTGGCGCCACTTGAATGCGTTGGCAGAACTCGTAGCACCTTAGCTGTGAAAGACTCCCAGCGATCGACATCAATCGTGATTTTGCGCTGGCGGTTGACAACTTCAATCATGATCTCATCCACAGATTACGTAGATTTCAGGGATTAACAAAACCGTCCGCGTATACCAGCCTGACGATGTTAACCGTTTCCTTTCCGAATCTGCGAAATCTGCATAATCTGCGGATTGATGATTAAATGTGGCTCTTCTTGTTGGAATGTTCTTCGTAGGCTTTGATGATCATCTGAACAAGCTTGTGGCGAACCACGTCTTTCTCGGTGAAGTAAATGAATTCGATACCATTCAAATTGGCGAGCACGCGTTCAGCCTCAATCAAACCACTACGTTTGCCGGCCGGCAGATCTACCTGCGTAACGTCGCCGGTGATTACCGCCTTAGAGCCGAAGCCTATGCGCGTTAGAAACATCTTCATCTGTTCACTCGTCGTGTTTTGCGCCTCGTCGAGAATAATGAAAGCGTCGGAAAGAGTGCGGCCGCGCATAAATGCCAGGGGCGCTACTTCGATTACCTGCTTCTCCAGCAGCTTCGTAACGCGTTCGTAGTCGATCAGATCAAACAGTGCGTCATAGAGTGGGCGAAGATAGGGATCCACCTTCTCCTGCAAATCTCCGGGAAGAAAACCCAACTTCTCGCCTGCCTCAACTGCGGGCCGGGCCAGCACGATACGATTCACCTGTTTCTGCATTAGTGCCTGTACGGCCAGCGCCACTGCCAGATAAGTTTTCCCCGTGCCCGCGACACCGATGCCAAACACAACGTCCTGCTCCTGAATGGCCTGGATATATTTACGTTGCGTAGCCGACTTCGGTGCGACTTGCTTTTTACCTGCCGGGTTGAATCGGGCCTTGGTGAAATAATCGCGCAAACTAAAGGCGCGATCCTCGGCAATCTGCGCAAAGGCTTCGCGCAGTTCTTTATCGGTGAAGGAACGGCCTTCCCGGAAAAGTTCGGCGAAGTCTTCAAGTATGCTTTGTGCGGTGGCGACGTCTTCGGGGTCACCGTCGATGGAAACATCCTGGCCGCGCGCGTCTATGCGAACGTCGAGCAGTGACTCGAGGTATTTGATGTTTTGGTCGTGAACGCCGAAGAGCGTTTCTAACCCGCGAGGTGGCAGTTCGATCTGTTTCAAGTGCTGTCGCGCTCTCTTTCCAATGGCGACGAAGTCAAAGATATATTGTTGATTAAAGTGCGGGGGGGTGAGTGTGCTGAATTTGCTGGCATATGTTGTCGGATTTGACGCTACTACACCCTACATTAGCTGTCAAATATCGCAAGAAAGCGGCGCCTGGATGCACCCAGCCCAGCTTGACACTAAATGAAGTGGTCCCTATACTCTGCCACTTGTGCAATGAACGCCATCGTGTAGACTGAATAATGAGTTAGTAAGGAAATACTGGAGACAGTGAATGCCTAATCATAAATCAGCAGAAAAGCGAATGCGCCAGAGTGAGGCCCGACGAAAGATCAATCGTGGCAATCGCAGTCGCGATCGTGGCAATCGCAGTCGCGTCAGAACTTCAATCAAGAATTTGCGCGGGGCCATCGGCAGCGGCGACGCCAAGCAGATTAAGGAGCTGTTGCCGGCCACGATTTCAACCATTGATAAGGCCGTACAAAATGGCGCCTTGCACAAGAATGCGGCCGCGCGTTATAAGTCGCGATTGACGGCCCGCTCAAATGCGGCGGCAGCAGCCAAGTAACGCTGAAATCAGCTACTCGCCAAACGAGGCGGATCGATTATTCGGTCCGCCTCGTTTTTTGCGCGCAGGACAGACATTCTTGACTGTCCGCCGTTCGAAATAATAGTCGTTTGGACTGACGCACAAAACAACAAGCAGGAAATGCTGTCCTAATTCAGGAGGAAAGATGAATCCTTATCAAAACGAAAAGGAGATTGCTGCAGTTGTGGCAGGCTTCGAAAAATGCACCACCGGCAAGGACGAATTCACTCACATTAGCCACTTAACGGTTGCAGTTTACTACCTGCGCAATTCAACTCCTGATCAGGCATTTCGGAAAATGCGTGCCGGCCTTTTTCGCTTCCTCGATCATCATGGTTTCGGGCGCGCAAAGTATAACCAGCAGCTGACCCTTTCATGGCTTAAACTGATCCAAAGCGTCCTGGAGGCAATGGATCCGGAGCTTTCTCTAGTCTCAGTTACAAACACTGTGCTTGAACGCTTCGGCGATTCACGAGTATCTACTGAAGACAAGCTTGAATCAAACTAACCTGCTGCGATCGCTGATGCTTGTTTACATGGAAGTTGTTTGATAACTTTCGCGCGGAGATATTCCTCTTTAAAAGTCCATCGCCTTATTTCAAAGTCCAGGGAGACCTGAAAATGGACACCAGCAAGCTTGGCACACCTCTACTCATGTTGACAATAGTTCT